>Ga0068860_100003556_pt1 | contig 16021 bp, 5 predicted proteins | sample KBSSwiS32_FD_66597 | JGI IMG/M metagenome (GOLD analysis project Ga0068860, IMG submission 66597) | Switchgrass rhizosphere microbial communities from Kellogg Biological Station, Michigan, USA - KBS Switchgrass S3-2 | ecosystem: Host-associated > Plants > Roots > Rhizosphere > Soil ... | reverse complement strand
GATTCACTGCCGGCGAAAGGCTCTCGCCGGGAAGAAACGGCAAGTCGCGTGCCACCTTTACCGCCTGGTTGCAATGGGCAGTGGAGTTCGAACATGACATTTCAACTTGCCCGATTCCGGGAATGGACTCGTGCGAAATGCAGGCCCGAATGCGTTGCGCGAGCGTTTCGGAGACTCTATCGCCCTCGCGGCATGTGCGCGCCACATTGCCTCGCGCGCAGTTCCCGCGCTGCATGCGGCCGAATTTGAATGGAGGGTCAACGGCCGCCCGGCGCACGGCGCGTCTTGGCCGTGAATTTGCAGAAATCAAAATTGAGCGGTCACGTTGACCATGAACGTTTGATCAGCCGACTTGAAAGGAGAGAGGCATGGGCAAGTATCTCGTGGCTTGGTTGCTGGGCGTTCCCGCGGGCCTGTTGGTCCTGGTTTATCTGTTCACGCACGTCTGATCGAAGGCGCAGGGCGTCGGCACACGCCGATTGCCCTGCGCGCGGCGAGTGTGTTTTCGTTCACGTCCGATCGCCGATTATCGAGGCAACCGCGGCATCGCTGCCGGTATCAGGCCGTTCTACCGGATGCGCGGCGTGTGTGGTGACGTCAGGCGCAAAAGGAAGATGGGGTGGGTTCTTGAGTCGTTCTGCAAATACGCCGTCGTCGTACGCGCTTTCCCGGCGCGAACGTGTCCGCTCACCGACGCGCCGGGTCGGGCGCCGATCCGCTCGCTGCCGCCGGCGTTTCGAATTCGCGAAACTCGGTGCGCCGATAGTTGCGCGCGCGGCTGCGCTCGTCGCGCGCGCGGATTTCACGTTCGTGGCGAACGGCATGCAGCGTGTCGATGTCGTCGTCGCTGAAGCCGCGCCAGTCGCGAACCGCGCGAGTCTGGATCTCGGTCCAGTACTGATCGCCGTGGAATCTGCTCATTTCGGCAAGCCCTCTCGTCGCCGATCCGGCCGCTCGTGGCCGAACCCGCAACTCGTGTTTCAATTGACGTGCCAACCCCGCAAACCCAGTAAACTCGCCATTTTCCGCTGGCATGGCGCGCGCTGCGCGTTGCGTTTTGCAACCCCTGGCGCGAGCGCGTATTGCAACCGGCATTGAACCTGCGAAAAATTCCATGCGAAATCGAACCGAAGCGATCACGATCTCCACCCGAGGAACCGCCGCGATGGCCGAACCGACCCAGGAAGAGACCTCCCGGATTCTTCTGATCGACGACGAGCAGAACATCCTGCGCACGTTCCGCTATTGCCTCGAGGACGCCGGCCATCGCGTTCGCACCGCGTCGGATGCTGCGCAGGCCGAAGACATCGTCCAGCGCGACGTGTTCGACCTGTGCTTCCTCGACCTGCGCCTCGGCGACACGTCGGGGCTCGATTTGCTGCCGAAACTGCGTCAGTACGCGCCGTGGATGCGCGTGGTCATTGTCACGGCGCATTCGTCGATCGACAGTGCGCTCGACGCGATCCGCGCCGGAGCGGTCGACTACCTGGTCAAACCGTGTTCGCCGGAGCAGCTGCGCATGGCAGCGACCAAGCAGTTGCGCGCGCGCCGCCTCGAACAGCGCATCGAGGCGCTCGAGAAGCAGGACTGCGCGACCACCGTCGCCGAACTGGACAGTGAAAGTCCGTCGATGAACCTCGTCCTGCAGACCCTGCGCCAGGTCGCCGACACCGACGCCACCGTGCTGATCCTCGGCGAGAGCGGCACCGGCAAGGGCCTCGCCGCGCGTACGATCCACAATTGCAGCCCGCGCGCGAAGGACAACTTCGTCGTCGTCAACTGCCCGTCGCTGTCGGCCGAATTGCTCGAGAGCGAGCTGTTCGGGCACCGCAAGGGCGCGTTTACCGGTGCGATCGAGAACAAGCTCGGCCGCGTCGACCAGGCCGAGGGCGGCACGCTGTTTCTCGACGAGGTCGGCGACGTGCCGCTGTCCATGCAGCCGAAGCTGCTGCGCTTCATTCAGGACCGCGAGTACGAGCGCGTCGGCGACCCGGTGACACGGCGCGCCAACGTGCGCATTGTCGCAGCAACCAATCGCGACCTCGGCGAAATGGTCCGGCAAAACCATTTCCGCGAGGACTTGCTGTACCGCCTCAACGTGATCACGCTGGCGATGCCGCCACTGCGCGAGCGCATCGAGGATCTCGAGCTGTTGGCCGAGCGCTTCCTGCTGCGCTACGCCGCCAGCTACCGGCGGCCGGCGCGCCGTTTCAGCAGCGCGGCTCGCGACGCGATCCTGGCTTATCCGTGGCCCGGCAATATCCGCGAGTTGCAGAACGTCGTCGAGCGGGCCGTGATCCTGTGTCCGGCGGAACAGGTCGAGCTCGACCTGTTGTCGATCGCCGAAACACCGGAACGAAAGGCGCGTCCGCGCATCGGCGACGCTCTCAGCCTCGAGGACGTCGAGCGCTCGCACATTCGCGCCGTCATCGCCAGCAGTCCGTCGTTCGAAGCGGCGGCGGCGACGCTCGGCATCGACGTGTCGACGCTGTACCGCAAACGCAAGGAATACGGACTGTGAAGGGCGCTGCGGACGCCGGCCGATGACGCTGCGTTCGCGCCTGGTCCTGAGCCACGGGATCATCATCGCGTTGACCTTGCTGGTCACGCCGCTCGCGCTGTTCGCGGTGTACCGCTTCGTCGGCCAGGTCGACAGGATAGCCGTGGAAAACGTCCGCGCGATCGAGGCGACCGAGCGGATCCGGCAGCAGATGGGCCTCGAGATCGGCGAGCTGCTGCGGCAATTGGCCGGAGGACCGGAATCGCCCGCTGCGGCGCCTGTCGAGCCGCTGCGCTCGGCGATCGAAGAGGCGCGCGCGTATTTCACGACGCCGCGTGAACGGGCCGCTTTCGAGGACTTCGAGAACAAGTACCGGCAACTCGACCGCGACATGCGCAATCGCGCGTTCGACAGCACCGACCTGCCGGCGCATTTTGCGGCGCTGGTGGCGGCGGTCGCGCAGATGCGCGCCCTGAAGACCCAGGCGCTGGCCAACGCGGCGCAGGATGCTCGCGATTTTGCCGCGCAGATGTTCGGCTTGCTGATCGCGTTTTCGTTCGGGGCCCTGCTGATCGGCTTCGCCCTGATGCTGCGCGAGATCCGCGCCATCACCGAGCCGGTCGACCAGCTCAATACGTTGATCCGGCGCATGGGCGCCGGCGATTTCGACATCGTTTACGAAAACGGACCGATTGCCGATTTCAATGCGCTGGGCCGGCATTTCGAGACGATGGGTCATGCACTGCGCGCGTTCCGCACGGTCAACATCGAGCGCACGATCGTCGAGCAGCGCCGCAACGAGGCGGTGCTCGACAATATCGGTGACGGCCTGGTCATCTTCTCCGATGCCGGCAGCATCGAACGCATCAATCCGGTTGCCGAACGCCAGCTCGGCATCGAGCATGGCTCGGCGGTCGGCCGCGCTTTCGACGACGTCGGTCCCGAGCCGGTCGCGCGGCGGGTCGGCGAATTGCTCGAGCATGGCGTGGTCGGCGGATCGGCCCAGCTCGAGATGCAGATCGAGCGGGACGGCGACTCGCGCATGCTGGCGTATTCGCTGCACCGCTTCGTCGAAAGTCAGAGCGGCCGGCCCGGCGTCGTGATGGTCATGCGCGACGTGACGACGCAGCGCGAGTTCGACCGGATGCGCAGCGAGTTCGTGATGCGCGCGTCACACGAGTTGCGTACGCCGATCGCCAGCATCCGCATGGGCCTGGGGTTGCTCGGGGAGAAGCTGCGGTTTCCGCAAGGATCCCGCGATGCGGAACTGTATGAAACCGTCCAGCAGGAGGTCACGCGCATGGTCCACCTGCTGACCGATCTGCTCGACCTGTCGCGGCTGCGCGTCGGCGAACACACGATGGAACGCACGCCGACCGACGTCGGCGCGCTCGTTGCCGCGGCCGAGCAGCGTTTCGCGCCTGCCGCCCTGAGCGGCGAGATCGCGTTGCGCGCCGAGATCGAGGCAGCACTGCCGCGCCTGCAGCTGAGCCGCAGCGGATTCGATCGCGTCCTGGACAATCTGATCAACAATGCGCTGCGCCACACCCAGCCGGGTGGTTCGATCCTGCTGCGCGCCTCGCGCGACGAACGTCACGTGATACTCGCCGTCAGCGACACCGGCGAGGGCATTGCCTCGAATCAGCTCGCTCTCGTGTTCCAGCCGTTCGTCCAGATCGGCAGCAGGCGCGGCGGCGCCGGTCTGGGCCTGGCGATCTGCAAGGAGATCGTCAGCCAGCACGGCGGCGACATCAGCGTCGTCTCGCAGCCGCGCCAGGGCACGACGTTCACGATTCGCCTGCCCGCGTAACGCAAGTCCGGCGGTTGCGCATACGGTCAGTCGCCGCCGGCGGCGATACGTACGTGCCGGACGCCGCCGTCGTCGGCCAATGCGATGCGCGAGGTCTTTCCGACCGAGCCGCCGTCGTTTTCGTCACGAACGACCTCGATGCGGTACAACGTGTCGCCGTGGCGATAGTCGATGCGATAGCCGGGCCATCCTTCCGGCAGATGCGGCGTGACATGCAGCGCGCCGTCGCGAACGCGCAGGCCGAGCAGCGATTCGATCAGGAAGCGCTGCATCCATCCGGCCGAGCCGGTATACCAGGTCCAGCCGCCGCGGCCCGCATAGCCGCGGGCGCGATAGACGTCGGCGGCGACCACGTACGGTTCGACGCGGTAGCGAGCGATGGCGTCGGCCGAAGCGGAGTGATTGAGCGGATTGATGATGCGCGCGATGTCCCATGCCGCGCGGTGGCGTCCGGCGGCGACGCAGGCCATGCCGAGCCAGACCGCGGCATGCGTGTACTGGCCGCCGTTCTCGCGCGTGCCGGGGATATAGCCCTTGATGTAGCCCGGATCGAGCGGCGTCTGGTCGAATGGCGGATCGAACAGCTGGACGATTCCTTCTTCGCTGCGCACGAGGTGGCTCAGGGCAGCGTCGAGTGCCAGGCCGCGATGCATCGGATCGCCGGCGCCGCTCAGCGTGGCCCAGCTCTGCGGCAGCGAATCGATGCGGCATTCGTCGGCGGCTGCCGAGCCGATCGGTGTGCCGTCGTCGCTGTAGGCGCGCCGGTACCACTGTCCGTCCCACGCCGCCGGGTCGACGAGTTGCCCGAGCTCGCTCGCCATCTCGTCGCAGCGGCGCTCGAACTCGGCGTCGTTGCGCGCCCGCGCCAGCGGCATGAAGCGGCGCATCACGTCGATCTGGAAAAACGCGAGCCACACGCTCTCGCCGCGGCCGTGCTGGCCGAGGCGGTTGAAGCCGTCGTTCCAGTCGCCGCTGCCGATCAGCGGCAGGCCGTGTTCGCCGTACTTCATGCCGTTGCGGATCGCCCGCACGCAGTGCTCGTAGACGCTGGCCCGCGCCGGCCCGGATCCGGCGAAGTCGTAGTACGACTCCTCGTCGTCGCGCAACGGACGGCCCTCGAGAAAGTCCACTTCCACGTCGAGCAGCGCCGTATCGCCGGTCGCGCCGACATACTCGGCAACGGCCCAGGGCAACCAGAGAAAATCGTCGGAAAAATGCGTGCGTACGCCGCGGCCGATCGGCGGGTGCCACCAGTGCTGCACGTCTCCCTGTTCGAACTGGTGCGCGGCACAGCGCAGGATCTGCTCGCGCGCAAACTGCGGTTCGGTCGCGAGCAGGGCCACCGCGTCCTGCAACTGGTCGCGAAAGCCGTAGGCGCCGCCGGATTGGTAGTACCCGCTGCGCGCCCACAGCCGGCAGGCGATCACCTGATAGGTCAGCCAGCCGTTGGCGAGCAGGTTCATGGCCGGATCCGGCGTCTCGATCTGCAGCCGTCCGAGGCGTTCCTGCCACATGGCGCGGACCGCGTGCAGTTCCGCCGCGGCGCCCGCGGCACTGGCGCCGTCCTCGGCGAGAGTGCGCGCGTGCTCGGCGTCGTTGCCGATGCCGAGCACGAACACCAGCTCGCGTTCCTCGCCGGCATCGAGGTCGATGTCGATCTGGAATGCCGCGCACGGATCGTTGCCGGCGCCGAAGCTGGAGCTCAGGCGCGGCTGGTGCAGGGCCAGCGGGTCGCGCAGGCTGCCGTTGCGGCCGATGAACTCGGCGCGGTTTCCGGATGCGGCGGCCGGCGCGGCGTCGGTGGCGAAAACGCCGACGCTGCGCGCAAAACTGTCGTTGAAGTAGTTGTTGGCGTAAATGGCACGGCCGCCCGGGTCGAGCGACGTGCGGACGTGCGGCGCGCATTTCGTGCGCAGGTCGCCGAGCACCCACTCGACGCAGGCGAACGCGGAAAGGCGGCGCCGGCTCGCGCCGTCGTTGCGCAGCTTCAGCACCGTGTACTTCAGCGCGCGCTGCTCGGCGACGAACACGGTCAGCGTCGATGCGATGTCGGCCTGGATCGTCTCGAACACGCTGTAGCCGAAGCCGTGGCGCACGCGGTATGCGCGCGCACCGCGCACCGGCAGCGGCGCCGGCGACCAGAACGTGCCGCTGTCCTCGTCGCGCAGGTAGAACGCTTCGCCGGAGTCGTCGCCGACGGCATCGTTGTACCAGGGCGTCAACCGGATTTCGTGCGCGTTCTGGCCGAACGTGTAGGCGCCGCCGCTTTCCGACACGACGCTGCCGAATTCCGGATTGGCGAGCACGTTGACCCACGGCGCCGGGGTGACTTGTCCGGGCGGCAGCCAGATCTCGTATTCGCTGCCGTCTGCCGTGAAGCCGCCGATGCCGTTGAACAGCTGCAGTCCGTCCGGCGGCGCGAGCTCGCGCTCCCAGGTCTGGCGCGGGCGCAGTGGCGCGCGCTGCGGACGTTGCCGGGCGACGAGCCGTCGCGGCAGCTGGTCGGCGAGCGCGCCGCGACGACCGTCGACGACGACACGGGCGCAGGCCTGCAGCAGGATGCGATCGTCGTGGCCGACATGCTCGCTGCGGCGGACGAACACGCCGCCGGGACGGTCGAGCCCGGGCACCTCGCTGCGCGAACCGACCAGCGCCATGATCGCGTCGTGCAATTCCTGCCGGTAGCCGGAGGCATCTTCGTTCCAGACCACCAGGTCGGCGCGCAGGCCGTGCATGTGCCAGTAGCTGTGGGCCTGCATCATCTGCCGCACCAATGGCAGCTCGGCCGCGCCGGCGATGCGCACGATGACGATCGGCAGGTCGCCGGAAATGCCGTACTTCCACAAGCCCGACTGGCCGACGTTCGGCGACGCCTGGTTGCCGTGCATGCGCATGTCGGCGTCGGCGTAAAGCACCGAACCGGCCAGGCGTGCGAACAGGGGCAGATCGGCCTGGCCCAGGTTGAGCTGATGGCAGATCACCTGCTCGCGGGTCCAGGCCATGTCGAACACGCGCTGGCCGAGATGGCGGTCGCTGTAGCGGGCGGCGAGGTCGAGTGCGGCCTGGCGGGTCGGCGCGACGCCGCAGACGATATCGACGGTCGCCGCAGCACCCGGTTCGAGCACGACCTCGCGGCGCAGCGAGGCGATCGAGTCGAGTACCGCGCCGGCGCGGTTCGCCAGCGGCTTGCCGGCCGCGAGCGCCGCCGGGGCGGCGAGGCTGCCGCAGCGGCCGATGAATGCCTCGCGCCGCGTTTCGAAACTGGCCGGCGCCAGCTCGGCGCCACGCACGCCGATCAGGTGGACGAAGGTCTGCGGCGACTCGTCGGCGGCGCGCGCCCGGCGGCGCGCCAGGATCGCCTGGTGCTCCTCGACGAATTCGGTTTCGACGAACAGCTTATTGAATGCCGGATGCGACTCCTCCGCCGCACGCAGGGACATCACGACTTCCGCATAGCTGGTGAGGGCCAGACGCCGGCGCGTCCCCGAGCGATTGATCAGGGTCACGCGGCGCAGCTCGATGTCGTCCTCCGACGACACCGCCATGCGCGTGTGCGCATAGATGTCGTGCACCGTGCAGTAGAACTCGGCGCTGGCCTGCGCGAACGTCGCGGCGTATTCGGCGTCCTCGACGCGGGTCGGCTGGTAGGTCGTCGACCAGAGCAGGCCGCGATCGAGATCCTGCACATAGCAGAAGATGCCATGGCTGTCGCGCGTCGCGTCCTCGCGCCAGTTGTTGACGGCCAGATCGCCGCTCTGGCTGTAGCCGCCGCCGGCCTGCGAGATCAGCACGTGATAACGGCCGTTCGAAAGCAGCTGGATCTGCGGCACGGTCGTGTTCATGCGGGACAGAACGCGCGCTGCGGCCGGCGCTTCGCGTGCCGGCGTGCTCGCGGTTTCGTCCGGCTGGAGGGTCTTCGCGTCGATGGTCAGCGCCGCCGGCACCTTCTCCTGCAGCAGCAGCTGGTTGGCGCGGAACATCGGCTCGCGCAGGAAGCGGCGTTGCAGCGGATTGTCGTTGAGCACGCCAGACAGGGCGGCCATGACCATGCCCTGGTGGTGGGCCATGTAGGCGCGCACCAGCGCGAACTTCGCGTTCGCCGGCAGGCGCGATGCGGTGAAGTCGAGAGCTTCGTAGAAACCGTAGCCGCCGAGCGCGCCGAGTTGCTGCAGCTCGCGCAGATTGGCGCAGCTCGCCTCGGCATTGACCAGCAGGGCCATCGCGCTGGCATACGGCGCTATGACGAGATCTTCGGACAAGCCGCGCTTCAGGCCGAGTCCCGGCACGCCGAACGCGCGGTACTGATAGACGAACTGCGCGTCGGTGACGTTGTAGGCGGATTCGGAAATCCCCCACGGCACGTCATGCTCGGCGCCATAAGCGATCTGGCGCGCGACCGCGGCGCGACAGCTGCGCATCAGCAACGTGTTGTCGAAGCCCGGCATCAGCAGCAGCGGCATCAGGTACTCGAACATCGAGCCGCTCCACGAGACCAGCGCAGGCCGGCCTTCGGCGATCGTCAGCAGACGGCCGAGCGCAAACCAATGCTTGCGCGGCAGCTTGTCCTGCGCGATTGCGATGAAGCTCGCCAGCCGCGCTTCGGAGGCGAGCAGGTCGTACAGGCTCGCGTCGCGGATCTGCTGGTCGACGTGATAGCCGATCGCGAGCAGGCGTTGTTCCGGCACCCAGAGAAAATCGTAGTCGACCTCGCACAGCGCGCGGCAGCGTACCGCCAGCGCATCGGCGCCGGCGCCGATCGCGAGCAGACGTTCGCGCGCCGCCGCAAGCGCGGCATGGAGCGCGTTCGCCGCGTCGTCATCCGGGGTACCGAGCGCGGCACTGGCGCCGCCGATCAGCACGGCGGCGCGGCGCAGCGACGGATTCTGGTCGAGACGCGCGAGCAGGCTCGACAGGTTCGAGTCGGGCCGTTCCACCGCTGCCAGCTCGAGCCACGGCGCAACCGCGGCGACCCATTCGCACCAGCCGGCGCACTGGCGCTGGAACGCCGCCGCCCAGTAGGCCGCTTCCGCGGAAAGGCCGGTCCCTGCGGCTAGGGTTGCCGCACGGTCGCGCAACGTGCGCAGCAGGCGCATCTGCTCACGCAGCGATGAACTCGCCGCCGGAGACGGGGCGAGCAATGCATCGATCGCCGCGGCATCGGCAGCCGGCTCGTTGCCGGCCGAATCGCGGCAGATGCGCCAGGTGTCGCTGAGCCCCGACCAGACGCGGCCCGGCAGCAGGCGTTCTTCGTCGAGCGTGGTCAGGCCGCGCCCGAGCACGAACAGGCAACCGAGCAGATTGCCGCTGTCGACGCTCGAGACGTAGCGGGGCAGCAGCGGCTCGAGGGTGAGCGTGTCGTACCAGTTGAGGAAGTGGCCGCGCTCGCGCGGCAGCTGCTCGAGCGTGCCGACGGTCGCGGCGACGCGGGCGACGAGGTCGGCGGGCGTGATGTAGGCGAAGTCGACGGCGGACAGCGCGCTGACCAGGTACATGCCGATGTTGGTCGGCGACGTGCGGTGGGCGATCAGCTCGGCCGGATACTCCTGGCGATTGTCGGGCGGCAGGTGGTGATGTTCGGCGACGACCAGCGTGTCGAAGAAGCGCCACGTGCGCCGGGCAATCGTGCCGAGAAATGCGCGCTGTTCGGCGTCGAGTTCGGCCGGCTCGGCGCGCGGACGCACGCGGCTCAGCAGTGCCGCCAGCAGCGGAGAGCCGGCCCACAGCAGCAGCAGCGGCATCGCGACGAGCGCCGTGCGCGGGGTCGTCACCACAAGCACGCACGCGGTCAGCGCGGCCAGCGTCCACGCCGGCCACATCGTCCGATAGTACGCGGCGATGCCGCGCGGCGCGCGCCGCGCCAGTTCGCCGGCTTCGGTCCATTGCAGTAGATGGCGGCGACTGACCAGCAGCCGCCACAGGCTGCGCAGCACGGCATCGGCGTGGTACCACGCCTCGAATGGCAGCATGCTCAACAGCAGACCGGTCTGGCGCAGGCGCCGTTCCACCGCCTCGAAGTTCAATTGCAGATGCACGCGCCAATCCATGCGCGGATTGCGGGCGAGGAAACTCTCGAACGAGATCAGCAGCGGCGAGGCGAACAGTACGGCGATGACGAGAGTCGTCCAGTACAGCGGTTGCGCGCCGAGCAGCCAGCTGTTCAGCAGCAGCAGCAGCAAGGCCGGCGCGACCAGGCTGCGGCGCAGATTGTCGAGCAGTTTCCAGCGGTGATGCATCGAAAGGGTGTTGCGCAGCGGGCGCCCGCGCGGGCCGGGCACGCGCGGCAGGAGCCACGACAGCAGCTGCCAGTCGCCGCGGGTCCAGCGATGGCGGCGCGCGATCTCGGTGCCGTAGCCGGCGGGATGCGTTTCGAGCAGTTCGACGTCGCTGACCAGCGCCGTGCGCGCGTACGAGCCTTCGAGCAGGTCGTGGCTCAGGATCAGGTTATCGGGGAAGCGCGAACCGGTCGCCCAGGTGAACGCATCGACGTCATAGATGCCTTTGCCGACGAACGAAGCTTCGCCGAACAGATCCTGATACACGTCCGATACCAGGCGCGTGTAAGGATCGAGGCCGACATCGTCGCCGTACAGCCGGGCCAGCGCGCTGCTCGCGTCACCACCGGCATCGACGGATACCCGCGGCTGCAGGATCGCATAGCCGTCGGTGATGCGGCGCAGGTGCCGATCGCGCTGCGGCCGGTTCAGCGGATGAGCCAGCGTCGCAACGAGGCGTTGCGCGCTCTGCGGCGGCAACTCGGTGTCGGCATCGAGCGTGATCACATACTTCACGCGTTGCAGCACCACCGCGTCGCCGACCACCGCGCGGAAGTCGGCCGGCGGACGGCCGCGCAGGAAGCGGTTCAGCGCATGCAGCTTGCCGCGCTTGCGCTCGTAGCCCATCCAGCATTCGGCCGCGGGATTCCACAGCCGTTTGCGCACGAACAGGCAGAAGCGCGGCGCGCCGTCCGGCTCGTGGCGTCGATTGAGCGCCTCGATGCCGGCGCGTGCGGCGGCCAGATGCGCGGAGTCTTCCGGCAGCACTTCGGCCTGTGCATCGGCGAAATCGGCGACCAGGCCGAAGTACAGATTGTCGTCGCGGTTGGCCAGGTAGCGCAGCTCGAGCGCAGCGACCAGCGAGGCCGCTTCGGCTTCGCTGGTCAGGAGGCAGGGAATCGCCACCAGCGTGCGCGAAGCATCGGGTATGCCCTCGTCGAGGGCGAGGCGGCACAGCATCTGCGGCGGCAGGCTGCGTGTGACCAGCCAGTTGACGACGGCCACCGCGAGATGGCTCGCCGCGATGACCAGGGCAACGAACACGGCGATCGTGTGTGCGGCGCCAAAATGTCCGACGGCCGGCACGCCGAGCAGGGCGACGGCGACCGAGACGAGCACGACCGAACCGATGTAGTAGAAATTCGGCGAGCGGCGCACGACCCGGGCGAGACGCTCGTAGACGCCGTTGCGCGTGCCGAGATCGGTTTCCAGTTGCTCACGCCCGCGACCGACCAGCCAGTAGCCGACGTGCCGCCGGCGTTCGTCCGCGTCGGCCGGCCCGGCGGCGAGCGCCAGCGCACGCTGGGCGATGTCCCATTCGGCTTTGCGGCTGCGCCGCGCGAGCTCTTCCACGGCATGGCGGTAGCGATCGCGCGTGGCGAAGTCCATCTTCGCGTAGACGCCGGCCGGGTCGGCGCCGAGCAGCGTCTCGACCACGCTCAGGCCCTCGACGATTTCCGCCCATGCGGTGCGCCCGACCAGGCGCAGGCTGCCGACGCAGTTGCCGATCGATACCTGCGAGGTGGCCTGGGCATGGGTCTCGACGCGCAAGGCGTCGGCCAACGACACCTGGCGTTCGCCGAGACGCTGGTCGAGCCAGAGCAGCGGCAGTGCCAGGGTCGGATTGCCGCCGTGCAGACGGTGGAATTCCGCGATCCAGGCCGGGGTCAGCTCGAAGGACTGACGCGCCATCTCGGCGACGACCTGGACGAGCTGCGAGGGCTGGTCGCGCGCGACTTCGAGCAGGCGCCCGGACCAGCGGCTGGCCGCGTCGGTCTCGACCAGGCGCTGGGAAATGGCATCGGCGACCGGACGCAGGCGCTCGATCAGGGCAAAACGCAGCATCAACGGGATCGCCCACAGCTCGCCGAGCGTCAGCCGCGCTCCGCGCTGGTACGATTCGAAGAAGTCATGGACGATGCGCAGCTGGATGCGCCCGTCGGAATGCAGGACCAGTTCGCGCGCCAGCATCAGGATGCGCGGCACGCGACCGCCGTCGGCATCGACCACGGTGGGCAGCTCGCGCCGGTACGAGCGCGGCAGTCCGGCGCGGACTTCCTTGATCTGCTCCTTGATCAGGTAGAAGTTGTCGATCAGCCATTCGACCGCCGGCTCGACGACGCGGCCGGCCGCCGTGGCGTGGCGCGCCGCGTCGAACGCCCGATCGAGCGCGGTTTCGTAATCGTGCAGGCGCCGGGTGAGGTCGTCGCTGGCCTGGCCGGCAACCAGCGGATGCGCCGAGGCGAGACGCGCCGCATAGGTTCGAAACTGCTGATCGTTGAACAGCTGCGGAGCGACGATCGCCCGGGTCGAGTAGGGTCCTGACGGGTCGCGCGCCGCAGACCGGCTGGAACCGAAGCGATGCCGAAGCCGGTGTATCAAGGTATACATTGGCGCAACGCTGCCTCCGTGTCTGCCGGTCCCAACCGGATGAGAATGCCATCGCCAACTGAACGGCGACTTAGGAGACGTCGGCGCCGGGATGTGGAACGCTCCCGGCGCGGATTCTTTCCGGCCGATCACGCGAGTCGATCGCGTGTCGGATCGGGGGCAATGGAAAGAAGTGAACGTCGAATGAAGGCAGACCGCCTCACGGTAGCAGTTCTGGGGGCGCGAAGCGACAAGCGGCCGTTCGATCCGGCCGCGCCCGCTGCCGTTGCAGCTCATTCGCGATATGCTGGACCGCGAGCATGAGCGCGGCGCGCCGCCGCACCGAACGACGCGGAGTATTTTCATGGCGATGCAATCGGATACGCGCAGCCTTGCGCTGTTCTGCGATTTCGAAAACGTGGCGCTCGGCGTGCGCGATGCGCGCTACGCGCAGTTCGACATCAAGAAGGTGCTCGAGCGCCTGCTACTCAAGGGCAATATCGTGGTCAAGAAGGCCTATTGCGACTGGGAGCGCTACAAGGAATTCCGCAAGGACATGCATCAGGCGTCATTCGAACTGATCGAAGTGCCGCACGTCAGCCAGTCGGGCAAGAATTCGGCGGACATCCGCATGGTCGTCGATGCGCTGGACCTGTGCTACACGAAGGCCCACGTCGACACGTTCGTGATCATCAGCGGCGACTCCGACTTTTCGCCGCTGGTCAGCAAACTGCGCGAGAACGCCAAGACCGTGATCGGCGTTGGCGTGAAGAATTCCACGTCCGAACTGCTGATCGCCAATTGCGACGAATTCATCTACTACGACGATCTGGTGCGCACGCAGAAGGCGAAGGCGGCACCAAGAAAGAAAGCCGACGGCGCCGCCGGCGCTGGTGCGGCGAAGAAGGACGACGCTTCGAAAAGGCAGGAAGCGCTCGACCTCGTGCAGGATACGGTCGAAGCGCTGGTCGCAGAACGCGGCGAGGACGAGAAGATCTGGGGTTCGATGGTCAAGCAGGCGCTGAAGCGGCGCCGGCCGGGATTCAACGAAAGCTACTACGGCTTCAAGTCGTTCAAGGCGCTGCTCGAGGAGGCGAGGGCGCACAAGCTGCTCGAACTGGAAGGCGACGAGAAGTCGGCCAACTACGTGGTCCGGGTAGCCAGCGAAAAATGAAACGAGCGGACGGGGGGTACTGGGTCAATTTCAAAATGGAAGCTGCCGTTCGTGGTGAGTATCGAACCATGAGCGGCGGCGCACGAGGCCGTTCACCCTTCGATACCTCAGGGCGAACGGTCCAGGATTTCAAACTGGCCCATTACTGACGGGGGTGACGGTCGCCAAGGGCCCGGTTTGCGGCTAGTATGGTGCAGTGCAGCGAAGACGCTGCAGGGGGCGTGCGGCGCTGCCGCATCGCGCGGGCCGCACTGACCTGTCGGGACCTTCGTGAAGACTTCGCTGATTCGCTTCCGCGTCGCGGACTTCCTCAAGCAATACCCGCCGTTCGACGGCCTGCCGGAGCCTGATCTGTTCGAGTTGGCCGGCACCGGACGGGTCTCGTTCCACGAAGCCGACGAATACGTATTTCGTCGAGGCCGGCCGCGCAAACCGAGCATTTGGGTCATCCAGCAGGGCGCCGTGGAAATCGTCGACGAGTCGGCGGATGGCGGTCGCCTCGCCGACCTGTTGGGTGCCGGAGACATACTCGGGCTGTTCGACCCGACGGGCGGCGAGTCGTATTCGCAATCGGCGCGGACCCGCGGCGACGTCATCTTGTATTCGATCGACGCTCGCGCGTTCGAAGCTCAGGCGTCGAGGCATCCGCGCGTGGCACGCTATCTGGCCGCGCACTTCTCGGCTGCCGATGGCCAGCAAGGCCAGCGCTCGTCCGCCGCTCGTCGTCCACCGGCGAGATCCTGCTTCGATTCACAGCCGCCCTCGCTCGACTTCCTCAGAGCGCGCACGGCGGTCGTTGCGCCGGACTGCTCGATTCGCGAAGCCGCGACACTGATGTCGGAGCGCGGTCGCGATGCCGTCGTCATCGTCGATGCCGCGCGCAAACCACGGCGCGTGATCTCGCAGCAGGCGCTGAGCCGCGCGCTGGCCGGCGGCGCCGGCGCAGAGACAGACGTTGCGCGCGTGGTCGCCGAAGAGGCGGCGATCATTGCCGGTCCGGCCCTCGGTTGGCCCACCTACCTGAGCGCGATGCTGCGCAGCCGCCGGCCTTGCATCGCCATTACCCGCGACGGCACCGGCGACGGCGTCCTGGAAGGCCTGCTGACGTCACAGGATGTCTCGCTCCTGCTCGGCGCGAATCCGCTGCTTCTGCAGACGCAACTGCTGCAGAGCAGGAGCGTGGTCGAATGGAAGGTGCTGCTCAACCAGGTCAGGATTTTTCTGCTGCAGGCGCTGACCGGTCCTGCCGTGCTGAAGCCTACGGCGGAGACCGCCACGTTCCTCTACGACGCGCTGGTCGAATCGATCGTCGGCGCGGCCGAGGCGGATCTGAAAGCACAGGGCGTCGCCGTTCCGGACGTGGCGAGCTGCTGGCTCATGCTCGGCAGGGCGGGCCGCGGCGAAATGATCGAGCCGCTGCAGCCGCGGATCGGCGTCGTCTACGCCGATCCGGAGGCCGGGCAAGCCGCCGCCGTTGCCGCGTACTTTGCACGGCTTGCCGCCAAGGTGCGCGGTTACCTCACCGAGTGCCGTCTGGAGCCGGCAACCGCCGAAGACGGACCGCCGTTGTCGATGCCGCGGTCGGCTTGGGAATCGATGCTGCGCGGCGTAATTCTCGACCCGGTCGGCAACAACATCTATGGGCTGCGCGGCTGCCTGGATTTTCGTGCCTTCTTCGGTGATCAGACCCTGGAGCAAGCGCTCGTCGACGTGACTACGCAGGCGATGCGTGACAGCCAGCCGTTCATTCCGATTCTCGCCAACGACACGCTCGAGAATTTGCCGCCGCTGACGTTCTTCGATGGACTGGTGATCGAGCTGGACGGGGCGCGCAAGGGTTCCCTCGACCTCGAGGCGACGGCGCTGCGCCCGATCGTCGACGCCGTCAGGGTGTA
>Ga0068860_100003545_pt1 | contig 16049 bp, 19 predicted proteins | sample KBSSwiS32_FD_66597 | JGI IMG/M metagenome (GOLD analysis project Ga0068860, IMG submission 66597) | Switchgrass rhizosphere microbial communities from Kellogg Biological Station, Michigan, USA - KBS Switchgrass S3-2 | ecosystem: Host-associated > Plants > Roots > Rhizosphere > Soil ... | reverse complement strand
CTACGTGAACAACGAGGCAGATCTGGAAGACCTGGTGCAGGTGATCCGCAAGCACCGCGCCGGGACGCACCACTACATCCCTTTGGCCAGCAAGGGGGGCTGACCCCCGGTTATGCTCCGAGGTGGCCGGCGGCGATCCCGTTTGCCCAAGGGACGGCGTACGGCCACGTGCAGCGAACCACGCAGCGCCCACCCTCTCCAGGAGGTGAACCGTGCCTGACAAGGTCACCATCCACACGCTGAAGAAGCTGAAGCAGGCCGGCCAGAAGATCTGCATGGTCACGGCCTACGACGCCACGTTCGGCCGCATCCTCGACGACTCCGGCGCGGACGTGATCCTCGTCGGCGACTCGCTGGGGATGGTCATCCAGGGGAACGACTCCACGCTCCCGGTGACCATGGACCAGATGGTCTACCACTGCCGCGCGGTGACCCGGTCCGTGAAGCGGGCCCACGTCGTCGGCGACCTGCCGTTCATGAGCTACCAGGGCTCCTGGGAGGAGGCGGTGCGCAACGCCGGCCGGCTGGTGGCCGAAGGCGGGGCCAGCAGCGTGAAGCTGGAGGGGGGCGAGGAGTTCGCCGAGACCGTCTCCCGCATCGTCCGCGCGTCCGTCCCGGTGATGGGCCACCTGGGCCTCACCCCGCAGTCCGTCCACAAGATGGGCGGCTACGTGGTGCAGGGGAAGGACGAGCACCAGGCGGCCAAGATCATGCGCGACGCGGTCGCCCTGGAGCAGGCCGGCTGCTACGCGCTGGTGCTGGAGGGCGTCCCGCTGGAGCTGGCGCAGCAGATCACCCAGCGGCTCACCATCCCCACCGTCGGCATCGGCGCGGGGCTCCACTGCGACGGCCAGGTGCTCGTCTGTTACGACCTTTTGGGGATGAACCCGGACTTCAAGCCCAGGTTCGTCAAGCGGTACGCGGACCTCTACGGGCAGATCAAGGGCGCGGCGGAGGCGTTCTTCTCCGAGGTCCGGACGGAGGCGTTCCCGGACGAAGCCCACTCCTTCAAGTCCAAGTCGATCCGGCTGGTGGCCTCCAACCCGGACGTGCCGCCGCCGTCCCCCGCGGACGACGACAAGGCGGAGGGTGAGAAGGTGCAGGTCTACGGGGTCCCGGTGTAGCGGACGCGCGCATGGCCGAGCTCTTCCGAACGGTGGAGGACGCGCGGGCCTTCGTCCGGCGCGAGCGGGGGCAGGGGAAGACGCTGGCCCTGGTGCCCACCATGGGCTTCCTCCACGAGGGGCACCTGTCGTTGATGCGGGAGGGGAAGAAGCGCGCGGACGTCTGCGCCGCCACCATCTTCGTCAACCCCACCCAGTTCGGCCCCAAGGAGGACCTCTCCCGCTACCCGCGCGACCTGGAGGGGGACCTGAAGAAGTGCGGCCAGGCGGGGGTGGACGCGGTGTGGGCGCCGGAGCGCGAGCAGGTGTACCCGCCCGGCTACCAGACCTACGTGGACGTGACGGAGCTGTCCAAGGGGCTGTGCGGCGAGCGCCGCCCCGGGCACTTCCGCGGCGTGGCCACCGTGGTCGCCAAGCTGTTCGCGCTGTTCCGCCCGGACGTGGCGCTGTTCGGGGAGAAGGACTTCCAGCAGCTCCGCGTCATCCAGAGGCTCAACGACGACCTGAACCTCGGCGTGGACGTGGTGGGCCTGCCCATCATCCGCGAGCCGGACGGCCTGGCCATGAGCTCCCGCAACAGCTACCTCTCCGCCGCCGAACGGGAGCGCTCGCTCTCGCTCCAGCGCGGGCTCAAGGCGGCCCAGGCGCTGTGCGCGCGCGGGACGGTCAACGCGCGGGACCTGGTGGGCGCGGTCCGGGCGGAGCTGGAGGCGGTGGAGGGCGTGCGCACCGACTACGTGGAGCTGGTGGATTCCGAGACGCTGGCCCCCGTCATCCGGGTGGCGGACCGGCCGGCGCGGCTCCTGGTGGCCGCGTACGTGGGGGCCACCCGGCTGATCGACAATCTGGAGCTCCGCGAGCCCTCCGAGTGAGCGCCGCCGAGCGAGCGCCCAGGCCGCGGGACCAGGCCGTCCGCCTGATCGCCGAGCACCGCCGCGCCCGCTTCGACTTCAAGGTGGAGGAGAAGGTGGAGGCCGGGCTGCAGCTCACCGGGAGCGAGGTGAAGTCGCTCCGGGCCGGCAAGGTGGTCCTCTCCGACGCCTACGGCCTGCCGGAGAAGAACGGGGAGCTGTACCTGCACAACGCGCACATTGGCCCGTACGGGGCGGCCACCGCCTTCGGCCACGACCCGCTGCGCAAGCGCAAGCTGCTGATGCACCGGGCGGAGATCGACCGCTGGACGAGCAAGGTGCGCGAGCGCGGCTACTCCATCATCCCCCTGTCCATCTACTTCAAGGGGCCGGTGGCCAAGGTGGAGCTGGGCCTGTGCGTGGGCAAGACGCACGAGGACCGGCGGGGCGACATCAAGGAGCGGGAGACCAAGCGGGAGATGGATCGGGCGATGCGGCGGAGGTGATACGATTCGCCTCCAACCCGGCGTGGGCACCATGGACAAGAAGGCGGCCGAGAAGAAGGAGCGGCTTCTCCAGGCCCTGGACCAGGGGATGGTGATGGTCCACCTGGACGCCCGCCGGCCCGGCGTGCTGGTGCCCGTCTCCCTGCGGACCGAGGCCCACCTCCGGCTGAACCTCTCCTACCGGTTCGACCCGCCGGATCTCTCCGTGGGCGACTGGGGCGTCCGCTGCACCCTGAGCTTCTCCGGCTCGCGCTTCACCGTGGCCGTGCCCTGGTCCGCGCTGTTCGCCATCACCAGCCACACCACCAAGGAATTCTGGATGTACCCGGACGACATGCCGGAGGAGCTGATCCAGATGACGGTGCCGCCGCCGGCCGACGGCCGCGCCCCGCCCCAGGAGGGCGAAGGCGACGGCAAGGAGGGCGCCGAAGCCGCGGCCCCCGCCGGGCCGCGCGCGCTCTTGCGCGAGGTCGTCTACCAGCCGGAGGCCGCCCCCGCCCCGCACGCCACCGGCGAGGAGGGGCCGTCGACCGAGCCCCAGGACGACCCGCCCCGCCCCCGCGGGCGCTCGCACCTGCGCCTGGTGAAGTAGGCCCATTCCCTGCGCGGCCGGGGGGCCCCGCTTCCCGCCGGGTAGAATGGGCTTCCACCATCGCAGGGAGACAGATGAAACCCAGCCTCCGGAGCATCGCCAGCGCCGCCGCCTTCGCCACCCTCGCCGCCTGCGCGAGCGCTCCGCCGCAGCAGCTCTACCAGTCCCCGCAGTACCTCCAGGCCCAGAAGCAGCAGGAGTCCGGAGGGGACCCGGCCAAGATCATGATCTGCCAGGAGGAGATGGTGACCGGGAGCCACATCCCCACCCGCCACTGCTGGTCCAAGATGGAGATGGACGTGGCGCGGGACCGCGCCCAGCGGGTGGCGCAGGAGCAGGTCCGGCTCGACATGCCGGGAAAGCACTGACGCGCCCCAGAGGGGGATTGGATCTCCCGGAGGCGCATGCCGTACAATCTGTGCGCTGTGAGTCAGAACAGAAAATCCCATTCCGCCAAGGTCATCACCCACCTCGAGGGCGATGACGAGTTCAGCATCACCTCGGTCGACCCCGTCCGCCGCAAGCCGACGGTGGAGATCAAGGTGGACGACACCGCCCTGCCCGGGCGGCCCAAGTCCACCACCAACGAACGCACGCTCTGGCGGATGTTCCGGAAGCTGTTCTAGGCGGGCTTGCCCAGCTGGCGCAGCAGCGTCCAGTTGAAGATGCCGGTCTGGTGGGCGTCGCTGAACTGGAACGCGATGGCGTAGTTGCCCACCGCGCGCATGGAGAGCGCGCGCAGGTCCTGAGGCACCTTCTCCGGGTCCAGGGTGCGCTTCTGCGTCCACTCGTCGACGCACTCGGCGCAGGGGCAGCCCTGGCGCAGCGCCCGCGCGGTCACCTGCGTCCTCTGGCCGTCGTCCCAGGTGAGGGTGAGGACCTGCTGGTCCGGGCTGAGGTCCACGGAGGTGGCCTGGGGCGGCCGGGCGGCCGGCTTGATGTGGTCCCAGAACGTCATGCCCCGCTCTCTTAACCCCTCTCCACCAGCGCCACCACCGCCTCCGCCAGCCTGTCCGCGAAGCCGCCGATCAGCGCGACGTCGTGCGTCTTCGGGTCGGTGAACACCTGCTCCTGGTACTCCAGGTCGAAGGTGAACGGCTGCTGCTGCCCCTCCAGGCCGGTGGTGTCCACCGCGTAGTCCGGCTGGGCGGGGTAGCGGAGGACGCGGTCGCGGAGCTTGTCCACGTCCACCAGGTACCGGGCCAGGACGCCGTCCACGTTGAGCGCCTCGGTGATGGTGGCGCCCCAGAGGACGGGGAGGGTGGAGATCACCCAGCGGTCGCTCCCGGCGGGCGTGCTCTTGCCCACCACCGTGCGGACCAGCACCACCAGGCCCTGCACCGGCGGCAGGTCCGCGGTGGAGATCACCTGCCAGGTGGGCCGTAGCCTGCGGACCGCCTCCAGCGTGAGCTGGTGCTCCTTCTGCAGCGAGGCCTGCTTGGCCAAAAACGGCGTCACCGCCACCTCCACCTGCACGTACTGGCGCTCGGTGCGGCCCAGCGAGTCGGTGACGAATCGCTCCTGCAGGTCGCGCTTGTAGAACGGGTCCGCGTTCTCGAAGAACGGCTCCAGCACCACGGTGAGGTGCTCCGCGGCGGGGTTGGGCAGCGGGGCGGGGCGGCGGCGGACGATCTTGGACGGCGCGCAGGAGGCGCCGGCGGCCAGCGCCCCCGCGGCGAGCGCGGCGAGCGCGAGCCTCATGAGGCCAGCTTGACCAGTTGGCGTTGACCCTCCAGGCGCACGCCCTTCTTCTCCACCACGCGCCGGAGCGCGTCCACCACGCTGGGGTCCAGCCGCGCGCCGCGCAGCTTCTCCATCACCGCCATCGCGTCCGGGAGCGGCATCGCCTTCTGGTACGGGCGGGTGGAGGTGACGGCGTCGAAGGTGTCGGCGGCGGCCACGATGCGCGCCACCAGCGGGATCTCCTCGCCCTTGGTCCGGTCCGGGTAGCCGCTGCCGTCCCAGTTCTCGTGGTGGCTGCGCACCGCCGAGCGCACCGGTCCCAGGAAGGTCACCGGTTCGATGATCGACGCGCCGATCTCCGGGTGCGTCCGCATGATCGCCATCTCCGCGTCGGTGAGCTTGGACTGCTTGCAGAGGATGGACTCCACGATGCCGATCTTCCCGATGTCGTGGAGGATGCCGCCGTAGTGGAGGTGCTTGAGCTCCCACTCCGTCAGCCCCATCTCCCGGCCGATCTCCACCGCGAAGTCGCCCACCCGCTGGCTGTGGCCGCGGGTGTACGCGTCCTTGGAGTCGATGGAGTTGGCGAGCGCGACGATGGTCTCCAGGTAGCCCTTCTCCAGGCTCTCGTAGAGGCGCTTCTTCTCCTCGTCCGACGCCTTGAGCGTCAGGGACATGTAATTGAACGTCTGCGCCAGCTCGCCGATCTCGTTCTTGCTCTCCACCGCCACCTGGACGCCGAACGTCCCCTTGGCCAGCTCCAGCGCGGTGGCGGTGAAGCGGTGGAGCGGCCGGGTGAGGTTGCGGGAGAACGTCCAGGCCAGCGCGGCGGCCGCCGCCACCGCCACCACCACGCCCAGCGCCACCCGCTGCTCCATGGCGCGGACCTGCGCGTAGGCCTGGGCCACCGGCTGCTCGGAGAACACGGCCCAGCCCAGGTCCGGCGCCACCTGGTACGCGCCCACCACCGCGTCCGCGCCCTCGCCGAAGTTGCTCACCCGGAGCAGCTCGGTCCCGGCGGAGTCCTCCATCGCCTTGAGGAAGTGCGCCACCGCCGGCCGCCGGGAGACGTCCGCGCCCGGCTTCAGCTCGCCCATGCCCGCGGTGGGCCCGGCCACCAGCCGGCCCTTGAGGTCCACGACGTAGGCGAACCCGGTGGAGCCGACCGGGTTGGCGTCCAGCACCTTGTGCAGGCCCTCCAGCGACACCTCCGCCGCCACGTACCCGTGGAGGCTCTTGCCCGGGTCCCCCACCGGGAAGACCAGCGTCACCACCGCGATGCCGCGCGAGGGCGACGAGTACGGCGCGGAGGTGCGCAGTTCGGTGATGTCCTTGAGGAGCGCCGTGGCCTGGCGGGTGTGCTCGGCCACCTCGTCGGCCGGGATGTCGAACGCCTGCAGCCTGGGAACGCGCTGGCCGTGGGCGTCGAAGACGGTGATGACGGAGACCTCGCGCCGGTCGACGAGCAGGTTGTGGATCAGCGTCTGCTGCTCCTCCAGCGGGAGCTGGAAGAACTTGTAGACGCGCGCCAGCGAGCCCACCGCCCGCCCGGAGTCCGCCAGGAGCCCCTCCGCCCGCAGCGCCAGCTGGCGCACCCGCTCCTGGGCCAATTCCTGCGCGTTGCTCTTGAGCTTCTCGCGCATGTCGGAGACGGAGAGCGCGCCGACTCCCAGGATGGGGACCACGCTGGCCACCAGCATCAGCAGCAGGATGGTCTTGAAGAGGCGCACGCGCTCGTTCCGGCCTTCCTTCTACTTCCAGCCGCCGCCCTTCGCCTCCAGTTTGATCGGCTCCGACTGCAGCTCGAACCAGCGCCTGTCCGACAGCTCGGAGGTCGTTCCTTCACCCACGGTGCGCACGGCCCACGCCACCTTTCCACCCGGGATGGGCGGCAGCTTGGCCTGGGCGCCGGACGCCTTCAACAAGATGGGCTTGCCGTTGTCCACGGAGAACTCCACCGCGTACTCCCGCGCGCCCGCCACCGGCGTCCAGGTGAGGACCACCTGGCCCGGGCCGCGCTCGGACGCCTTCACCTTCACCTTCTCCCCGTCGCCGGGGGTGAGCAGGGACGGCGCGGTCACGTTCCGCGCCCCGGACCCGGAGCCGGAGGAGGCGGCGGCGGTGGTGGTGGTGGTGGCCGGCTCCTGGGCACCGCTGCCGTATTCGGCCTTGCCGCCCGGCGCCAGCACCTGCGTCTTCCCTTCGCTGTTGGGCGTCACCGACACCCAGGTGGCGCCCTTGTTGTGCACCTTGGTCCCGCCGTCGTCCACCACGATGGTGACGACGGCGGCGCCGGTGGAATCGGCCGCGGCGGCGGGCGACCCGCCGGCGAGCAGCAGCAGGGCGAGGCTGGCGGTGGCGATCATTGGAACTCGATCTTCCTTCCCGCCCTGACCGTCACGTGCGGCGTGGTCACGGAGATCGACTGGCTCTTGGTGTCCGGCAGCTCCGCGTCGACCCGCCCGCGGATGACCGTGACGTCGCTGCGCTCCAGCCCGGGGCGCACCCGCGTCTCGGCGATGGCGATCAGCGCGTCCTCGCCCAGGGACATCGTGCCGCCCGAGGCGAAGTCGACGGACGCGCCGGCGCCCGCCGTCGTCCGCACCTTGTCGTTTTCACGTAGGTCCATGGCCTCCACCGCGTCGATCCAGTCGTCTCCGTTGGACCGCTTCACCAGCACCTTGCCCGAGAGATGCGTCAGCTTCGCTATCGCGGGCGTCGGTCCGCCATCCTCCAGTGACGGCGGGGCCCCGGTGCAGCTCACCGCCAGGAGCACAACTCCCAGGCACCCGACGCGCGTCATGAGCGGAGAATTCTAACGCCTGACGAAGGTGGGCGTGGCCCCTCACGAACACCGGCCGTCTGCCTCCACTGTGCGTCCGGAGGTTACCGGCGCCGACCTACTCCTCCGGCTCGCGCTCCCCAGGCGTGGCCAGCCCGTACCGCCGGAGTCGCTCCCACAGGCTCTTGCGGGAGATGCCCAGCAGCCGGGCGGCCTCCGCGCGCCGCCCCGCGGTGCGCTCGAGGGTGCGGCGGAGGTACTCGCGCTCGAACTCCCCCATCGCCTCGGCCAGCCTGCGGTGCGGGCCGCCCGGCGGCGGCGTGGGCGGGACCTCCCCGCCGGCGATGTCGGGCGGGAGGTGTTCGAGGTCGATCTCGTCGCCCACGCACAAGAGCGCGGCGTAGCGGAGCGCGTGCTCCAGCTCGCGGACGTTGCCCGGGAACGGGTGGCCGCGGAGCGCGGCGTGCGCGCGGGGCGACAGGCGCGGGGGGCGCTCGCCGCGGGCGAACGGGCGGAGGAAGTGCTCGCACAACAGCGGGAGGTCCTCGCGGCGCTCGCGCAGCGGCGGGACCAGCACCTCCAGGAACTTGAGCCGGTAGTAGAGGTCCTCCCGGAACGTCCCCTTCGCCACCAGCGCCCTGAGGTCCCGGTGCGTGGCGGCCAGCACGCGGACGTCCGCCGTCACCGTCTCGTTCGTCCCCAGGGGCTGGAAGGCCCGCCCCTCCAGCGCGCGCAAGAGCTTGGCCTGCGCGGCGGGCGACATCTCGCCCACCTCGTCCAGGAAGAGCGTGCCGCCGTGCGCCGCCTGCAGCTGCCCCACGCGCTTGCGCACCGCCCCGGTGAAGGCGCCGCGCTCGTGGCCGAACAGCTCCGCCTCCAGCAGCCCCTCCGGGAAGGCGGCGCAGTTGAGCGCGGCGAACGGGTGGCGCGCCCGCGGGCTCCCCCGGTGCAGCGCCTCCGCCACCAGCTCCTTGCCGGAGCCGCTCTCGCCCAGGATGAGCACCGGCGCGTCGGAGGGCGCGAAGCGGGCGATCCGGTCGCGCAGCGCGCGCATCGGCGGTGCATTCCCCAGGAGCGCGGAGGCTGGATCCGCGCTCGCCTCTGGAGGCGTGGGCATCATGGGCAGGGACGGACCACGACGGTATGCCCCGTTACCGCGGCGAAACAGGTGCGGCCGGAACGGTGACGGATGGTGAACGTCGCGCCGTCCGCCCCGCGTGAGCTCCTTCGCCCAGGGTGCGCCGCCCACGGCGCGGCGCGGGCCTGCGTTGACCGCTGGCCGACACTCGGGGAGGCCCGGTGGCCGGCACGCGGCGTGGATCGATCGCTCCGGAAAAGCGCCTGCGGAGGTCCCCCCATGTTCTACGAATGCAGCGGCTGCCAGACCGTGATGGCCTTCGCCTCCAGCCCTCCCCACGTCTGCCCGGAGTGCGGGCGAGCGGGCATCCTCTTCTGCCTGCTGGACGACCAGGACCTGGCGGACCTGATGTCCCGCCAGGTCGACTTCATGGTGACCCTGGACCCGGGCGCGCTCGAGGACGGCGAGGAGATCTCCGCGCCGGCGCTGGGGTAGGCGCATGGGAGCGGCGAGCCTGGCGCTCGAGCCGGAGCCCGAGACGGTGCTCCTGGTGGAGCCGGACGAGGACCTGCGCGAGCGCGCCGCCGAGGCGCTCCGGCAGGACGGGTTCCGGGTGGTGGAGGTGGAGGACGGCCTGGAGCTCTTGGACTACCTGGAGGCGCTCACCGGCCGCGGGCCGCTCGTCCCGCCGGACGTGATCGTCTCCGAGATGGAGCTGCCGGGCACCAGCGCGCTGGATTGCCTGTGGCGGCTGCGCCAGAGGGACCGGGTCACGCCCGTCATCCTCATCGCCAGCGAGGGCGAGGACGGCGAACGCGCGCACCGCTGTGGGGCCGACCTGGTGCTCCCCTGGCCGCTCGACATCGACCAGCTCCGGACCGCGGTGACGGTGACCGCGTAGTCATGTCCTGAAGCGGGAATCCCACCCCCTGGGCCCCCGGTTCCTTTGCACCGGGGGCGGGCCTGTGGTATCCGCCCGTCCGACATTTTTCAGGGTTGTGCGCTGTCTCTGAAAAGTGGGCCTCCGTGCCCGCTTTTTTCATTTCTGGGGCCATACATCGCCGTGGCGAAGGACGAAGTCGAACAGAAGGCGCGCGAGATCGCCGAACCCATCCTGGCCGCCGAAGGCCTGGAGCTGGTGGACGTGGAGCTCGTCCGCGAGCACGGGTGGATCCTGCGCCTGTTCATCGACCGGCCGGGCGGCGGGGTCGGGCTGGAGGACTGCGCCCGCGCCTCGCACGCGGTGGAGACGGCGCTGGACGTGGCCGACCTGATCGACCACGCCTACAGCCTGGAGGTGAGCAGCCCGGGCCTCAACCGCCCGCTGAAGAAGCCGGAGCATTTCCAGAAGGCGCAGGGCAAGAAGGTGAAGGTGAAGACGTACGCGCCCATGGGCGAGCCCCCCCGCAAGAACTTCTCCGGGATGCTCACCGCGGTGGAGACGGACGCCGTCACCGTCGACGTGGAGGGCGCGGGCGCCTTCCGCATCCCGATGCGCGAGATCGCCAAGGCGCATCTGGAGTACGAGCTTTAAGCGACAGAGGACTTTCGTCGAGCAGTCACATACAGGCCCGCTCCCATCGCGGACCGGGCCGTGGAAGCAAGGAGAGCAACGTGGCGCAGCCTCAGAACCCAAGCATCAACCTCAACCTCGTCCTGGACCAGGTGGCCAAGGACAAGGGCATCGACCGGGCTGTCCTCATCGCGACCCTCGAGGACGCGATGAACACCGCGGCCAAGAAGCACTTCGGCCAGGACCGCACCCTGGAGGCCAAGTACGAACCGGAGAAGGGCGTGGTGGAGCTCTTCCAGGCCATCACCGTGGTGGAGGAGATCACCGACCCCATCCAGGCGGTGAACCAGCTCACCCTGGCCGACGCCCACCAGAAGGGGATGGACGTCCAGCCCGGCGACGAATTGGTGTTCCAGATCTTCTACCGCGACGAGGACGCGGCGGAGGCCAAGGCGCAGGACGACCAGTACGGGGACATCCTCAAGCTGAAGACCTTCCGGCGCGGGTTCGGCCGCATCGCCGCCCAGACCGCCAAGCAGGTCATCCTCCAGCGGACGCGCGACGCCGAGCGCGAGAACGTCTTCAACGAGTACAAGGACCGCAAGAACGAGATCGTCACCGGCATCGCCCGGCGGTTCGAGCGCGGCAACATCGTGGTCGACCTGGGCCGCGCCGAGGCCGTGCTCCCGGTCCGCGAGCAGGTCCCGCGCGAGACCTACCGCCCCGGCGACCGCGTCCAGGCCTACGTGGTGGACGTGCTCCGAGAGTCCAAGGGCCCGCAGATCATCCTCTCCCGCGCCTCGGTGAACCTGCTCACCAAGCTGTTCGAGATGGAGGTCCCGGAGATCGCCGAGGGCATCGTGGTCATCGAGGCCGCCGCGCGCGAGCCGGGCGGCCGGGCCAAGATCGCCGTCTCCTCCCGCGACTCGGACGTGGACCCGGTGGGCGCCTGCGTGGGCATGAAGGGGTCCCGCGTCCAGGCGGTGGTGCAGGAGCTGCGCGGCGAGAAGATCGACATCGTCCCCTACGACGAGGACCCGGCCCGGTTCGTCTGCTCGGCGCTGGCGCCCGCGGAGGTCAGCCGCGTCATCATCGACGAGGCCAACCACGCCATGGAGCTGATCGTCCCCGACGACCAGCTGTCCCTGGCCATCGGCCGCCGCGGCCAGAACGTGCGCCTGGCGGCGCAGCTCACCGGCTGGAAGCTGGACATCAACAGCGAGAGCCGCGTGCGCGAGATGCGCGAGTTCGCCAACAAGTCGCTCGGCTCACTGCCCGGCGTGAACGAGATGCTGATCGAGACCCTCTACGCCCACGGCTTCCGGCAGGCCAAGGACGTGGCGGAGGCCTCCCCGGACGTGCTGGCGCAGATCCCCGGCATCGACCCGGCGCGCATCCCGGCGATGCAGGAGGTGGCCCGCTCCCAGATGGTCACCGACGCCGCGGAGCTGGCGAAGATGGAGTACGAGCGCGAACAGGCCCGGCTGATCGAGGCCCGCCGCCACCCGGACGAGCTCAGTCAGACGGAGCGGCTGGCCCGCGTCCGAGGGGTTGGGGAGAAGACCATCGAGCAGCTCCAGATGGCCGGCTACAAGACGGTGGAAGACATCGCCAACGAGAAGGACATCGCCAAGCTGGGCGACGTGCCGGGCGTGGGCATCAAGAAGGCGCGGCAGCTCAAGAGCGCCGCGGAGAACTACCTGTTGGAGGAGGCCAAGCTGCGCGCGGAGCTGAACGCCGAGCGCGCGGCCGGCGGGGCCCCGGCTTCGGCCGCCCCGCAGCCACAGGGGAGTCTGTAGGCGGGTGGCTCCGGAGCGGACCTGCGTGGGGTGCGGGAAGAAGGCGCCCAAGCAGGAGCTCCGGCGCCTGGTGGTGGGTGGAGCAGGGGAAGTGTCGGTCGACGTGAAGGGGAAGGCCCCCGGTCGGGGCGCTTACCTCTGTGGTGCCGGGTGCCTCAAGGCAGCGGCCAAGCGGAAGGCCTTCGGGAGGGCTTTCCGGGGGGCCGCTCGACAGGTCGACCTGGAAAAGCTGGCAGCAGCACTGAATTGAGAGTTAGAAGGCGCAGGGTTCAAAGGTATGTCGAAGAAGCGCGTCCACGAGATCGCCAAAGAGCTCAACAAGCACGGCATTGAGCTCGACAACAAGGACGTCGTCACCGAGCTGGTGTCGCTCGGGTACGACGTGAAGAGCCACTCGTCTTCACTCGAGGACGACCAGGCGACCGCCGCGGTCCAGAAGATCCTGGACAAGCGCAAGCCGAAGGCGCCTCCGCCCGCGGTGGCCCCCAAGGGCTTCATGGTCCGCCGGAAGGTGGGCCTGGGTACGCAGGAGGAGCTCCACGCCGCGCCCACGGCGCCGTCGAATCCGCAGTACGACGCCATCCCGGACGCCGGGCATGCGGCCGAGCCGCCGCCGGCTGCCGTTGCCAGGGCACCCGAGCTACCGCCCGCCGCGTCGGAGCCGCCCCCGGCCGCTGCCGCCGAGGCGCCGGAGCTTCCACCGGCCGCCGCCGCCGAGCCTCCGCCGGCCGCCGCCAGGGCGCCGGAGCTTCCACCGGCCGCCGCGGCCGAGCCTCCGCCGGCCGGCGCCGCCAGGGCGCCGGAGCCTCCACCGGCCGCCGCCGCCGCGAAAGCGCCGGAGGCACCGCCGGCGGCCGCGCCGCCCATGGCCGCTCGCGCCCCCGAAGCGCCGGCGCGCGCCCCGGAGCCGCCGCGCGCGCACCAGCCCTCGCATCCGGCCGGCCCGCCGCAGCAGGGGAACCGCCCGCCTCTGGGCTCCCGTCCTCCCGGCCCGTCCGGGCAGCGGCCCGCCCTGGGCAGCGCGCCGCCGCGGCCGTCCTCGCCCGGCTTCCGCCCGGCGCAGGTCATCTCCCGGCCCAGCTCGCCGGTGCCGCCGCGCCCGCCCCCGGGCCGTGGCGGGCCCGGCGTCCGCCCCGGCGCGCACGCCGCGGGTGGTCAGGGTGAGGGGCGGCCCATGCGCCCCACCGCGACGCAGGCGGTGGTGATCTCCCGGCCCGCGGTGTCCGTGCGGCGGGTGACCCCGTCCTCGTCCGCCCACAAGAACATCCCCATGGCGCCGGGCCGCAAGGCCATCGGCGAGGTGCGCGAGTTCAAGGTCGTCCCGGACCACCTGGGCCGCGGCCGCGAGCTGGTCGACGTCACCAAGAAGAAAGAGGGGACGGGCGGCAAGAAGCGCACCGCGGAGAAGGACGGGCAGCTGAACAAGCAGGAGATCAGCGACCTGATGTGGGGTCGCGTCTCCATCCCGCTCCGCGGCAAGAAGAGAAAGCCCACCAAGAAGGGCGCGAAGACCCAGATCACCGAGATGGCGGAAGAAAAGAAGGTCATCAAGCTGCAGGAGGCGATCAGCGTCTCCGACCTCGGCCAGCGAATGGGCGTGAAGACCACGGACATCATCAAGAAGCTGATGGCCGGCGGGACCATGGCCACGGCCAACCAGATGCTGGACGCGGACACCGCCGGCATCGTCGCCACCGACTACGGCTGGAAGGTGGAGAAGGTGGGCTTCGAGGTGGAGGACCACCTCCCCGAGGTGGAGGAGAAGGTCGAGAACGAACGCCCGCGCCCGCCGGTGGTGACGGTGATGGGCCACGTCGACCACGGCAAGACGTCGCTGCTGGACGCCATCCGCGCCGCCAACGTGGCGGCCGGGGAGGCGGGCGGCATCACCCAGCACATCGGCGCGTACACGGTGACCACGCCCAAAGGCGAGATCACCTTCCTGGACACGCCCGGCCACGAGGCCTTCACCGCCATGCGCGCGCGCGGGGCCACGGTCACCGACATCGTGGTGCTGGTGGTGGCCGCCGACGACGGCGTGATGCCCCAGACGCTGGAGGCGCTCAACCACGCCAAGGCCGCCAAGGTCCCCATCGTGGTCGCCATCAACAAGATGGACGTCCCGGGCGCCAACCCGGACCGCGTGAAGCAGGACCTGGCCAAGAACGAGCTGGTCCCCGAAGACTGGGGCGGCGAGACCATCATGGTCCCCGTCTCCGCCAAGACGAAGGCCGGCATCGACCTGCTGCTGGAGAACCTGGCGCTGCAGGCCGAGGTGCTGGAGCTGACCGCCAACCCCAGCCGCCCGGCGGTGGGGGCGATCATCGAGGCCAAGCTGGAGAAGGGCCGCGGCCCGGTGGCCACCGTGCTGGTCCGCGAGGGCACCCTGCGCACCGGCGACTCCATCGTCTCCGGCACGCACTCCGGCAAGGTCCGCGCGATGACCAACAGCCGCGGCGAGATGGTCAAGGAAGTGCTGCCCGGCTACTCCGCCGAGGTGATCGGCCTGGACGGCGTGCCCACCGCGGGCGACGTGATCAACGTGGTGGAGGACGAGCGCGCGGCCAAGGAGATCGCCGAGCACCGCGAGACCAAGGCGCGCCAGGCGGATGTCGGCAAGACCTCCCGCGAGTCGCTGGAGGTGCTGCTCGCCAAGACCAAGGCGGGCGAGTCCAAGGAGCTGCGCCTCGTCCTCAAGGCGGACGTGCAGGGCTCCCTGGAGGCGGTGGCCAACGCCGTCACCAAGCTCACCACCCACAAGGTGAAGGTGGAGATCGTCCACCGGGGCGTGGGCGCGATCACCGAGACGGACGTGATGCTGGCGGCCGCCTCCAAGGGCCTCGTGGTGGGCTTCAACATCCGGCCGGAGTCGGGCGCCGAGGCCACCGCCAAGGCGCAAGAAGTCCAGATCCAGATGTACTCCATCATCTACGAGCTCATCGACGGCGTGCGCCGGGCGATGGAGGGGATGCTGGAGCCGATCCGGACCGAGAAGCGGCTGGGGCGCGCCGAGGTGCGCAACCTGTTCAACGTCCCCAAGCTGGGCACCATCGCCGGCGCGGCGGTCGTGGACGGGACCATCAAGCGCACCGCGCTGATCCGCCTGGTCCGCGACAACAAGCAGGTCTACGCGGGCAAGCTGGCCTCGCTCCGCCGCTTCAAGGACGACGTGCGCGAGGTGGCCCAGGGCTTCGAGTGCGGCATCGGCATCGAGAACTACAACGACCTCAAGCCGGGCGACATCATCGAGGCCTACGAGATCGAGGAGACGCGGCCGTCGCTCACGTAGCGTCCGCCGCGCTGGCTTCAGGTCAGGCCGGGTAGCCCATGTTCGTCGCCGTCTCCCGGGTCACGCTCGACATTCCGCAGGCCGGCTCGCTGAAGGCGAAGCGGCAGGTGCTCCGCCGCGTCAGCGACCGGGTGAAGGCCCGCTTCAACGTCTCCGTGGCGGAGGTCGACGACCAGGACCTGTGGCAGCGCGCCACCCTGGCGCTGGCGGTGGTCGGCAACGACCGGCGGCACGTCAACGAGATGATGGACAAGATCCTCCAGTTCGTGGAGGACATGTACGTGGCGCCCGTCTCGGAACGGCAGATGGAGATCATCTCGCTGGGCGACAAGCTGTGGGGGCACCAGGAGGGCCCGATGTCGCTGGAGATCCCCCGAGACGACCGCTCGCTCGCCGAGGCGGAGGGGATGGGCGCCTGGGAGGAGCGGCACCGCGGGTCGGGGAGCCACGCGGGGACCCCCGAGCGCGGCGCGCGCAAGGGCCGGCTGTCGCTGGACGAGGCGAAGGCGAAGGCCCGCTCCCTGCGCAACAAGCGCGAGTGGGAGGACAAGTGAGCACCCCCAATCGCCGGGAGCGCGTCGGCCAGGAGATCCAGGTGGCGATCGCCGAGATGCTCTCCCGCGGCCGCCTGCGCGACCCGCGGATCGGCTTCATCACCATCACCGGGGTGAAGGTGTCGCCCGACCTGCGGGTGGCGAAGGTCTTCTATTCCATGCTGGGCACCCCCGAGGCGCGCGAGGAGACGCAGCGCGGGCTGGACGCCGCCAAGGGCTTCGTGCGGCGGGAGATCACCTCCCAGCTCAAGCTGCGCTACTCGCCGGAGATCTTCTTC
>Ga0068860_100003539_pt1 | contig 16070 bp, 14 predicted proteins | sample KBSSwiS32_FD_66597 | JGI IMG/M metagenome (GOLD analysis project Ga0068860, IMG submission 66597) | Switchgrass rhizosphere microbial communities from Kellogg Biological Station, Michigan, USA - KBS Switchgrass S3-2 | ecosystem: Host-associated > Plants > Roots > Rhizosphere > Soil ... | reverse complement strand
GTCGCGGTGAACGAAACCGGCGGCGTGGGCACTGTCCAGGGCGGAGGCAATGTCACAGAGGATGGCGACCGCTGCTCGGGCATCCATCGAGCTGGTCTCGCCGAGAAAGCTGCGCAAGTCGGTGCCATCGACGTAGCGCATCGCGATGTAGAGCATCCCGTTCGCCGAGCTTGCCGAAAACACGGGAACGACATGGGGCCCGTCGATTGCGGCTGTGTTGCGGGCCTCCGCCTCGAAGCGCCGCCGGAACTCGAGATCGTGGGCGAGGTGAGGGGTTATGACCTTGAGCGCGACGCGCCGGTCCAAGTGCTCGTCGTGGGCGAGATAGACGATTCCCATGCCACCGGCGCCGAGGCGACGGATTATCCGGAACTCTCCGAGCCGATCGTCCGGACCGAGTTGGATTGGCTCTTTTGCCATCAGGGGGCGACGAGTTTGGGGTAGGAGTCGGTAAAGCCCATCGATTGTGCCTCGCTCGCCCTCGCGGCTGCTTCTTCGATCGACCTGAAGCTTCCAGAGAACACGACCCAGTACCCCGGCGTCAGCGAACTGAAATTGCTGCTGTAGAGAACCCCTGCTTCGAGCCCGCGCTCCACTGCTTCGCTTTGCCTGGCTCTGGCGTGCTCCTCCACTGTAAAAGCACCGAGCATCGCCGAGTAGCCGTTGCCACCAGGCCAGTCACCCAGATCGGCATCGGATTCGGATTGACCTTGGGGAGGCTCCGGTGCGGAAGGCGTAGAAGATGTGAGATACACCAGTGCGCCCGTGCCGCCGCTGCAGGTGATCGGATTGAAGCCCCCGCAGCTCATTCGGTAGAGCTTGCGTGTAACCGGACTGTATGCGGATATCTGCGCACTTTCGCCACCCCGGGCGTAGGCACGCTCGACTTCGAGCGCGAAGGGGCAAGAGGTGTATGGCCGGCCAGCGACCCTTTCCTTGACGTAGACGGTCGCACTGCAAGGTTCGACGTTTGGCGGAAGCGTCGGCTGGGACTTGATCCTGTCTGTCGTCGACTCCTGGTGTAGCTTGCGCGATGTGCTGGCTTGCTTGCTGTTCGAGCTGCCGCTGGACATTACAACCGCTGCGGCAACCAGGCCGGCGGCAAACACGAGAGAGGCCCCGATGATTGCGGCGGTCCGCAGGTTGCCGTTTGGTCGGCGGGGGTGGTTCGACTCGGGCGACGGCATCCGTGTGGTCGGCATGTCTCGAAGACCCGGAGCCGGCGCCCTACCTGTGACCGTCGGACTCGCTCCCACTCCCATGCCCGCCTCGTCGAGGCCGTTCGCCGCCGAACCGGTGGCGACGCTGCGCTCCGGTGTCTCAACCCGCCCGCCCGCAACTGCGGCATTCGCCGCACGGGCAAAGTCACCGGCAGAGGGAAAGCGGTCGTCGGGATCCTTGGCGGTCGCGCGAGCGATTACCTCGCCCAGCGCCCTCCATTCATTTGCGGGTTCGAGCACGGGGAAGGGCCCGTTGACATGTCCCCACATCTTCTGCATGTCGCTGCCGGCGAAGGGAACTGAGCCCGTCAGGGCCTCGTAGAGGACGCATCCGAGCGCGTAGACGTCGGTGCGAGCGTCGATGCGGCCAGCCTGTATCTGCTCGGGCGCGACGTAGTCGATCGTTCCAACCCATTGGCCGGTTCCGGTCAGCTGGGCGTTTGCATCACGTCCCTTGGTAAGGCCGAAATCCGTGAGGTAGGAGGAACCGTGCCCGGGGTCGCCTTCGAGCAGGATGTTTGCCGGCTTGACATCCCTGTGGACCATGCCAGAGGCGTGGGCCGCATCGAGCGCGCTTGCGATTTCGCTGACGACGGTAGTCGCTATGACGGGGGAGAGGGGACCGAACTGTGTGAGCACATTGCGCAGGTCCGTTCCGGCGATGTAGCGCATCGCGATGTATGGGCGATCATCGGCAACTCCGGCTGAGTAAATCGGGACGGCGTGGGGGTGGTCGATTGCCGCAGCGCTGCGTGCCTCGGCGACGAATCTTTCCCTGAACTCTATGTCTGACGCGAGCCGGGGAGCAATTACCTTGAGCGCAATGCGACGATCGAGCCGTTCGTCTCTCGCCAGGTAGACCACACCCATCCCACCTTCGCCAAGGCGGTCGAGGATTCGAAACTCGCCCAGCGCATCGCCCGCTCCGAGCTCATCATTCGCCCCGTTCACCAACGCCAGACTACCTGTGTCCTTTTTTGCCTGCAATGCTCTCGACCATGCATGACGAGCAGCAGCGAGATCAGCGGGGTGGATCTGGCCGTCTGGCCGGCCTCGCGGAGGAGATCGAGGTCATTGCCTGGCTGGACGCCGAGGGTCAGCGCTTTCCGGTTCCGGAAAATGCAATCGTCGAGGTTGGACGCTCCCCCCGATCGGACTGCGTTCTCGCCGATCGCACGGTCTCACATCAACACGCGAGGGTGGGTGCTGACGCCGGTGCCCTCACGGCCTGGGACTGCGATTCGCACAACGGAACCTTTGTCGACGGCCAGCGCATCGACGGTAATGGAGCGCTGCTCGGCGACGGCACGATCATTCACTTCGGCGAATGTCGAGCTACCGTTCACCTCGCCAGTGCCGCCCAGCGCACGCGCCGCCTGGCGAGCCTACGCCGCTTTGCGGCGGATCGCGACCTGACGATAGGTCGATCGGCGGAGAACGACATCGTCCTCGACGAACCGAACGTGTCGCGGCGTCACGCCGTGTTCCGGGTCGGTCCGCCACCCTCGATTGAAGACCTCGGTTCGCGGAATGGAACCCGCTTGGGCACCGAGCCGGTGCGAGTCTCTGCGCTTGCCCTCGGCGACGAGGTCGGAATCGGTCATTTCCGCATCAGTCTCGATCGCGGGGGCTTGACGGTCGTCGACCAGCGGATTGGCGCAGGCCTGCAGGGGGTCAATCTCTCCATGTCGGTAGACCGTCGCACTATTCTCCATCCCACTACGCTCACCGTCCCACGCGGCGAGGTGCTGGCTCTGATCGGGCCCAGCGGATCGGGAAAGTCGACGCTGCTGCGACTGCTCGCCGGGGTCGCGCGACCGACCTCCGGTGAAACGACGGTTGACGGGGAACCGGTAGGGGTGCGCAGGTCCGACCTCGGCTATGTGCCGCAGCAGGACACGATTCACGACAGGCTCAAGGTCAAAGAGGCACTTCGCGTGGCCGCAGTGCTGCGCCTGCCCTCCGACACAAGTGAGGGGGAGTTGGACTGTTATGTGGAGTCCGTGGCCGCAGAGCTCGACCTCGCAGAGTGCCTCGATCGCTATATCGGCACCCTCTCCGGAGGACAGCGCAAGCGGACGGCATGTGGTGTTGAGCTGATCGGGCGGCCGTCGCTGTTCCTATTGGACGAGCCGACCAGCGGACTCGACCCGCCGCTTGAGCAGCATTTCATGCGCACCCTGAGAGGCCTCGCCGACGAGGGACGGGGTGTCGTGGTCACGACCCACGCCACTAGCAGTCTCTCGCTCTGCGACACGCTGGCGCTGATGGCCCCGGGTGGACACCTGGCCTATGTTGGGGCACCAGATGCGGCTCTCGGTCACTACTCGGTCGACCATTACGACGAGCTCTACTCTGCTGTTGAACCGACCTTGGAACATGAGGCCGAGGATTCCGATCCAGTCCCACCGCGTCGCGGGACGCAGCTGTCCGCAGAGACGGCACGGGTTGGTGACCGGCCGCTTGGCCGGCAGTTCGCCGTCCTTGCCAATCGCTACCGGCGCACCTTTGCCAGGGACCACCGCACGCTTGCAGTTCTTTTCCTTCAGGTGCCTGTGATCGCAGCCTTGATCGCTGCTTTGTTCCCGGCAGGGTTGTTGCAGTTCCCCGACGCAGAGCCGACCAAGTCGGCACAGTTCGCCTTCCTGCTTGTTACGGCCGCGCTCTGGGTCGGCCTGATCAGCTCATGCCGAGAGATAGTCAACGAGCGCCCGATAGTGCTGCGCGAGTTTGCGGTGGGATCCAGATGGGGCGCGTACATCGGCGCGAAGGCGATCGTCCTCTTTTCGGTAGCCGCCCTACAGATGGGGCTATTGCTCGGGATCAGCACCGCAATCCAGCCTCTGCACGAGAGCACGGTCCACTACCTGGAGCTCTACGGTGTCCTGCTCGGAACCGCCTGGGCGGCTGTCGGCATGGGACTTGCAACGTCGACCTTGGCCCGCAGCGTCGACCAGGCAACCAGTTTCGTGCCAATGCTGTTGATCCCGCAGCTGCTCTTTGCGGGGGCGCTGGTCACCGTTCAGTCGATGCAGCCCGCCATCCACGCGCTCAGCAATCTTGTCGTCGCTCGGTGGGCCTTCGCCGGTGCGGGACGCAGCATCGACATGAACGCCCGACTGGCGACCGACCAAGGCGCTGCCGCCAGCTACGGACATGCCTTCTTTGCGATCGATCCGCTGCTGGCCATGCTGGCGACCATGTGTTTCGCGGGTCTCGGCCTCGCCCTAACTGCATATCTCTTGTATCGACGCTCGCAGTAGCGTCCCTGCTGTGCTGGCGCTTGGGATAGTCGCGGCGATAGCGGCCTCGCTGCTCTACAACACGTCGATCGCGCTGCAGGCGCTGGAGGCGCGGGGGGTGGGGCACGAGCACTCGCTGCGGCCGTCGTTGCTCGGGCGGCTGGTGCGCAATCGGAAGTGGCTGGGGGCGACGGCGATCGGGCTGGCCGGGTGGCCGCTCGAGATCGCCGCGCTGCTGCTGGCGCCGTTGACCGTGGTGCAGCCGTGCCTGACCAGCGGGCTCGTCCTGCTGCTCTGGCTCGGAGCGACGCGGCTGGGGGAGAGTCCGGGACGGCGCGAGGCACTGGCGGTGGCGGCGATCATCGTCGGGGTTTCCGGGGTGGCGCTTGCGGCGCCGGACCGGACCACCGACCATGCGGGCTCCGGCGCGATTGCACTCGCCCTGGCGCTTCTTGCCCTCCCGATTGCATCTCCGTACCTCCTGCGCTTCCGGCATTCACCACATCAGGGTGGGGTCAAAGTCGGATGGGGGAACGCGATGGCCACCCTGGCCGTGGTCAGCGCCGGCTGCGGCTATGCCTGGACCTCGATCGCGAGCAAGCTGCTGACCGACGAGTTGGCCGCCGGAGCCGCCCTAGTCGGGCTGGCCTGGCTCGCGACGGTGCCGGTATCGGAGGGCTTGGCGCTGCTCAGCGAGATGAGCGCCCTGCAGCGCCGTCCCGCCACGCACGTGGTGCCGACGATGTTCGCAGTGCAGGTGCTCGTGCCCGTTCTACTCGCGCCGCTGATCTTCGGCGAGTCCTGGGGCGACACGCCGTTGGGCGGCCTGGTCCTCCTCGCGTCGATGGCGCTTGCCGTCGCCGGCACCGTTCTGCTCGCCGGATCGAGCGCCGTCGGCAGGGTCATCGAGGCGGCTCATGCGGATGCCTGATCCGGCTTCGTTGGTAGCCTGGCGGCGCCGTTGACCGCTAGCTCACCAGTCTCGGACGCCGACAGGTTCGCCATCGGGTTCGACCATCGCGATCGCGCCAGGCTCTTCGAGCTCTGGGCCGAGGTGCTCGACTCCGAGCAGTGGTCGGAGGGACGCATGCTGGACGCCTTCGAGGCCCGCTGGGCGGAGTGGAACGGCCTGCCCAGCCTCAGTCTCTCGAGCTGGGCCGGGGGCGCCCTGGCCGCGCTCGAGTTCGCCGGGGTCCGCGGCGAGACCGTCCTCTGCCCCTCGAACACCTTCATGGCCACGCCGCTGGCGGCGATCAAGGCCGGCGCCGAGGTCGAGTTCGTCGACTGCAACCGCGGGGACCTCTGCATGTCCTTCGCCGACTTCGAGGCGAAGGCGGAGCGGCACAGGCCGAAGGCCGCGATCCTCGTCCACATCGGCGGTCACATCGCCTTCGACGCCGAGCGCATCGCCGCCTACTGCCGCGAGAACGACATCTTCCTGCTCGAGGACTGCGCTCACGCCCATGGCGCCGATTGGAGCGGACGCCGCCCGGGCGGCTTCGGCGACGCCGGCGTCTACTCGCTCTACGCGACGAAGACGATCTCCAGCGGCGAGGGCGGCGTCCTCGTATCCGCCGACGAGGAGCTGATCGAGTTCGGTCGCAGGTTCCGCAACTACGGCAAGTTCGAGCACGAGGTCGACGGCCTGAACTTCCGCATGAGCGAGTTCACCGCGGCGCTGGCCCTCGTTCAGGCCGAGCGGATGGAGGAGATCGTCGCTTGGAAGAACGAGTACGCGCGCGAGCACCTCGACCCGATCCATCCTGCGCGGCTGGAGCTGCCCGAGGGGATGACCTCCGGCCTCTACAAGTACGTCGTCTTCGAGCCGATCGAGAAGTCGACCGGCCGCGTCTACGAGCAGCCCTGCCACCGGATCATGGGACGGCGGGACGAGCTGCCGAACACCGATTGGGTCGCCGAGAACCACTGGTGCGTGCCGCTCTACTACAGACCCGAGACCCGAACCGCTGCCTTGGAAGAGGAAGCCCGATGAGGGTCCTGGTCACCGGTGGCGGCGGCTTCATCGGCTCGCACGTGGTCGATCGCCTGGTCGAGCGCGGGATCACGCCGCGGATCTTCGACCTCAGCGCCTCGCCTTATCACTCGCCGCTCGAAGTCGAGACCTTCACCGGCAGCATCACCGACCCGGCCAACCTCGACCTGGCGATGCGCGACTGCGACGCCGTGATTCATCTCGCCGCCGTCGCCGACGTCGCCCACGTCCACGCCGACCCGGTGCTCGCCGAGGAGGTCAACACGCGCGGCACGCTCAACGTGCTCGAGGCGGCCTGCCGCACCAATGTCGGCCGCGTCGTCTACGGCTCGACGACCTGGGTCTACAGCGATTGCGTCGAGCAGGAGGTCGACGAGGACACGCCGATCCCGGCGCCGCGCCACCTCTACACGGCGACCAAGCTGGCGGGGGAGACCTACTGCGCCGGCTACGCCGAGCTGTTCGAGCTCGAGTCGACGGTGCTGCGCTTCGGCATCCCCTACGGGCCGCGTGCCCGCGCCGCCGGCGTAGTCGCCAAGTTCACCGACCTCTCGCTGGAAGGGAAGGCGCTGACGATCGCAGGCGACGGCAGCCAGAGTCGCAGCTTCATCTACGTCGAGGACCTCGCGGCCGGGATCGTCGCGGCGCTCGCGCCCGAGGCCGCCGGCCGCACCTACAACCTCTCCGGTGACGAGGTAGTGACGATCCTCGAGATCGCCGAGACCGTGCAGGAGATGACCGACGGCTGCGAGATCGTCCACACGCCGCCTCGCCCGGGCGACTTCCCGGGCAAGACGATCTCCAACGAGCGGGCACTGGCCGAGCTCGGCTGGAAGGCGGAGACGAGCTTTCGCGAGGGCGTGCGCAAGTACGTCGAGTGGGTGCGCGGCAGCACGCGGGCGCCCGACCCGGTGCCGGGCACGAAGCCGACGCTGAACGGCAGCGGCCACGCCGCCGGCGCCCTGCTGGCGGGCGCCGCGCGCGCGGAGGAGCGGGCGCCGCGGGTGCTGATCCTCACCGCCGACATCGGCGAGGGCCACGACCTGCCCGCGCGGATGATCAAGGCCGACATCGAGGAGGAGGTCCCCGGCACCGAGGTCGAGATCGTCAACGGCCTCGAGGCGATGGGTCGGATCGTCACCGGCATCGTTCGCGGCGGTTCGCGGGTGACCTTCCGCTGGATGCCCTGGCTCTTCGACGTTCAGTACTGGCTGATCAGCAAGTTCGCCCCGACCCGCTGGCTCGCTCACCATCTCAACTACGGGCTCGGTGCCCATGGCCTGCTGAAGTTGATCGAGAAGCACGACCCCGATGTGGTCATCTCGACCTATCCGGGAGTCACCGCCGTGCTCGGCATGCTGCGCGAAAACCGCCGCCTGCTGATCCCGGTGCAGTCGGCGATCACCGACCTCGCCGGCCTGCGCTACTGGGCGCATCCCGGCGTCGACATGCATTTCGTCACCCACCCGGAGTCGATCGAGGAAGTCGAACAGCTGGCCGGCCCCGGCAGCGTCGAGTGGATGCGCCCACCGATCTCGCGTGACTTCCTGATGCCGCGCACCCGAGGCGACGCCCGTGAGGCAGTCGGCGTGCCCGCCCACGTCCGCCTCGTCCTCGTCTCCGGCGGCGGTTGGGGGATCGGCGACCTCGAGGGGGCGATCGAGGCAGGGCTCGCCGGCGACGACGCGATGGTCGCCTGTATCACCGGTCGCAACGAGGTTGCGAAGGAGAAGCTCGAGCAGCGTTTCGGCGACAACGAGCGGGTCCGCATCCTCGGCTTCACCGACCAGATGAGCGACTGGATGGCGGCCGCCGACGCGATGGTGCACGCGACCGCGGGTCTGACCGTGCTCGAGGCGCACATCCGCGGCTGCCCGGTCGTCTCCTTTGGCTTCTCCGCCGGCCATCTGCGCGCCAACAACGCCGCCTTCGAGCGCTTCGGCCTCGCCGAGGTGGCGCGCTCCGAGCACGAGCTCTCCTCGGTCCTCCGCCACCTCAGCCGCGAGCGCCTCTCCCCGGACTCCTCCTTCGCCTCGCTTCCGTCGATCGCCTCGCGGGTGCTCGACGTGCGGCCGCGGGTCAAGCCACAACCGGTCTGGCGCCTGCGGGTGGGTCGTGCCGCCGCCGCCGTCAGCCTGGCCGCGATCTCGATTGCGTTGCTCGTCAGCGTCAGCCTCGCCGGGCACTGGGATGCGCCGGCGCACCTGGTCTCCAAGGCGGCGAAGCCGCTAGAGGGTCGAATTCACTTCGGTCGCGACCCGGACGAAGGCACGCCCGGCGTGCAGCGAGCCCGCCCGGCGGCGGCTGCGCACCGCGCTGCGAACGAACGTTGATCCGGGCACTCGGCGCGGGCGCAGGCGCGGCGACGGTGTTGCACGCCGGCCCGGCCCTGGCGCCGCTCGTGCCGGGGCTGGGCGATGCGCTCGGCATCGAGATGCGCCTGCGTGTGGCCGATGGCGTCGCCCTCACCTTCGACGACGGGCCGCACCCGCAGGGCACGCCCGCGGTGCTGGAGGCGCTGCGCGAGGCGGGCGCCACGGCGACCTTCTTCCTCGCCGGCGAGCAGGTCGTGCGGCGACCGGCGCTGGCTGCCGAGATCGTCTCCGCCGGCCACAGGGTCGAGCTGCATTGCCACAGGCACCGCAACCTGCTGCGCCTCACCGTGCGCGAGTTCCTCGAGGATGCGGAACGGGCGCGGGTTGCGATCGAGGAGGCGACGGGCCAGGCGATCGCCGACTACCGCCCTCCCTTCGGGATCTTCAGCGCGGCGACGCTACGAACCGTGCGCCGACGTGGCTGGCGGCCGGTGCTCTGGTCGCGCTGGGGCCGTGACTGGACTCGCCGAGCGACGCCGGGGTCGATCGCCCGCCGCGCCGGCTCCGGCATCGAGGCCGGCGACGTCGTCCTCTTGCACGACGCCGATTACTACAGCGCGCGGGGCTCCTGGGTGCGGACCGCGGCGGCGCTGCCGGCGATCCTCGCCGAGCTCGAGAGACTGGGGCTGAAGACGGTCTCGCTGCGCCGCTGAGGGGGTGGGGCGAGGGTCCAGTCCTCACAGCCGGCGAACGCCTCGTCGAGGCGCCGCGCCATCGTGCTCCTGGGCCGTTCCTGGTCGAAGATTTCCTTGGCCACTTGGCTCTCCGTCCTGTAGGGGGCGTTGCGGAATCGGGCGTTGCGGAATCTTCACCCCCAGATCGGACGAAAAACGCGCAACTAGCGAAAAGAACGCGCAAGATGCGCGTTCTTTCTCAGCTCGACTGGACGAACGTTTCGATCTCGTCGGCCAGGCGCTCGGGCTGGTCGAGCGGCACGAACGTCTTCGCGTCGGGAATGCGGACGATGCGAGCGTTCGGCATCCCCTCCGCCAGGCGTTCGGCGTAGGAGATCGGGAAGTAGCGGTCGCCCGGCGCCCAGGCGAGCAGCAACGGCAGCTCCGAACCGCGCAGCTTCTCCGCCGCCTCGAGCGTGTAGCGCTTGTGCATGCCTGCGGTCACCTTCGCCGCGTCGTGCTTGACGGCCCGGTCATGCAATCCCGGCGCCATCCAGGAGGCGACGAGCTGCGGCGGGATCTGGGTCCTCGCGAAGGGTTTGAAGGCGGCGCGCGCGAGGGCGCCGATCCGGAAAGGGGCCGAGAGCACCGTCATCCCGCCCGGCAGCTTCGCCACCGGGGGCATCGCCTTGAAGATGCCAGGGGGGAAGTTCTCGTGCGTATCGCAGTTGGTGAGGACCAGCCGGCCGATTCGCTCCGGATGGCGCGTGACGAGGACCTGCGACATCGCGCCTCCCGAGTCGTTGCCGACGATCGTCACGTCCTCCAGCTCGAGGGCGTCGAGAAACGAAGCGACGATCGCGGCGATGCCGTAGGGGGTGAGGTCGGCATCCGGCTTCATCGCGACCTGCTGCGCGCCGATCGGCCAGTCCGGCGCCAAGCACCGGAAGCCGTCCGCGAGCCTGTCGACGACGCCGTCCCAGAGCCGGCCGTCGACCAGGTAGCCGTGGACGAAGACGACGGGCCTGCCTTCGCCCGCCTCGCGGTAGCGGATCGTGCCCGCCGGGAGCTCGATCTCCTTGCTTACGCGCCCTGCGCTTGCTTCGGCCACGCGCTGACCTTAACGCCCTCGTCCATCCGGGGCTGGGAGCGGGCGACCCGACGCGACTCCTTCTGCGCGTACATGCGCACATCGGCCAGCTGCAGCGCCTCTTTGGGAGTCGTCGCCTCCTCCGGGATCGTCGCCGCGCCCCAGGAGGAGCTCACCTCGACGCCGTGCTCGACGGCGGTCAGCGCCTGCGCCGTGCGGCGCTTCAGCTGCACGAGATCGTCGCCGGCGACGTGGGTCAGCAGGCAGAACTCGTCGCCGCCGATGCGGTAGGCGGTTCCGCTGGGACCGGCGGCCCTCTGCAACGCCTTCCCCAGGGTCAGCAACAGCTCGTCGCCGGCGGGATGGCCGTAGCTGTCGTTGTAGCGCTTGAAGCCGTTCAGGTCGTAGAGAAGCAGGGTGACGGGAGTGTCCGCGTCGGCCCGTTCGCAGGCTGCGTCGAGGTCCACCTGCATCCCGCCGCGGTTGCCGAGGCCGGTCAGCGGATCGGTTCGCACCTGCTCGAGCAGCGAGCGGTTCTCGTGAACGCTGAGCGCCAAGCGGACTATGACCGCGACCATGGTCAGCGCCCAGAGGGTGGTGGAGAGGCTGCTGCCGGCGCTGAAGTAGCGCATCGCGAAGAGGCCGATCATCACGGCGGCGAAGAGCGCCGGAACGATCAGCTCGCGCCAGCCCTCGTCGCGTCCGGCCTGGCGGATCTCCGATGCGGTGGGCAGCCAGAGGACCGAGCCGAGGAGGACGGCCGAGATCAGGTAGATCGGGTCGATCCAGTTCCCTTCCGGGGCGACCCCGTTGGTCGCCTGCAGGGTGTAGGCGATGTCGGCGACGGCCTGTGCCGTGAGGCCGGCGAGCAGCAGGGACCAGGTGCGACCCGGTCGCCAGCCGCTGAGCGCGATCACGCCGACGATCGCCGAGAGCATGACGATGTCTCCGAGCGGATAGCTGAGCGTCGTCGCGATCTGGACGGTGCTGCCCGAGGTGTGATCGGCGACGAAGTCGAAGACGAAGGCGGTGCCGAGAGCCGCCGTGCCCAGCGCCGCGATCGCGGCGTCGGTCCAGCGCCGCCAGTCGAGCTCGTGGGCGTGCGCCCTGACCAGCTCGACCAGGCCGGCGAAGGCGAGGGGGTAGAAGGCGAGGTAGAGGGCATCCGCGGGGGATGGATACGGCGAGGTGGGGTCGTTGTCGATGAACAGGGTCCAGTAGACCTCGCCGGCCCCCCAGGAGAGAATCGCCAGGCCCATCAGGGTCCAGCCGGAACGCTCGCTCGGGACGGCCCGTGCCCGCAGGAGGCAGGCGACGCCGGCGGCCAGCACCACCGCGTCGTAGACGACGCCCGCGAAGTCGGCGAGCCCCCGATCGCCGACGCCGAACCAGTCGCAGAGGATCACCAGCGCCGTGCCGCCGAAGAGGACGCAGGCGAGGGCAAGGCTTGGGAAGGAGGCTCCCCAGCGTGTTGTCGATCGCGGTGTTTCCACCGTCTGAGGTATCGGCACGTACCGACGGCCCCAATAGCCTGAATCGGCCAATTGCGCGCGTCATCTAAACTGAAGGACGATGAAAGCCGGAATCCACCCCGAGTACGTCCTCGCCAACGTGCACTGCTCGTGCGGCAACCAGTTCTACACGCGCTCGACGCAGGCCGACCTGCACGTCGAGCTCTGCTCGGAGTGCCACCCGTTCTACACCGGCAAGCAGAAGCTCGTCGACACCGGCGGCCGGGTGGAGCGGTTCCAGCGCCGGGCCGCGAAACGGGCCAAGGCCGGGAAGTAGGCCATGAGCCCGGAGCTGGGCTCTGCCGAGGCGGCTGCCGTGTCCCGCAACGGGGCCGACCCGCTGCGCATGCCCGACGGCGCCCTCGTCGCCAAGCGCGACGCGCCGGTCGGCGGCCAGGCGGTGCTCGAGGGGGTGATGATGCGCGGCGTCTCGGTCTGGGCCGTGGCGGTGCGCCGTCCCGACGGCGAGGTCGAGATCGCCTCGGAGTCGATCAAGCCATGGGCGCAGCGGCACCGGGTCTGGCGGCTGCCGGTCCTGCGCGGCGTCGTCGCCCTCGGCGAGTCGCTGAAGATCGGCTTCCGTGCGCTCGGCATTTCGGCCAACGCACAGCTCGAGGAGGACGAGAACGGCGAGAAGGAAGAGATCGGCGGCTGGGTCTGGGGGCTGACGATCGCGCTCTCGCTGGTCCTCGCGATTGGCCTCTTCTTCGTCGTGCCGGTTGGGCTGACCAGCCTGATCAAGGACCAGCTCGGCTCCCCCTTCCTCTTCTGGTTGATCGAGGGGCTGCTGCGGACCGGGATATTCATCGGCTACCTGGTAGTGATCAGCCAGCTGCGCGACCTGCGCCGCGTCTTCGAGTACCACGGAGCCGAGCACAAGACGATCTCCTGCTACGAGGCCGAAGACGAACTGACGCCGGCCCGCGCCAAGCTCTACTCGCGCCTGCACCCCCGCTGCGGGACGAGCTTCCTGCTGATCGTCATGGTGCTGGCGATCTTCGTCTTCGCCCCGATCGGCCTGCCCGCCTGGTACTGGCTGCTCGCCTCGCGCATCCTCGGCATCCCGCTGATCGCAGGCCTCTCCTATGAGGTGATCAAGTGGGCGGGGAAGAACCGGCGCAAGCGCTGGGTGCGGGCGGTGATGTGGCCTGGCCTGATGCTGCAGAACCTGACCACGCGCGAACCTGACGAAGAGCAGCTGGCGGTGGCGATCGCTTCGCTCGAGGCGGTGCTGGCGCGCGAGTCGCCCGAGGAGGCGGCTGCGGCCCAGCACATCGAGATCGTCGCTTGAGGGCTTGGCGGTGGGCGTCGTGGGGCGTGGTGCCCCTCGCCCCGACAAGTGCCTCGCCAATTGGCTCGGCACTTTGAGTATCCGCCGGTTCGAGGGGCACCACGCCCCACGACGCCCGCGCGAGGAGCCTGGCGCCGTAGCTAAGGTTGCTCCAACGTGATCGACTCTCTGATCGAACAGATAGAAGCCCGATTCTCGGAGCTCGAGCGGCAGATGTCCGATCCGGAGGTGATTGGAGATCGCGCGAGGTATGCCGAAGTTGGACGTGGGTACCGGGAGCTGCAGCCGGCGCAGGCGCTGGCCGCCGAGTTCCGCATGCTGAAGGACGACCTCGAGGGCGCGCGGGAGCTGCTCGAGGAGGACGGCGACGACCCGGAGCTGCGCAAGCTGGTCGAGGAGGCCCCCGTGCGGATCGAGCAGCTGGAAGAGGAGATACGCCTGGCGATGGTCGAGCGCGACCCCAACGACGCGAAGAACGTCCTGGTCGAGATCCGGGCCGGCACCGGCGGGGACGAGGCGGCCCTCTTTGCCGGCGACCTCTACAAGATGCTCGCCCGCTACGCCGAGGAGCGCGGCTTCTCGACCGAGACTCTCTCGCAGTCGAGCGCCGAGGTCGGCGGCTTCAAGGAGGTCACCTTCGAGGTCAAGGGGGAGGGCGCCTACTCGATCTTCAAGTACGAGGGCGGGACGCACCGGGTGCAGCGAGTGCCGGAGACCGAGTCGCAGGGGCGGATCCACACCTCGACCGCGACCGTCGCCGTGCTGCCCGAGGCCGAGGAGGTCGAGGTCGAGGTCGACCAGAACGACCTGCAGATAGACGTCTACCGCTCTTCGGGACCGGGCGGCCAGTCCGTGAACACGACCGACTCGGCGGTGCGGATCACGCACAAGCCGACCGGGATCGTCGTCTCGATGCAGGACGAGAAGTCGCAGCTGCAGAACAAGGAACGGGCGATGAGGGTGCTGCGCGCGCGCCTCTACGAGCGCGAGCTGGCCGAGCAGCAGGCGAAGATCGCCTCCGAGCGCAAGGCCCAGGTCGGCAGCGGCGAGCGCTCCGAGAAGGTGCGCACCTACAACTTCCCCCAGGGACGGGTCACCGACCACCGGATCAAGCACACCTCGCACAACCTCGACGGGGTGCTGGCGGGCGAGCTGACGGAGTTCACCGAGGCGCTGGCCGCCGAGGAGAAGCGCCAGCGGCTGGAGGCCGCCGCGGTCGGGTGACCCGCGAAGCGCTGGACGCCGCGGCCGACGCCTTGAGCGCGGCGGGCGTCGAAGACGCGCGCTTCGACGCGGAGGTCATGCTCGCCGAGGCGACGGGATGGGGCAGGGCGCGACTGGTCGCCGGGGCTGAGCTGCCGCCCGCTGCGGCGCGCAGCTTCGCCGAGATGGTGCGCCGCCGGTTGCGGCGCGAGCCGGTCGCCTACATCCTCGGCCGCAAGGGGTTCCGTGGCATCGAGCTGGCGGTCGACCCGCGGGTGTTGATCCCGCGGCCCGAGACGGAGTTGCTGGTCGAGTTGGCGCTGGAGCTGGCGCCGCGCCGGATGCTTGACGTCGGCACGGGCTCTGGTGCGATCGCGCTGGCCGTGGCGACCGAGTTGCCCGAGTGCGAGGTGGTCGCCACCGACGCCTCGCCGGCGGCGCTGGAAGTCGCCCGCGCCAACGCCGAGCGGCTGGGCCTGGCTGACCGGGTCGTCTTCCACGAAGGCACCCTGCCGCCGGGAGGAGCGAAGTTCGACCTGGTCCTTGCCAATCTCCCCTACGTCAGCGAGGCGGAGTGGCCCGGCCTCGAGCCCGAGGTGACCGAGTGGGAGCCGCGCGATGCGCTGCTCGCCGGCCCCGACGGCCTCGACGCGGTCCGCAATCTCCTTGCCGCTGATCCGCCGGGCCGGTGTTTGGCGCTCGAGGTAGGGAAGGGGCAGGCTGACATGGTCAAAACTCTGCTGTCCGAGGCCGGTTTTGAGGAGATCGAGGTGAGGAAGGACCTAGCGGGAATCGAGCGGGTTGTGGTGGGCAGGCGTGGCTGAGATCGTTTCGATCGAGCGCGACGGAGGGGAGGCCGCGCGCGTGGCGCTGGAACGGACGATCGCCGCGGGCGGCGTCGCCGTCTTCCCCGCCGACGGGCTTTACGGGCTCGCCTGCGATCCGCTCGACGCCGACGCGATCGCGCGCATCCACGAGATCAAGGGACGCGACGACGGCAAGCCCTCGGCCGTTCTCTACTTCTCGCCGCTGGCGATGCGCGAGCTGGTCGAGGGCCTCGGTCCGCGCACCCGACAAGCGGTCGGCGCGCTGCTGCCGGGGCCGGTGACGCTGGTGGTCGGCAACCCGCAGCATCGCTACCCGCTCGCCTGCCGCGAGGACCGCGAACGGCTCGGCATCCGCCTGATCGGCGGCCCGCTGGCCGGGGCGATGTGCCCGATCTTCCAGACGTCCGCCAACGCCAGCGGAGAGCCGGCGCCCGTCTCCTTCGTCGACGTCCCGGCCGAGATCGCCGCCGCCGTCGACCTCGCGATCGACGGCGGCGCGCTTACGGGGCTGCCGTCGACCGTCGTCGACCTGACGGCCTTCGACGGGACCGGCGAGTGGTCGGTGCTCCGAGCGGGTGGATTCGACCCGGCCGGGCTGGCGGCGCGGCTGGAGGGCCTAATCTCGCGTTAACCGTCGGCGGCTCGGGGCGAAAGTACGCTGGCGTCGATGAGCCGAGCGCTGGCACCGGCGACGTCCGCCTTCG
>Ga0068860_100003536_pt1 | contig 16076 bp, 13 predicted proteins | sample KBSSwiS32_FD_66597 | JGI IMG/M metagenome (GOLD analysis project Ga0068860, IMG submission 66597) | Switchgrass rhizosphere microbial communities from Kellogg Biological Station, Michigan, USA - KBS Switchgrass S3-2 | ecosystem: Host-associated > Plants > Roots > Rhizosphere > Soil ... | reverse complement strand
GAAGTAGCCCTCCCGGGAGGCGGTCCCCACTTGCGCCTTGGCGGCATCGCCTACTCCGAAGAAGCGCCGATCGCCCTGATCAACGGCGCCGCGCTCGGCCGCGGCGAGGTCGTCGAAGGCTACGTCGTCCGCCGCATCGACGCCGCGGAAGTGGAGCTCGAAGGGCCCGGCGGACGGGTGGTGTTGCGGTTGAAGTAGGGGTGGTGGGAGGTAGAGAAAGCAGGCGACCGGAGAACTCCCCGGCCGCCCGTTCGGAGCCCGCGTCCTAGTTGTCCATCCTCTCGTCGCCGCGGTGATCGACCGGATCGACCGCGACCGGCTTGGCGACCGAGAGCGCGAGCGTTCCTGACTTCGCGGTGCCGATGAAGTAGTCGCTCCGACCGAACATCGGGCAGCCGAAATTCGGTTGCATGAATTGCGCCGAAACCTGATAGGTCCCGGCCGAAGCCATCGGATATCCGTCGCCCGGCGCGTTGAGCCGTACGGTCCTCGCCGTCGACTGCCCCGGCTGAAGCGTCACCACGTTCTGCTCGCGCGGCCAGGCCTTCCCCTCTCCGCCTTGATAGAGCGAAAGCCGTCCCGAGGGCGTGCGGACGGTAAAGCTCAAGAAACCGGCGGGAAGCTCGAGGAGATCGATGAAGCTCAAGGCGTTCGCGGTCCGGTTGGTAAAGCTCAACTGGACGTCGATCGGTTCCCCGACGACATAGCTCGGTCGGGTCGCCGACAGGCTGAGCACGAGAGCGTCCTGGGCCGAGACCTGGCAGAGCGCGGTCCCCATGGCGTTCTCGATCCATTTCGGGAAGCCGAAGATCCAGGTCTCCATGGCGCACCCTTCCTCGCCGGGAGTGTCGTGGCCGGCATCGGCCGTGTGGTCGACCCAATGGGTCGTCTCGTGGACGATCGTGGCGGCCAGTACCATCAGGATGGCGGGATTGGTCTCCGCATCGATCTTGAGCTGCTCGTCGACCACGATGGTGTTCGGGGCGGTCGCCGATCGATAGATGCCGTAGGTGCAATCGGGAAGGTTCTCGACCGTGATCTCGGGTCCTTCCCCGTCATCGTCGAACATCTCCGGGTCCATGCCTTTGTCCAAAGGGCCGTTGACGAAGCAGTCGACCCCTTCGGAGCTGTTGACGATCTGGTTCGCCATCGTGATCGCCTTGCCCAAGGCGGGGCACGCGGCCACCAAGGCGGGATCGACCTTCCAGGCGGCGGCCGGCGCGGCGAGGAGCAGCGCCGAAGCCAGAATCAAAAGCGCGCGGTTCAGTCTCATGGGAGCGCCTCAATTCCGGTCGACAGGATCGATCGGGGCCGGCTGGGCGCGTTGGCCCTTGACCGAGATCTCGACGTTGCCGTTCTCGTTGAGCTTGCCGTAGATCAGCAGGCCTCGCGATGCGTCGAGCGGCGGTACGAACGTGATCGTGCCGCTGCCGATGTCGACGTAGCCGCGCGGCGTGCTTTCGAGCGCCACGAGGAGGGCGGCGCCGTCGTCGCCGGTCGCCGTCACCGTCACCGAGTTGACCACGCCGGTGTCGCGACCGAAGGCGGCGAAAGCGGTCGTGATCGTGCGGTCCGCGGCGATGGCGCAATGTTCGTCGTTCCCGAGCAAGCCGTCGGCGAACGCGCAGAGGTTGGCGTCGCGGACGTTGGTCGGCTGAATAGTCAGGGTTTCGCCCGGCGTGCCGGCGGCGGAAAGTTTACAGGTCACCTGGAAGTTTCGATTGTTGCCGACGCACTTGGCTTCGCTGTCGGCATCGGCTCCATTCTCTTGCACGCGGATCTTGCCGTCCGCCGCCGGTTGGTTGTTGTCGGCATGATTGAGCGCATCGCCTCCGGCTCCCTCCCCGCCAGCGCCCGGAGCGGCCGTGCTCTCACCTCCCGCGGCGGTTGAGAGAGAGCCGTTCTCGTCGTCGTCGACGTCCCAGTCCTCGTCCGTGTGCTGCGGATCGTCGACCACGCAGCCCTCTATGTTGGCGCCGGCGGCGCCGGAGTGGGAGATCACGAGGTCGCAGATCGGCACGCCCGTGTTGTTGAGAAACGTGAACGCCGGTGTCTTTTCGCCCACCGGAATACTGACCGTGGCGGTACCGCCGGTGAGAGTGGTGACGGCCGCCGAGGCAGGCAGGGCGGCGAGGATGAGCGAAAGGGCGGCGTTCAGGGTGAAGCGAGACGATGGGAGCATCGAATTCTCCTCACAGGAATGTTAGATCGTCCATCCGGGCGGGATCGCCGACCGGGGCATGAGCTATCGAGCTGCGAAGAGGCGCCTCTACGAATGTGGGTGCCTTGGCGGCGGAGAGAAGGGACAATCGTGGTTACAGAGTTCGCTGGTCCGCGAGGTCCGAGTCGATGATTTTCGAGCCCTTCGGGGAATTTCCGGAGGGCTCGTTCTAAGATAGGGCTCCGGGAGCCGTACCGTGAGGCAGAAATCCGCCGAATGAACGCACTCGATCCGTTCCCCCGCATGGCGCCACGGGTACTCCTGCGCCGCCTCGCCCCCGCCGACCTCGAAGACTTCCAGGCCTATCGCTCCGATCCGGAGGTTGCCCGCTACCAGGGCTGGTCCTCGATGTCGGCCGCCGAAGCGTCGGCGTTTCTCGCCGAACGGGGAGCCGCGCCGTTCGGCCGGCCGGGATGGTTTCAAATCGGCATCGCCGAGCGCGCGACCGGCAGACTCGTGGGCGACATCGGGATCTGTCTGCATCGCAACGAACCCGAGCCCGCCGAGATCGGCTTCACCTTGGCGACCCCCTGGCAGGGCAAAGGTTTGGCGTCCGAGGCGGTGCGCGAAACGTTGGCCCTTTTGTTTGAGCACACGGCGGTCGTACAGGTCATGGCGATCACCGACACACGCAACCTTCCCGCGATTCGCCTGCTCGAACGAGTGGGATTCGACTTGAGCCGGACGATCCCCGCCGTCTTTCGCGGCGAGCGATGTACCGAGCACGTGTTCGTGATCGAGAGACCCGAAGGCGCGTAAGCGTGCATCCGAAGCGATCGCGGAGCGGCAACGAAAAACGGCCCCCAAACGCTTCGGGGGCCGTTCGCACATCGCTCGGAAAGATCTACGGGTGGTCCGGATCCGGGATGTCCGGCACGGGCGGGGTATTGATGCCGCCGTGGCCCTGGAGCAGGCCTTGGTGGGCGAGGGCAAGGAAGGGGAAGCGGTCGAGGAAGTTCTTGTCGTTCACTTCAGTGCCCTTGGCGAGACCGGCCGCCGGGTCGCCTGCGGCGATCAGGCTGATCAGCACGGAGTTGACGTTCACCTGGTGGCTGTTCGGGGTCGGTCCTCCCCCCAGGCGCCGGCCGTTCGGGAAGCTCGAATCGATCGCCGCGTCGAGCGTGATGACGTCGCCCGTGAAACCGTCGGCGACCGGGATCGGACGGCCGAGGTTGATGGCGTTGATGATGTCCAGCCGCGGGCCCTTGAGCGTCGCGACCGCGGAATCGGGAACCCCGAGGGCCTTGTAGATGCCGAGCGCCTCGGCGTCGCGCACCAGGACCGGGAAGAGGATGTCGGCGCCAAACGAGCTGACGTCCGTCGCGGGGGTCTGGTGCAGGTACTTGCCCTGGCGCTGGGTGCCGACCAGGCCGGCGTTGAACAAAGGCAGCGCGTTGCGGCCGACCTGAACCCACTCGCCCGTACCTTTAAGGCCGGTGATCGGGTTTGTGGGGTCGACGATCTGGTTCTTTTGACGGCTGATGCTCGCCCAGATGCGCAGCAGGCTGTCGGTCGAGTTGGCCTGAAGCTGCCCGTTGTGCGGAATGCCTTCCGGGAAGATGTCGGACATCGGCACTTCGAGGGCGATCGAAAAGATGTTGAAGCCGGTGAAGACGTCCTCGCCCGGCGGGCGGCGGGCGCCCGGGATGCCGCCGAGGTCGTTGGTGTTCAAGTTGACCAGGTCGAAGATGCCCTTCTCGTCGAGCTGGTACGGATCGTCGAACTGACCCGCGATGACCCGGCCGCCGTTGGACAGCGTGTGGATGTAGGTGTCGACGAAAGCCTGATCGTAGAGCCCCTGTTCGCGGCTGGACGCATCGCCCGAGTCGTAGCCCTGGAAGGTGCCGAGGCCGTAGATCAGACGGTCGGTCTGGGGGCCGTGATTGTTGGGCAACACGTTGAGGTTGCCGCCCAGAAGCACTCTCTGCTTGCCGGGGGCCGAGCGGGTCACGCGCATCTTCTCGGTGCCGCCGGTCAACTGCCAGAGCAGCTCGTTGCCGCCGCCCAAATTGTCCGTCGGGCTCGGCGAGCCTTCCGCCGTCAGCTTGTTGAAAAACTCGATGCGATAGGACACCTGGTCCTTGAGCTTCTTGCCTTTGCCGATGTGAAACTCGTAGCGGTAGCCGTTGCAGGCGCGCAGACCCTGGTTGCCCTGGCCCGGCTCGTGGAGCGGGTTGAAGTCCATGATCAGGTACAGCTTGGCGTGGGCTCCGGGCGACACCCAGGCATAAGTGTCGGTGTTGTCGGCGCACGGCTCGTTCAATACCGTCAGCGCCTCGCGGTGGCTGGAAGCCATGGCGGCCTGAGAAAAGGCGATGAGGCAGGCTAGCGCCATCAGTGCTCTGAGCACTCGATTCATTGGAAACTCTCCTTTTGGGTGGCCGTTTCGGCCTTGATCAGCGATCCGAGATTTGTTGTTCGGGTCGTGCTTCGTTGGGTTCTACGCCGACTTGGCAAGCTTGGATGATCCGAGAAAAAAGAAAGGCCCGGCGCTTTGCGGCGCCGGGCCTGGAGGGGCTCGATGGGGATGCCGGGCGAGATTCTTAAGCTCGCGTCCTCTGGCGCCGGAGGACGATGAACGCCCCGAGCGCGAGAAGCGCGGCGAGCGTCGCGAGGCCCGGAGCCCCCAGCGCGGGGACTTCGATCATCTGGACCTCGGCCACAAGGTTGACGGCGTAGTCCTCCACTTCGCCGCCGCCGTCGGCCGGACCGTTGGGGCCGTTGACGCCATTGGCCGAGACGCGAAAGCGCGCGTAGGAGGTGCCCGTGGACACCGTGCAGGGCACGGGGACCGAGAGCGTGTTCGCCCCGGGGACCAGGGTGAGACGCGTGGCGATCTGCTCGCCGAAGTCGTTGAAATCGCCGTCGCGGTTCCAATCGATCCAGGCGTCGAGCCGCTCGGTGCCGCTCGCGACGAGCGAGAGGTCGACGGACTCGCACGCCACGAGGGGAGGAATCGTCACGCCGTCCTCGTCGTCTCCCGGAGTGGCGCAGGTACCGGCGGTCAGATTTCCCGCGGCGCCGTCGTCCCCCGTGCCATCGAACGGCGTGCGGGCGTCCGCTTCGGAGTCGACGCAGGCGCCGAGGTAAAGGGTGCTTCCCGATTCGACCCCGTGGGTCGGGCCGTTCGCGGCGAAGCTCGTGCCGTAGCTATCCGGCGCGTCGCCGAAATCGACCTCTTCGACCGTGACGGCGTAGTCCTCGACCTCGCCGTCGGCCGCCGGGCCGGTCGGCGCGAGACCGCCGGCCGAGCTGAGGCGGAAGCGGGCGAACGACGGTCCGGCCGAGGTTGCGCACGGCGCGGCGAAGGTGACCGTGCTCGGCCCGGCCGGCACGGCCAGGTTGGTCGCGATCGCCTCGCCCGGGTCGGTGAAGTCGCCGTCGCGGTTCCAGTCGATCCAGGCATCGAGCCGGCCGGCCGAAGCGGTGATCCCGATCTGGTGCGACCGGCAGGCGACGAACGGAGCGCCGGGAAAGATCACTCCGTCCTCGTCGTCACCGGAACCGCAGGAGCCGGAGGGCGTACCGGCCGCGAGGTCGTCGCCCGAGCCGTCGAGCGGAGCCTGGGCGTCGGCCTCGGTGTCGACGCACGCTCCGAGGAAGAGCGTGGCGCCCGCTGCGACCGCGTGGGTGGGCCCGTTCGCGGCCAGGCTGGTTCCATAGCTGTCGGGCGCGTCGCCGAAATCGACTTGCTCGGTCGTGACGGTGTAATCCTCGACCTCGCCGTCGACCGCCGAGCCGGTTGGCGCGAGCCCGCCGGCCGAGCTCACACGGAAGCGGGCGAACGACGATCCGGTCGACGCTCCGCACGGCACGGTGACGTTGATCGTGCTCGGCCCGGCGGGCACGGCCAGGTTGGTCGCGATCTGCTCGCCCGGATCGAGAAAGTCGCCGTCGCGGTTCCAATCAATCCAGCCGTCGAGCTGACCGGCCAAGCTCGCGGTGATCCCGATCTGAGTCGATTGGCAGGCGACGAACGGCGCGCCGGGAAACACCACGCCGTCCTCGTCGTCGCCGGTATCGCAGGAGCCGAGCGGCACGCCCGCATCCGCGTCGTCGCCCGTGCCGTCGAGCGGCGTCCGGGCGTCGTTTTCGGCATCGGCGCAGGCACCGAGAAAGAGGAGTGAGTTGAACGGATCGAGCACGTGCCGCGCGCCGTTGCCGGCGAGGGTGGTGCCGTAGCTGTCCGGAGCGTCGCCGAAGTCGATTCCCCCGACGACGCCGCGCGTCGAGACGGCTCGAATCGGCGTCGCCGTGAGCGCCAGCAGGCCAAGAAGCGCCGCTCCGCGCGCGATCTCGTACATTCCGGCGGACCTGTCCCTGATGCATCCACTCATACCGTCTCCCCTTCGATTCCGCTCCTCGGATGGCGGAAGGATAGCCTTACCGCCGCCCGAATGGATGCTCGAAGCTCAGGTAGAGGAACACGGCCTTCTCGCCGTCGCTCGGCCCGACGCCGATCGGGAAAGCGATCCCGGGGACGATCTGCAGACCGCTCGGGAGGTTGTACGACCAGCGGATGCCCGGGCTGATCGTGAAGCTGTTGGTCTTTTCGGTGCGGCCCGGGGAGACCGTCGACTCCTCGTTCGCATAGACGGCTTCGAGCATCAGGTTGACGCGCGGATGGACGAGCCAGATCAGGCTCTGGCCGAGCTGGGGTGAAAAATTGTCGGCCTTGTCGCCGAATTCGTCTTCGGCATTGGGCGTCCAGGTGAACCCCACGTTGGTGTGAGCCGCAAGGCGCGGCGAGACCACCACCGAAAGCGGCAGGTTGACCTGCAAACCGGCCTCCCCCGCGCCGCGCCCCTTCTTGGCGTCGCCGGTCGGCACCAGCAGAGTCAACCGAGGCGAAAACGCGACCGGCGCGTTGCCGTCGCCGACGAGCTGATACCGATAGTTGATCGCCAGGTCGCCCGGGCCGCCGCTCCCCTCCTCGCCGAATGCCCCCGCCGCGTGTTCCCACGCGAGCGTGTAGCTCAACTGATGCTTCGGGCTCAAGAACGGCCATTCCTGGGTGAACGTCGCGTTCCAGTCATGGCTGTCGCGATCCTGCTGCCAGGTGGTGATGTGCTGCACCACGCCCATCTCCTGGTTGTAGGCCTCTTCGATCAGAAACGAGTTGTCTTGGATCGGAGAAACGTCGTCTTGGGGTTGGGCTAACATCGGGGCGGCGAGCAGAAAGAGGAGAGGGGCGAGGGCGCGCATGGGGTAATTATCCCCCGGAATCGGGGGCGTTCGTCATCGATTCCGGAGGATTAGGGCTTACGGACCTGGCCAGACAAGCTCGTGGCTCTGGCCATCAGCAGCATAGGCCAGAGCCGCCAAAAGATCCTGTTCGGAGAGCTGCGGATAGGAGCCGAGGATTTCGGCCGGCTGCATCCCGTCCGCGAGGCTGCCGATCAAGATTCGCACCGGACTGGGATCCCGGACGATTTCGATGCGCCGCTTCCCGATGAGGTTCGGGAGCTGTTCGAGCAGTGAGGCTGCTGCGTCGGCACGCGCTTTTGGATAGACTTTCACCATGGCACTAGCCCAGCGCAAGGTATCCGTCTCCCTGGATGAGGATCTGGTCGCCGCGTTCGAGCGGGAAGAGCAAGGCTTGTCCGCGGAGGTCAACGCGGCGGTTCGTGCCGAGTTCGAGCTTCGACGACGCCACCAACTCCTCGAAGAACTCCTCGACCGTCTCGATGAGGAGCACGGACCGGTTGACGAAGCTCTGGTCGAGAAGTACGTGGGTCTTCTGGAATGAACCGCTGCGTCGTGCTCGACGCAGGCGCCTTGACGGCTCTGGCCTCCGGCCGATTAGAGCGACGCAGCCTGGAAGTTCGTGCGGCACTTCGTGCCGCGACCCGTCTTCGCCGGGAAGTCATCGTTCCAGCCATCATTCTCGCGGAGCTGTATCGAGGGCCTCGCCACAACCACATCGTGGATGCCTGCCTGTCGCGTGAAACAGGGATTCGGGTGCGGGACACGGATCGAGCTCTGGCCAGGATCGTCGAGGGTGTCTTGGCAGCTGCCAATCTGGGGTCGACGCATCTGGCCGATGCTCACGTGATCGCCGTGGCGGTCGATTCTGGCGGGGGCCTTGCTCTTACGACAGATCCTGATGATCTCGGTCGGCTTGGCGCCACTTTTGGGAACGTAACGGTGGTCGACCTTTCCTAAACTCCCCCTTCAGATCACCACCTCCCGCGCCGGCGCGCGCAGGTTGTAGTGCGAGCTCATCGAGCGGCCGTAGGCTCCGGCGGTGGCGATCAGGAGGACGTCTCCTTCGCGCGTTTCGGGAAGGAGACGGTCGACTCCGAGGACGTCGCCGGTTTCGCAGATCGGGCCGACGATCGCCACCCGCGTGGCGGACGCCTCGCCCCAGCGGGTGAGGTTCACGATCTCCTGGTGGGCGCCGTAGAGCATCGGCCGGATCAGGGAGTTCATGCCGGTGTCGACCCCGACGTAACGATTTTCGCCTTTCCCTTTCACCTGAGTGACCGTCGCGAGCAGCACGCCGGCTTCGGCGACCAGGTAGCGCCCGGGTTCGAGCCAGAGCTGGAAGCGCCGCCCCGCGGTTTCCAGATTCTTGCCCAACGCGCTAAGCGCTTCGGCGAGCGGGGCGAGGTCGAGCCGCGGTTGGCTCGTCCGATCGGGAACGCCCAGGCCGCCGCCGAGATCGAGAACCTTGACCTCGGGGAACAGCGCCGTGGCGTCCGCGAGATCGAGCGCGGTCTCGCGCCAAACTTTCGGGTCGAGAATGCCGCTGCCGGCGTGACTGTGCAGGCCCACGATGCGCACGTCGGCGCTGTGGGCGAGCTGCGCCAGCTCGGGCCACTCCTCGCGCGGGATGCCGAACTTCGAATGCGCTCCGGCGGTGCGGACGTGAGAATGGTGCCCCGCGCCGCGGCCGAGATCGAGCCGGACGAAGACCTCGCGCCCGGCGAGGCTCTCCCGCCAGTGAAGGAGGGGATGCAAACTGTCGAGCGTCAGGTGGACGCCGGTTTCCAAAGCCTGCTCGTACTCGTGACGTGGGGCGAAATTCGGCGTGAACAGAAGGCGCTCCGGCGAAACCTCGGGGCAGGATTGGAGCACGCGCTCGATTTCGCCGGGCGAGACGCATTCGAAGCCGAGCCCGAGGGCGGCGAAGCGGCGGAGGATCTCCGGATGCGGGTTTGCCTTCACCGCGTAGAGAAGGCGATCGAACACTCCCAGCGCGGCGAGCTCCGCGGCCGCCCGGTCGAGGCTCGCCAGATCGTAGACGTAGGTGGGAGTGGCCTCGACGGCGATCGCGAGCAGCTCGGCGCGCCGGGCGAGCCACCAGGGCTCGCGGAGGGAATCGCGGGCGGCTTCGACGGTCGCCGACGAGCCGGTCAGCTCGCTCCAGGTCGGACCCAGGACGGGATCCCGGCCCCTCTCCGGCCGGCCGATCACCAGGTCGTGGAGCTGGCGGGCGAGACGATCGGCGGCCTCGGCGTCGACGACGAAGCTCAGGTTGAGGTCGCTCGCGGCCTGCGAGACCAGGTGGATGCGCTGATCGGCGAACAGCTCGAGCGCCGGCCCGAGGCGATGGAGGATGGTGCGGATTTCGCGGCCGACCAGGCTGACCACGGCGCAGTCCGTGCGGATCTCGACCTCCGCGAGCGTGCAGAGCTCGGCCGCGAGCGCCGCGAGCAAGTCGGGCGACAGCGGATTGGCGCTCGGATCGAGCGTCACGGTGACGTTCGTCTCGGAGCAGGAGACGAGATCGACCGACAGGCCGCGCGCCTTGAAGCAAGCGAAGACGTCGGCGAGAAAGCCGACCTGCTGCCACATGCCGAGGGTCTCCATCGAGACCAGCGCCACCCCGTGCTTGACGCCGATCGCCTTGACCCGCGCACCGCCCGGGGCGCCGCGCTCGATGCGCGTGCCCGGCAGGTCGGGGTGCGCCGTGGACAGGACGTGAAGGGGGATGCCTCCCGCTCGCACCGGCGCGATCGCCCGCGGATGGAGCACCTTGGCGCCCATGGTGGCGATCTCTTGCGCCTCGTCGTAGTCGAGCGCCTCGAGTCTACGCGCCTCGGGCAGTAGCCGGGGGTCGGCGGAGAACATTCCGGGTACGTCGGTCCAGATCTCGACCCGGCGGGCGCTCAGTTTGGCGCCGAACAGCGCGGCCGAGGTGTCGGAGCCGCCGCGCCCGAGCAACACGGTTTCGCCGCGGCCGTTTCTGGCGATGAAACCTGGGGTCAGACCGATGCTGTCGCCAAGTCGCTCGGCGAGCCGAGCCGCAAAGTCGGGATCGGGATCGTGCGGGCACTCCGCTGAGAGATATCCGCTCGCCGCGCTCGCGTGGCGGGCCGGCACGCTCATGAGCAGGCCGCGAGCGTCGAGCCAGACGGTAGGGAGGCCTCGCGCGTTGAGGAACGCGACGCCGAGTGTCGTGGCGAGCAGCTCGCCGAGCGCGAGCAGGCGGGCCTGACTCGCGGGGCTCGCCTCGCCGAGCAATGCGATCCCCGTCGCCAGCCGTTCGAGCTCGTCGAGCCACGGCGCGAGCGGGGCATTCGGCACGCCGAGCTCCGCGGCAAGCGCGTCGTGCCGCTCGGCGATCTCGCGCACCAGCGCTTTCGGGTCGGCAAGCTCCGAGACGAACGCCGCGAGCCGGTTCGAGACGCCGGCGAGCGCGGAATGGACGACCAGCAGGTGCGAATCCTCGGCGCGACGCGCGCGGACGATCCGCTCGATCCGCCCCCAGGCCTCGACGCTCGAAACGCTGGTACCGCCGAACTTGAGGACGAGCCAGGGTCGGGCCGACATCGAAGCGGTTAGGATCCCGAGCCGGCCGCTTCGGCGTTCGCTTTCACCGTGGCGCGCAGGGTCTTGACGCGGTGGCCTTCGATCGCGATGACTTCGAGCAGCAGCGGCCCGAGCTCGATCGAATCGCCGACCTGGGGCACGCGCCCCAGCTCGGAGAGGACGACGCCGCCGATCGTGTCCTCGTCGCGCTCCGACAGCTCCAGATCCAACTCGTCTTCGAGGTCCTCGACCAACATCGCGCCGGAGACGATATAGACGCCGTCACTTCCCGCGAGCCCTTCGAGCTCCGCGGTCTCGCGGTCGAACTCGTCCTGGATCTCGCCGACGATCTCCTCGATCACGTTTTCGAGGGTGACGATGCCGGAGACGCCGCCGTATTCGTCCATCACCGCCGCGAGGTGGAACTTCTCGGCGCGCATCCGCTTGAGCAGCCGGTCGAGCTCCAACGTTTCGGGGACGAAGACGATCGGCCGCGCGATGTCCTGGATCTTGGTGATCGGCCGGTCGGCGCGGAAAATGTCCTTGATGTGGACGATCGCGATCGGGTGATCGAGATCGCCCTCGCAGAGCGGAAAGCGGGTGTGGCCGGAACGCCGCGCGATGCGCAGGTTTTCGTCCAGCGGCCGGTCGGTCGACAGATAGATCACGTCGCCGCGCGGCACCATGATCTGGCGCGCCACCCGGTGCGACAGCTCGAAGATGTTGTCGAGCAGCTCGCGTTTTTGAGTCGACAGATCGCCCGCCTGCGGCCCGGAAAGGAGCAGCCGCAGCTCCTCTTCGTCGTGCGCCAGCTCGCTCTCCGAAACCGGTTGTATGCCGACCATGCGCAGCAGCCCTTGCGCCGCCTTGTTGAGCAGCCAGATCGCCGGATAGGTCACCTTGTAGAACGCGAACAGTGGCAGCGCGATGAACAGGCTGGTCGCCTCCGGCTTGCGGATCGCCACGGTCTTCGGCGCCTGCTCGCCGAGGACGATGTGGAGGATCATGATCGCCAGAAACGACATTGAGGCCGCGATCGAATGGACCAGCACGGGGTTCGTGCCGCCGGTCATCCAGGAGACGACCGGCGCGATCAGCCAGGCGAACGCCGGCTCGCCCACCCAGCCGAGCGCCAGGCTCGCGAGCGTGATGCCGAGCTGCGTCGCGGAGAGGTAGGCGTCGATGTGCCGCAGCATGTGCCGCGCGATTTCGGCGCTTTTGCCCCCTTCGGCGGCGAGCGGATCGAGCTGGGTCGGCCGCACCTTGACCAGAGCGAACTCGGCGGCGACGAAGAAGCCGTTCAGGAGGATCAGGGCAAAAGCGAACAGCAGCCCCGTCCAAGGCGAGCTCGGAGCCGCCTCGACCGGGACGGCCGCCGCGATCAGTAGAGGAATCATCGGTTACGAGAAGGGAAAACGCGGGGAGCCTGGTCCATCCGGCAGACAGAGCGTGGCCGAACGGCGGTGTACGGACTCGGAGGGTCGTCGTTCAAAGCGCCAACGAGTCTAGCATAGGGGTTTCGAGAGGCCCGAACCCCTCTCCAATACCGCACCAAGGGTGTGCTCGTCCTGGGACCGCCGCCGGCTCGGCGGCGTTTTTGGCGGATCCGGGCGGACGAAAGTTGGCGCGGGGGGCCGGCGGGAAAGCGTCGTTCGCGGGTAGGATCGCTTTCATGAACGAAATGCTGCCGAGCCTCATCTGCTCGAAGCGACTCCCGACATCCTCCGCGGCCTGATGTGCGAGATCTCCCACGGGGCGTCTCTACACGGGGGGAGTGCGCCGTGGTGAGTCATGGTTAAGCGCGTGCTCCTCATCCCTCTGACGGCCACCGCCGTCTATCTCCTCCATTCGCTCTTCTTCGCGACATGGATCGTGGACGACGCCGGCATCTCCTTCGTCTATGCCCGCAACCTCGCGGCCGGTCACGGCCTCGTCTCCCAACCGGGCCTGCCGCCGATCGAAGGCTACTCGAATCCGCTCTGGGTCCTCCTCCTCGTCCCCGCTTTTCTCCTCCGCCTCTTCGACCCGACCGTCACGCCGAAAATCCTGAGCCTCGTCCTCATCGCGGCCTCCTTCTTCCTTCTCGACGCCTCGCTCCGGCGCCTGCTCCAGCGCCCCGGCGGACACCGTGCCGTCTCCTGGGTAACGCTCCTGCTCCTCGCCGTCAACACGCCGTTCGTGGTCTGGACCTGCTCCGGCCTCGAAAACCCGCTCTACGTCTTCCTCTTCTGCCTGCTGCTCTGGATCTGCGTGCGTGAAAGGGAGGATTCCCAGAAGGGATGGGTTCCTTCCTCAGGTTTCGCCGTGGCGGCGGGCCTCACCGCCGCCGGGATCGCGCTCACGCGGCCCGAAGGGATCGTCTTTACGGTGCTCTATCCGCTCCTGAGCTTGACCGCTGCGAGATTTTGGGCTTTTCGCCGCCTCCTTCCCTACGCCCTCGCATTCGGCCTCCCCTTCGCCGCGCACTTCGCCTTCCGCGTCCTCTACTTCGGCGACGTCGTACCGAACACCTACTACGCCAAGGGGGAGATGTCCCTGCGGGACCTCCTGGACGTGCTCACCCTCCAGCCGGCGCGGGCGCTCAAGCTGCTCGACCTCATGCGCAGCCTGGCGGGGCCGGCCGGAGCCATCGTCCTGATCCTTCTCGGCCTCGCCACCGCCTACCTGATCGGAAAGAAGCGTTTCCGCTGGGAGCACGGCGCGCTTCTCGCCTTCGCGGCCCTGCCGGCCTTCGTCTTCCTCTTGCTGCCGGACGACTGGATGGCCGAGTACCGGATGGCGACGCCGTTCTTTCCCTTTGTCTACGCCTATACGGCCCTCTTCGTCGTGACTCTCGGCGAGGCGTGGCTCCCCACTCCCGAGCGGCGGCGCTTCCCGGCGCTTCTCGGAGGCGTGGCGGCGGTCGGCTTGTCTCTCCTCCTGTTCACCGGCCGCTCGATCGAATTCGCCTTCGCCCCGACCATCCCCTTCGACGACGTCGTCTACTACTTCGGGGACCGCTACAACCGCTACGCCGAAGAGCTGGGAGCACAGGACGCCTCCATCCTGTTGCCGGATCTGGGAGGCATCCTCTATGTCTCGAACCTCCGGGTTTACGACCTCGCGGGACTCTGCGACCGGACGATCGCAAAGACGCGGGGCCGAGACCAGCAGGCCTTCTACGACTACGTCTTCGGCGAAGCCAAGCCGACCTTCCTGCGCACCTACTTCGGCTGGTCGATCCTCTCCCAGCTCGAGCGCGATCCGCGCTTCCAGCGCGACTATGTGCCGCTCTTCGCCTTCATCGAGCCGGAGGTGCGCGCCAAAACGGGCCGGAACTTCGCCTCCGGCGAGTTCGTCCGCCGCGAAGTGGCCGAGAAGAGGCCGGAGGTCATTCGGGCGATCCGGAAAGAGTTGGAAGAGGACTACCGCCGCGAGTTGGCAATCCGCCTCAACCGCCACCGCGAGCCCGGCCCCGGCATCAAACCCGGAGGAGCGGGACCGATCCCACCGCCGGAGATCGCGCGGAAGATTTTGGCGGGGGAGAGGCCGTTGCCTTAGAGCTCCACCCGGCGATCCATCGCCGAGTGGGGTGTGCTCGTCCTGGGACCGCCGCCGGCTCGGCGGCGTTTTGGCGGATCAATCCGAAAACGGAGCGCCCTTGACCCGCCCTGCGAAACCCAACCGGCAGAGCCCCGCGAGCCGCGTGTGCGGGTGCAAGCCCGCATCGCGGTCGAGCGTCGCCGCCAGCTCTTTCGACAGCCCGAGCCGCGGATGGCGCCCGAGCACCTCCGTCCGCGTCGCCGCCGCGATCTCGCCGAAGCGCAGACCCACGACGTCGAGCCCCGAGCCCTGGCGGAGCAGGTGAGCCTCGGCTCCCTCATCGATTCCGACCGTCGGATTCAAATGCAGGCAGATCGCTTCGGCAAGCGTCTCGGCGCGAAGCGTAGTCCACCCCTCCCGCCGCGCGAACCGCTCCGCCGCTTCGGCGCCCGAGAGGGCAAAGCAGGAAACCGCCCCCTGCGGCGCGAAGCGTTCGGTGAGCCCGAGATCGTGAAGCAGGCTTGAGACGTAGAACAGCTCGGCGTCGTACGTCAGGCCGTCGCGCGCGGCGAGCAGCGCTCCCCACAGGTAGGTGCGGTGGCAATGATTGGCGAGCGCCGGGGTCGAAAGCTCGGTACAAAGCGCGGCGGCGGCCGCCGCGATCGGCGTTCCCGGCAGCGGGACCTCCGCGAGCGCCAAGGAGATCTGCTTCGGACCGGTAAGCCCGAGCCGACGTAGCGCGCGGCCGGTCTCGGAGCGCAGAGTCCGGGCGATCGTCGCGCGCGCGTAAGCGAATCGCTCGGCGGCGCTCATTCGTCCGCCGTTGCGTCGAGCCCAGGCGAGCGAGCCGATTCGGTCTCGGTGATCAGATTCGTGGGTCATGGGGATCTCTTCGATCTGATCGAGCCTATTTCAAGATGGGGGGCTGGCGGGTGATCACGGTCACCTGTTGGGGTTGCGAAGATCAGTAGGGATTCACCGTACAACCGGCGCCGCAGGTAATGAAGAGTGTCTCGGGCGGGCAGAAGCGCGTGACGCAGAGGTGGGTCGGACAGAACTGAGTCGGCGTGAAACCGATCTCGCCACCCTGGGCGGCGGCGAGCGGCGGGAGGCCGAGGACGGCGAGGGTTTCGCGGTGAAGGGTGAGGCGGGAGGCTTTCTTCTTCATGGCTTGATTCTCCTGATTCATTGGTTGGTTGGAGGCGCGTCAGGCCGGCTTCTCCATGAGGCCGACCTGGAATGTCTGGGACGGCGTTCACTCTAGATAGATGAGGCGAGGTGGCGCCTCTGCCGAAAGGCTGGATTTCGGGCTGACGAAAGGCGGGGTGCAAACCAATCCATAGGCACGGGTGTAGAGACGCCCCAGGACGCCACCACGACAGAACCGGGTGCTGGCCGTCGGGGCGTCTCCGATAGCGGCGCGAACGATCCGGTAGGTGGAACTATCGCCCGGACGCACCTGCCTGCTGACGAAAGGCGGGGTGCAAACCAATCCATAGGCACGGGTGTAGAGACGCCCCAGGACGCCACCACGACAGAACCGGGTGCTGGCCGTCGGGGCGTCTCCGATAGCGGC
>Ga0068860_100003531_pt1 | contig 16079 bp, 15 predicted proteins | sample KBSSwiS32_FD_66597 | JGI IMG/M metagenome (GOLD analysis project Ga0068860, IMG submission 66597) | Switchgrass rhizosphere microbial communities from Kellogg Biological Station, Michigan, USA - KBS Switchgrass S3-2 | ecosystem: Host-associated > Plants > Roots > Rhizosphere > Soil ... | reverse complement strand
GATATTGAGTGTCGGGAGTTATGAAGCTAAACTTCCCGCCTAAGTTAGGAGGGGGGCTTGGAACACCCGCAGTTCCTGGATTTCAGCAGCACCCCGACCCGCCGCTGGATCCGGAATTCGTCACCACCCAATTTGGCGCCTGTGCCTGCAGGTAGTTTTGAGTGCAGAGTTGAAGCTTTTCGCGGATTCTCATTGCTCGCATTCGTAGGGTGCTTGGCCCAATTCCAAATAGTTCCGAGAGCATCTTACGGGTCTTGATTTTTTCGCTCTTATCGCCCTCGTAATAATTCAGGATAAGGAAACGATCGTCGTGGGAGAGTTCCTCCAGACTGAGCCTGAGGGCTTCGACGCGATGTTCCAGGTCGCTTCCGACTGCGGGCCAACCGCAAGGCTCCAGTGTTTCGTCCAAAGAGCATGCTTGCCGGGACGAGTCGCGGCGCATTTCCCTCAGAAGCATCCGGGCAACTCCGATCGAATACCCGGCGAGATCGCGGATTTCCTCTCCTTGCGCGATCTTCCTGGCGCACCGGTTCATCGTTTCATCGGCGTAGTCGTCCGGCGTATGACAACCTCGCCATCCGAACAGACGAACGAGATCCCGCCGGATCCGAAGATACCGGTCTGCGGCGATGTCGCGGTCGGAATCCAGGCATGCCAAAAGCCCGTCGAAGGCTGTCTGCGTCAGGGGCCATTTCTGCCTGCCTGCATGTGCTGCTTCTCGGTTGTTCTCTCGTTTTTCAGCGATGAACGTTTGCGCTTTCATTGAGTAAGCCTTTCTCTTTCGAACAGATAACGAAGACGCACTCGTCCCGTGCACTGTAGACACGCCGTCTACAGCAACATCAGTTCAGCGGGTTGGACCGCTGCTAGTGATAGAAATACGGGTCGAGAATGCTAACGTGCGTTATGCGATCTACGGGAAGGTTGTTCCGTTTGGATGCTCGCCGAATGGCTTCAGGCGACGGCGCGTCGCAGATGCAGTAGCTTTTCTTTCCATCATCACTTACGTATGAGTGGATCCACGTCACGCGCTCCTCATCATTATTCAGTGCGATCATCCGACAAATCGCTGCGCCTTCATGGTTGACCGAAATCTTTAGACCGTCTGGAAAGCTACGTTCGACCAGATAGCGCCGCATAACCGTTCCTCCCGTGCTTTGTCTTTCCTGCTTAACTTGCCGGGAATATAAAGCGACCGGGGCTGGCCGCGCATGGGTTGTATTGCCTAATTTGGAGCCGACCTTTACCTATTTTGTTGGATCAGGCCTGATTGGAAAGCATGGGAAACGGCTTCAGCTCGCGTACGGACGTCGAGCTTCGCCAGTATCGTAGAAACATGATGATCAATAGTTCTTGTGGATGTGAAGAGGCGCTCGGCGATTTCCGTGTTTGCCAATCCCTGGGCCATCAATACAAGCACTTCCATCTGCCGAGTTGTGAGTCCAGCGGGATTGTGTTTTGTGCTAGGCCTCGGTCCCCGTGGGATGCCGCGGACGCCCGTTGCGCGCAACGCCTGACGTAACCGTTCAGCTGCGGGGCCCGCTCCAAGTCTCTCGAAGATGGCAAGTGCGGAGCGTTGCGCGGTTTCGTTCCCGTCAGCAAGGGCGATCGCCTCTTCGTACGGACATCCGATTTCTTTCCAGGCTTCAGCAGCAGCGCGCCAGTTGCCCGACATATGGAGAGCGTACGGCGCAGCAAGTTTTTCACTCGTTTCTATGGCGCCGCCGGCGCGCCAGAGCCAGAATGCAAACTCTCCGTGAAGCCAGGGGTCATCGTTTCCCTTTGCCATCTCGAGGACAAAGCGCGCCTCGCTCATAACCTGTTCAAGGTCGCCCGTAAGCCAGGCCGACTCAACTCGCGCCGAAGCAACGGGGACCACGCGTTGAAGCTCGCGAGTCTGCATCGCCAATTCACGAGCCTCACTCAAAACGCGCTCGGCATGAGGGTCGCCCCGACGGACTCGCAAATGCCCCAGCACAGCAAGGGCCGAAATTTTCGTGATTGGCGATACTCGGTAAGCGCTGAGTACCGAATCCGCATCATCAGCCGCTTTGTCCCACTCGCCTTGTTCGAAATGTGCACGCGCCCGCCACGCCCTCATGTAAAGCTTCGCCCAAAGAAGGTCGTGCTCAGTCGTGTAAGAAATGCAACTATCAAGGTAGCGCATCGCCAATTTATAGTTGCGTGATCTTAAAGCGGTAGCAGCAAGATTGGTGAAAGCGCGAGCCGCATGTTCTTGAAAATTGTTCGCCAGCGCCAAGTGCAAACTCTCTTCGAGCTTCACGCGCCCTTCGTCGTTGCCGCCGTGGTATTCCGCAGTCCCGACATTGTTCAACGCGTGAACGAGTATTTCAGGCGCGCCCAGAGATCTGGCCAACTCGATTGCGCGCGAGCCCCATAGGACCGCCTTCTCCCTCTCGTCTGCGAGCATATGTAACTGCGCCCGATTGCTATAAGCCATGGCCAGTTCTGGGCCTGGCGTCAACTTCTCAAGAACTTTCACGGCTTCATTGCCAAATATTTCCGCCTCCATTCTGCGGCCAAGAGACCAATGGATTCGTGACATCCATCGGAGGTTGTCGCCTTCCCGGCAATGATTGCCCAGCTGCTTCCAGATTTCGAGCGCCTCCCGACGGGCCTGCAACGCCATCTCGCCCTGATCGGTGAGAAAGCATTCATACGAACGGTGTTCAAACAGCTTGGCGCGTTCTTCCTGCGCGAGCTCGCCGGCATATTGAAGGGCGATCTGATAATGCGATGCGGATTCACGATGCGCGCTGAGCGCGGCCGCTTGTCTTGCCGCAACCGGGGCGTATTTGAGCACGGCCGCACTATCGCCGGCTTGCGCTGCGTGATGAACGATCCGCGCCAACGGTGCGTCGGAACCACGGTTGACCAGGGCTTTCAGCACCAATGTGTGCAAGCTTTGTCGTCGATGCACGGAAAGTGAATCTTCTATCGCTCGCCGAGCAAGCTCGTGTCGAAATGCAATCGCATCGGCTTCGTATCGCAGGATTCCGCTGCTGACGCATTCTTCAAGCAAAGCCGCATCCGGGCGGATGGTGTCGTTGAGCAACCACATTTGAGTTCTCGCGGGAACGACTGATACGACTTCCAACACTGCGCGAGAAGCAGGAGAGAGCCGCACCGCACGCGATAAGACCGCATCTCGGACAGTAGATGGGATGCCTGCCTCTTTACTTGCCAGTGCCTCCGTCACAAAAAATGGATTACCCCCCGTTACCTCATAAAGATCCTCCATCTGTCGGCCCGCGCGGTCGGCCAGCGTATTTACGCCGGCTTCGGAGAGCGGCAGCAATCGGAGCCGCGCGACTAGCCGATGAGGCAGATCGCCCAACACGAGTCTGAGGGGATGATCCGGGCCTACTTCGTCGTCGCGATAGGTGATGATGAGCATCGACTTGATTCGACTGATCCTTCGACCGAGAAATTTCAGCAGATCGAGCGTCGCTTCATCAGCCCAGTGAACGTCCTCTATGACTGTTATGGATGGAGCCTTCGTCTTCTGTATCTCATCGACAACTGCAGAGAAGATGGAAGCACGGGGAGCTTGTTCTTCGAGCAGCGTAAGGAGCCCCCCCTGGGTTTGAGGAGCAATGTCGTACAACGGACCGAGCGGGCGCGGCGTAAATAACGCATCGCATGCGCCCCAGTGTATTGGCCCTGTTGTGCTATGCCTCTCTGCAAATCTTTCGACAAGTGTGGTCTTTCCAATCCCCGCCTCGCCACTAACAAGAACGACGCGTCCGTTCCCAGTGGCTACTCCCTTGAGTATGGCCTCTAACTCAGTAAAGAATTCTTCGCGCTCAAGCAATTCCATGAATTCTCTAACACGATGCGAAATCAGTGGTGGATGGGCTTAAACCGGCCCACCCGGTGAACTCCATAATAAATCTGTAATTACAATTTGATGAAATCAACCGACTTTATCATTGCGTGGGCACTAGCAATCTGCCGACTGTGACATTTTGTTGATTCTTGCCAGTACCGTTTGAAAGCAACGATAACGCTACTCAAAAAAGGAGACAGGTCATGGCAAAACAACTTGATGTTCACAGCAGAGACAATTCCGGCGCGACCGCGCGCCAGGAGGCAAGCCGCAAAACAGAGACGGTCGTTCAGGGCGACGGGAGCAGTTCGAATGGACGTTTCAACCCATTCGAGCCACGCTTGTATGTCGTGAGTCAAGGCAAGCGGTACCCGGTTAGCGACACTCGGTCATTCCGTGAAGCCGGCTTCGACCCGTTCGCCGTCAAGGTAATCTCGGATGCGGAACTGGAGAAGATACCGGTTGTGCAGAAGGTGGGACTGGTATCGGGAGAGCAGATCGTTTTAGATCTTGACTCGTTCCTCGGATCGGGCCACTACATGACAACATGGGGCGTATTGCGGAAGACCGAATCAGGTGCGCACATCGACGCCACGACGCGGACCCGCACCATCACGATGTTCGGCGGCTTCCACGGCGGTGTGAACATCGTATATTCGGATGCGCAAGGCTTCCCAGTCGGCATGAGCGAAACGCAGACGTTCGGCGTCGACGGCACCTGGATCGGTCGCAGCGACCGGACCGATTACTGGAGTCAGGACCTGCCGCAGGACTGGGCAACCCGGACCACGAAAATCACCATCAACCAGTTCTGGAACCCCTGGGCTCTCCAGGATGGGGTCCGCAAGCTCGTCGATCTCGCAAGACCGATCATCGAGATCGCACAGGCCGTCATCAATATGGGTGGGAAAACAAAGACGTCGTGAGTATGGCCTGGCGTCGCTACCACCGCCAAGGCCCGCTGTCCTGCTCGACCCCAGACGCAACCGCTGAAGGAGGTCGAGCAGGACTTCAGAAAAATGGGCCGCGAGATCCTTCCACAGCTTCCGACCGAAACATTTGATTTCGTTGTCACGGCCCGCCTTTACCTCACGAATTTCTCCGCCGGTGGAAATGTGCAGGGTACCGACCAGTAAGCCTCATCGTATTAGTAAGGACACCTGGCGCCGGCTAGTTCACCCGCTCTCAGCACGAGCAGGCGTACTTGCTTGCGAAAGGACGTCCTCAAAAGCCGGACGGCCCTATCAGCGACGTCGTTGAACGGCATCAGACTTCTCCACTACTCCATCCCAATCAAAAACCGCTCGGTGCGATTTCAAAACTCGTCTGTACGTACTCCCGACAAGACGCACTAATCCTGGGCTCCTTCTGCCGCAGCGGCACCACTCTCGTCGCAGCGCGGCGCTTCCAATCGGCGCGCAGTCGGAATTGAAATTGAGGAATGCTTCTGCAAATGGGAGGCGTGCGCTTGACGCAAGGCAAATTTGACTTCGCGAACATATTCTCGCCACAACAATTGCCGTTAACTGCAGGCTTTCCTAAATCGGGCGACGCGATTTAGGTATGCACAATGCCAACTGACTCCCACTTTCATGATCGCGGTAAGAACGAAGCCGCTGGAGCGGCGGACGCTGCGCGTGCGCTGACTGAAGGGTGAAGATCACCCACTAGAGTTGTGAGCCTCTAAGGAGGTTCACATGACAGCGTTACGACAGCGGATGTTGGAGGAACTTCAACGTCACAATTATTCCAAAGAAACCATTCGACTCTACCTGTTCGCGGTTAAAGATTTCGCCCGCCATTTCAAGAGACGTCCCGATGCCCTCACGCAGGAACACATGCGTGAGTTTCAGTTGTATTTGCTCAACGAGCGGAAGCTGACGGCGCAGACAGTGGCGGGGCGAATCACGGCGCTGCGCTTCTTCTTCGTGAAGGTGCTGCGCCGCCCTTATCAGGAGCTCGACCTGGTCTACCCGAAGCTGCCCGATCGGTTGCCCACAGTCTTGAGCGAGGACGAAGTGGCCAAACTCATCGAGTCGGCCAGTAACGCTTACCACCGCGTGATTCTCACGACACTGTATGCCACGGGCATGCGGCGAACCGAGCTATCCCGGTTGAAGGTTGAAGACATCGACAGCCAGCGAATGGTGATTCATGTCCGGCAGGGTAAAGGCGGAAAGGACCGCGACGTGACGTTGTCTCCACGATTGCTGGAGATCCTCCGCGACTACTGGAAATGGCGAAAGCCGCAGGTCTACTTGTTCCCCAGCCTACAGCGTAAACGACGGGAACTTCCCATCACCGACCGGGCCATCTACCACGCTGTTCGAGCGGCGGCGCGGCGTGCTGGAATCAAAAAGAAAATCACCCCACATGTGCTACGGCATAGTTGGGCGACACATCTACTGGAGCGCGGAACCGACCTGAAAACAATTCAAATGCTGCTGGGGCACGTCGATCTTGAAGCGACAACGATCTACCTGCACCTGTCTCAACGGCACCTACAAGCAATGTCGAATCCAGTCGATGCTCTTTCCATCCCGGGCCTCGGCGAGAAGCCTCGTCTTCGCAGACCAAAGGGCGAATGAACCGGCCCACCGTCGAGGTGGCCGATGTCTTCCGCGCACAGGGCGACAACTTCATGGATCAGTACACCTTGGGAATTCAACAGCTCAAGGTTATCCGGGCCATCACGCGGTGCCGCACCGCAGCGCTCGGCGGTCATGCCGATGTTTGTCCGAATTGTCAGGAAGCTCCCGCCATCTCCTACAACAGCTGCCGCAACCGGCATTGCAACAAGTGCCAGTCCCAGGCACGCGAGCGTTGGATGGACGCCCGCCGCCAGGAACTGCTTCAGACGCGTTACTTCCATGTCGTCTTTACGCTACCGCACGAGCTACACACACTTGTGTTGCAGAATCAGGAGGAGCTCTACAACCTCTTATTCCGCACGGTAGCCGAAACGCTTCGTGAAGTGGCGCGCAACTCCAAACATCTGGGAGCCGAAATTGGTTTCTTCGGCATCCTTCATACGTGGGGGCAGAACCTGCTGTTCCATCCCCACATTCACTGCGTCATTCCAGGCGGAGGAATCTCACCCGACAAAGAGCGGTGGATCCACCCGTTGTACCCGTTCTTCCTGCCCGTTAAAGCGCTCGGCAAGGTCTTCCGGGGAAAGTTTGTCGATGGACTCCGGCGCGTCTATCGGAAGAAACAACTGATTTGCGCCGGATCGATCCAGCACCTGGAAAAGCCACAGTGCTTCTCGGCGTTTCTCCGAACGCTGTTTCGCCAGAACTGGGTCGTCTATGCCAAGCCCGCCTTCGGCGGCCCCGAGCAAGTGATCCGTTACCTCGGGCGCTACACACACCGCGTCGCCATCTCGAACCACCGGCTCATTTCCTTCGACGGCAGCAACGTTACATTTCGTTGGCGGGATTATGCGGGTGGCAACAAGGCAAGGGTCATGACTGTTTCCTCGGACGAGTTCATGCGCCGGTTTCTGCTTCACGTCTTGCCCAAAGGTTTTGTCCGTATCCGGCACTTCGGCGTCCTGGCCAATTACTGCCGATCGGTGTCCATCGATTTGTGCAGGAAACTCCTGGAGATGGCGCCGCTGGTCCGGTCATCGGAAAGCGCGCCACCAAATCCGTCGTGGCTATGCCCGCGGTGTCAGGCTCCTCTGATCGTCATCCTGAGACTGACCGCTGCTGAACTGTTTTGGAGGTTCTCATCCAACAGCTTCGCCGACTCGTCGTAGCGGGTTTTCCATTCCAGCCTTCTGACGTGCACCCGCACGCCGACGCCGACGTGTGCCTGCTCATGCGAACCCGGCCGTTTTCCGCGCCTGCCGCACCGCTCGCTCACCGAAGCGGCATCTTGAAGCGACATACATCGCTGTCCGCGGTGGCCTTCGCTTCGCTCGACGCCGCCCGTCACGCGACAGCTTCAACCCGCATTCCCGTACTTTCTCCATAACTGACCGCGTCCGCCGCAGACACCAGCGGCTTCCTTCATACCTCGTTATCGAAAATCCGCGGCAACCCGCGTTGCTCCTCGACTCGACTTGTCTCGCCGCGGACTTCCGATGAACGCTAACGGTTAATCGGGCACTGAGACCGATCGGTAAACACTTGACGACTGCTCGTTACCTATCGATTTTCCAGCTGGAGATGGCAATCAGAATCTGCATGTTGTCTGTGAACGGGCGTGTATCATTCTTTCTTAGACAAACGTCCACCCGACAGTCCAGGCGTGCACCTCCGCCGCCGCTGGTGCATACGGCCCCGAAATTATGTCGGCGAGTAGACGCAAAACAACGCGCGTTCTCAAGGAAACGACTCGCATCGCCCGACTCTTGATTCACGCGCTGGCCCTTCACTTACCTCTGATGATGTCGATGTTGCCGTTCTGATTGGTGAGCCGAAGATCGCAATTGCCTTCCCCGGGAATCCTGCCAATGATTGAGGAATCATGAACCGGTCCATTCCTCGCGGTCCGTTGGCCGGCGATTTGTAGTTGGAAGTCCGGGTTGATCCGGCCGAACGTTGTTCTCGCTTCGAGTGTGTAGCCGAATGCAGCGGGCACCGTGACACGTATCGGTGAGATCGTCGTCCGAAGCAAAATGTTCTGGCAGCGCCTGCCGGCACGAGCTTCCACCGTGATGGGGCCGTTGTGGTTGTCGACGGTGATTGAGTTGTTGGCATTCGTAATCGTGATGCCCTGGAATGAACTTCGGGCGGTAATTGGTCCGGCCAGATCATCAAGAGTAATGGCACCATTCAGGTTCTGAACATTGACGCGATCGCCGGAGCTTTTGACCGTGATGCCTCCAAACGAATGGGTTACGGAGACTTCTCCGGTGACATTGCTTACCGCGACCGCTCCGCTTGAATTGGAAACGGTCACATTGCCGCCGTTGTTTGTCACGGTGACATCGCCAAATCGATTGTCCACGCGAACCGCGCCGGTGTTGTTGTCGATAACGACATTTCCACTTGCGTTAACCAGTTTGATTGGACCCTGCTGAGATCGAAGTTTGACATTGCCGAACATGTTCTCAATGTCCCTGGAGGCACCGCCGCCGTTCATGCGGACATCGCCGTTCGAATTGCGGACCGTCGCGTCACCTCGGACATCCGTTAGCGTGACGTCGCCAAATCGGTTCTGAACAGTTAGCGGTGTCTCGTCTGGAAGAGCAATGTCGTAGTGGACTCTGAAACCGATATTCCGTTTTCCGGTATCCTGCGGAAAACCTGTTTCCACCGTTACACCGCTGTTTCCTTCCTGAAGTGAGATCTGGATGTCGTTGCAAAGCTTTTGTGCCTCGGCGTTCGAATCCGCTGAACATTCGATGGAGGCTCGAATCGCTGCAGACCGCCCTGCTTCCCTGTGAACAGAGACGTTGCCAAATGCGTTGGTGAGTTTGAAAAGGCGTCCTACGGGGAGGGTGACTGTGCGCTGAAAGTCGCGTTTCACTTCCTCGCGGGCGAAGGCCATAAGTGCGCAGCCGAAGATGAACATCAAACTAGTTGTTGTGTTTCGCATTCTCAAGCCACTCCTCGAGAGTCTTTTGCTTCTCCTGATAGAGAGTCGCCAGCTGCATTTGGAGATAGGCGTTGTAACGATTCCCCGCAACGCCAGCCTTGAGATCCGCGATAGCAGAGTCCAGGAGACTGAGCTTCTCGCGATACATTGCAGCCAATGGTGTTGAGGAATTCTTTAACGTGGGCCCAGCTGCTGCCGATAGTTTCTCGATTGCCTGAACATAGGTTGTCTCGGCCGACTGCACTTCTTTCAAAGTCTGTGCAGTTAGGAACGCGCCCGGTTCAATGGAGCTGGTTACCAGGGGCGTCGGCCAGAAGCAATAAACGCCAACAGCCATCAACAGACTCGCAGCGGCCGCGAGAACGACTCGCCATGCCGTGGATCCAGTGTTTCTGGGAGGGACTTCGAGTCTGCACTCAATTCGATTCCAAAGTGCCGGGCTTGACCATTCTTCATGGAGCTGAGGAGCAAAGTCGGAAATTGACGACCATAGTTCAATCTGTTTGCGACACGGATCACACGTCTGAGCGTGGATCACAGCATCCTCTGGCAACTCCGGAGCCCGGAGCGCTTCATCCAGATCTGTGCATTTAAAGTTCATCGTTGTGACTCCAGCATCCGTTGCAGTTCCTTCTTTGCTTCAAATAACCACGATTTCGAGGTGCCCTCGGGAACGTTCAGGATGGCCGCAATTTCGGAGTGCTTCATTCCCTCGACGGCGAACAAGAGAAACACCATTCGGTGGTTGTGGCTCAGGCGTCGAATCACGCTTTCCAGAGCCAGCCGCTGCGCCGGTCCCGACGTTCCTCTGTCATGAATTGCGGTGAATTCCGTTTCGGTTTTGCGCTTTCGGCTCATGTCAAAGCAGACATTAGCGGCGATGCGCCACAGCCACGTTTTCAGAGTGGATTGCCCTCTGAATTCGCGTATGGCTCGAAAAGCTCTCAAGAACGTCTCCTGCACGGCATCCTCAGCATCCTGATGATTGCAGGTGATGTGATAGGCAACACTCTTCAGTTGCGAACCATGATTCTTGTAGAGCACTTCAAAGGCGCGCACATCTTGCCGGCGGCAAGCGGCCACAAGCCCAGCCTCAGTGGAATAGCTCGACGGCTCATTCATAGGTTGGAGCGTCGGAAGCTCGAGTGCTCCATCGCTTGTGTCCATTCGCCCTATAGACATTGGCGGTAGGGCAAAGGTTGGAAAAATCTTCGGGCGCGCGGCCAGATAGTTGGTGGAAAATGACTCGCCATAAACGTCGAAGGGTTTATCAATCTCAAGTCCTGAGAAGTCGGCATACCGTACAAGTGAAACGTTTCAGGAGTATCGCGCACTCCGCATAAATCCGCTGCTGGTTGCTCTCTGTCCGCTTTTTTCTGCGTCCAATCACGCGAGTCCCCCCACAACCAGATTCCCCCCAATTGCAAAGGAGACCATGTGAGAAAAGGAATGGGGATCTTGCTCGTCTTGTTTTTAGCCTCTCAGTCGGTATTGGCCCAGCAGCCGCTGGCCATTACTCGAGTCCTGCTCTACAAGAACGGCATGGCGTACATCGTGCGGAGCGGGCAGATTTCTGCGCCGGTCAGCCTGACCTTTCATCCGGAAGACATGAATGACGTCCTGAAGTCTTTCACCGCGTGGAATCCGAACTCGGGAGATCTGTACTCGGTCGGCTATACGACCGGCATTCCCTCGGGCCGCACACTCTCGCGCTACCCGTTTGATATTTCGGCGCCGCAGACGGGGCTGGGCGCCTTCCTGCTTCAGGTGAAGGGCGCAGAGATCCGGCTCGATCACAACGGGAAGGACGTTCAAGGAAAGCTGGTCGCAGTCCAGGAAACGGACCACGTCATCGCTCCGCAAACGTCATCGAAGGACCACCGGCTGACTGTGCTTCTGAAGGACGGATCGATGCACGCTCTATGGTTGAGTGATGTGCGCTCGGTCCAGTTCGTCGATCCCCAGTTGCGAGATCAGCTGCGGTCCTATCTCGACGTTCTTGCCGCAGGCAGGCAGGATGTCACGCGCGAGGTGACCGTTTTGCCGGTTCCCTCTCCAGGACCAATCGAGGTTGCTTATCTGCAGCAGTTCCCGCTGTGGAAGACGAGCTATCGCATCGATCTTGGCGAGCGGGACAATTCCATTCAGGGATGGGCGCAGATCGACAATCCCACAGGGGAGTCCTGGAACAACGTGACGGTGTCATTGCTTTCCGGCGCACCCGTATCGTTTGACATGAACCTCTATGATCCGCTCTACACCACTCGATCAAAAGTTGCGGTACCGAGTGGGGTGGTCGCCGCGCCGAGGCAGTATGAATCTGCAGTGCAGGTCAACAACGCACAAACGGCTGAGCGGATCAATCCGGACTCTGTCAGCGGAATCCGCCAGATACTCACTCCGGTGGACGCGGAAATAGGCAGAGGAAACGGTCAGGTCCAGATAACGACGAGAAGCGGCACAAGTCTCTACCCTGGTTTGGCAGCGTTTCCGTCGGCGGACGGCGCTCCAGTGGGCGACTTCTTCGAATATCGCTTCCCGTTCGCAGTTCGGATTGCGAGCAGACAAAGCGCCTTATTGCCGTTTCTACGGAAGTCGTTGAACGTGGAGCGCATGTCGATCTTCAACGCGCGTTCCGACAGGGCAAACCCTCGGCTGGGCGCGCGAATCGACAACAACACGGACGTTCCCCTGGAAGCCGGCCCACTCACGTTTTTCCAGGAGTCACGCTATGCCGGTGAAGCCGTGCTCGACTATTTACCGCGCGGTGAAAAGCGTCTGGTCAGCTATGGGGTCGACTACGACATTCAAATCGCCACGAAGCAGAAGGCGAAGCCGGAGACGACAGCTCGGCTGACGGTGGGCAAGGGCGTTGCGGTCTTTCTCAAGGAGTTGGCGATAACCACAACCTATGAGATTCGCAACAAGGGAATAGAAAACAAAACTCTGGTCATCGAGCATCCTCGCCAGGGGGCGTTGAAGAGTGCCCAGCCATTTGAAACGACAGACGGGTTTCACAGGTTCCGCGTGACGCTGAACCCCGGACAATCGACTCCCTTCGAGGTCTCGGAAGTGCTTTCGCGCACGACCCAGTTCAGGCTGGACGAATTGACTCGGGAGGAACTTGTGATGTTCTCTAGCCAGGAGGTACCGCAAACCATCCGGCAGAAACTCGGCGAGATCGTCGATTTTCAGGAGCAAGTTGAAACGATGCAAAAGGAGCTCGAAACTACCGAGAAGGGAATCAAGACTCTCTTCGAGGATCAGGAGCGGCTTCGAGAGAACCTCAAAGCATTGCGCGACACCACCGAAGACCAACAACTGAGGGTCCGGTACCTCGATCAACTCAAGAAGCAGGAAGACCGGATTGACATTGCGCGCTCCGGAATGGAAAACACAGAACAAGAAATCGCTTCGGTGCGGGCGAAACTCGGCGGCCTGATTTCGAATTTGAGTTACGGGAATTGATCTCAGGGTTTCAGGAGATGCCGTTAGGATCGCACTTCCAAAGGCTCCATCGTTTGATGTCGTAAAGATCCGGGTCCTAAACTTCGACAGACGTGGTCAGTCGATAGGAGCAGCCGGCCCGACGGTGGCGTTGCGACGTTCGCGGTAAGCCTTCGCATAATTGATGCCCCCGACGACATCCTTCGCAGCTGCCGCGATGTCATTGGTGATAACGGTTCGAAATCCGCCCAGATTCGCGCGAGGAACCCGTTCGAGTGCATCGAGCGCTAGACCGAGATTAGTTAGGGCGATCTCCATGTTGGTGTGACGGCCGCGTTCGCTCTCGGGGAAACTGAAGTCCGGCTGAACTACAGATACGGGTTCAGGAGCGGGGGTCCCAAGGATGGCCTGTTCCACATGCCTGATCCCGGCCGCGACATCCGCTCGAGCCTTTCCTACGTAGTCCAATTTGTCTGCAGTGTTGGCTCTCTGAAGAGCTTCGTTGGTTCTTCGAAGAGCCTCGCCTACCACTTCCAGGGGATTGAGTCCGACCGCAACACCGGGCCTTGCGGCCGGACCGGCGGGTCCTGCTGGACCCTGCGGACCGGCAGGGCCTGGAGGTCCTTGCGGCCCCGGAGGGCCTGCGGGGCCGGCGGTGCCGCGTGTTACCCCAACATCGGAGATACGTAGTGGAGAGTTCGGTTCCGAAGGACCGAGCCGCAGCGCTGCAGGCGTCGCTCGGTAACCGTGGCTGCGACCGTTTCTGTCAATAAATCTGCCCACGATCTGCCCGAGATCATTGATCCCACGCGCATCCCACGATGCGGGGTAATTTGGCAGATCCACCGATGTGTATGCGCCGTCGATACGCCGAAAGCCCTGAAAGGGACCCTCGGAAACGCCTTTCTGCCCGGCGATGTCCCCAAGATTATTCACGCCATAAGGTTCCGTGTAAACACTGTCCGGTAGAGTGATTCGTGAATAGGATCCTGAGTTAAACAGGAACCCGGAAGAGCTCGGACCGGCGCCGGCGAGGCCCACAATCTGTCCGGAATCGTTAATGCCATTTGCGGATCCCGCTCCGCTCTCAGGAAACTCAACCGAGGCGTAAGACCCGCCGCTCAAGCGAAATCCGTGACGTACGCCGTCGGGCGTCATGTACTCGCCCACGATCTGCCCGCGGCTGTTGATTCCCCTCGCCACCGTGTCGATGCTTCCCGGGACGTCAAAGGACGAGAAGGAGCCGCCACTGAGCAAATAGCCATGACGTCCGGTGGCCTTATCGGTGGAACCATAGCCTCCCACAATCTGCCCGGCATTGTTGACGCCGAAAGCTGCAGTCCATCGTGCGCCGGGGAAGTCAATCGTGACCAACGCACCGTCCGGTTCGAGGAGGAAACCGTGAGTGCCTGTATCGTTCTGGTAATAACCGACGACGCGGCCGAGCATGTTGATGCCGTTTGCCACAGTCTCAGTGGCGCCGTGAAGTTCAATGACCGAAAAAGTGTACGAGTCTGCGGCGCGGATCGTCAGCCGATGATCCAGGAGACCGATAACAGCAACAAGTACGCAACTGCACGCTACGGTGCACTCTTTGAGCATGAGACCTCGATTCAACCGTCAAACGTTGGCAGCATATCTCCACTCCAGAAAGCCCGCAACACTAGCAGCACTGTACTGGCATCGACTTGGTCGCGTCTTTTTTCTCGTTGGCTTTCCCACCCCAACGCAGACAATATGACAATGATTTGCGCCGGCGGGGTATCCAAGCTGTCACCGGCGCGTATTCAAGCTGACAGTGCTCAAAACGATTGGATTACTTCTTAGTCTGCTGACGTCCCAGGCGCCTCTGCCTTCAGTATCCCTGTCCATCCCGTCGAACATCGCTTCCGAGACCGTGCAGATCCGATACTACATGCGTGGGGAATTCGGGGCCGTTGGGGGATACGTCACTCCGAAACCTGGCCAGGACTCCTACGCGATTCCGGATTCTTTAGACGGTAAGCACGCGACCGGAGTAAAGATCATCGCCTACGCACCCGGATGCGCCTTCGTCACGCTGGATCTGTCGCTCGTCAATCAGCCGTATCAAGTCCAGCCCTTTGTCTGCAAACCTCTCCCAAAGGTAGTGCTGTCTGGAAAATTCCCCGGCACGCTGATCGGGGATCACAAGGCCGAGCTTCTCATCACGTATCAGGCGTTTTGGGCACATTCGTTCTTCGGCATTCTCGATGGGTTCGTCACCACGTTTGATGTTGCAAAAATCTCTCCAGCGAGTGATGGCACGTTTCGGGCCGAGATCCCCGACTTCGCCAGTCTTGAGCAGGGTTCGCACGCCGAATCGTCAGCCAGTCTGTCTCTCCTGCTGCGAGATGCAAAGACGTGGAATCACCTGGCAACCAACCTCGCACCGACGTCTGAGGAATTCAAATCCGGTCTTGGTAGTCTGAAGATTCTGTCCTCTTATCCCGCTAATATGGAGTTTATCGCGGGCTATTAGCGCTTGCCTTCATCAAGGAAGCCCCTGAGCTGCTATCGCACAGGTTCGGGTGGTCGTCCGGGCAGCAGAATGCCGCCGCCGAAACTCAGACGCTCGGGCGTTGCGCCGCCTTTAGTGACTTTCACGGCACAGTACTTGAACTCGGGAATTTTCCCAAACGGATCCAACACAGGATTCGTAAGCATATTCGCCGCAGCTTCGTAATAGCAGAACGGCACAAAGACGACGCCCCGCGGAGTTCCATCATCGGCACGCGCGTAGAGTGTGATTTCGCCACGCCGGGATTGGATCGTCATCGTTTCGCCGGGCTCGATGCCGAGCGATGAGAGATCCAGCGGATGCACCGAAGCGACGGGCTCCGGTTCAATGGAGTCGAGCGCAGAGGCGCGTCGCGTCATTGAGCCGGTATGCCAGTGTTCGAGCTGCCGTCCGGTGATCAGCACCAATGGGTATTCTGCGTCCGGCTGCTCGGCTGCCTTGATAAGATCGGCCGCAACAAACTTCGCACGCCCCGACTCTGTTGGAAACTTGTCGATAAATACAGTGGGGGATCCAGGGTCTCCTTCCTTTACGCAGGGATAGGTGACGGAAGACTCGCGCTCAAGACGATCCCATGTGATGCCCGCAATAGAGTCCATGCACTGGCGCATTTCATTGAAGACCTCTCGGGGATGTGAGTAATACCAGTCGACACCCACGCGGCGAGCAAGCTCGTTGAGAATCCAGAAGTCTTCT
>Ga0068860_100003530_pt1 | contig 16080 bp, 12 predicted proteins | sample KBSSwiS32_FD_66597 | JGI IMG/M metagenome (GOLD analysis project Ga0068860, IMG submission 66597) | Switchgrass rhizosphere microbial communities from Kellogg Biological Station, Michigan, USA - KBS Switchgrass S3-2 | ecosystem: Host-associated > Plants > Roots > Rhizosphere > Soil ... | reverse complement strand
TGCCGGGAGTCGTCATTTCGAACGGAGTCCGCCCGAGGCGGACGAAGTGAGAAATCTAACCGAATCTTCAGCTATTAACATCAAGATAAATTATACCGTTGCTGATTTATGTAGTTCCAATAGATGGCACGAGATTTCTCACTTCGTCCGCCTCGGGCGGACTCCGTTCGAAATGACGACTCCCGGCGCATTCATCACATTCTCACATTTTCACATCTTACATTTCCACATTCTTAATTTATCACTTTTCCACTTTTGCCTGAACCTAATTCCTTATTTTCATTCCACAATTCCAACCTATGGCCCTTAATTTCATCTGGATCGCATTTTTTCTCGTTGCATTTATAGTGGCTCTCGTAAAGCTGATTGCATTTGGTGACACCGGTATTTTCAAAACAATTATCGATGGCGTGTTTGAGTCAGCGGGAACCGGTGTGACTATTTCTATCGGATTGATCGGCGTGTTATCACTTTTTCTTGGCTTCATGAACGTTGGTGAGAAAGCAGGCGCAATCCGGGTGTTGTCACGTATCGTAGGACCTTTCTTCAACAAACTTTTTCCTGAGATCCCAAAGAATCATCCGTCACTCGGACATATTCTTATGAATTTTTCTGCGAATTTACTGGGACTGGATAATGCTGCTACCCCCTTTGGATTAAAAGCTATGCAAAGTTTGCAGGAGTTAAACCCGGACAAAGAAAGGGCATCGAATTCACAGATCATGTTTATGGTGTTGAATGCATCAGGACTTACATTAATTCCTGTCAGTATTATTGCGCAACGCGCCATACTTAAATCAAATGATCCGACGGCTATTTTTATTCCCTGCATGATCACCACGTTCGTCGCCTGCGTGGTGGCATTGACGGTAGTTTCAATCCGCCAGCGTATCAATCTTTTTAATCGTGTTATTTTATTATGGATTGGAACCATCAGTGCATTAATTGCTGTATTGATTATTTACCTGAGATCACATCCTGCCGGCGTCGATGTATTTTCAAAATTGCTTAGCAATGGAATTATACTCTTAATATTTATTGTTTTTATTATCGGTGGACTGATTAAAAAAATAAATGTATTCGAAGCATTCATCGAAGGGGCGAAAGGAGGATTCGAAACGGCAGTAAGAATTATTCCGTACCTGGTCGGACTACTCGTCGCCATCAGTGTGCTTCGCACGTGCGGTATTTTTGACTACATCATTGAGGGATTTACCTGGCTCTTTGGTTCCCTTGGCGTTAATACAGATTTTGTTCCTGCATTGCCCACTGCATTTATGAAACCGCTCAGTGGAAGTGGTTCACGCGCGATGATGATTACGACAATGACCCAATATGGACCTGATTCTTTCCCGGGGAAATTATCATGCGTTTTCCAGGGAACAACGGAAACAACTTTTTATGTTGTCGCATTATACTTCGGCTCTGTTGGGATTAAAAAAACGAGGTATGCAGTGCCTTCTGCGCTGATCGCAGATCTGGCGGGAGTAATCACGGCAATTTTGGTAGCGTATTTATTTTTTCATCATTAAAATCTTTGCTTCTTTGTCTTTCACGTTTGTGTCTTTGTGAGAAAATTTCACGTAAAGGCGCAAAGACATCATTTATTTGGATCAATAGTTTCCGGTTTTCGCTGGATAAGCGTGAATCTCACGGACAATGCAAACGCATCTGGAATAAAATTAATCGCTGGAGCTATATCAAGTTCTGGTTTCCAGTCGAGAGACAGGTTAATTGGCGCGTTGTCGAATTTGTAATCGATTCCGACAACGCCCATGGGGCCGGCATGCACTTCTCCGGCATCCACAGCGAAATATCCGCCACCACCATAGAACCAGTTAAGACTTTGAATACCTCCAATAAGTTGGTGCATTTCAAATAATCCTCCAATACCAAATTTGGGACTGAACGATATGAGACCTTCAACCGCGGCCCGGTCATTCAGGAAATATTTTCCCGATACAGAACTACTGATATTCGGCGACGCCGAACTCAACCGTAACCCGATCCCGAATTTATAATCCTGTGCCGATAAGCGGTTGCCCAATGCCGTGAGTAGGATCATGGCACCGATTAACTGTATTTTCCTCATGAAAAGAAGTTTACGTCCGTTGAACGGCGATTGGATCGGGAATATTTGCGAAAGTTTGTTAGAGTTTTCTTAATGTGGTGCGCGTTGCTACCAATCTGGTGTCCCAACGGGCACGTAATTTTGAGTGAAGAATAAGTTAAAGTGTATCAGGGTAAGTTGTCGGAGGGCGTCATCTCGTTCGAAATGACGATGAGGCCGGCTCAATTTCCAAACAACTCCGCCTTTGTCTTTGGTCGCCGATCATCGAGCCATTTAAAATTGCGCAGTTTCATTTCATCGATGTTTACTTTTTTAATAGGATACATAACGCCATCGGCATCGTTTCGTAAAACGACCCGGTTGAGTTCCTTGTCCTGAAATATCATGTCGATTATATCGGCCTTATTCACCCTGTTGACACCAACAAATGCCGCACTATCATCTTTAATGTAATACACACTTTCGGCGTTTCCTTTAGCACGCATATAATCAATTTGCCCGTCTTTGAAAATGCCATTGATCGTTTTTCCTTTTACCTGGTTGTACATATTTTCCCCGGATTTTCCCACGACCAATCCATTTTCAAAAACATACACATGATCCGGCTTTTTATTTTTTGTATACATATACATGGTGTCGCCCGTAACCTGGTAACCACTTGCCCAAGCGATCGGGTTTGTATACAATCGAAAAACGGAATCCAGCCCGGAATAATACAAACTATCACACACGGCCTGCATTGAATCGGAGAAGATACGCACATGATGATACGCTTGCAAAAAACGCTTGCTACTGTCATTGGGACTTCGTCTATCCAACTGCGTTATATTTCCCGTACTATCAACTCTCGTAAGTAAAGAATCCGGAATCTGCCCGGAGAATAATGTATCGGCACTTACATAAATGGAATCTTTGTCCTGCTTAATAATCATCAAGGGCTTTTGGGTGGCAAGAACCGTATTGTGTTTTCTATCATTTATCATGTAGTTAGCAATCACCACAGTTCCCTGTGCCGTATCTTTTACAACCGCGTTCCCGGTTGCGATATTGATTCCAGTGCTATCATCGAAATTGATTTCATCTGCAACGACAGATTGTGCACTATCTGTTAGCTTCGACCTTTGTCCAAACCGCGCTTTATGATGTAACAAATCATAGAACCCTTCTCTTGTTCTCACGGTGCGACCAACACTATCTCGTATGAACGTCTCCGTTACAAACGTTGCCATCTTTGTCTCTGTATTGTACAAAAGCGAATCAGCTGTCAGATCATAAGCAGGATCTTTAAGCACTACATTATTTTTAAAGTATGCATCCTTGGTTTCGGAATAATAGGTTCCGTCTTTACTTGTAATTGTAGTGCCTTCATTCACGATTTTACCGCCTTGTGTGTAGTTACCAATCTTCAGGTTCATGTCATATTGAAGGTCCTCTGTTGTCAGAATGCCTTTACCATCGGTGAGCGTGACTTTCTTTTGGAAGATGATATATTTTTTGTCGACATAATATTTCATGTACTGTGAATAGATATTCACCGTATCGTTGTCGTTGATATGTACATTTCCGAACGATTCAACCGTGTTATCATTTTGATTGATGGCGACGCTGTCACCATAGAAGAGCGTTTTCTCCTGCTGTAGTTTTACGTGTCCGAAGAGTGATTGAACACTTATTGTAGTATCCTTACTCGAAGCGCGCGATTTGGATTCACGCAATGTATCCGCATGCCATATATACACCGTACGAATGGTGTCACTCCCTTTTGACTTGAATGGAACCGTGCCTTGTCCGTAAGATTGTCTGCTGCATAACGCGAAAGCGAACAGCAATACCAGGAAAAATACCTGTTTCATTTATTTGTTGCCCGTTTTTGAAGTCGAATCACTCAATGGGGCAGTCAGAGGGCCGGACTTATCTTTTTTTCCAAACACAGAAATATTTACATAACGTTTGGGATGAACCCGAACGTCATCTAATAATGTATTCAGGCTTCTTGTCGTCCCTTCCAGGTTTTGGTAGAGTTTCTTATCGTTGATTAAAAGTCCAAGGGATCCGTTTGGACTATTTACTTTATCGATTACTGTTTTTAATTGTTCCATCGTTGAATTGATCGACGCTACCGTTTCACTAATTTTTGCTTTTGACAAATCTTCCGTTGTCTTTTGCAAATTAGATAAAGTCGTATCGATGCGTTTGTTATTTTTTACGAGGTTGCCCGTGAAACTGTCGACATGATTCAACGTATGCGCGAGCATACTGTTTTCAGAGTTCAACATTTTCTCAAGTGAAGCAGATGATGCTGCCAGGTGTGAAAAGATCGCAGTAAAATTATTCTTCACTTTTGGATCGAATAATCCACCGACAACTTCTATTAGCGAATCGAGTGAAGTTAGTGTACCATTGAGCTTGGCAACTATCGGATCAATATTTTTCTCAACCTGTGACATCAGCGTCAATTTATTTTGACTCGCAATGGTGTCTCCGTTTTTTAAATATTCTGAAGCGTCACCTTTGTTTATAACAAGGTAAGAAGACGAGATCAGCCCCGAATTAATTACTGCAATAGAATTCTTAGGAATATTGACGTCTTTTTTAAGAGTGATTGTGACAACGATTCCTGACAAATCTTTATCCGCTTCGCTAATTGCCGTAACTGTACCAACCTGCAGCCCGTTTATTCTAACCGCATTGGACACATCCATGCCTTCAACGTTTTTAAACACCGCATAAATGTCCTTATTGTGAGTGAAGAGTTCCTTGCCTTTTAGAAAATTATATCCCAGCAGAAGCAGGGTGATGGAAACAGCAGTCAGTGCGCCGATCTTAGTTTCATTAGAAATTTTCATTCAGGAGTGATTTGATCTATTCACAAACCTACGTCAAAAAATTGGTTTATGAGATTGGGGTTAACGTTAAGAATGAGGTTGAGGTTAAGACTTTGAAATGACTGTTTAGAGGAACGAATTATTAATAAGTCAACCATTTGCAGTCAATGTTCAACCGGGTATGAAGCGCTCTGGAATTTCCGACATGAACATGGACATGTATTCCTGACTTTTTAATTATTTATTTGGATTCAGAAATGATTTACGCTAGGCATCGGTCAATCTTAACCTCATCTCATCTTCCCCCGTTCCCATTGTTATTATTCACGCTGCTGCTTTCAAGCGCATCCCGATATTTTCTTAGCGCATCGAGGATATTCTCCACAACCTCTGCCTGCCCTTTTTCACTGTTGAGATATTCTTCCTCTTCTTTATTGGTAAGATAACCTGTTTCAATTAGTACGCTCGGCATTCCTGTCGCTTGCAACACCTGGATACCTTTGTCTCTTTGCAACACGCCCTCATTTCTGCGCCCGGTTTTATCAAATTCATCTTGCACATATGTTGCAAACAGTGCACTGTTGTTGAAAAACATTTTTTCATACAACTGGGCTCTGATCTGTGCCTCTGGAGACGTCATATCAAATTCTTCAGTCACATTCGTGCTATCATTGATTTCATCATCGCCGGTACCGCTTTCATCTTTTTCATTAATCGCCTGACCTTTGAAACCTGCACGATCCGCTTTCCAGATATATGACGCTGTGCCAACCACTTCATTCTTCATCCAATAGGATTCGTAGATCGGCGCGTTCACAAGTTTTTTATGTCTCTTCTTTCCTTTACCTACATATTCCATTTTTTTCCGGTAGCCGATGACTCGTTTTGCATAGTAACCACCCGCGGGTTTCCCGTTTGAGTTCGCATGAATACAAATAAACAGATCGCCTTTTGCTTTATTGGCTATGGCAGCGCGGTTGCGCAATCCTTCGCCGATCGTTGTACCTCCGCCAACCATTTCATCGGTAGTACGGGTAAACACAATTTTAATATCAGGGAATTCTTTTTTCACGGCCTCGCCCAGCTTCAGCGAGATTTCCAACGCAACATCCTTCTCTTTAGAGATGAGCCCGTGAGTGCCGGGGTCAAAACCACCATGACCGGGGTCGATGATGATCGTGCGAATTTTCGGAGGTTTGTGGTTATTGAGAGGTTTGTTAAATGATGTTATCATGCAGCTAACCGCAGATAAAATAAAAAAAACAAACATCTTTCTCATCACTGTTTTTTTCATTTTGATTTCGAGATGTTAATCTTCACAAATTCTTAAACAGGTAAACCCTATTTTTGTACCATTGCAATGTATGAATAACGGACGCAAAATTAACTCAAAATTCCTTCCCTCGTTGATTTTAACCACGTTATTCTTTGCTATAACGCTGAATAGTCCCGCGAATTATTCATTTCACAAGAGGTTTGACAAAATCTTAACTGATAGGGATACGGTTCCTCCGGCTCCTGAAAACCCGCGCGACAGTTTTTTCGTCAACGTGGCTGCACCCGCAGTAACAAATAAAAAGGATACGTCGATCAAAGATTCAACCCTAAAGGACACGACTATCCGAAAAACGGATACGTTCAATTTTAAAGTTTCCAAAGACTCATTAGAAGCTCCTATTGCATATAGCGCACAAGATTCGGTCGTACTCGAAGTGCCCACAAAGAACATAATTCTTTACAACAAGGCGAATGCCAAGTACACGAACATGACCCTGGATGCGTATAAAATCAAGTATGAACAGGAACGACAGGTCATCGTTGCGACTTATGCAACGGACTCCGGTAAGGTTGTTGGCAAACCGAGGATGACCACGGATGAAAGTACCGTCGAGTCCGATTCCATTGTGTTCAACATGAAAACACAAAAGGGTATGACGATAAACACATTCACCCAAAGTGGTGAAATGTTTGTCATGGGGGAGAAGATGAAAAAGATTTCCCCGACCGATTACTACGCTTATCGCGGTCGATTCACCACGTGTAATCTCGATACACCACATTTCGCATTCCGGACTAAAAAGATGAAGCTCGTGAATAAAAAGCTCGCTGTCACCGGTCCCGTACACCCGGAATTTGAAGGAGTGCCCATCCCGATTTATTTGCCGTTTGGATTTTTCCCAATCTCGCAGGGAAGGCATTCCGGGTTTTTGCCACCGACGTTTAATGTCAGCCCGCAGTTCGGACTCGGATTGGAGAACATGGGATATTATAAAGTGTTCAACGATTACCTCGACGTAATTGCGCGAGCGAATATATATTCCTATGGAGGGTGGAACCTCTACTTTACACCGGAATACCGTGTCCGATACCGTTATAGTGGACGATTGAATTTGACATTGCAAAAAACAAGATTACTCAGTAACAGCGGAAAAACAGAATACGATGATAACAAAACATTCAGTTTTTCCTGGGGACACACGGTCGACAGCAAGGCAAGACCTGGAACAACATTTACTGCGAATGTAAATTTCATGTCGACCAAGTTCAACCAACTCGTGTATAACAATACGCAAGCTAATTTCACCAACCAGATCGGATCATCACTTGCTTATTCGAGAACGTGGAATGGAAAATATAATTTGACAGTGAGTGGAACGCATAGTCAAAACAACCAGACAAAACTCATCAATATCAACTTGCCGAATATTGGTTTCACTGCAACGACCATCTATCCTTTTCAGAAAAAAGAATTTGTAGGTACTCCAAAATGGTATGAAAAACTAGGAATTGGTTTGACAACATCATTAAGTAGTGCAACGAGTTTTTACGATTCGTTATTTTCCTTCAAGAATTTGATCGATACGCTTCAGTTTGGAGCAACGCACCAAATCCCAATATCTCTATCGTTACCACAACTTGGTCCATTTCAAATTGCGCCCGGAATCAGCCTGACGGAAAAATGGTACTCACGGCGCTATACATACGAAAATGATCCAAACACTGGCGCAGCAATCCCGATTAGGCATAATGGATTCTATGTTGCAAACGATATGAGTTTTGCATTGAACATAAGTACGGCGATCTTTGGAACGTTCACCAACTTCGGTAAGAATAGCAGGTTGATTGGTCTTCACCACGTGATCAGGCCCACTATTGGCATCACCTATAAACCTGATTTAACGAAGGGCACTTATTATAATATCGCGGTTGATGCAAAGGGTCATTATCAAAATATTTCCGCCTATAGCGGCACTATAGCGGGTCCATTTTCTCCCGGAACATTTGGTGGAATCAGCTTCGGGCTCGACAACAATCTTGAAATGAAAGTGCGTTCGAAAACGGATACCAGCGAAACCGGGATCAAGAAAGTAAAACTAATTGATGGTTTTGGTTTCACGAGTAGTTTCAACTACCTGGCAGATTCATTCAAACTCGCTCCATTTAATTTTTACGTGCGAAGCACGCTTTTTGAAAATATAAACATTACCGGTGGCTTTATTCTTGATCCGTATGTCGTCGATACTGATGGATTCAGAAAAGATATTTATGCATGGAGTGCACCCGGGAAAAAATTCTCGTTAGGAAGAATTACCAGCGGCAACCTTGCGATCTCCACTTCATTCAAGAGTAAACCAAAAGATCCGAAAAAGGCAGAGGAAGATAAAAAATTATTGGAGCAGTTGCCGATGACAATTGAGGAACAGCAGTCCCAACTCGATTATATGCGTAAGAATCCGGCTGAATTTGTAGACTTCAATGTATCCTGGTCTTTAAATCTTTCTTACTCGCTAAGCTTTAGCAATTCGTATAACTATTCGCAGCAGAAATTTGTGACGACGCTCAATTCAGGTATTAACATGAGTGGCGATTTCAATCTGACCGAAAAATGGAAAGTAACAATGACCACCTTTTACGACGTGAAGAATTTAAAAGTGAATGCGCTTACGTTTGGACTTTCACGGGATATGCATTGCTGGCAAATGGCCATCAACGTTACACCTGTCGGACTATGGCGGTCGTTTAGTATTACGCTAAATCCAAAGTCAGGGATATTGCGAGATTTGAGAGTGAATAGGGCGAGGTCGTTCCAGTAAGTCCTTTGGGGCTTGTACTTCGTTCGAAGTTTTCATGAATTCAAAAGAAAATACGCTTTCATTATCTCAAACACCTTTTGCTTCAAACTCTCAACCGTATCATTCTCTTCAACAACGACCGGTTTCAGAAAATGCATTGACAACCGATACGGCAGCAGAAAAAAAGTATTTCCTGGCGGCATTGCTTTTCGGCTGTTGAATATAAGTGATGGAATGATTTCTTTTTTTGTAAGAATGGCAAGTCGGAACGCACCGTCGTGGAAAGATTTTAATGGTTGGTCCGTTGTATTTCTCGTCCCCTCCGGGTAGATGCACATGTGCAGTCCCATGTCCAACACTTCGCGCATCTTTAAAAAACTGTCGCGGCGACTGGCCTCACTTTTTCTGTCTACCAATACGCTACCTGTTTTATATAACAAACCAAACACCGGGACCTTTGCCATTTCGATTTTGGCGATGGTTTTATTTCCGCCGGGAATACCGGGAGAAGAAACCGGGACATCGATCAATGCATTGTGATTACAAACGACGATATAGGTTTCTCCTTTTTTGAAATGTCCTCTTCCTTTTACTGTGAGTGGACAACCGACTAGTGTCAAAAAAACATCCATCCATACGCGCGAGTATTTGATGAAACGTCTTGTTTTTTGCGGATCGGGGCGAAAATATGAAAACAGAAAGAATGGAATCATAAAAATGAGCATCGTCGAAATAAAAACAATCGCGGCCCATAACGCCCATATATGACCGAAAATCGATCCGGCAAAGCCAAAGGGAATTTTATTTTTAGTAGAGCGTTGTTCCATGTAATGGTTCTTTTTGTGCTTCTCGCACCTTTCTTTGCGCCTTTGCGAGAAAATATTTCACGCAAAGGCGCAAAGAAAGACGCCAACGGTCATGGGTTCCAATCAATTGGTTCTATTCCGTTTGATACCAGGTATTGGTTTGTTTTTGAAAAATGCCTGCATCCAAAAAATCCTTTATCAGCCGAAAAAGGAGATGGATGTGCGGCCTTCAACAACAAATGTTTTGTTTCATCAATCAACACCTGCTTTTCCTGCGCGAACTTTCCCCATAACAAAAACACAATATTCTTTTTCTCAGATGATATTTTTGAAATCACAGTATCTGTAAATTCTGCCCATCCGATTTTCGAATGGCTCATCGGTTCGTTCATCCGAACGGTTAACGACGCGTTCAATAATAGTACTCCCCCTTCTGCCCACTTTGTCAAATTGCCGCTTCGTGGAATTGGCATGTTGATATCAGTGTTTAATTCTTTAAAAATATTAATTAAAGAGGGAGGCGGTGGAACTCCATCTGGAACTGAAAAACTCAATCCGTGCGCTTGTCCGGTCCCGTGATATGGGTCCTGTCCAATCAATACCACTTTCACTTGATCAAAAGGAGTTGTGTTAAAGGCGTTGAAGATTAGTCCGCCGGGCGGGAAAATTATTTTTCCAGCGAGCTTTTCTGTTTTTAATAATGTAACGATCTGTAAAAAATAGGGCTTGGGAAATTCGTGCTTAAGCACTTCTTTCCAGCTTGGGTCTATTTTTACATCCATGCAGCAAAGTAAGGGCAAAAATGGGGAAAGGCAAAGAAGGCGTGCTTGGTGGGGGTGCAAATTTTGGTTTCACACAAAGGCACAAAGAGTAGTAACCTTTCACGACCCTTTGTGTCTTTATGTGAACAAATAGCTTCACATAGCCGAACACAAAAAAATTACGCTTCTTCTTTTACTAAAACTTTATTGTATTCATCAATCAACTTTCTCTGGATTTCGAACGGCACGGCCGCGTATTCATGAAACTCCATTCTGAACTTTGCGCGGCCCTGCGTAATGGAGCGGAGTGACGAAGAATAATCGTGCATTTCTGCCAGCGGAACTTTTGCGATGATCTTGGTAAAATGTCCCTCGGTATCGATGCCTTCCATAATAGCACGCCGGGTTTGCAGGTCGCTGATGATATTACCGGAGAGTTCGTCCGGGGATAACACCGTAACAGTATACACCGGTTCCAGAATTTGCGGGTCGGCTTGTTGGAATGCTTGTTTGAAAGCCATGAGCCCCGCTATTTTGAAAGAGATATCGTTTGAATCCACGGGGTGCATTTTACCATCATATACACTCACCCTAACATCGCGTACATACGAGCCCGTTAGTGGACCCACCTGCATTTTCTCCATCACTCCTTTGAGGATTGAAGGAAGGAAACGCGTATCGATAGCGCCGCCAACAATACAATTCAGGAAAATCAACTTACCACCCCAATCCAGTTTGTATTCATCGCGTCCACGCACGGAAAATCCTTTTGGATCTCCCAAACCTTCATGCCATGGTTCAACCTGCATGAATACTTCACCAAATTGTCCGGCCCCACCGGATTGTTTTTTATGTCGATAATTTGATTGTACTGATTTGCGGATCGTCTCACGGTAAGGGATACGCGGTTTTATGAATTTTACATTCAGTCCTTTTGAAATATGTTCGAGTTTCCATTTGATGACTGACAAATGCAATTCTCCCTGGCAATGTATGATCGTTTGACGAAGCTCCTGCGACACTTCCACAATCACCGTCGGATCCTCTTCCTGGACCTGGTGCAATGCAAGAGATAATTTTTCTTCATCACCTTTTTGAGTTGGCTCGATGGCAATGCTCATCAACGACGATGGGAACTCAATCGATGGCAATTCATAGTTCTTTCCACGTGCATGCAACGTGTTATTGACATGCGTATGTTTTAATTTGATCGTCGCGCCGATATCACCCGCACATAATTCGTTTACCAGTGACCGTTTGCCACCTTCGACCACATACAACTGATTTAATTTTTCCGTGACACCATTCGATTCATTCACCAGTTCCATTCCTGTTTTTATACAACCAGAATAGACTTTGAAGAATGACATTTCTCCGATATGAGCCTCGGACATGGTTTTGTAAATAAAGAGACATGCTGGTCCGTTCGAATCACAAGGGAGTAGTTCTCCTGATTTTGTTTTTTGTGGAGGCATTTCATTTGCACTGGGACAAACATTATCGATGAAGCCCATTAACCGCCCGCTTCCCATGTTCTTTTTTGCGCATACACAGAACAGTGGGAAGAGGTCATGATTGATCATCGCTTTTTTCAAACCCACTTTCATTTCATCTTCGTCGAGTTCACCTTTGTCGAAATATTTTTCCATCAATCCCTCGTCATTTTCTGCAATGGCTTCAATGAGTTCTTTATGTAATTGATCAGCTCTTTCTTTTTCTTCTTCGGGAATGGGAAGTTTTTCTGGTTTACCACCGTTTTCGGAAAATTTGTACATCGTCATACGCAGCACGTCAATGATGGTGTTAAACCCGAGTCCCTGGTTGAGTGGGTATTGAACGACGACGACATTACGTCCAAAATGATCTTTTGCCTGCCTGACTGTTTTATCAAAATCCGATTTATCCTGGTCGAGTTTGTTTACCGCGAAAATCATGGGAGTTTTAAATCTTTCGGTGTATTCCCAGATGATATCGGTTCCTACTTCGACACCGAAACTTGCATTGATGAGCATGACGCCCGTGTCAGCAACACGAAGCGCCGACAACACCTCCCCCGCGAAATCATCATAACCGGGCGTGTCGATTATATTTATTTTGTAGCCTCGCCATGGCGTGTGCACGAGTTTGGAAAAAATAGAATTGCCGCGTTCCTGTTCGAGTTCATAGAAATCACTAACAGTATTTCTTTCTTCAACGCTTCCGCGGCGCGTAGTGATTCCTGCTTCGAAGAGCATGCATTCGGTGAGGGTAGTTTTACCGGATCCTGCATGGCCAAGCAGGACGATATTTTTGACGTGAGCGGTATCGAAGTTAGTCATGACAAGCAGTTTTATTTGTATTAAGTTAAGAAAATGGGTTTGGAAATGGAAATGATTTCGACGAAAGAAGAGGTTTGGGTTTACGTGGAGGTTGAGCGGGTGAATGCGCGGTAAGAGATGGACGGCAGTGAAGAGATCGAAGAGCAGCGAGTCGGTTCTTTATTGACCTGCTCTCAGCGCTCTATTCTGTTATGTCGTAATAAATTAACTACATCGGAGGATAGGAACATAGGGAGAATTTCTAACAGGAAGTTGCAAGCAATTTTGGATGCAAGCCCTAGTTTTTTTACTTTTGCGCCCTTATCGAGGATTAAGGACTATGATGGATTTTGAAGATCAGATCCGCGCAATCTACCCTAATCCGCAGAATTCGCGATTATGGTCCGGTAGCTCAGCTGAATAGAGCGGCAGCCTTCTAAGCTGTAGGTCATTGGTTTGAATCCAATCCGGATCACGCTTTAAAGCGTCGGCGAGAAATCGTTGGCGCTTTTTTGTTTTGGGACCGTTTAAATTTCTTTCTCCGTTGTTACTAATAAAATAGGAGAGAAAGCACTGGTAAATACGGGAAAAAGCCGACAGCGATTTGCAAACAAAGTCCGTAGCTTAATTCTTACATTCACCTCTAAATTATTTTTTATGCGGGACATTAAAAATACGCTCTCATACAAATGGTTCCAAAATGTTTGGAATGAAGGCCGCCGTGATATGATTGATGAAATGATGAACAGGGAAGGCACTTTCAATGATCTCGTTGGAGATGATCATCCGCAGGGACTGGAAGGATTCAAAACGTTCTATGACAATTTTCGAAAAAGCTTTACGAATATAAATGTAAAAGTAGAAGACGTTCTTCAGCAGGATGACATGGAAGCTACGCGTTGCGTGGTTACTTTAACAAACGTTGACACCGGGAAAAAGGCAACATTTTCAGGAATGACATTCACAAAAATCAGAGATGGAAAAATTGCTGTGGGTTGGAATTGTTTCGATTTTTTGGGGATGTATCAACAGATGGGAATGGAGTTGGTGGGTAGGTAGAATTTGTTGCTGGAGGCACGAGTTGTTCGACTGTGATTGTTGATCTTGAATGTTGCGTTTAATTAACCGTCGAAAAACTCGCGCCTGTTTAGCAACTCTAGGTTCTCCGGCGAGTCTCCGCAGTCGCGACTCGCCAAAGAAGCGAGATTCGCGGGACTCGCCGTGGCAATAAATCCTTAATCAAACGCCGAGTCCCGCGCAGGTCGCCAACACTTTATGGTCTCGAATGCGGAGACTCGGCTAGGGAGCAAGATTGACAACTCGTGCCTGATTTCTTTTTTTATCCTTAATTGATGTCACATCTCGCCGTTGCCGGTATGGTATTCACTCTCTGATCGCCGTTGTTGGTGTTTGAATTAAATGCATCTAGCCGAGCTATGGACAACACCAACAACATCCATTCAACTTGCATCACCAATCAACCCAGTTGCACCTCTTGCGGATCAAAGCAGGCATATTCAACAATGGTGTTGGTGTTGACTCTTGCTCAGTGAAATCCATTTATTTTAACACCAACACCGGGAAAGGCGAAATTTCAATTGAGCATTTCTTATTATCTTCATCATCAGCGGTTTTATTAGACTTCAATTGTCGGCTGACGAATATCAAATATCAACAGCAAACCGTGGACGTTTCCTGCTACCTGAATGAAACTGAGAAAGCAAACGAACAGACAAAAATAATATGAAAAAAGTAGGATTAATAGGTGGAATAAGTTGGGTTTCAACAATGGACTATTACAAATTTATTAATGAGGGAGTGAACGCTAAACTCGGTGGATTAAACTTTGCTGAAATATTAATTTACTCTTTGAATTTTGGAGATATTCAAGCAAAAAGTTGGGAAAACTCTTTTGACCTTTTATTCAATGCTTGTGAGAGTTTGAAAAAAGCAGGCGTAGACAGTATTGTTTTGTGTGCTAACACCGCTCACTTATTTGCAGATAATTTACAAAAGAAACTAGATTTACCAATTATAGACATTGTAACAGAAACTGCGAAAGCAATTAGTAAAGAAGGCCTCAAAAAAGTGGGACTTTTAGGAACAAAATTTACAATGGAAATGGACTTTTACCGAAGAAAACTTGAAGGATATGGACTTGAAGTATTGATACCAGAGAAACAAGAAACGAGAGATTATATTCAATACACTGTAAAGGAAGAATTAGGGATTGGTTTTATAAACCCCGAAACTAAAGAGGAATATATAAATATTGTTGCAGAATTGGTAGACAACGGCGCTGAATGCATCATTTTAGGTTGTACAGAAATTCCAATGATAATAGGACAAGACGACTTTGCGATACCAGTTTTTGACACAACAAAAATTCATTCAAAGGCAATTGTAGATTACGTTCTATCATAGTAGAAGCAGACAAGCAACGAGATAAGAAGCGCGGCAGGCAACATTTCTTTCCACGGCAAGTCCTGCGTAATAACGGCCTCTTGATCTAAAAAGATCACTTAATTTTATTTGGTAGAATGAACAGAGAAGCGAGTGTAAATAACTCTCGACATTGCCAGTTTTAAATTTGCAATAAAATTATTTATGCACGATAGGATCTGCAGTGCCATCCGGATCATTCCTCGCTGTTCCTAGCGAATGAATATTATTTCCATCGAGCAATAATAGTCCTGCTACGTGTGGTGTAGCCATGGATGTTCCGCTCATGATTGCATAATGCCCGTTCAGAAAAGTTGAAAGAATTCGAACTCCCGGCGCAGCAATATCATTACCGTAATTGGAGAATTTTGCGAAATTGCCGGTGCTGTCGACAGCGGATACCGTAAAGATATTAGCTCCGGTTGCCCTTGAAGGTGAATAATTGGCCGAAGGCTTGCCATCGTTGCCTGCCGCAATTGCAAAGAGAATTCCCTTCGCCGCAATATTCTCAATTTGCTGGTCGAGGATATTTGAAATTGAATCTGCTCCTAAACTCATATTCACTACATCGCCTGGTTTTGCGTTTGTATTTACATACGACAGCGCCTGGATGATAGATGACAAATTTCCTTTTCCATCTTTGTCCAACACTCGTAATGAAACGAGATTGGCTCCCGACGCAACGCCTAATACACCAAAGAGATTATTCTTAGCTGCAATCACACCTGCTACATGTGTACCATGTCCATTTTCATCTGTTGCGGAAATTTTTCCGCTGATAAACGAACGGCTCCTTGTTTGATCA
>Ga0068860_100003518_pt1 | contig 16122 bp, 12 predicted proteins | sample KBSSwiS32_FD_66597 | JGI IMG/M metagenome (GOLD analysis project Ga0068860, IMG submission 66597) | Switchgrass rhizosphere microbial communities from Kellogg Biological Station, Michigan, USA - KBS Switchgrass S3-2 | ecosystem: Host-associated > Plants > Roots > Rhizosphere > Soil ... | reverse complement strand
GCAATTCTTCTGTAGATACCGGCGCTTTTGTTTTGCGATAGTTGCGGAAACCGTCAGCATGCGGTTCAAGATGACCGATTGATTCCACATCTGTTTGTTCCTGTGAAGCATCCATACGGCCGGGTGAAAAAGGTACTGTAATATCATGACCTGCATCTTTAGCCCCTTTTTCAACACCTGCGCAACCAGCCAGTACAACCAGGTCTGCGAGAGAAACTTTTTTGCCATTTGCCTGTGCGCCGTTAAATTCTTTTTGAATGCCTTCCAATACTTTCAATACTTTCTGTAATTGCACGGGGTTGTTCACCTTCCAGTCTTTTTGCGGAGCCAGGCGAATGCGTGCGCCATTAGCTCCACCACGCTTATCCGATCCGCGGAAAGTAGAAGCCGAAGCCCAGGCAGTAGATACCAGTTCAGATATGCTTAATCCCGATTGTAACGCTTTTGCTTTTAAAGCAGCAACATCATTTTCATCTATCAATGCATGATCAACTGCAGGGATCGGATCCTGCCAAAGCAATTCTTCCTGCGGCACATCAGGCCCCAGGTAGCGGGCACGTGGTCCCATATCGCGATGCGTTAATTTAAACCATGCACGGGCAAAAGCATCGGCTAACGCTTCCGGGTTTTCAAAGAAATGCCTTGATATTTTTTCATAGACCGGGTCAAGCTTTAAAGCAAGGTCTGTAATAAGCATTGTTGGCGCATGACTCTTTGAAGCATCATGTGCATCCGGAATAATATCACCAGCATTTTTCGCCACATACTGGTGTGCACCACCGGGGCTTTTGGTAAGTTCCCATTCAAAGCCAAAAAGGTTTTCAAAATAATTATTGCTCCATTGCGTAGGTGTTTTTGTCCAGGTAACTTCGATCCCGCTCGTGATTGTATCAGCGCCCTTGCCTGTACCATAACTGTTGCTCCAGCCAAGGCCCTGCAATTCCATGTCTGCCGCTTCCGGCTCTTTGCCTACATGTTCGGCAGAAGCGGCGCCATGTGTTTTACCAAAGCTGTGCCCGCCTGCGATGAGGGCAACGGTTTCTTCATCGTTCATAGCCATGCGGCCAAAAGTTACACGAATATCCTCAGCAGCTTTAACCGGATCGGGATTACCGTCAGGCCCTTCAGGATTAACGTATATTAAACCCATATGTGCCGCGGCGAGAGGATCTTCCAGGTTGTGTGAATGTATTTTACGGCCCGGATCTTCATCTGACGACACGACACCATGACCTTCAACCACACCCTTAGAACCATGGGCATACCGTTGATCGTTACCCAGCCATGTGCTCTCTGAACCCCAGTATACGTCTTCATCAGATTCCCATACATCAGCACGGCCGCCGGCAAAGCCAAATGTTTTAAAACCCATGGATTCCAACGCCACGTTACCTGCAAGTATCATCAAATCTGCCCAGGACATTTTGTTCCCATACTTCTGTTTAACAGGCCACAACAACCTGCGGGCTTTATCAAGACTTACATTATCCGGCCAGCTGTTAAGTGGAGCAAAACGTTGCTGGCCTGAGCCTGCCCCACCCCGGCCATCACCAACCCGGTACGTGCCTGCACTATGCCAGGCCATACGAATGAACAAGGGGCCATAATGCCCGAAATCTGCCGGCCACCAATCCTGCGAATCGGTCATGAGCGCATGAAGATCTTTTTTCACTGCTTCAAGGTCGAGACTTTTAAAAGCTTCGGCGTAAACAAAGTCTTCGCCCATGGGGTTAGACAATGAAGAATGCTGGCGAAGGACGTTTAACTTCAACTGATCAGGCCACCAATCCCGGTTTTTGGTACCGCCACCGGCAACATTGTGTTTCAAATTGCCATTGTGAACCGGGCATTTACTAATGTCATTGGAATCTTTTTCCATTTATATAAATTTTAATATTGAATGAATGTTGTTACTCTTTGTTAAGGCTGCAAACTTAAAGGAATCACGAAATAATTTCAATCAATTAAGTTTATTTTTTAATAATTTAAGTATTATGACTTTAATTCAACCGGAGAGGTAGTTGCTTTCGATTTGGCTTTAATGCAATCCATCGAAGATTTTGAAAGTGAATGTAGCACACCCGCGCTATCCTTAGTTTGCGACGAAGGATAAATTTATATCTGTAGTACTATTGGAAAAACTTGTAAAAACGTTTACCTTTTACTTTAAAGAAACTTACAGAAATTATTGTAGTAGCTCATGAAGCTCAAAAGAAAAATTTTCCTTCTAATTCCGATCGCTATAATAACAGGCCATATTATTTATACGTGGTTTGTAATATTATTTGTTAATCATTGGGCTACATGGCGGCACTATGTTGGTTTAGCACTTTTTATTGCTTTGATATATGTATTGATCAGGAGCTTTGTGCAGGCTGCAGTTGCAACAGGTATTTATTTAGTTACAGGGGCATTTAATTTATTAACCATTACTCCCGACGTTTTACTTGCATGGGGCTTCCGCATAGGCCCACTGGAAGTATCTCTGCCCATATTTCAACCTCGATTATTTCTCATTTTGTTCATTTACATAGTCCTGAACTTTGATACCCTCGTAGATATAAGACTTGATTATAAGGAAGCAAAAGAATTGAGACAGGAGCGGTAGTTCATTTTCCCCTTGTATCGATTTTTGCCTCCGTGATTGTTCCCCAAATTATCGAATACTCTTACGTCAAATCGTGGCGTCTATTCTCCGTCCGACAGCCAAATATTTATTAGGCAGCAATTCTATAGATTAGTAGAATGAAAGAAAAAATTTTCCATTCATAAGAATTAAAAGCCTTGAATATCGGATTGCTGATATTATTCACCAGCAAAAATTTTATCACGACGGAATGGATAATCAGAGGGGTATTGAATTTGGAATTCTGAGGCTTTATTCCGGGAACTAGGTTTGATAACATCGTCAATTTTCTTTATTACTCAATTGTTTTCCATTCCCCACCTCTTTTTTTAATTATCGAAGAATCGTAACTTTCTTATCGATTTCTTCACTTCCTCAAATTTTGATATTATGAAAAAGCGTTTGCTATACCCGGTGCTGTCTATTACGGCCCTCGCATTTATTTTCGGATGCAAAAAAAATTCTCTCACAAGTGAACAAGCCGGCCCTGCAAAAACCAGTGAAGCTTTGGTAGCATCCACGCCTATCCAGGTATATGGCGTGTGGCATGCAGGCAATGACGCCTGTACATGGGCAACAGTACGCACCGTTACCGAATTCGATTCTAAAAATCACTGGCTGATAGACAGGGGTAATGGGCAACCTTCGGTAAATATGGTAATACTCAGCTTTGTAAATCCGTTGAAGCTAATGAATAATACAACAGATGCAGGAAACCTGAATGGTGTTCCCCGTGGCATGACTGCTGATATTGTAAATTATTTTAAGAGCCGTAATATACGGGTGATGCTTTCCATCGGCGGCATCACCTACACGGCTGACTGGAATACTGCACTGGCTGCTAACCCTACACAATTGGGCTTGCGTGCCGCAGCCGTTGCACAACAATTAGGTGTTGGCATTGAGATAGACTATGAAGAAAATACAAATCCTAACCTTACCGGCCTGCAAAGTTTTATTAATGCCTACCGCTCCCAGTTGCCTTATGATGCCAGCGGTGCCAACCATGCCGCCCGGTTAACTATTGACCTTGCAGCCGGCGATCGTTGGCTTATTGCATTGTGCCGTCACGCAACCGCTAACTGGCTCACTACTTCCACTCCAGTATTAGATTATGCAAATGCAATGGTGCCTTCGCAGCAACCACATAGTGCCGCAGATGCCCAGGCCAACTGGCAGGAACATGTTGACGGGAAATCGCAGTTTGCCCCGCCTGTATTACCGCTGGCGCCCGCAAAATTTACAGGAGGTTTATACATCGTTACCGGCAAAAATGCAGCTAAAGAATGCGTGGACTTTAATAATTCCTTGCAGAAAGCCTGTGGTAGTTATGTACAAACCGTTACACCTAATGGTGCCGGCACCACAAGCGGTATGCTTGGATTTATGTTCTGGGCTGCAGAAACTCCATCTTCACGAAGGATCTCTACTACTCCGCCCAATAGTTGCCAGGGTGGAGTTGGCGCAGGCGCTACTTTTTATAATATACCGCTACCGATGCCGGCATTGAGACAACAATAAATACTTTAGCAGGGCAAAACGGCTGTGAGTATAATCACCATGGCCGTTGTTGGCGTCCCGGTCAATAGCTTAAGCAGCGATGATGCATGATACTGTTGAGTGGCTTAATTTATCTTATTACCTCACCGCCGCTTTTTTCACAACCATCAACCAGGGGATGTATTGACCATTGATTTTCAGGGTTTCTCTGATTATTTGTTGTAAGTGAACTGGAAGAAGATTCTATAGCTTCACACCAGGAGTTAATAAAATCCTTTCCACCACCAAATTGCCAGGAGCCGCTCCAGGTGCCAATTCTTTGGCAATGTTTGATAGGATGAATTTCGTTCCATCCCTCGTGAGCGGAATCATATACCCAGCTTCCTTTCACAACCAAAATGTCGGCTCCCCTGCCTGTTGGGTCGTTGACATGAATTTCGCCTAAATTAGCATTTACATCATTAGGATTACCCGTATCGTTCAAGGCTATTATTATTCCTGCTAATGTAATGAGCCCGGCAATAATTTGCAATATTGCACAGGCAATCCACCCAATCACCGGGATCGCACAAACTACTACGGCAGCAGTTGCAAAAGCTAATGCAGCAAGGGCGGCCAGCATGAGATCATAAACACCGCCTCCCTCAAATTCACAATGTAGTGTAGCGGTTTTATTACGATTTGACCACTGCGACACCTGCCAGCCGGCCCAATCCAGGCCTCTATCCTTAATGTCTGGCTGCTCGGCGATTAAATTTCCCTGAAGGCCATCACCTTCCACTGATGCCTGTGTAGCGCCTTCTACATGGGGGTATAATGCCATGCTAAATGAATAATCTGTATCAAACTTATCTAAAAAGGATTTTTCAGATGGTGGCTCTACTGTTACTACCCATCCGATTGCACATACATCGTTCCCAAGGCAAATGAGTCTGTCATACAACCACCAACGGCAATAAGCTATAATTGCTCCCAGTATTACTATTGCCAGTCCCGGCACAAATGATGCTCCGGCTAAAAGTGGTATTGCACCTATAGCTGCTCCAACAATCACCTGGGCAGCCCACTTGCCAATATAATTTTTTGCTGATACACATTTGGTATATTGCCTGAAAGCCATAGCTTATAGTTTAATTATGTATTACTTGTACTGATATTCCACCCGAAAGCCCGGATTGGTTAAAACCATGAATATTTATCTGTTTTGATCCATGGAAACTATCCGGTGCAGTCACTTTTACATTTATTGTAATTTCTTCATCCGGCATTAATTCCGGCATAGAAGGATCGAAATTTATTTCCCAATCTGCTGGCAGAGGATAATTATTCCTGCTATGAACCGGATCTACTTCGTTCACCGTTCCAGGCATTTGCCGTGTATACCTTTGAATGTTTTTTTTGTCTCTTTGTTCAGTACAATCCCTGGGAGTTGGAATAGTATACGTGTCTGATTCAAAATGATACCGCTCGACATTATTCGTATTATTATGCAGTTGAAAAGTAAAGGTTGCAGGAGAGTGCATGGTACTAACGGTAATATTTTCCTGGCCAAGATTATTGTTCGGATTTAAATCATCTGCCCAATAGAACGAGACTTGTATGCAATAATGCCCTGCCAAAGCAGGCGTTTTCCATTTTATTTTTGCAAAAGCCGGGTGATTAATTCCACCTTTCACTCCTAAATTAATTTTTGTATTATCAATAAAATGGGAGGTTGTTCCGATCCCAAAACTTAAGAAAGAGAAATTTACCGGTAGATCAACAATCGGAGCTTCAAAGGAATTGTTCCATATACGGGCAACTATCTCATATTCGGTGTCAGGGACCAATACATTATTTATCACTTCGACTCCTCCTTTAAAAAGAGTAATATCAGGATTATCCCATGTTACAGCTAATCCCTGGCTCATTAAATAATATTGATCATATATTAATGGGTCAGGGCGTTTGTAAGCGGGATCACTGACTTTAATGCACTGTTGTTGAGAAGATTTTTTTAAATAACGGGGTAGCTTCCTTTTTTCGAACCATCTTTTAATTATTTCGAGGAGCCACTTAATTAAATTAATTACATAAATTATCCATTTATATAAAATTGCCTGTAGCACTAAAAATATAAAATATGCAAGCGCTTTCAGGTATTTCATACTTCGAACATGTTTATTTTGTAAGGCATCTGAACGGTAACCGCTACACTGCTGGTAAAATAGAAAGCAGGTTTAACTGAAAATATAGAAGTAACTATTCCTGCAATAATTAATAACTTATTTTGAGCTAATTTTTGCATAAGCATTATTGGTTAATGCTCACAGGGAGGGAATGTTAAAGTAATAATCAAACATGATAATTGCAAATTATTTTTAGATTATTTAATAAGCTTCGGCTGCTACCTGACACCAGTTTCTTCAATCCCCTTTTTCATCATAACAATGTATACTTAAGCTTAAAAAACACTTCAATAATCAAGCCGCTACATGCGAAACATTTTTGACTTTCGACTGTCATGTCAACTATAAAGTGTCGTGAGTTTTTTCCGAAATTAGAAATATGATATCACACTAAATTCAGTTGAGATAAATATTTGTATGCCTTCTGAAGTGCTTCATTAGGATTGGGAGCTAAATCACGCTCCACGATGAAATATTCTACTCCCGATTTTTTAGCGTGCGACAGGATGCTCCTGAGGTCCAGCACACCGCTTCCTGCATCTGTTAAATAAGGGAATAATTCTATCCATTGTTTTGGATCCCCTCCATCTCCGGAAAACCTTACATTTTTTGCCATATCCTTTACATGCATCAACCGGTAGCGACCGGGATATTTATCGACATAAGCAACAGGATCGATACCACCGGCGGTGGTCCAGTAAATGTCCATTTGCAGGTAAACCAGCTCCGGATCAGTGCGTTCAAGAATAAGATCCAAAGGAATTATTCCATCAATCGCTTTTAGTCCGTTTCCATGATTGTGGTAAGCGAACCGCAGATTGCGTTTTTTAGCCTGGGCTCCTAATTCATTAAATTCGTCGGCAAGACGTTTATAGCCATCCAGGTCGGGTTGAGTAACTGCGGAAGGTAAGACCACATATTGCTGACCAAGAATGTGTGCAGCTTCAGCCATTTCATCCATGCGATTATGGAGGGTAGCTAACCCGGTATGCATCGAGGGTGAGGCGAGGCCATTATCGTCAAGAATTTTTTTAACTTCCTGCACCGTTAATCCAAAATAACCACTTCCCGAGAATTCGAGTGAGGGGGTAACAGATTTCCAGCTTTCTTTATCTTCCGGTGCGCTGAATGGATAAGGGCCATAGAATTCAATCTCTTTGTACCCTGTTTGAGCGATCATTTTCATGGTGCCGGCAAAATCTTTCTCAAGAATCTTTGGGATGGAAAAAAGCTGCAACCCGATCGAATTCAAATGTTCATTTCTAAAAAAAACAGGTTGTGCATTAAAACGTTGTAACAGGAAACTGCCTGCAGCCAGTGTGCTGCATTTTTTCAGGAAATCTCTTCTTTTGGACATAAAAATTAATTTTAGAATAGCTGGATAAAGAGTGGTAAGTCCTGGTGACAAATTTATTTATTTTGCGCAACAACAATAGGTAATAATCATTGAAATACATTTACCGCCTAAAGCTAATGGCCACTGGATTCAAAATCCTTATTACATGGACCTGCGTTAAATCATGCCCAGGCTTTCAGTGAAGCACCAGTCATGGATGGATGAATAATTCTCCTTATTTATTATTTTTATATTAAAATACACGATAAGATATTTTTACAATTTGTCCTGATATTCGCTCCTGGTACAGGTTGTAAACTTAACGTACTACCGGGAACTAAGTTGGGAAAATAAAATGGGAATTTCGATTGTTGGTCGGCGACCAACAATTGCCGTTTCGCAATTGTTAGGTTGAATGTTAGATAATATAACGTTAACTGTCGTCATGGCAGGATAGATGAACCTATGAAGAAAATCTTAATGACTTAAATCAATATTGTCATGGATTCTCTTTTTGTTACCAGTGCTTTATGGCATCCTGCTAAGAATTTCTTATTTCGGTTTTTCTTTGTATACTTTTTTCTTTATTGTTTTCCCTTCCCTCTCGATGCATTTGATCTTACAAAGCCACTTGCCCAGCCATATTATAATTTTATAGACTGGCTGGTGCCTTTCATTAGTAATAAATGGTTCCATATGAGGGCAAGTGCCACGTTTCCTATGTTTGACAAAATGGATGATAGCTACTATGGCCTTGCCTTTTTATATCTCAACCTGATCATTACTTCATTGGTTGCATTCATTTGGAGTTTGGCAGACCGCAGAAGAAAAAGTTATGAAAAGTTATATCAATGGCTAAAGCTTTACTTACGGTATTACCTGGCCGCATTTTTATTCGGTTATGGTTTTATTAAAGTTTTCCCTTCGCAATTCCAGGCCATAACCGCATCCAGGCTCACGCAGACGGTCGGAGACCAAAGTCCAATGTTGCTGGCCTGGAACTTCATGGGATACTCTACTGTTATGATGAGGATTAATGGCCTTGCGGAAGTGATAGCCGGTCTGTTATTGTTATTTCGCCGCACAAGCACCATCGGGGCCATACTATCTGCCTGCCTGTTCGGTTTTGTGGTAATGATGGATTTTTGTTTTAATGTTCCTGTAAGGTTACTGGCATCACACCTGCTGATCATCTCCATATTTCTTATCCTGGAAGACCGACAGAAATTACTGAATGTTTTTTTCTTAAACCGACCTGCCGCTGCTACTATTCACACCCAATTGATCACCCATCGCAAATGGCAAAAAATTATTCCCGTTATGGAGAAACTATTCGCGATAAGTTTATTATATACGTCAATTGCCATGGGGGTCGATTCAGAGAAAAAATTTGGCCGAAACGCTCCCCATGTTCCTTTATATGGTGTTTATAACACAGCTTACTTTATAAGAAACCATGATACAATTCCCCCATTGGAGACAGACAGCCTTCGTTGGAAACAACTGGTGATTGATAATAGTTCATGGAATCAATCAGGGATAATACAGTTCAATACGGGCAGGAAAGGCCCTTGCAATGTACAGGCAGATACAATCAAGCAAATTTTCCTGGTAGTATCAAAAACGGATACTACCGAAAAGTATTCGCTTAATTACTCTAAGCCTGATCCGGCCCATATTCTTTTGGAAGGCCGATGGAGAAATGACAGCATCAAAGTGTTAATGACTAAATACGACCTCAACAACTATCTTCTTCATAGGGAAAAGTTTAAGTGGATTGATGATTAAGTATTTAAGGCGCTGAAACATCAATCTTATTTTCCAGGCATATTTAATTTGATACTCTTTGGTAACTTTCTATAATGATTTTATTAGGGCATTCATATTCCTGAAATAAGAATTTTGGAAGTGGAAAACAACATCAATGGTGAATCACATGTAGTGTCCGGTGGCGTGAGTAAGCGGCCAACCTACTGGCTCACGCGCTTTCTCATCCTTCGCCTGTTGGGAGTGATCTACGCAGTGGCTTTTCTCGTGGTGATTAATGAGATCATTCCCCTGATCGGTTCTGATGGACTTCTTCCGGTCGGCATTTTCCTGAAGCGCGTCGGCGTTGCACTCGGATCAACCAGGGCTGGTTTTATGCGTCTGCCGTCACTCTTCTGGTTCGTCCATTCTGACACGGCACTGCTGACTACTGCCTGGATCGGGTTTATACTTTCCTGTGTGGTAGTGGCAGGCTACGCAAATGCCCCGCTGCTTGCAGTACTCTGGCTTCTCTATATGTCTTTTGTTCATGTGGGGCAGGAGTGGTATGGATACGGATGGGAGATACAGCTTCTCGAAACCGGGTTTCTTTCTATTTTCCTCTGCCCTTTGCTTGACATGCGCCCGTTTCCCAAACGTGCACCTCCATTCCCGGTCATCAGCTTGTTTCGCTGGCTGAACTTTCGCATGATGCTTGGTTCGGGGCTGATCAAGATCCGGGGAGATGAAATATGGCGTAATGGAACTGCACTCTATTACCATTTTGAAACACAGCCCATACCCGGTCCGTTGAGCCGTTGGTTTCATTTTCTGCCCCACGCAGTTTTAAAGACCGGGGTTTGGTTCAATTTCCTGGCCGAGCTTATTGCGCCCTGGTTTGTATTCTGGCCACGCCTTGCACGGCACATTGCAGGATCCGTGATCGTATTATTCCAGGTCACCCTTATCCTTAGCGGCAACCTTTCGTTTTTAAACTGGCTGACTATACTCCCGGCCATGGCCTGTTTCGACGATGGCTTCTGGTCCCGGCTTCTTCCCCGGGCACTTGTTAGTAAAGCAGAAACAGCCGAACGGGATGCCGTACCCTCCCGCCCCATGTTAGTCACCGCGTGGGTCGTAACCGCTATTATTGCATTGCTTAGCATCCGGCCCGTGGCCAACATGCTGTCTCCCAATCAAATCATGAACACCTCGTTCGATCCTCTCGAGCTCGTAAACACTTATGGTGCATTTGGAACGGTGGGACAGGAACGTTTGAACGTTGTATTCGAAGGAACGATGGATGAGAACCCCGGCGACAGTGCCAACTGGAAACCCTATATCTATAAAGGCTTGCCTCTTGCCCTTGATAAACGACCGCCGCAAATAGCCCCTTATCAACTCCACCTGGATTGGCAGATGTGGTTTGCTGCTATGGCGACAACAGATGAATATCCATGGACCTTCAATCTTGCCTGGAAACTTCTTCATAACGACCCCAACGCTGTAACGCTTTTTGCCGGTAATCCCTTCCCAGGCAAGCCGCCACGATATATCCGGGCAGTGTTGTATCGCTATAGTTTTGCAAAGCCCGGCAATCCAAAAGGCCTGTGGTGGAATCGTGACCGGCTCGGCATGTGGCTGCCTGCCATGTCTGTCAAAGATGCCCGCGTGATCGATTATCTAAAAAGTGAGGGTTGGATTCCGTGAATGCAACTAACTTTGTTCCCACATAAAGCACATATCAACTGATCCCTGGTGTCTGAATTGCAGAGTCATTCGCGGTTTAGGCATCATTTCTGCATAATATATATTATTATAAAAATTAAAAATGATGCTTCCCAAAACTATAAAAACGATATTCATAGTTCTTTTATTCAATTTGTTGGCCCTTCCAATTTTTTCGCAATCAACCCAATCAATAAATATTATATTTAACGGGATAGACAACACAACCAAAAACTATAAAGTAGTTCTCGCCGGAAAAAGTTTTTTTTCGAATAAAGATTATAACAACAGTGATAACGATCAGAATATAGTGTCCCTTGATGATCTTAAAGCCAAAAAATACACCATCAAAGTATACAGGCTGGGAAATAATAATGCTAAATATAACAGCTCATCAAAGAAGACGCTGGTGTATACCAAAACCTTTAGCCTGAGAGAGGGTTATGATATGGATATCACAATTAGTGCCAACGGCCATGTTGAATTTAATGAGACCTCCACCACTGATGTTGTCGAAAGCAGTATTAAAACACCTATGGAAAGTTATGAGTTCGGTAAACTATTACAAAGTGTGCAGAGCAAGTTCTCACAGGCACTTAAAGGGGAAACTGAGAGCGATGCTTTTAATAATTTAAATAATTATTTTACCACTTCACAGATAAGGCAACTATTAACTTTAATAACATCGGAAAGTGATAGAGTTGACCTTGCAAAACTATCTTACCGTTCAGTTACTGACTCTGCAAATTTTACCCAACTATATGATCTCTTTAAAACCAAAGCAAGCAGGGATGAGTTGGATGATTTCCTTAGGTCAAAAGGTTGGAATACTCCTAACGAACCGTCTTCCATCAAAACTCCAATGACGGATATTAAATTTAATTCTTTATTGCAAACTGTGCGCAGTAAGTTCTCACAGGCACTGAAGGGAGAAACTGAAAGCGATGCTTTTAACAATTCAAATAATTATTTTACCACATCACAGGTTAGGCAATTGTTAACTTTAATCGCATCGGAAAATGATAGGGTTGGCCTTGCAAAACTCTCCTACCGGTCTGTTATTGATTCTGCAAACTTTACGCAACTGTATGATCTCTTTAAAGCCAAAGCAAGCAGGGATGAATTAAATGATTTTCTTCGGTCAAAAGGTTGGAACACGTCCAACGATCAGTCCGCCATTAAAACTCCAATGACGGATATTAAATTTAATGCTTTATTACAAACTGTGAAGAGTAAATGGTCACAGGCCCTTAAGGGAGAAACTGAAAACGAGGCTTTTAATAACCAAAATAATTACTTCCGCACATCACAAATCAGGCAGTTATTAATTTTAATTACTTCCGAAAGTGACCGGCTCGATCTTGCTAAATCATCTTATCGTTCTGTTACAGATTCTGCAAACTTTATACAGCTTTATGACTTGTTTAAAGCCCAGGCAAGCAGGGATGAACTAAATAATTTTCTTCGTTCGAAAGGCTGGAATAATAATCCTAATCAAACATCTGTTAAAACTCCCATGAGTGACCAGGATTTTGACAAGCTATTATACAATGTGAGAATAAACCTGGTTCAGTTTCTTAAAATCAGCTACGAAACAGATGTCTTTAATAACCCCAATTATTATTTTACAACAAGCCAGGTGAAACAATTATTACTTTTGATTAATGCCGAAAGCAGCAGGCTTGATTTAGCAAAACTATCTTACAGAACTGTTACTGATCCTGCTAATTTTCTCCAGCTGAATGATATATTTAATTCACAAAGCAGCCGGGATGCATTGGCAAATTTTGTAAAAAATCATTGATATTTATTCTATTCGGCCTGGAAATAACGGTCGGTATACAATAACGGAAGAACCAGGTGACACCTTAGCTAATAAATTCAAACCGGAGTTGAGGTTCAAATTCACAAACAGAGATTAAACAACAGGAATCCGTGTACTTGCAGGAAATGAGTTAAACGAGTATCGTCCCTTCCCTAATAGCTCTATTTGTGGAAAAACATGGCTAACGGGCGTGGCTGTGCGACAAGGTCACCAGAAAGTGGGATTAATTTCGTTATGGCAACTAAATAATTATAATCTACGGGCCGCCAAGTATACGGCTGAGTAAACCTCCTGCGCCTCCAAAACCACGGCCACCGCCTAATAAGCCACCTAACAAACCACCACCACCAAACAATCCACCCAATCCAGGCATCCCGCCGCCCGTTGCGTTACCACCAGGCATTCCTCCCAGTAAACCGCCTCCGCTTCTTCTCCTCCCACTCAGCATCCTTGCAAGTATGAAGGGGCCAATAATGCCAAGAGCACCTTTTAATAATGAATTGCTGTTTATACCTGCACTTTTAAGTTTCTCGCCAAATCCCAGGTTATCTAAAAAGCTTTGCGATGTTATTTTTTCTGATTGAATTGACCCGGCATGATTCGGGGCTTCCTGAACTGCTTTTTTTGTAAACTCGTCAAGTACTGACAATTGCTGATTATTTAGGCCGAGATACTGGGAAAATTTTTCAACAGTTTGTTTTTCTTCTTCAGAATAATTTTTATCTGCCTGGGCAAAAGCAATTAAATCACTTACCAAAGAATAACGTAAATCACTTGTTTTTAACACATCAAGAAAACGATTTAAGTCTTCATCAGCTATTTGCGTTGTGGCGACATGTTCTATTAATTTTGTTTGTTCTTCAGTTAAGTTGGCTGATTCGCATAGTGCATTTATATAGTCTTTCTCTTCCGGGCTTGCTGTGCGGTCAGCTGTAGCAATAGATGCTATTGCACCCAGGTAAGCGCCTTTCTCAAGGTTACTATAACCATCCAGAATTGTAGTTGTTTGTTCCATTTATATTTATTTGTTATTTGGAAATAGTGATGACACAGTCAACCAATGGAAAATCATGCCACGTATGTTGTGTAATTTTAAGTTAGTGAGTTCAAACTTTTGGAAAGTTCAAAACTTTCCCAAAGTCAGCGAGGTGGGTATAGATGCTACTGAGGATGAATGGTCATTCCTTTAGCAAACGGTCAACTGTTTCATAAAACTTATTTTTAGATGCCGTAAAATATTTACCGCTGGCCGGGCCATAAAAATTTGTATGTATTTCCCGGACTTCTCCCTTTTTATCAATAAAAATAGTTGTGGGAAAAGACCTGATGGCAGTAAACTGTGGTAAAGTTTTTTCCGTCTTTTTTTCATCACCGGCTGTAGCCCCGGTAATCAGCATGGGATACTGTACATCAAATAATTTTTGAAATTTAGCCACACTTTTTTTTGATCTGTTAAGATCAGTGGTTAGTTCATAAGTGAGGGCGATTATCTCTATACCCCTTGAACGGTTGGTTTTATAATAGTCAGAAAGAAACTTTGTTTCGTCAAGACAGTTGGCACACCAGCTTCCCATAAGCTGAATCACCACCACTTTATTCTTATACTTTTCGTCATTTATTGAAACGGGTATTTCCTGCAGATCTTTGAAAGTAAAATTCAATTTTGATGCTTCCTCACGTAACCGCATTGGCTCATTTATTTCGGGCAATGCAACAGAAGCATTCTTTTCTGCTATCCATGTTTCCTTACCGGTATAACCATTATAGAAAACACCGCCCGAAATGGTATTTGCATTTTCAATTTTTGCTTCAAACAAACGAACATTATCACCATCAAATCCCGATAGCATGAGTGAGTCGCCGGTTACTATTCCTTCCAGGTATCGGTAATCTGCAGAAGGTGTTAAGAAACTTCCTATAAGTTTATTTCCTTTTTGTTCAAAAACCCCCACCGCTTTACGGACACTACCATTTGCCCGTGTGATACTAACATCCCACCTGCCTGAAATATTATTTTTTGCATCCCCCGATCCTTTATCAAAACGATTCCTGTTTGCGTATGCAAAGAATGGCCAGTATTGAATATTGCCGCTAGTACCTTTTACATAAGTTCCGCTCATATCGCCATTGGCCTGCAATTTTACCCTGAAAGACGATTCAAAGGCAGGCATCGAAAAGAACATTGAGTCTCCCACTATTTTCACATCTGTTATCTGTATTCTCTCCGCGGCATTAATAATATACAAGACTGTTCTGCCCTGTTCCGGTTTTCGCTTAAGCTGAAACACCACCTGCTTACCATCCTTTCGTTCCAGGACAACCCGCCAGCTATTATACAATTCTTTACCAACCTGTGCTTCAGCAAACACAACGCCCAGCAGACCAATAAAAAATAAAAATTTTTGCTTCATTCCAGTACTTTCCTGTGCGCAAGTTCGGGGAAAAAAGACGTAATGATTATTGAAAGATGGCAATTAAAAAAGGAAAGTGAAAAAACACCGGCAGTTAACAGGCAGAAAAAAAATTCTGGCTCAACCTCACCCTTCCAAAGGAGTCCTATGGATAACCCCTCTCCCGAGGAGAGGGACATTATCTGTTTGTCCTATTCGGGCCTTAAACTCTTCGCGGATTTGCAATGGCTGCTCTTATGGTTTGTTGGTGTTTAGCATTAGGTCTCGTAGCCGTAGCATTACCAACAACAGTACTCAGCCATCCACTGAGTCATGATACAATCCGATGGCTATCGGGATCATCGGTACCGGGTTCAATTCTTTCACTTATATGCGAGCTCCCGGCAAAATATTTTCATGGATCGATAAAAGCAGGATAAAGGACAGTATCTTAGAATGCGAATAAGCTGCTTGATTCAATGGATATTATTTGGAGCATACTTCCCGATTTAGTTGCCACAACAGCACTTGTAACCTTAACCATTTATCACCTTATGATCTGGTGGGGAAGGCGGCAGCATGTTGTGGAAAAATACAATCTTTATTTTGCACTTTTTGTATTTACGGTTTCGTTATTTATCATTGCGCCTTATTTACAACCAGGTCACCTGTTAGCCTCATTAAAGCCCCAGTGGTTGTATGTTATAAATATTGAGGCGGTACTCGTATTTGGGTTATTCTTCTTTGGATTACAATTTTTAAAGCACTTATTAACATTCCCAAAGCAGTTTGATAAGTATTTT
>Ga0068860_100003516_pt1 | contig 16125 bp, 9 predicted proteins | sample KBSSwiS32_FD_66597 | JGI IMG/M metagenome (GOLD analysis project Ga0068860, IMG submission 66597) | Switchgrass rhizosphere microbial communities from Kellogg Biological Station, Michigan, USA - KBS Switchgrass S3-2 | ecosystem: Host-associated > Plants > Roots > Rhizosphere > Soil ... | reverse complement strand
CTGCATGCGGGCGCCCGGTTTATCATATCTCCCACGGTGGATATACCTACCATCCAATACACCCGCCAGGCGGGCGCTGTCAGCATTCCCGGCGCCTTTACCGCAACCGAGATTCTCACCGCGCACAGGAGCGGGGCCGATATCATCAAGGTCTTTCCCGCTTCGGTAGGGGTAGCTTATTTCCGCGACCTGCGCGGGCCGCTTCCCCATATCCCTCTCATGCCCACCGGGGGGATCAACCTGGAGAATATAGGCGACTATCATAAAGCCGGAGCCGTGGCCTTTGGGGTAGGCAGCGCCCTGGTGGATGGGAAACAGCCCGTGACAGAGGAGTATCTGCAGCAGCTGACTGCGCTGGCCAGGAGGTATTCCGAAGCCCTTCCTTAAATGGGAAATGCAGGAATCTGGAATTTTTCTAATCTTCAGATAGTCAGGATTGTAATAAATGGCATATTTTAGGTGATCTTTTAGTTATGAAGGCATTCTTCGGCAACTTGTTCCGTTTTATCAGAGGCACCATTCATTACAGGTTGCTCCACAGAGGGCCTGGTCCTTTCTCCCCGCAAGCTCCCGTCATACCTATAAATAGCTATCGCTTTGGTACGCTGCCCGGTCGCCGTCGTCGTGGTATGAGCAAGCAGGCTACACCAGGCAAGGTTGCTACGTTGACTTCTTCACGCAGGAGCGCATCGAATTAGGGCATGTCCGCGGGCTACTGCCCGACCGGTCGCGCTGTCCGCTATAGTCCTCAGCCTCCGGCCTCCGGGCTGTCACTCCCATCGCTCACGCGATTTTGCAAGGTCCTTGAAGCCATATACCTCCTATGTTCAGCTTGCTTTCTTTTATTGCCGGGCAGGCCCAACCGCTCCGCCGCTGTATTTTGGGTACCACTGAACAGCAAATCATTTAGAGACAGTTGTCGTGGCAGCAGTTGTGCCTGAATCTACAGGCCCAAAATAAGGCGTCTCCACGGTGGGCTGACCCTCACAGCCGATAGCTGCAAGGGCAATGAAGAAAAGCAAAAGATTATGATGGCGTGGTAGCGATCCCGCAAAAACTTCATCGCAAAAGCACATTTTCATCCGGTCAGCCCTGGTTGCAGATTAATGTCCCGCTGCTGTATTTGCCCGGGCAGATCGTCGAAGCGGGAACTCCCCGCGAGCATGCAAGATCACACGGTTCAAGCGTGCGACCGGGCAAATAAGGCAGCGGAAATATTGGCCATGTCCAACAAAATGGAACATATTCTTGTATTGACTTTAAAAATCCCACCCGGTTGGATACCCGTACACAAATACATAGTTTGGTTGGATATGAGAACTTCCGCCCAGAGGTAGGCAGCAGATGTGGGCGATCCGAAGGTGCAAAAATTTCCAGGGTTGTCTCCATATGCATATACAGCTGATAATCCAATATTATTAACAGATCCTAATGGGAAAGATTGGACAATTACAATGCAACAAAACAAAGATGGAAGTTTGACTTATAATATCAAATTTAAAGCCCAAGTTTATAATAATACGAAAAATCCATATGATACAAAGAAATTGGCAAGCCAAATTGAGAAAGGGCTACAATCTGCATTTAATGTAAACTATCAAAAAGACAAAGATGGTGCCGCTGTGCATGTAAATTTTTCCGCAGATGTTACAAGTATTTCAGATAAAAAAGATCTTGCATCAGATGCAACTCTTTTCGAAATTGACGATGCAAACAGTGAAGAGTTTAAAAATGACGATTTGGAGATTATTACTGCTGGCGTAGCTATTAGTAGTAAAAAGATAATGTTAAATGAGATATCAGTTATAGATATGATGAACGGAGATGATAATACACCTGCTCATGAAGCAGGGCATACTGCTGGCTTAAGGCATCCTACTAGAGATTTTCAATGGGGGTTTTTAAAGCTTTTTAAGATTCAAGGATATACATACAATTCTCCGTCTACAAATTTTATGCAATCAAACTCTTCTGAAAATTCTACTGGTGCAACACGACAGCAATTGTATCGAATGTTCATGTTATATAGCCAAGGCAAACTAAACCAAAATACCAGTGCAATTGATGAAGAATTTGAAAAACCACTTCCTGCAAAATGAAAAATATTTTACTTGCTGCAATTACCTTATTGCTTTTTAATTGCAATAATTATAAACGAATATCAACCTGTGATATTAGTACAGAAAAGCTTTCAAAGCAACATATCCTTGTGCGACTTATTAAGATAGATACACTTCTCAATGACAAAACTACTTTTTCGGAAAAGTGTTCTTTTTATCAGGCTTTCGAATTAAATAAAAATGATACGTTATATTTGATTGATATCCATTCCGTTTTCAAAGGCGACGATTTAAATCGTTATATTGAGAATAATTCTACGTTCATGTTTTTCCCTATTGCTCAAGATTCATGCATGACCTGCTCCTTTAAATCAGGAACATCACTTAATAGTCTAAAGGGGCATACATACATAGTCGGAACTTTAAAAATTATTGAACGTTAGAGTTCTTTTCTTGTACGCCTGTTCTATATGGGATGAAAGAGGCTGGAATCCCTATTATATATGATCAGACAATATCGTTAATAAAAATTGAATCTGCTTGATAGGTGGAAGACTTTGCGGAGCCATACCCAAAAGGAGTTTCAACATTCAATTACGGTGATTAAATTTTTGCCATTAACCAAAAATGACTATGTTTGAACATTCTAATATAGTCCATAATGAAAAATTGCTTCCTGCTAACAGCCCTTTTGATCTCAACCTTGTTTGCAACGGCTCAAACGCCCGCCCCGCATTGGCTCTGGCAGATTGGCCGGCCCGATGGCAGCGTGACCGACCTAGCTGGGGCTCCCGATAGGGGCGACAAGTTCGAAAAGGACGGCGTATTTGTGGTAGGACGCAGTAGCGAAAAACAGGACTGGCCCTGGGCTCACCCCGGTCCGGACGATGGCTGGGCCGGCAGCCGCCAGCACAGCTTCTTCATAATTTTTGGTATAAAAGATCTCCCCACCGCCGACAGTTGTCACCTCCGCATCCGCCTCCTCGACACCCATAATTCCCGGGGACATATTAGCATACATATCAATGGCCAGGAATTTCAGCAGACCCTGCCCCATGGCACGGGCCAGGGTATCTACGGCCACTTCGCCGACGCGCACCCCTCCGAGCTCAACATTGCCTTCCCTTCGAGCCTGCTCAGCAGGGGCGACAACAGCATCAGCATCACCACCACGGGCGGCAGCTGGTTTATTTATGACGGACTGGGCCTCGAAACCCCCGCCGCCGTCACGACCCAGCCGGTACACGGCACGGTCTTCCTCTCGGGCATTGCCGGCCTTCCTTTCATCGCCCGCGGCGACAACGCACCCTACCAGCCGGCGCAGCTCTCCGTATTGAACACCGGGACTCCCGGTGACCTCACCATAAAGATCCAGGGCATGGACCCGCAAAAATTACAGCTGGCGGCGGGCAACCAGCAGCTGGAGATCCATACTCCGGTCGTGACCACGGATTCATCCATCACCGTCCACGTAGAGCAGGCAGGTAAACCCATCGGCGAAAGGACCCTGGCGTTACAGCCGGTGACGGTACGCACGATCTATATGCTGCCCCATTCCCATAACGACATCGGCTATACGGAGATACAGACGGCAGTGGAGAAGAAGCAGATCGGCAACCTCCTAAAAGGCATCGAATTCGCCCGGAAGACAAAGGACTACCCCGACGGCAGCCGCTTCGTATGGAACCTCGAAGGCACCTACGTGGCGGAACTCTTCCTCCGTAGGATGAACCCGCAACAAAAACAGGATTTCCTCGATGCGCTAAAGGATGGGGGAGTGGCCCTCAACGGCATGTACCTGAACACCCTCACGGGACTTTGTAGGCCGGAAGAGCTCCTTCGCCTGTTCAAATTCTCTACCGACCTGGAAAAACTGACGGGCGTCAGGACAGATGCGGCCATGATCAGCGACGTCCCGGGCTATACCTGGGGTACGGTCGAGGCCATGGCCCAGGCAGGGATAAAATATTTCTCCGCCGCCCCCAATTATTTCGATCGCATTGGCGACATCCTGCCGGCATGGGAGAACAAACCCTTTTATTGGTTGTCACAGTCGGGTAAACAAAAGCTCCTGGTCTGGATCCCCTACAAAGGATATGCACTGTCACACGGTTCCTACCTGTCGCCACAGTTTGTCGCCTCCTATACGGATGCCTTACGCAAGGCCCACTATCCCTATGGGATATCCTATATTCGATGGAGCGGTCACGGCGACAATGCGGTGCCCGAGCTCGAGATCAGCGACTTCGTAAAGGACTGGAACCAGAAATATATTGCCCCGCATTTTATCATTTCCTCCACCAGCCGCGCATTCAAAGCCTTTGAACAAGCCTATGGCGACAGGCTTCCAACAGTACAGGGCGACTGGACAGGATACTGGGAGGACGGCGCAGCCTCTTCCGCCCTCGAGACATCGGAGAACAGGACCAGCTCTTCCCGCCTGTCACAGGCGGAAGTGATGTGGTCGATCACAAATCCCGATAAATTCCCGGCCCCGCAGTTCAACGATGCCTGGCGTAACGTGCTCCTCTATTCGGAGCATACCTGGGGCGCCGACGTCAGCGTCACCAACCCCCTCAGCCAAAAAACCATCGAACAGTGGGATATAAAAAAGTCCTATGCCGACACGGCCGCCCGTTTGTCAAAGATCCTCCTGGAAGAAGCAACAACTCCAGCTGCCCGTGAGGGCGAAGGGATGCGCGGCACCGTCGGCGCCAACTCCAACGCCGTCGACATTTTCAATACCAACTCCTGGACCCGCACCAGCCTCGTCCTCATACCCGCCGCCTTGTCCGCACAGGGCGACATCATAAAAGATGCGAAAGGCAAAACCATACCCTCCCAGCGTCTCTCCACGGGCGAACTGGCCTTTGTTGCCACGGACCTGCCGTCCTTTGCTTCCAGGCGTTATTATGTTTCAAAAGGGTCCCCGAAAAAGGCATCCGGCGATGTCCAGGTCACAAACAACACCCTGGACAACGGCCTCATCCATGTCTCCATCGACCCGGCCACGGGCGCCATCACCGGCGTCCGCACCCACACACTCGATAATAATTTCATCGACTCGGCCGCAGGCGCCTATGCCAACGATTATCTCTTCCTCCATGGCAGCAATTTGAAGGATCTCCAGCGCAACGGCCCGGCAAAGATCACCATAAAAGAAAAAGGACCGGTCCTGGCCACCCTCCTCATCGAGTCCTCCGCCCCGGGCTGTAACAAGCTCACACGCGAGGTCCGCCTGGTCAACGGCTTCGATCACGTGGAAATGACAAATATCCTGGACAAACAGCGCGCGGAGCTGAACCCGCACCCGGGTGACTACGCCTGGGCCAATACGGGCGGCAAGGAGAGCATAAACTTCGGCTTCCCCTTCCATGTCAACGACGGCCAGGTCCGCATCGACATCCCATTCTCCGTCATGCGCCCCGAAAAGGACCAGATCCCGGGCTCCTGCAAGAACTGGCTGGAAGTAGGACAGTGGGCGGATGTCAGCAATGACCAGCTGGGTATCACCTGGGTGACGCTCGATGCACCGCTATTGGAAGTAGGAGGCATCACGGCCACCTTATTGGGCGGTCAGTCCAACCCGGATGTATGGCGCAAAAAGATCGAACCCACCCAAAAGATCTATTCATGGGCGATCAACAACCACTGGGAGACAAATTACAGGGCCTACCAGGAAGGGATCATCACTTTCCGCTATGCCTTACGGCCCCATGGGACTTTCTCTCCGGCGGAAGCCACCCGGTTTGCTACCGGTCTTACCCAACCGCTGATCGTTACCCGCGCCCTGGATAAGGAACATACCCTGCCCCTGCTGATACTGAGCAACAAGGACGTCATCGTACAGGCCCTAAAACCCAGCGAGGACGGAAAAGCCTGGATCGTCACGCTCTTCAATGCCTCGGGCAGCGACGCCCATACATCCCTCCAATGGGCAGGGCAGGTGCAGGTCATTCATTACAGCAATACCACGGAGCTACCCGCAGCATCGGTACAGGATCAAATAGACATCGCACCCTGGGACCTGGTCACGATACGGGTGGAAAGATAGCGGGCGCACCATACGGGAAAATGACGTAATTTAACTCCATGCGTATAAGAACCTTATTGGCGACATGGATAGCATGGAGCGCGGCCCTGTCGGCCTGCTCGCAAAAGAATATCGATAGCATCCTGCCGGTCCGGGGATTTTGTATCAACGCCCCCAGACCCGCGGGCCTGGATTCCTTTATCACCTTCATCGATAAAGAGCTGCCTTCCCGCAAGGTCAATACGCTCTTCCTGCTCATCGACTACCGGTACCAGTTCGCCAGCCATCCGGAACTGTCGGACACGGACGCCTTGTCCAGGGCGGATGCAAAAAGGATCGTACAGACCTGTCAGCGGCATAAGATCCGCATCATCCCGCAGATAAATCTCCTGGGTCACCAGTCCTGGGCCAGCACCCCAAACAAGCTGATGAAGGCATACCCCCAGTTCGACGAGACACCCTGGGTCAAATTCCCGGAGAAATATGAATGGCCCAATCCGGATAAGCTCTATTGCAAAAGTTATTGCCCCCTGGCGCCGGGTCTTCATGACATACTCTTTGCCGTTATAGATGAATTATGCGATGCCTTCGAGACGGACGCCTTTCACGCAGGTATGGACGAAGTATTTTACATAGGAGAGGACCAGTGCCCCCGCTGCGGCGGCAGGGACAAGGCGGAGCTCTTCGCGGGCGAGGTAAGAACCCTCCACGATCACCTGGCCCAACGGGGAAAGGAGCTATGGATCTGGGGCGACCGGCTCCTGGACGGAAAGACCACGGGCCTCGGCGAATGGGAAGCCAGCTATAACAATACCTACCGCGCCATCGATATGATCCCGAAAGATGTCGTCATCTGCGACTGGCATTACGAACGGGCGGACCAGACGGCGGTGCTTTTTGCCATGAAAGGCTTCCGCGTAGTCACCTGCCCCTGGCGCGACGCCGGAATAGGAGTTACCCAGGTCAAAGACATGGTCCATTTCCGGCAGGTGTCCACCCCCGAAATGAAACCAAGATTTCTGGGTATCGTGGAAACCACCTGGTCGCCCACCGATAGATTCCTGCGAGGATATTATAGTATCACCCGGCCGGCCGGACGCCCCACGGGCACAAGAATGGACCCGGAACGCACTCCCTGGAACTGCTTCAGGGCGGTATTTGAAGAGATGGGACGACAGGCAGGGAATTAAATTTTTATCGCCCACGGGGAAATTTGGAACTTAATTTGCTGGCTATCATTCTATTACAAGTGCTTCCTTCTATAACTCGCTAATATACAATTGAATGGCGTTCCTGTCGTTTTAATTGATGCGAGGAAACCTTTAACGAACCCCCTAATAATTTTAAGATTGGAGGTTACATTTCATACTTCAGAACTTACCAAGTTATGAAAGTCGCGGGAAAATATACCGATGCTGAGCTGATAGTAGCTATCAGGGATGAGAGGAGCCTGAACCAGGCCATCCTGTTCATCTACCAGCAGTATGCCGCGTCCACCAGCTCTTTTATTATTCATTACGGGGGCAGCGAACAGGATGCCGATGATGTATTCCAGGAGACGGTCGTTTCCTTTATCGAAGTGATAAAAAAAGGGAACTTCCGGATGGAGGCCAGTATAAAAACTTTCCTGGTATCCGTCGCCAAGAACATCTGGTTCAACGAGCTGAAAAAACGCGAACGATCCGGCCATCGGGAGAAGATCTACGAACACGGCCGCGATCAGAAAGAAGAGGATATCAGCCACCAGATAGGCGACCTGGAGAAAAAAAGGCAGCTTCGCGACCTGGTTAACAATCTGGGTGAACCCTGTAAGAAGATACTGATGCTGTTCTACTACGAGAACCTGTCCATGAAAGAGCTCGTCGAACACCTGCCCTACGAGAACGAACAGGTGGTAAGGAACAAAAAATACAAGTGTCTGCAGGCGCTCACCGGGTTTATAAAAAGCAACCCCGCCATCGCCCAACAGATAAGTGAAATAGTTAAAAGTTAACCTATGGAACAAAACCAAGCGCTCATCGATCATCTTGACCAAAGCCTTCGGGGCGAGGGCTCTGCCGAAACGCAGGAGATGATCAATAACGACCCCGAACTTATCCGGGAATGGCATTATCTCCAGCTGGCCGTAGACGCCATACAGGACACAGCCCTTTATGAAGAGGTCGGTACGGTAAAAGAACAATGGAAGATACAACAGACAGCCGTTGTAAAGCCTTCGCGCGGCATCGTACGCAGCCTCAGCAGTAATATAGCAAAGATCGCGGCCATACTGGTGCTGCTGGCGGGCGGCGCAGCCTTCTATAAATACGCTACCATCAGCTCGGGCAGCCTTTATGATAAATATTATTCATCCTATTCGCTCAATACAAGCCGTGGCGCTGCCGACGAGGACGCCATGGATAAAGCCTACCAGGCCAAAGACTGGCATACGGTGATCACGTTGTTCAGTCCTACAAAAAGGACGAACAAGACAGATTTTCTCACCGGCATGGCGGATCTCGAGCTGAAAAAATATGACGACGCCATCGAACATTTTGAACAGATCATGGCGGCAAACACACAGGCTCATACCGATTACTTCCAGGACGAAGCCCAATACTACCTGGCCATCAGCTGGCTGGCAAAGGACAAGGTCAACGAAGCCCTGCCCATCCTGGAAAAGATCCGGGCGGATAAAAACCACCTCTATCACGATAAAGTAGAACAAATGTCTTTTCTGGACCTGCGCCTGGTCCAGTATAAGGAGTCTAAATAGCTCATAGTCACAGATTTGTACTTCGCCGGTAGCTAATACACCTGGGGGTGGGTTGCCGGCGAAATTTTTTTTATACAGGGGCAAAAAAAAACGTCTTTTCCGGTTACATCCACGCCCCCTGCGTTGACTATTATATGTAAGCAGGTAATAAAATAAGATCCGTACCCGATGAAATACGAAGTATTCACGAACACCTTTGAAAGACAAATAACATCGTGAGTAACAATGTTGATCGTAACCTCTAAATTGCCAAATCCAATACCATGAATCCGTTAAACCATATCCTAAAGAACATGACCTGATCCAAGAACAATCCGAATCCTGAAACCAGATCCAATCCTGTAAGAACACCGTCTTTATCCAATCCAGAAAACCAGATCCAATCCTGTAAAACCATCCAGTCCAGTCCTAAAAAACCGATCCAAATCCAGTAAGAAGAACCAAGTCCACCCTAGAAAAAAGTCGGCGTTGAGCAGTGCCCTGAAAAGAAATTTGCAAAACGTCTGTTACATTCCACCATCCTTGAAAGACGTCGACTTTTTCTTTCCCTTTCCAACACTACGTCCAACCCACATCACTATAGCTCCCAAAGGTATCAGCAGCAGCCACCACATCCATCCGATCTTCTTTTTATACACAGGACTCTCATCACCCATCAATACCAAATGTGCCCAGAAGGCAGGACTCTTGTTGATAGCATCGCTTCCCAGGTAGTCGAGCTTCGCCCGCTGCAACGCCTTCGCCTTCGTCATCCCTTTTTGTAGATACACATAAAATCGTTGCAGGATAAAGGAAGTGGCCTTGTCATCGGCCTTCCAGAGACTGTTGATGGTGCTTCCACAGCCGGCATACGCAAAGGCCCTGGACAGACTGATCACACCCTCCTTCGCTACCAGCTCCCCCTGTCCGGTCTCACAGGCGCTGATGATGACAAGCTTGGTGGCATTCAGGTTCAGCCCATACAACTCTTCCAGGAACAGACAGTCCTCGATAGGAGAATGCTTGACGGGGTAGAAGGCGATAAACGAGGCGGCGGCATTGTTCAGCGACGACACGGCATGAGTGGCCAGATGTACGATGGAGTATTTATTGATCTCTTTCAGAAAAAGAGCTTTCGTCGCCTCGCCGTCTATAAAATGCCCCCCCTGCAATCCCGCGATCTCCTCGCCGCTCGCTGGCAGTCGGGCAAAGCTTACCCCCCCTTCGGAACCCGCACCGGCAAAAGGCGCAAACGACAGGATACTGGCGGAAGCCGCATCCACGGTAGGAGAGCTGAGCATCCGGGACGAAAAACGATAGCTGATAGTGGTTGTCTCCAGTAAGGTCTTATCATCCTCGCCGGCAGGCAGCGACTCAAAGGGAAGAAAATAAAGGAAGCCGTCAGGAATAATGATCCATTCATCCTTGCCGGGTACGGCCTGCTGTAAAGGCTTTATTAGCGTGGAATACAGCCGCTCACCCAGCGCCCCGGCCTTGAACCTCCGCCCATTATCGGTCGTTTTCAGCGCATTCACCCACTGCTCTGCATCCTGCTCCAGCCGCGATAAAGAGTCGATACGGGCATAGGTAAAAGTAGAGCTGGTAAGTATAAAGGCATGAAGAACACCGCCGGCGGCATAAAAGCTGATCAGGGCCTGGCTTCCATTCAGCTGTTCCTGCAGTTGCCCGGGCGCGGGATCCTTATCCTGGTACTTCATCCGGTAATAAATTCCATTCTGCTCCAGCTTTTTTTGTACCTGCGACAGCTGGATCTCATACCCGGCCCTTTCCCCGGCCAGGGCTTCCATTTCTTTTTTGTCGGTCGCCACCTCGTTCTTTACATTCAGCCGGGCGATATTGTATTTGATATTACGCTCGGTCTGTAACAGTCCGGCATCCACACCGGGGGCATGCGCAAACCGGTTCTCCTCCAGGTTGGCCGTAATAATGGATGCCTTGCTTTTTTCACTGATGGCAAATGCCTGCTCGAGATAGTTGCCATTGGGATGCAGCCGGTGTAATTCCAGGCAGACAGCCAAAGCCCCGTCATAGGCCTGGCTGCTTTTTCGCTTTAAGAACAATTTGGCGTCATCGGTGTCATAGCTTTTTTCGATCAGACGCAGCAAAGACAGCGTGGCCTGGTAGGCCTCGAACGAGGCATCCAGCCACGCATTGTCGGGCTTGATCTTATACAGGTCCCAGAACACCTCGGCTTTCTTCACAAGGGCGTCATACAGCCGGTAGTACGCAAAAGTTCCGGAAAAGTTCGAAGGATTCTTGCGTATATCCTTATCCGCAAACCCCCGCGAAAAAACAATGATGGCCTGTTGCAGACTGTTCAGGGCGCCCAGATAGTCATGCCCGCCGGCCTGCAGGTCGGCCCGGTACCGTGCATTGATCCCCAGGTCCAGCGCATCCAGGCTGCGGGCCGGAGCCTTCAATCTTGTCTGCAGTTGGTCGAGGAACCAGGTCGCCGAGTCGGCCTTTTGCAGCTTCATCTCGGTATAGCCCATTTCATTAAGGACGGCGGGTATTTTGACAGCATCCACCTTTCTGAAACAGGCGAGCGCCTCGGGATATTTGTTCAATCCCAGGTACGCATTCCCCATATTGATATAGATATTGCTGCTGGAGACATGATAGGACAGCAGCTTCCGGTAAATGGCCAGCGCCTCGTCATACTGCTCCAAATGATAATAGCAGGTGGCGATATTGGTTTGAAGGTCCACGGCAAATGCGGTATCGAATGGTTGCTTCCCTTCCACGATACCAAGGGCCTTGTTGAAATAGTTCTTCCCCTGCTGATAGTTCCCATTGTCATAATAGAGTACGCCGAGCGTGTTGTACAGCCTGACCTCGTCATCATCCCCGCGGAGCCTTGTAGCCATAGCCTCGGCCTTCAAAAGAAAATAATTGGCGGAGTCGAAATGGTTGAGATTGTAATAGCTGGTGCCGGTATATACATAGGTGACGAACAACAGGCTGTCGGTGGGCGGATGAAGACTGAGCGCCCTGCAGTATGCTTCCTTGGCCCCTGTGAAGTTCAATTTGGAGTCTACCAGTACCCCCTTTTTTAGCCAGGACTGGAACAGCAGCGTATCCTTCCCGGGGAAGTCGCCCACTTTTTCCAACTGCCGGATCACTTCTTCAAAGCCGGCAAGGGCGGTGCTGTCGCTGGCGGCAGTGGCATGGGACAGGTGAAAGAGGACATCGCTGCGATGATACAGGGCAAGAATGCTGCCGGGAGGTGTGCCGGGTGCGGCACAGACGACTAAAGACAGCGATAAGGAACAGATCCAGCCTGCAAACCTCTTATAATACATTACGTTTGGATATATATCCAAACGTAATAAAAAACTTCCAATATTAGCCGGCTAGCGTCGGACGATGACGATCAGGGGCGGTCTTGGGTTGGCATAATTGCTGATCAGGTTGCCGCTGAGCAGGTTGTTGACCTTGTTGACAATGCCTCCTATCAGACCGCCACTCAGCAGGGAATAGCTATCATAATATTCCAATTGGACGGCGATATGCTGAAGCGCGCTGTTGCTGGCGTCATTCAATTTGTAATAGATATCCGCGGTGATGGACGATCCGCTCACGGGCAGCAATCCAAAAGCGCCACCAAGCAATCCGGTCCCGTTCATGGTCTTTTTCAGATCGATGATACCCGAGGTGGCATTGACAATGACTTTTTTGGCCGCCGCCGAACCGGTGACGTCAAAGGTACAGCCATTGCCCGCGCAGACATTCGACAAAAAGGGATTGGCATCATAATATGGGGTGGCCTGCGTCTGGCCATCCGCGATGATATAGATACTATCCATATAGGCGGCGCCGCCAACGATCAGCTTCTGCAGACAGGTGTCGGTAGTGCCGTCCTTTACAAAGCCGATGGCATATTGCAGGCCGGTCTCGCTCTTGGTAAGATTGATGGCGCCAGTATTGGGGTCGATGACCATACCCTGCGGCCATGCAAAATATTTACCGGTACCGGGACTGTTGACAGGATTCAGGATATAGTCCTGACCGCCCACGGAAGGCTGCGGGAACACAATGGTATCGCCATAGATAGGCAGAACGCTACACCCGCCCAACGGAGTGCTCTGGGGCAGGGGAGGTAGTATCGTATTGCTGGTGTCGGGAGGAGGAATAGTAGCTGTATCCAGCCTGCCGGCGGTAGGCCTCGTCGAACGGCTAAGTGAATCTTGAGAAGACGACCCGGTTTCGGTCACCACTTTTTGACAGGATGCGGCCGTCAGCAGCACAAATACCGCGGCACATAGGTAGGTTAGTTTGAACTTTTGCATCGGTTTGGATTCATTAAGTGTTAACGCTTAGGCAAAATACTCAATATTCTGGGTATCTGCAATAAGCTACCAGTAATAGTACATACTGAGACCCAGGGTGTAACCACCAGAAGGCTGTTTTTTAACGTGTTGATCCTTAATTAGTTGAAAAAAATTGATGCGCTTGGTTACGTTTTTGCCTTCCGTGGTTACCATTATTCATGGTGGATGGACAAAAAACGGACCTAAAATCCTGAATCTATGGATCTCAATGAAACAATCCTGGAGATGGAAGGAAAGATCTCCTTACTGGACAACAAAAAATTCATCTATTGTGCCGGCGCCATCGGCATCTATTACATCGCCTATATCAGCTTTCTCACGCATATCATTATGCGGTCGGGCGGGTTCCATTGATTCCCGCGAGCCGCACGCCGGGGCTAAATGCAGGAAAGCCGATGGACCTCCTTTCCACCGGCCTGCTTCCTGACCCGATCAACAAATACCCGATCGCCTCTTTACCGTTGCGCGGCTGACCTCCTTTCAAGCCGGCTGATATCGAGCACGATACGGGTAAATAAGAACCGACCGTTATATCCAAACTGATTAGTGCCAAATAGTAAACGACCTCTGTTGGACGCATCCCGCGCCGAATTGTACCCGCCGGGCGCCTTGTTCGCCCCCGCAATAGGGTTGTTATGCACGGCCTGCGGATCATTCCGCGGATCGACAAACACTCTGTCGGGGTAGACATCGAATATATTGTTCCCGCCGATGGATAAGGTTACGCCGGCCCCGGCCTTATACGATACCACCACATCGGTAGTGACCTTCGCGCTGAACACCTGGTCGACACCCAGCCCGGCATCATTGAAATACGCGCCATTGGTAGGATTGATCAGCGTCGGATCGATATTATGAAGGAACTGCACCTTGCCAAACCGCACGGCGCGCGCAAGAAAGTCCCAGCGATGTATATTGTAGGAGACAGAGAGATTGATCTTGTTTTGGGGCTGACCGGTTTCGATCCTTCCCCTTTGCTGCCGGTCGAATAAGGTCGTGGAAAGATCATTCGTAGGATTGGCGGCCTTGTTGCTAAGACTGGGATTATTCTTCGGATCGTCGATCACGGAGTTGGTATGCAGCCGGCCCACCACGGAATTCTTGTTGAAATTGGCGGCCAGCAGGATGGTGGCATTGCCGCCGCCCAGCCGGAACTTCTCGGTGATCACGGCATCGATACCCCTGGTCTCGGTATTGATGGCATTGGTCCAGAACTGAACGGAGCTGACAGAAGAGTCTACACTGTTGGCCTTCAAAATTCCATCCACCAAAGGATTGCTCCTGCTGAATGCAGTGGAGAGCACGATCCTGTCCTTGATAGAGATAAAATAACCATCCACGGTTATCGTCAACCCCGGACTAAGCTTGCCGACAACACCGAGGGTATAGCTGACAGATGTCTCGGGCTTCAGCTCCCGGATGCCAAAAGCATTCCGCACAATGGGGTTTTGATTATTGGCGGTCAGCGAGGTCTGCGCCTGGCCGCCGACAAACTGTGTCGATGTATTTTGAAAATATCGCTGATGCAGCGAAGGAGCGCGGAAGCCATTGCTCACGGAGGCCCGTAACGAGAATTGGGATGACAGCTCATACCGGGCGCTAAGCTTGCCGCTGAGATTGTGAGAGCTGAACCCCTGCTCGGCATAGTCTTCAAATCGTCCGGCCCCATCCACCAGCAGCTTGCCCAGCGTGAGCTCCAGGTCGCCATAGGCGGCATAGATATTCCGCGTGGCCCTGACGGCATCCACATCCTTGAACCCGGGGAAGACCTGCGATCCCGATGCGGTCGCTATCGGTCCAAAGGTTGTCCATTTGGTAGTCCCGGGGTAAGGAGAGATCGAATCCACCACACCGACTCGTTGCCCGTTGTTATACGAATTGGGCTCGCCGGAGGAGATCTGAAAAGCCTCGTGACGAAGCTCTCCGCCAAACGCTACATTCAATGAGGACGTTGCGGAATAATCATACCGGCGGCTGATATCCAGGTTCACGGTATTTTGTAAAAAAGACAGCTGACCCGCATAGAACTTTGTCTGCACCAGGTCGCTGGCCGGCAGGGAGGCATTGCCGGAGTGCTGTACGGTGTAACGCACGGTGTTCCGGCCCGCCATATTGCTGATATCGATATTCCAGCTGCCAGCCTTGATCGTAAACCCGGTCAGCAGGTTCCAGTCCACGATCCGGGGAGCTATCTGCGGCAAAAAGCCGTTGTAGTAATAACGTTCGCCGCTGGCCAGCACGGGTTCCTGGGAGATGGAGTTGGGGTTCCTGCTAAAGCCGCTGGCCACGCCATCCCGCTTGTTGATGCCGGCGGTAAGATAGAAGTCGATATGACTGCTCAGCCGGATGCCCCCGTTGAGATAGGTGGAAAGATTTTGCTCATAGGAATTACCCGCGACAACATTATGCCGGCTATACCCCTGCTTCCGCACGATGTCGGCATCCATATCCATCAGCCATCTTCTGTAGTCGGCATCCGGGACGGTGGCTGCACCATAGGGATTGCCAGGGAAGGCGCCATTATTCCCCAGGTACACCAAAGGGATATTGTCATCACCGCTGCGGTTGGTGGCATACCTGCGCGAGAACTGACCGCTGATATTCAGATACAACCCATTGCTTTTGGCAAAGCCGCCGCTGAAGTCAACCTGTTGATTGACGCCGTCATATAGATGTATACCGCCTTTGTACGGCATATTGGTCATGTTCTGCCCGATGAGACTCGATACGGTGAATCCATTGTAATTTTTCTTCAATACCACATTGATCACCCCCGCGATGGCGTCCGATCCATACTGCGCAGCGGCTCCGTCACGCAATATTTCGATACGCTCGATCGCCGCGGCGGGAATGGTGTTCAGGTCGGTGCCAACGGACCCTCTCCCCACGGTGCCGTTGATATTCACCAGGGCGGCCGAATGCAGACGGCGGCCATTCAGCAGCACC
>Ga0068860_100003514_pt1 | contig 16128 bp, 14 predicted proteins | sample KBSSwiS32_FD_66597 | JGI IMG/M metagenome (GOLD analysis project Ga0068860, IMG submission 66597) | Switchgrass rhizosphere microbial communities from Kellogg Biological Station, Michigan, USA - KBS Switchgrass S3-2 | ecosystem: Host-associated > Plants > Roots > Rhizosphere > Soil ... | reverse complement strand
AAACGCATCGAGCACCGGCTTACCCTTCTCAAAGGTGGCCAACCCCAGGCCAAACATGATGGCGATCAGCAGGATTTGCAGAACCTCGCCGCGGGCGAAAGCGTTGGTGATTTGATCGGGGATGATGTTCAGGAAGAAATCGACGGTGGTCAAATGTTCGCTAGAGGTGGTGTATTGCGCCACCGACTTGGCGTCGAGCGTAGTGGGATCGGCGTTGATGCCGACGCCGGGCTGGACGATGCTCACAATCACCAGTCCGATGATCAGGGCGGCGGTGGTGACTACTTCGAAGTAGAGCAGAGCTTTGATGCCTACGCGGCCGACCTTCTTCATGTCGCCCATGCCGGCGATGCCAGTGACCACCGTGCAAAAGATGATGGGCCCGATCATCATCCGGATCAGCTTGATGAAGCCGTCGCCTAGCGGTTTCATTTTCTCGGCGAGCGGCGGATTGAAGTAACCCAGCGCGACGCCGAGCGTGATGGCGACCAAGACCTGGAAATACAACTCGCGGTAGAGCGGACGCCGCGCGGCGGTCAGGGGAGGCGAAGTGATGTCTGCCATAAGCTCCTACAATTCTATGCTCCAGATTACTCCAGCGCGAAGGCATTCACGCCCGAACTCACAATCACAACATATTGCTTGCCGTTGCGTCCCAGGTACGTCATGGGACTGGTGTGGCCTTCGGAATCGAGTTTCTCGTCCCACAGCACTTTGCCGGTGTGGGAATCGAAGGCGCGGAAGTGTTTGTCGATGGTGCCGGCGATGAAGACCAGGCCTCCGGCGGTTGCGATGGGGCCGCCTTGGCCGAACGAGCCGGTGTTGTGGATTCCCTTGGCTTCCATCTCCTCGCTGGTGCCGAGGGGGACGCGCCAGGCGATGTCTCCGGTGTTGGCGTTGACGGCCAGAAGCTGCGCCCAGGGGGGCCGCTGGCAAGGCATTTGTTTGTTGGGGTCCCAGAAGCGCGCGTTGACGGAGCCGGGACCAAGAGGGCTCGAGCGGCGGTACTTAACTTTATCGGTGTCGGGCATTTTATCCATGCGGCCCATGCCCGCGACGTCGCGCGAGTTTACGAACACGTAACCCAAGCGGGGATCGATGGACACGCCGCCATAGTTGGGTCCGCCTTGCTGGCCGGGGAAGATGACGCGATATTCCTGGCTGCTGTAGGGCGTGTAGGAACCGTAGCTGTGGATGCCGCCGATTTTGTCGGCCAGGTCGCGGCAGAATTTTTCGTGCTCCGGTTCGCCGGTGAAGATCTCGTCGGGCTTCATGCCTTGGCGCGCGAGCGGCAGAGGCTTCATAGGGAACGGCTGCGTGGGCCAACTGTGCTCGCCGGGGATGTCGCTTTGCGGCACGGGGCGTTCTTCCATCGGGTAGATGGACTTGCCGGTTTCGCGGTCCAAAAAGAACATAAGGCCAGGCTTCGAAATAGCGACGACCGCCGGAATCTTTTTGCCGTCGCGCGTCACGTCGATCAGTGCCGGGGCAGCTTCGGCATCGTAATCCCACATATCGTGATGCGTTAGCTGAAAATACCAGCGCACTTTTCCGGTGGAGGCATCCAGCGCGACGATGGACGAAGAGTACAAATTCTGCCCCTCGCGCGCGCCTCCATAGTATTGTGCGGCGGGCTGGCCGACGGGCAGAAAGATCAGGCCGCGCGGCGCGTCGACGGTGGCTGCGCCCCAGTGCGCGGGCGAGCCTCCGCTGATCCAGTTGTCCTTGGGCCAGGTTTCATAGCCGGGTTCGCCGGGATGCGGGAGGGTGTGAAAGGTCCAAACCAGTTTGCCGGTGCGCAGATCCCAAGCGCGCACGTCCATGGCGGGGCCATCGGGATTGTCTTCCTGGCCTTGCGCTCCGGTGATGATCAGGTTGCGATAAATCGCGCCCGGCGAGCCCATGTGATACGGAGCATCCGGAAACTTTTCGGCGACGCCGATACGCAGGTTGACGGTGCCTTCGTTGCCGAATCCTGGGACGGGCTTCCCGGTTTTGGCGTTGAGCGCGATCAGGCGGCCGTCGCTGGTGCCCAGCAGGATTTCGGAGGGAATGTCTTTATCGCCCTGCCAATACGTCACACCGCGCAGCGGCGCGCCTACGCGTCCGAGTTCGAATTTCCAGACCTCTTTTCCGCTTTCGGGTTCGAGGGCGACTACGGTGTGCTTGGCGGTGGGCGTGTAAAGCAGGCCACCGGCCATGATCGGAACAGCTTCGGTGCCAGCGAGAGCGCGGTTGGCTGAATTGAGATCGTTGCCCGCGGGGTCGACGGCATATTGCCACGCGAGTTTCAGCTTGGCTACAGTCTTGGTGCTGATCTGCGTGAGCGGGGAATAGCGCTGTCCGGTTTGATCGTGGCCGTAGGCGGGCCAGTCGGTCTGGCAGTAAATTCCGGGAGCTGCGAGAGCCGCTAAAGCGAGAGTTGCCGTGATCCGCATCGTGAGAAAGTATACACCTCGCGCGAGGGCCGCGCCGGGTGTATGCTGTGCCACATGGCGTCCTCAGTCTCGCGCAGAAACATGTTCAAGAAGAGCGCCGCGGCGGCAGCGGGAGCGGCGTTCGTTGCGCAATCGGGCAGGGCGCAGCAAAACGCCCGAAAGTTCAAGGCACTCGTTTCGCGAGGCTTCGGCGCTAACACGACATCCATTCAGGAATTGAGGCTGCTTCCCATCAGCGGACGCCAAGTATTGGTGCGCACGGAAGTGACACAGTGCTGCTACACCATGTCGGCGCGCGTGATGGGGACGCAGGATCCGCCGGACCCGAACGGTCCGCAGGCGGCGCCGATTCTGAATGACCCGAGGCAGCCGGTGATCCAGGGGCACGGCGGCGTAGGCATCGTGGAAGCAGTCGGACCCGAAGTGAAGCGGGTGCAAGTGGGCGACCGCGTCATCGTCGCAGTGACGCCGCAGTGCGGGGCATGCTACCACTGCCTGCGCGGGCGCGCCGACCGCTGCCAGTTCGTCGCAGGCGTGCGCAATGTCGCCATCGCGGAGACTGCGGATGGGGCCAAAATCTATCAGGCCGGCAATATTGGCGGGTTGGCTGAATACATGGTGCCGTACGAGGAGTCCGTTGTGCCCGTGTTTACCACTGCGCGGTCGATCGATCTGGCGATGCTGCATTGCGTGGGCGGATGTGGGTTGGGCACCACCATGACGTTGTCACCGGTGGAGCCGGGCTCCGATGTAGTGGTTTTCGGAGGTGGACCGGTGGGGCTCAGCGCGGTGCAGGGCGCGCGCATCATGGGTGCGTCGCAGATCATATTGGTCGAGCCGATTCGCGTACGGCGCGAGTTAGGACTGAAGGTGGGCGCGACGGCGGCACTCGATCCCAACGCCGAGGGCAAGGATCTAGTTTGGAAGATCAAAGATATGTGCAAGGGTCCGACGGATCGTAAGTTCGCGGGCGGACGCGACTGGAATCTGAACGCCGCGCGTATTGGCGCGAACATCGGTCCGGACTTGGTGGTCGAAGCGGTGGGCTATGATCGCGCTAAGCCGAAACTCGAAGCAGGGCCCGATCCGACGGGTATTTTGCCGCTGGAGCAGGTGTGGCAAGTATGTCCGACCGGCGGCCACATGTGCACAACGGGCGTCGGTTTTCCGCCGCAGGCAACCATCGCGTTCCCCGTGAATCAGTGGACTAACGGCAGCAAGACCCATCATTCGAGCCAATATGGCGGCGTGAATATGATGCGCGATTTGCCGCGCTACGTGAAGCTGATCGAGAGGGGGCTGTACGACGCAAAGTCTTTGATCACGTCCTCGTATCCGCTCGAAAAGACCATGGACGCTTACCAAGCCGTGGCGGACCGCACTACCGTCACTGCTATGATTACGTTTACGTGAGCACTCGAGTTTCTCGACGAAACATCCTCAAAAAGGGCGCGGCGGTCGCTGCTTCCGGAGCGGCCTTCGCGCAGGCCCAGCAGCCCGGACCGCGCGCTACCAACATCGCTGGCCGCAAGTTCCGCGCCATGGTGCGCTATCACAACAGCGTATCGATTGAAGAGTTGAAGCTGCTGCCGATTCAGCCGCGCGATGTTTTGATTCGCACACAGGCGTCGATCGCGTGCTACTCGCTGACGCCGTTTGCGCTGAACACCAACGACTATCCGCAGCCGGTGATCCTGAATCACTCCGGGATGGGCGTGGTGGAAGAAGTGGGGGCGCAGGTGAAGCGTGTGCAGCCTGGCGATCGCGTCATCGTCGCCGGCACGCCGGAGTGCGGGCAGTGTTACCAGTGCCTGCAGGGGCGTCCTGATTGGTGCGCATTCCTGGCTGAGGTGGATCTGCACGCGGTGGCGGAAATGGCGGATGGCACCAAGGTGCAGCCGATGTCGGGGCTGGGCGGCGTCAGCGAGCAGATGGTGGTGGCGGAAGAGTATTGCTGCCCGGTATTCACAGATTTGCCGGCGGCGGAGTTGGCGCTACTTGCCGACGCTGGAGGAACGGGGCTGGCGGCGGTCCACAACCTGGTGGCGGTGGAACCGGGGTGGGACGTGGTGGTGATGGGCGCGGGGCCGGTGGGGTTGTCGGCTATTCAAGGCGCGCGCATCAAGGGAGCGGCGCAGATTATTGCTGTCGAGCCGATCAAGGCGCGGCGCGAGGTGGCGTTGCAGGTGGGCGCGACTCTGGCGCTCGATCCTAATGTCGAAGGCGCCAACTTGGTGGCGAAGATTCGCGACCTGTGCAAGCCGCGCACCCTGCGCAAATTCGCCGGTGGCGCAACTCCCCGCGGCGGCATCGGACCCGACTTCGTCATCGAAGCCGTGGGCGGCGATCAATTCAAACCCAAAGTGGAAGTAGGACCGGATCCGACGGGCATCCTTCCCATTCGCCAGTGCTGGGAAATGGTGCGCATGGGCGGGCACATCGTCACGCACGGCATCGGGCAGAAGGGCGAAGTGGGATTCCCGGCGGCCTTCTTTTGCATCTCGGGAAAAACTTTCCACGCAGGGCAGCAGGGCGGCTTGCACATGATGCGCGATCTGCCCCGCTACGTCAAGCTGATCGAGAAGGGCTCGTTCAACGCCAAGGCGATCGCCAGCAACACCTATACGCTGGATCAGGCCAAGCAGGCGTTCCAGGATGTAGCCGACCGCACCATCATCGGTGCGGCCATCGTATTCGCCTAGACGCCGCCCAAGCCGTTTTTGGTTAGGAACTCGCGAATCTTCAAGTAAATCTTGGTACGTTCCTCGGGCTTGAAATTGCCGTGGCCGCCGCCGGGGATGGTCACTAATTCGGCGCTCACGCCGGCTTTCGTCAGGGCGTCGCGCAGGCGCACGTTTTGCGAGTAGGGCACGATGGGATCGGCGTCGCCCTGGATGCTGAGAATCGGCGGCAGTCCGGAGCGCACATAAGTGATCGGCGAGACGCTGCGCGCTAGCGCTTCGCGATTCGGCAGGCTGCCTAGCCATTGCACGGCATAGGCTTTGGAGTTGGACCCGGCGAGGAGATCGGCGACATCGGTGATGCCATACCAGTTGATGATCGCAGCGACTTTCGGGACTGCGCTCTCGGACGTGGTGAAACCACCGCCGGCGCAGACGTTCGTGAAGCCCGCACTCTCCGGGATCATGCCGGTGGTGAGGGCCAGATGGCCGCCCGCCGATTCGCCACTGAGAACGATACGGCTGGTGTCGATACCATAAGTCTTGGCTTGCGCGACGGCGAAGCGCAGCGCGCAGAGTCCGTCCTCGACCGCGGCGGGGGCCAGTGCGACGCGGGCCATGCGGTACTCGACGTTCACCACGTTCCAGCCCATTTCGAGCCACGGCAGGAAGTTCATGGCGGAGGCTTCTTTGGTGCCGCGTATCCAGCCGCCGCCATGAAAATAAATTACGGTGGGATGGGTGCCGGTGTCGCGGCGCTGGTAGATGTCGAGCTTCGACTCATAGCCGGACGCGGTCAGGTAGGTGACGTTGGGAAACATCTGGTATTCGTTCTGCGCATGCACGGCCCAATCGGCGGCGGACGGCAACTGCGCGAACGCGAGCGTCGTCGCCAGGAAGAAGAGAATTGGTTTGGTCGACATCGCAACATTCTATCTCTTAAACAGCTCTCGCGGTACGATTGCAAAGAGTGGGAGAGCGGATCGCAGCGGACATTATCGTCGTGGGTGGCGGCAACGCCGCTTTGTGCGCGGCGCTGACGGCGCGAGAGGCGGGGGCTTCGGTGACGGTGCTCGAATGTGCGCCGCCGGAATATCGTGGAGGTAATAGCCGCCACACGCGCAATATGCGCTGCATGCATGACGCTCCGACGGACGTGCTGACGGAAGAGTATCGCGAAGACGAATACTTTGCCGACTTGCTGCGAGTGACCGGCGGCGAGACCGCGGAATCGCTGGCACGGCTGGTAATTCGCGAATCGCCCAGCGCCAACGCCTGGATGAAGAGCTACGGCGTGCGCTTCCAGCCGTCGCTCGGCGGAACGCTGCATCTGGGACGCACCAACGCGTTTTTTCTGGGCGGCGGCAAGGCGCTAATGAACACGTACTATGCTGCGGCGGAGGCGCGCGGCATTCGAGTGTTCTACAACGCCGAAGTGACCGAGTTGAATCTCTGTAACGGGAAATTCGAAAGCGGCCGCATGTTGCTCGCAGGCGAGCCCGCGGAGTTTCGCGCGAGAGTGCTGGTGGTAGCGTCCGGCGGCTTCGAATCGAATCTCGAATGGCTGGAAGAAGCCTGGGGACCGGCGGCGCGCAACTTCATCGTTCGCGGAACGCCTTATAACCGGGGCCGCGTGCTCAAGCTTTTGCTGAATCAGGGCGCGGAACAAGTGGGCGATCCCACGCAATGCCACGCGGTGGCCATCGACGGCCGGGCACCCAAGTTCGACGGCGGCATCGTCACGCGCCTCGATTGCGTGCCGCTGGGTATTGTGGTCAACTCGCACGCAGCGCGCTTCTATGACGAGGGCGAGGACCTGTGGCCGAAACGCTACGCCATCTGGGGGCGCCTGGTGGCGCAGCAACCGGATCAGATCGCTTACTCAATCATCGATTCGAAGGTGCTGGGACGCTTCATGCCTTCGGTGTTCCCAGCAATCGCGGCCGGGAGCATTGCGGATTTGGCCGCGAAGCTGGGTCTGGCGACGGATAAGCTCGACGCTACTGTACGGGAATTCAACCAGGCCGTGCGGCCGGGCACGTTCGATCACCAGATCCTCGACGATTGCCGTACCGATGGGCTCACGCCGCCGAAATCACACTGGGCGCAGCGCATCGATACACCTCCGTTCTACGGATATCCTCTGCGACCGGGCATTACATTTACCTATCTAGGAGTGCGGGTGAATGAGCGCGCGGCGGTCCAGGGCTTCAGCAACGTCTTCGCGGCTGGAGAAATCATGGCTGGCAATGTGGTCGGCAAGGGATATTTGGCGGGTCTCGGCATGACGATCGGCTCGGTGTTCGGACGTATCGCTGGAAGGGAGGCCGCGCTTGCCGCCGCCAGATAGAATCGCTGAAGGCGAGCGCTTGATGACCATCTGCAACGCCTGCCGCTACTGCGAAGGCTTTTGCGATGTGTTCCCGGCGATGGAGCGGCGGCTCGAATTCAGCGAGTCCGATATCCATTACCTGGCGAACCTGTGCCATAACTGCGCCGAATGCTATTACGCTTGCCAATACGCTCCCCCGCATGAATTCGCGGTGAATGTGCCGCAAGTGTTTGCTGAGATCCGTGCGCAGTCTTACCAGAAATATGCGTGGCCGGGTTACGTGCGGGTGAGCGCGTGGCTGGCGGTGGTGATCGGTCTCATCGTAGTTGCTCTGCTGGCGGGCGGGCGTTCGGCGGAGGGCGCGGATTTCTATGGCGTAATCCCACACGACGTCATGATCGCCACGTTTGGGATCGTCGCCGTGCTCATCTTCACGGTGCACGTCATTGGATTGCTGCGGTTTTGGGGGCAGGGGTGGCCGACGCCCTCCGTGCTGTTGGAAGCAGCGCGCGATGTGCTGACTTTGAAGAACCTCGACAGCCACGGCGCCGGCTGCACGTATCCGGACGAACACCATTCACAGGCTCGCCGCCGCTTTCACCACTACACGTTCTATGGATTTCTGTTGTGTTTCGCATCCACGACTGTGGCGGCGATTTACCACTTCGCTGGGCACATCGCGCCGCATCCTTATCTGAGTCTGCCCGTTGTATTAGGGACGCTCGGCGGCGTCGGTCTACTGATCGGGCCCGTGGGACTCTACTGGGTGAAGCGGCGGCGCGACACCGCTATCGTCGACACCAAGCAGGACAGCATGGATATTTCTTTCCTGGCTCTGCTGTTCCTGACGAGCCTCACCGGGTTGCTATTGTTAGTCCTGCGCGAGACTGCGGCGATGGGCGTGCTGCTGCGGGTTCATCTCGGCATCGTGCTGGGTTTGTTTCTGACCCTACCCTACGGGAAGTTCGTGCACGGCATCTACCGCTCGGCCGCTCTGGTGCGCTCCGTGCTTGAAACCGCGCGCGGTAAGCACTAGGGTCGCGATCAGTCCCATCAATCCTGCGAACGAGAGCCACAGACCGGGCATGGCGCGATCGCCGGTCTCGTGAATCAACCACGTAGCGACGGCCGGTGTGAAGCCGCCGAAGATTCCGGTGGCCAAGCTGTAGGCGAAAGAGAAGCCCGACACGCGCACGCTCGCCGGCATCACTTCAGTGAGGAACACCACCATGGCTCCGTTGTAGCTGCCGAAGATCATGGAGAACCACAGGCCGGCGGCTAACAGGCGTTCGAACGACGGAGCGCTCACCAACCACAACAGCACTGGATACGGCGTTACTAGTGCGATGGTCGAGAACAGCAGCAGCAGCGGCCGCCGTCCTACTTTGTCGGACAGCGCGCCCATGATCGGCAGGAAGCACAAATTCGAAATGCCAACGCACAACGTCACCAGCATGCTCGATTTCGCCGTGAGGTGCAGGACGCTGCTGCCGTAAGTCGGCATGTACGCGGTGATCAGGTAGAACGTCACCGTGGTGGTGATCGACAGCATCATGCCCAGAATCACCAGCCGCCAGTTGGTCATCACGGTGCGCCAGATTTCGGATGCGCCCGGATGATGCTTGCGCGCCAGGAACTCGTCGGTTTCGGTAAGCGAGCGCCGCAGAAACAACAAAAACGGGATGAGCATCGACCCGATCAACAGCGGCACGCGCCATCCCCAACCTGCCATCTCCTCCGGGCGCAGCGTAGCCGAAAGCGTCAAGCCGATGAGCGCCGCGAAGATCACGGCTACCTGCTGGCTTCCGGATTGCCAGCTCACGAAAAATCCTTTGCGGCCGGGCGCTGCGATCTCCGATAAATATACGCTGACGCCGCCGATCTCGACTCCCGCCGACAGACCTTGCACCAGACGGCCCAGCACGACCAGCAATGGCGCGAAGAAACCGATGGTTTCGTAGCCGGGCATGATGCCGATCGACAAGGTTCCTACTGCCATCAGCGCGAGCGTCAGCAGCAGACCTTTGCGGCGGCCGTGATGATCAATATAAGCGCCGAGCACGATCGCGCCCAGGGGACGCATCAGGTAGCCGGTGCCGAAGGTCATCAGCGACAGCATCAGCGACGCGTATTCGTTTTTGGTGGGGAAAAACGCACGGCCGATGGCGGCGGCGTAATAGCCAAACACCATGAAGTCGTACATCTCCAGGAAATTGCCCAAGGAGACACGAATTACCGCGCCGATTTTTGATGCGGGTTTGATGAGGCCAGTTTACTTCTTTTTCGGGGTGGCCGTGAGACTTTTGTACACCGACGTGACAAAGTTGTCGGCGGTGCCGAAGCCCTGCTTGGCGCTCCAGCGGGCGTCGTAATCCTTGGTCCAGCCCGCCGCCTTGATTTGATCGAGCGTCATGCCTTTCTTGATGCCATTCTGGATGCGGTCACGGATAATCGTCACCATGTCGCGGAATTCCAGCACGTCGTATTCGTCGCAAATGCGGCCATGGCCCGGAATGATGTAGGTCCCACCCTCTTCTTCGTGCTTGGGAATGGCGATGTCGAGGATGTTGTTCAGCGCGTCGATTTCGCCCTGGATGGTGCCGCCGCGCTCGAGATCGATGAAGGGGTAGCTGGTGGTCACGAAAATGTCGCCGGTTGCCACCACGTCGGAGCGGCGGAAGACCACCAGGCTATCGCCGTCGGTGTGCGCATTGGGCTGCCAGCGAGCCTCGATGGGCTCGTCGTTGAAGTGCAGCTCGTTTTGTCCGGTCACGTAGGTGATGGTGGGCCACGCGCCGAACGGCGCTGAAGCTTGCTGGCCGGTGGGGGCGCTCATGCGATTCAAAACATTTTCATGCGCGATGATTTGCGCGCCCGCGGTCGCGTCGGTCAAGTTGCCAGCCACATTCGCGCCGGTGATGGTGACGCCCGCGCGGCGCACGGCGTCGTTGCCGCCGGTGTGATCGGGATGCATGTGCGTGTTGATGATGTACTGGATAGGCTTGTCGGAAAGCTTGCGAATCGCGGCGATCAACTTGTCGGAGTTCTGCGCCAGACCCGTGTCGACCACCACCACGCCCATGTCGCCGATCTGCACGGCGACGTTTCCGCCCGCGCCTTGCAGCATATAAACGTTACCCTGCACGTGAATGGTGGTGATCTCGGTATTCGCGGGCGCCGCTTGCTGGGCTTCGATCGCAACCACGACTGCAAAGATGGCCGCGGCCGTCAAAAGTGTTTTCTTCATGGGTTCTCCAGAATTATTGTTTCGCAGCCACCGTCTTCAATTTCGTTTGGTATTCGGGATACATGGTTTCCGCGCCGCCTAGCACGGCTTCACGTGAGAGGTTGAAGTGGTCCGCGAATTCGGTCACGAAAGGATTCTCGCCCGGCATGTAACTGGGTACGGTGCCGCGCGGGCGGTCCGCGACTTCGACTACGTAGGAACACGGATACAGCCAGTTCTGGCCTTCCTGGATGATCAGGTTGAAAGTCTGCGTCTTGACCAGCGGTTCGGTCAGATACACGGGATCGGTCGAAATGCTCACGTGCGTCATCAGGTTCCCGTGGCGAATGTAATGCTCGATCAGCGTGGCACGGTCACTCACGGGCAGGCCGTTGCGTCGAACCCAACCTTGTTTAAGATGCGTCGTGGTGACGGTGAGCATGTTGCCTTCCCACTTACCCGTCGAAAAACCCATCCAGGTGTGGACCGCGCCTTCCGGCGGATGCTCGCGGCCGTCCATCCAGATGGTCCGGTTCTGTTCGTAGGTGCTGATGTACTGGCGCAGAGCGATGATGCGCTGCGATTGCGGATCTTTCTCTTCCCAGATGCGGAGGTTGAGCGGTCCGCGATAAATGTACGAGGCCACGTGGACCTGGCATTGGTGCTCCGGCAGAGTGAGGCGCGATGCATCCCAGCTGAGAGCCCACTGCCGCGCGCCATCGGTAATGGGGAGGCCGGCGTAATCCACCAGAGCCGGGCCGGGACCGCGCTCGGGTTGATCCTCATGTACGATCGGCGCCCAATTCCCGGAGAGATCCAGACCCGGTACGGCCATGAACGCGCCGGCGGTCTGGGCTCGCAGGGATGCACCCGCGAGCATGACTATCAGTAGTGTGAATCCGACTCTGCGCATCGACGATCCTTATTTCTTCGCCGATGTGCCGGCCGCCATGTTTTTCATCTTCTGCTGATATTCCGGATACATGGTTTCCGCTCCGCCCATGGCAGCTTGGAGCGGAATGTGATACAGGTCCGCCCATTCGTGCAGGAACGGATTCTCGCCCGGCAGGTAATTGGGCACCGCGCCGCGCTTGCGGTTGCCGAGTTCTTCCACATAGGAGCACGGATACAACCAGTTCTGACCCTCCTGCGACACGAGATTGAAATCCTGGGTCTTGATCAAGGGTTCGGTCAGATACGCGGGATCGGTGGCGATGCTCACGTGCGTCATCAAGTTTCCGTGGCGGATGAAGTGTTCCATCAACGTCGCCTGATCGCTTTCCGGCAAACCATTGCGCCGCACCCAGCCTTCTTTGATGTGGGTGGTGTAAACGCTCAGGATGTTCCCTTCCCATTTACCCGTCGAAAAACCCATCCAGGTGTGCACGGCGCCTTCGGGAGGATGCGGGCGGCCGTCCATCCAGATGGTCCGGTTCTGCTCGTAGGTGCTGATGTATTGATGGATGGCGATGACGCGCTGCGATTGCGGATCTTTTTCTTCCCATACGCGCAGATTCAGCGGGCCTCTATAAATGTAAGGCGCGACGTGCGCCTGGCACTGGTGTTCGGGCAGCGTGAGGCGCGATGCGTCCCAACTCTCGGCGAACAAGCGCGCGCCGTCCGTGATCGGCAAGCCGGCGTAATTCGCCAGCTCCGGACCGGGGATGCGCTCCGGAAAATCTTCGTGGATCACCGGCGCCCAGTTGCCCGATAAATCGACGCCCGGCGAAGCGCTGAAGGCGCCCGCCGTTTGCGCCGTTACACTAGCGCCCGTCAACACGGCAGCCACCAGCAACACGAAACCCTTGCCCACAATAACCTCCTGATCCGTTCGGCATGCGGTCTGCGCGATGCGCATGGCAGGCCGCTCAAGCCACTCACGATTATAGCGCCGGGATCGAATTCACCGACTGGCCTTTTGGCCGTTGAAATGCATCTATGCTTGACGTATGTTGCCCTTTCGAAAAATCCTTTTCCCGGTGGATTACTCCGAACCCTGCAAGACGATTGTTCCTTATGTCGCGGAAATGCGCAGCCATTTCTCGGCGGAATTAGGGCTGATTCACGCCTACGGTCCGGAGGCGCTGGCTTACAGCCCGCTGCCTATTACGGATCCCGAGTTACCGGAACAGGCGCGGGCTTTGGCGGAGGAGCGGCTGGCGGAATTTGCGCAGGCCCATTTTCCCGGCCTTCATGTCGAACTGTATTCGGGGATCGGTGAACCGGGAGCGATCATCCACGACGTTGTGAAGCATCAGGGTGCCGACTTGGTGATGCTGCCAACGCACGGCCGCTCACCGCTGCGGCGCTTTCTGCTGGGATCGGTCACGGCCAAGGTATTGCACGATCTCACAGTGCCGGTATGGACGGGCCATCCACTGCGCCTTCCCTATAAGTCGATCCTGGCCGCGGTCGATAGCAGCGATGAAGCCGATACCGTGATACGCGCGGCCGCCGCGTTTGCGGCTAGCTACAAGGCCGAGTTGTCGCTCGCATATGTGATGGAGATGCCGCCCGTCAGCATGGAAACAGCATTCGGACCGTATCGCGACGATTTCATGGCCGTTGCCGACGCACGTCTGGGCGAATTGAAGAAGAAGGCCGGCGTAAACGCTCCTCACACCATTCTGGATGGACCCGTCGCCGACGCGATCCGCGACCGGGCGCTGCGTATAAGTGCGGACCTGATCATCACCGGCCGCGGCGAGGTGCTGGGCACGCTCAGCCGTTTGTGGTCGCACTTATATCCCATCGTCCGCCACGCTCCTTGCCCGGTTCTGAGTATTTGAGCACAGGCGATAGCTGCGGAATTCCACGCACGCGTGCGTCATCGCACCCAGGCGTACAGTCCTCCAGCGGGCCGCCAAAACCCACTTTTCGTTGCGCTTGCGGATGGAACCATGAGTGCACTAGGGACGGCGCTGTCATAAATATCAGCCCCGAGGAGGCCTCATGGAAGTCAAAACCGAATTCGGCTCATTGAAGCAGTGGGAGAAGGGTGGCGTCAGCGCCATCAACGCGAATCCCAAGCATTACGTATTTTCGAATGTGTTCGAGGTGGCGTCTAAATCCAAGCCTTACGACAAAGTGGCGGTGGGACAAAACCTCAAATACGCGCTGGAGGCAGTGCGGGCCGAGGGAACCTCCCCCTGGTTCGCGGCCAATAACGACGAAGCTGCCATCGTGATGGACGGAGACATCGAAGTTCATCTGATCAAGCCGTTTCAGCCCGTCGTTCCCGCCGGCAAGGAAGGCGCCATTCGATTGGACGCCGAGCCCAAGGGCAAGAACATGGGCTGGATGAAGGTCAAGCGCGGCCACATGGCGCTGCTGCCCAAAGGCGCGGCGTACCAGTTCCGCAACCACGGGGAGCCCGGAGTCATGCTGCTGCAGACCATCAAGGGCGACCTCACGGTAGAGAAGTGGGCCGAGATCTGTCAGACCTTCTAAGGGACCAGGAGAAATTATGAGCACCGCAACATTAACCGGCACAACACTTTTGACCGCGGCTCAAAACAAGTTAGGTTATGAGTCGTTTTCGATCGGCAAGTTCACTTTCGAGCGCGACGAATACTTCGCGCACATCATTTATCCCGGCAATCGCCACATCATGCCCATCGAGGCGTTTCTGCGCGCTTTGATGCGCGACGTCGCCTGGGGGTTCTTTTACGGCACGGTCAATTTCGACAACGTGTTCGGCACCATCAACCATTACGGCACCGTCGAAATGTACATCGGCCTGAACAACTTCGCGTACCGCAACAGCCATCGCGAGTATGTGGAGACCTTCCAATCCAAGGATCTCAAGAAGTTCTTTGAAAGCATCCTGGCTAACTGGACCAACGAAGGATTCGACCCGTTCGCCGCCCCCGAAGAAACCGGCGAAGCCTACGGACCCAAGCGCGGTGACAATCTGCAAGCAATCCAGCGCGAACGGCTCGCGGCCAAGCGCTTCCTGGGTCTGCCCGGCGATCTGAAGCTGCGCGGCGACGCCGAGGGGCAGCCCGTGAACCGCCAGTTCACGGACGTCTCGCAGGAGAAGCCGGAATTGCATCCGGAGCCGGGATTTGAAAGCGAAGTGCATGCGGTGAATCTGTTCGCGTATCTGTCGCGTTCCGATGTCACCTGGAATCCATCCGTGGTTTCGGTGGTCCACGACAGTCTGTTGTGCCCCACCACGGAAGAGCACATCCTGCCGATCATCCACGGCAACGATCGCGTGGAGTGGTTCGTGCAGCTCAGCGACGAGATCATCTGGGACGTGGAAGACAAAATGACGGGCGCGCCGGTCTGCAAAGTGACCATGAAGGCGGGCGACGTGTCGGCAATGCCGGCCGACATCCGCCACCGCGGTTATTCACCGCGGCGCTCCATGCTGCTGGTCTGGGAGAACAACGACGGGACGCTGCCGCAGCGCTATGCCAGCGGCGAGTTTAAGCCGTATCCCGTCGAGTTCTGAAGTTTGGGGATAGGTTCCCTCTGAACCTATCGGGCAGGTGATTGGCCTCTCCTGCGCAGCGGCGGCTCCTCCGGGCGCCGCCGTTCCCATCGGTCAATGAGGAGGTACAGTTATGTTCCGCTGGTTGGTCGCGAGCGCTCTACTCGCCGCTCCGGTGTTGGCGGCGGACGTGGCCGAGGGCCGCGTTACCTATTACCGCGACGTTCTGCCGATCTTCGAAAAAAACTGTGTAGGCTGTCACCGTCCCGGGCAGATCGCCCCGATGTCGTTCCTTACTTACGAGACCACTCGTCCCTGGGCGCCGCAGATCAAAGCCGTGGTGCTGGCGAAGAAAATGCCTCCGGCCGTCGCCAGCCCGCACTACATCATGCTGACCAAGGAGGACGGACTGACGCAGGCCGAAGTCGACACCATCGTGAAGTGGGTGGACGGCGGAGCAGCGGAGGGAACCGCTCAACCAGCGCGGAAGAAACCGACGAGGTAAGTTACTTCCCTCCCAGGCTCTTGTACACCGCTTCGACAAATATATCCGTCGTCCACCGGCCGGTCGTCGAGCCGTAGCGAGGATCGTAATCCGCTGTGGGCTTGGCCGCTTTCACCTGGTCGAGCGTCATGCCGCGTTTGATCATGTCCTGGACGCGGTCGCGGATGATGGTGATCATGTTCTGGTAATAAGCCACGTCGGCGGCGTCGCACAAGCGGCCGGTGCCGGGAACGATCATGGTGCCGCCTTCCTCTTTACCCGCGGGGACGGCCAAATCCAGAATCTGATTCAGTCCATCGATGATTCCCTGGATTCCGCCGCCGTGCGCGAGATCCATAACCGGATAGGAATTAACGTTGAAGATGTCACTCACCGCCAGCACATCCGAGCGGCGGAAGAACACCATGGTGTCGCCATCTGTGTGCGCGTTCTTCACGTGGATCAACTGCACGGCTTCATCGTTGAAGAACATGTCCTTGCGTTTGCCGAAGTAGGTATCTGTCGGCCA
>Ga0068860_100003506_pt1 | contig 16150 bp, 14 predicted proteins | sample KBSSwiS32_FD_66597 | JGI IMG/M metagenome (GOLD analysis project Ga0068860, IMG submission 66597) | Switchgrass rhizosphere microbial communities from Kellogg Biological Station, Michigan, USA - KBS Switchgrass S3-2 | ecosystem: Host-associated > Plants > Roots > Rhizosphere > Soil ... | reverse complement strand
CTTTTTAGCGATCATATTTATTAATATGTACCCGGCTTTTATTTAGCCGGGTAAATTGTGTAGGCAAGTTGGTGGTATAAGTTCAGAGAATAAGTTGACGTATAGCCCAATCATTTCCATTGATTATACGAATACGCATCTATAAAAATATTTAAAAACTTAATTTAGCGGAATGACAAAAAAGCAGCTATATCGTGGTTTGATAGTTATTTTTTTTATAGCAATTATAGCGATAGTAATTAACCACAATATAAAGCAGAAGGAAAATGAAAGTCAGACCTATGGCCTGTTGGAGAGGAAGGGTAAAACTGCTGATTCTAAGGAATGGAAAGATGTTCAAAACCGTAGTAAGACCCTGCTGGCAAACCTGAAAAAGGATCCTACAGATACGAAATCAACTTTAAAACTTGTGGCATTATTCATAGAGGAAGCACGTGTAACAGGTAATCATATGTATTACGACAGGGCTGCTATGAAATACATTAATAATGTTCTTGAATCGGATCCCAATAATTTTTATGCGCTGATTTTTAAATCTCTTATATATTTATCCGAACATCATTTCGCTGAAGGGCTGGCAACAGCGCAACAGGCAAAACAAATTAATCCATCTAATGCTTATGTGTATGGATTATTGGTTGATGGGAATGTGGAAATGGGAAGATATGATTCAGCCGTTGCCTATGCTGATAAAATGGTTTCTATAAGACCTGACTTAACTTCTTATTCACGTGTTTCCTATTTAAGAGAAATTTTTGGTGACTACCACGGTGCAATTGAGGCAATGAAGATGGCTGTAGAAGCAGGTGGCGCGGGTGATGAGCATACTGAATGGACAAGAGTTCAGTTAGGACATTTATATGAGAAGACAGGGAATTTTAAAGCTGCGGATTCTGTTTATTATTTTTCTTTAAGTTTAAGGCCGAATTATCATTATGCATTGGAAGGCATTGCACGTGTGGCATTGGCAGCAAACGATTACAATAAAGCAATAACCTATTTTAGCAAAGCGGATTCTATGGTTAATGATAATTCGTTAAAGGAAGAATTAGTGGATGTGTATCGCCTGACAGGACAAAATCAAAAAGCTGATGACCTGGCTAACGAGGTAATAGAACAATTATCAAAAGATTCCCGGGCAGGTATGAAGGATGAAAATATTGGACATTATTCCGACCAGGAATTGGCTTATGCTTATTTGAAAGTAAACAATACCGATAAGGCCCTGGAACATGCAATAATGGAATACCACCGCCGGCCCGATAATATTGATGTAAATGAAACTGTAGCATGGGTGTATTACAATAAAGGGGATTATGCCAAAGCTTTGCCTTATATAAATGTCGCATTGAAAACACATTCTAAAAACCCGGTACTTTTAAGCCGTGCCAGTCTTATTTATTTTAAAACAGGAAACAAGCAACTTGCAAAAACACTGCTAAACGATGCATTTTCAAATAATGCTTATGTTGGAAATGAATTAAAGGCAGCAACATCAGCCATAATGCAAAACCTGTGATAAAAAGAGCCGGGCAGTTTCCTATTCCGGGCATATAAAACCTTCCATACTGATTTTATTAAACTATAGCACCTCCCTCCCTATTGTACAAATGGCATATTAGTTGAGCAGGTTTAATTAAGATTATTTTAGAAAAATAAAAAATTTACTATTATGTCAAACAACAAACCGGGTAGCCTGATCATTTCAAGTTCCGCATTTGAAAATGAAGGTATTATTCCTCCAAAATATACTTGTGATGGGGAAGAAATTAATCCACCCTTACATGTTGAAAACATTCCGGATGGCACACAAACTCTTGCAATCATCGTAGAAGACCCGGATGCCCCGAATGGAACTTTTGATCATTGGCTTGTTTGGAATATTCCTCCCGTAAGCATCATTGAAGAAAACAGAATTCCCGGAATAAGCGGGAAGAATAGCGCAGGCAAAACCGGCTATCATGGTCCTTGCCCACCAACCGGCTATCACCGTTATTATTTCCACGTATTTGCGTTGGAGAGGAGTTTAAAGGTACCAGGGGGAATAGATAAAGAAAAGTTACAAGCGGCTATGAAACCTCATATCCTTGCGAAAGGCACCCTGATGGGAAAGTATAAGAAAGCCGGTAAAACCAGCAAGACGTGAATGATAATTTCACTCACCCCAAATCGTAATTATGAGATTTCTCCTGTGTACCTGATTGCGATGTTCACATAAATAAATACCCTGCCATGTACCCAGGGCTAATTTGCCGTTAGTAACAGGTATCATTATAAAACTACCCAATAAGGCGGCCTTTAAATGTGCCGGCATGTCATCGGGGCCTTCATCGTCGTGCGAATATTCCGGATCATTTTCCGGAACAGCTTTATTGAAATACATTTCAAAATCTTTTCTTACTGCAGGACTGGCATCTTCATTTAACATTAAGGACGCTGAAGTATGTTGAATAAACACCTGGCACACTCCTGTTGTTATTTCACTGATCTGTGGGACGCTGTGTATAATTTCTTCAGTTACCAGGTGAAACCCTCTTTTTCTTTCTTTTAGTTGCAGTCGTTGCTGATATATCTTCATGTTTTCTAATTTTTACGAAGGTAATTACGACAGAATTTGTATTACAATATTTGTAAAACATATCATTGCAACATATACTATTTCAATGCCAAAAATCAGGCATTCAAAATGATCATTGGAGTGTATGGGATAATGATTTGATGGGAAATATTACAATGACAGTACTCGGTAATTTTTAAAATTATGAAACATGTGATTATTTTACCACATAGGCACATAGAAAAACACATAGATTAAATTTTTGTAAAAACGCGGATTAATTCGCCAGGATATTTTTGAGTAACCGGCACTTCCTATGTGACCTATGCTCCTACTGATTCTATGTGGTGAAGTAAAATAAATTGGCCCCGGTAATAATTACGGGAACATAGAAAACCCGGGAACCCATGCACTATTATTTTCTACAGAATTTTCTTTTAAAGCCTTGAAATGATATAATATCTATACTCTTAAGAAAACCTTTTTCCGGTACATAAAGTATAGAAAACCCCATTTAACCATTACATAACAAATTGCCATTACAATCGCATTAATTGGATTGCCGGCTAATTGCCCTAACCATTTAAAAAATCCATTGGTTGTATATTCCCAGTTAATAAACCTGCCCGACATATAAATTAAAATAGAGTTCATGCCAATGATCCTGAAAAAGAAAGACCACCTTACATACCCCAGCACGTCTATGATATAATAAAACAGCGCCAGCAGAAGTAAGCTTATACCTCCTACGTTCAGGACAAAAGAACTGCTCCAAAGATTTTTATTAATAGGAAAATCGAAGTTCCAGAGAAGAGCAAGACCTATGCAGGCAATACCTGCAATAGCCAGTCGTAAAGCTTTCGTTTGCCCGTTAACCGTACCATTTTTAATATAACTGCCGGCCAGGATGCCCAGCAACCCGGTTCCTATCGCCGGAATAGTGGATATCAATCCTTCCGGATCATGAATGCCTAAATAAAGTTTACCCGGTAGAATATTGCGGTCAAGAAACGAGGCAAAATTACCTTCCATTGACAGATCTCCCCTGGGGAAACCAGGTGCCGAATTAAATTTCAGTAACAGCCAATAACCGATCAGCAGGGAACAGAACCATATAATCTGGGCACGCTGCTTTGAATAAATGTAGATGATATTTGCAAACATATATGCTAATCCAATTCTGCCTAAAACACTTCCAAAACGAATTTCCGCCAGTGGTCTTACCTCAAGGCCATTGTTATAAATAATTCCCAAAAGCACCAAAATCAGGCCTCGCCTTACTACCCGCCATAGTACCTGTTTCTTACTCTTTCCATTTTGCAATTCACGACCAACCGAATAGGGGGTAGCAACACCTGCAATAAAAAGAAAAAGCGGGAATATAAGATCATAAAAATGAAATCCATTCCAGTCAGGGTGAGTAAATTGATTTGAAATGGCCGCCCAAAACGGAGAACCCGTTGCTTTAGCAAGAGCACGAAAAATCTCTTCTGCTCCCATTATCCAAAACATGTCAAAGCCACGGAGTGCATCGAGGGAATAAAGACGTCGCTTTGTAAAACTATATTCTATAGAAGTTATTTCTTCTGTGCGGGAAGAAGAAGGAATTTGAGCTGGTTCCATGCGATCGTATTAAGTAAAGTTAGTTTTAGAAAATTATTTGAATAAATGTAGGCAATATATTTGTTTTGTAACGGAAATCAACAACCATCGCTTATTTACCACGTCCTGTTATCCAGACAGTTATTGCAAAATTACCGGTAGCCGTTCTTCTCAACGACTTTTCTTTAATCGACTGCTTTAATGTCTTACACGCCCACGGGTGTGAGGTTAACTATCAAGTTAATAGATTAGTAAAAAAATTACCATTGCGTAACATTAAACCGGTTAACGTATCAAATAACTTTTTATTCTATTAGGGGATCCAACAATAATACTTTGCGTCAACAACTGGCTTTTTGTTTCGATCACGCCCACGCATTTTGCATACCAAACATCCGTTATCTGTACCAATTCATCAGTAATGACGGGGGGCAAATCGATCCTGACCGTGTATTGAACATGCAGTACATTAGTGAAATAAAATGTATCAACCCCGCGGGTAATATTTTTCTCCATCATTTCATACTCAAGCCTTTCCGTGGAATTGTTTATTACAATGGTATCGCTCCACCTGGCGCCAACGGCAACCTTTGACCTGATTGGATTTACAATCACTTCACCGTTTGCTGAGCCATTAGTGCTGAGGTTCATATATGCATATACATTTCCATTCTCTTCCCTGAAGAAACTGTTGGTCACATCTCCTGAAAGAACTTGGGATACCCGCTTGAAAATGTTTCCACGTATTACTGTATCGGGTGTTATCACCGTATTTATCTGTATTCCTCCCGGCTGCTCATAGGTCCAGGTACTACCGGTTGTCAAAGGAAAATAGGTGTCGCATGTATCAGTTTTAGGGTCTCCCGTACTGTCAACAATTGTTGAAGATGTATCAATTGTAAATTCTTTTTGACAGCTTAATAAAAAAAACGAAACGGCAAGAAAAAATAAATTTTGTTTCAAACGCAGCTTAGTTAAAGAATTTGATCCCAAATATACTGCTTGCCGGCTGCATCCGGAAACAACTGATATCCCTGGCAACTGATTTTTGGAGAATAAACCAATTGAGCCAACTAACCATTATCGTGGAGGCTTATCATATGCCTGTCATGCAAATAATCCCGGTAAGACAAAGAATTAAATGATCAATCTTTTAGAACATTGATGTTAGTTATAACAAGCCTTTACCTTTTATTTCGCACCTTCAAACAGCAATGGGAAAAACTGCCCTTCCATTTTTTTGCCTTTTTGAACAACAGGTACTCCCTCGAGCATGGGCTCATTGCTATCAGATAGCACACCATCGGCAAATGCATTAATAACAAAGGCACGCCGTGGCCTGGCACTTTTATTTTCGCCCGAACCATGTAAAGTGAGAGAATGATGAAAGATGGCTTCACCGGCTTTTACAGGTGTCGGCATTGGATGCTCAAATTTTATTTTCTGCTCATCATTTAAAAAATCTTTAATGCCATGCAACTCACCTGCAATTACAGGTTTGGGCAATAATCCCCAGGTTTGGCTACCCGCAATATAATGAAGACAACCATTTTCAAGGGTCGCATCGTCAAGGGCGGTCCAGCAGGTAATATGTGCAATGGGTTTTGTTCTTGTCCAATATGAATAGTCCTGGTGCCAGGCTACCACACCACCTTTTTTTGCAGGTTTATAAAATAACTGATCGTGCCAGAAACGAACGGGCTTATCACCGAGCAACTGGCTGGCGGCCATTACAAAGGCAGGATTCCATAATACGTCATGAAAACCGGGAGTGATTCTCCAGCCACCAAGCGCATGAAATAAAATGGTTTGGGGATCAGTAGATTCGTTGCTGTTATATTCATAAAAAAGTGGGTTGCCGGCATTGGAAGGGTTGGCCAGCTCCACCAGTTCTTTTCCTAAAAAATTGATTTGTTCATCATTCAACATTTTTATGCCAGCCAGGTAACCATTTTCATTAAAGAAATCAACCTGGTCTTTGGAAAGCCGGTATTGATCCCAATCACTTTTTGTTTCCGGCCAGGGAAACATGTTTGTTATTTGCTGGTGTATTTCACTAAGATCTTTTGATTGCATTGTAAATTATTTCATTGTAAAAATAAACTTTTCTGCGGTCAAAAGGTTGAAAGTTCAAAGTTGAAAGTTCAAAATTCAAGGTTCAAGGTTGAAGGTTCAGGTCGAAGTTCGCATTACTGAGTCGCAGTTCAAATTCTCTGGTTTTAAGTAGTTTAATAAGGTCGTTCCCTCTCCCTCGGAGAGGGGTTGGGGTGAGGTTTAAATAAGTTCAAAGTTAAGGCTCTTCATACGTGCTACAAGCTACTTAATTCCTGTTACTTTATAGGACCTATCAACTGCAGCTACCGTTGAAAAGTACTATTGCGTTTCTAATATAGGATGATGTGGCGCAAGCGACCTTATTTGGTTGGCTTTATGCAATAGGTTATTTTTAGTGGTGCGCAAAGCAATGCATCAGCTGCCATTTATTTGACATTCCATCATTTTGAAAACAATGGTTCCTCTTTATCTTATTATTATTGCAATGTTTTGCTTATTCTTTATTGTTCACTTTTTTCTAACTCAAAGAATATATTCCAAAAACAGTTTTATTTTATTGACCGTTTTATCTCTTACCGTACCTGTTATTATATTCTTTTTAGTAAAAAAGGATAATAGGATTAATGCTATAAATTTTGGACTCATCTTATTCTATTATAATTTGGTATTGTTGACGGTAAAAATGACTTATAAATCAATCAACAATTTTTTAATTAATAAAAAACTTGTTGACATAGTATTTATGGGCAAAGACTTTACCTATGTTTTTTGGGACGGCGATATACCAACAACGGACGACATTTGGAATAAAAAATTAGCTTCAAAACCATCTTGGTTAGATCACACGTTTACTTTAGCACTATTAATATTCCCAATCCTTTTGACTGTGTTAATTAATCTAATAAAGTAAAACGGCAGCTTACATTCGGTCCTTTGCTACTATGTCGGGTGACGAGTATACTCTCATCGTTCTGTTCACGATCAGCTTTTGTTTGGGCTGAAGAATATAAATGAGCTTTAATAGTTATCTTCATCATCAGTTGTTCCACGAGGATTAAAAGAAAAAGGTTTTGAAATTAAATTCATTGACAAAGTAGAAAATTTTAATTCGTTAGTAAAGTATAAAGAAACAACCAGCGACTTCATTAAAGAAGCTAACTGGCTGTTGAAAATCGGATTTCGTGATTAAAATTATTGGAAAACTTTTCCCTTACCCGTCAATCAAATAAAATAAATTGAGGGCATATTAGCTACAAAAATGTTGCAAGAAAGATTATCACTAACCAGCTTAAAGCAATAGAATAAATTATTTTTCCCATTTTTAAACTAACAGAATGAAAAGAGTCTCCATACTCATTCTTCAAATTATCGGTTGTGGCTTTTCATATGCACAAACTACCAGTAATGAAAACGTGACATACGACCCACATAATTTTTTTACACAGGGTTTTAATCCACCGGCAGGTAATGCGTACCGGTCGGCCAATGGATCACCGGGACCTATGTATTGGCAAAACAGCACCAGCTATCTCATACACGCCGTTTTAAGCGAAAAGGATACAACCATTAGCGGCGATGTAATGATCACTTACACCAATAACAGCCCCGATAAGCTGGATTATTTATGGCTTCAGCTCGATCAAAATATTTTTAATTCCTCATCAAGGTCAGCAGCCACAACCCCTTTTCCGGGTGATGCTTTTGGTGTACTTGGAAACCCTAAGGGTGGCTATCATATTACCGGTGTATCAGTAACCCATCACGGAAAAACCTATAAAGTTCAACCCATAATTACTGATACAAGAATGCAGGTTCGTTTGAAGAGCCCTATGACTGCAAAAGGAGACAACATAAATGTAAAGGTGGATTATAACTTTGTGATACCTGCCAATGGGGCTGGCCGTTTTGGAAGATTATATGCTAAGACAGGGGTGGTATATCAAATTGCACAATGGTTTCCACGCATGTGCGTGTATGATGACGTGGAAGGCTGGAACACCCTGCCTTATATAGGCCAGGGAGAGTTTTATTGTGATTATGGCAATTATGATTACTACGTTACGGCGCCCTCAGAAATGATCATTTATGGGTCGGGCGATTTGCAAAATGCAATACAGGTTTTAACAGCAGAACAAATAAAAAGATTGGCAGCAGCTGCAAACAGTGAAAAATCAATTACCATAATTGGTGCCGGTGAAATAGGAAAACCTGCTATGCGCCCTGTTGCCAAGGGAAATCTTACCTGGCATTTTATAATGAAGAACACAAGAGATGTTGCCTTTGCAGCCGGTAAAGGTATGATATGGGATGCTGCAAAAATCAACCTTCCATCCGGCCGCAAAGCTATCGCTATGTCGGCATACCCGACGGAAAGCATCGGGGATACGGCATGGACGAGGTCAACAGAATATTTAAAAAACAGCATTGAAATTTATTCAAAAAACTTTTTTGAATATCCCTGGAATACTGCAGTGAGTATTGGTGGTGCAATAGGCGGCATGGAATACCCTGGAATGATCTTCAATGATTACAGGGAAGTAAAAGCGCGTTTATGGTTTCTGATCTCACATGAAATTGGACATAACTGGTACCCGATGATTGTAGGGAACAATGAAAGAAAATATATGTGGCAGGATGAAGGCTTTAATACGTATATTAATTATCGTGCAAACGAACTCTTCAATAATAAAGAATATATAACTGACCCTGCCTATTTTAAAAAGGATTTTTTTGCCTCCCTGGATTATAATGCATTTATGTTCTATCGTGATCCATTAATGACGGTTTCTGATGCTATGGATATAGATCAGCATTATCAATTCTATGGTAAAACGGCCTACGGACTCATTCTGCTTCGTAATGTAGTGGTTGGTAAAGACCGGTTTGATTATGCTTTCAGAAAATATACAGCAGCATGGGCGTTCAAACATCCTACGCCTTACGACTTTTTCCACAGCATTAACAGCGCATCAGGAGAAGATTTGAACTGGTTTTGGAAAGAATGGTTCTTTACAACATGGAAACTTGATCAGGCAGCTGTGGCTGTAAAATACATTGATAACGACCCATCAAAGGGCGCCCTTATCAGCATTGAGAATAAAGGCAAAATGATCTTGCCGGTTATTATAAAAATCATTCAAAATAACGGGCAAACGGAAACAGTTCAACTGCCGGTTGAAATTTGGCAACGGGGTGGTTTGTGGACTTTTAAATATGCTTCAACAAATAATATTGGTAAGGTAATTTTAGATCCTGAAAATGTATTACCGGATGTAAACAGGAAAAACAATGAATGGAATGATGGCAAATAAAAAGATTGAAAAGATGAAAGCTCGCAACCTTAATATGAACCCTTCAACGACCTGATATGAATAAAGCCATGAATAAAATATTATTGTTCTTATTATTGACAAACACTAATAATACTTTGGGACAAACAAGGGTGGATAGTTCTTTCAAACCAAAGAATGTTGCAATACTTTTATATGACGGCGTAGAACTTTTGGATTTTGCGGGCCCGGGAGAAGTATTTCAACAAACTGAATTTAAAGGCAATAAGGCTTTTAATGTTTATACTGTTGGAGTAAATAGCAAGGAAATAGTTAGCCAGAACTTTTTAAAAATTACCACCCAATATATAATTGATGATTGCCCCATGCCGGATATATTAGTTATTCCGGGTGGCAATTCTATTTCGCAGGTCAATAATGAAAAACTAATTTCCTGGATAGGCAGTGTAAATCAAAGAGCAGAATACATACTGTCTGTATGTAATGGAGTGCGATTGCTGGCTAAGACCGGTGCAATTGACGGGATGATGGCAACCAGTCATTTTAGGGCTATTGATAACCTTACAAAAGAATTTCCAAAAGTTAAAATGGTAAAGGGTAAGAGATTTGTTGATAATGGAAGGATCATTACCACTGAAGGAGTTTCTGCAGGAATTGACGGTTCATTATATCTGCTGACTAAAATATTTAATAGAGAAACAGCGGATGAGGTTGCCAGGCAGATGATGTACGCATGGAGACCTGAGACACTAAATGTTATTTCGCCAAATTAATGCGTTTTTTGAAAGGCTGCGTCTTTGCAAATTTGAACCTGCCAAAGCAAAATTATGAGTGAGAAGCCCTTAGTAAATAAAAGATACTTACTTGAAAAATTCGACGCCAAAGGTGGCTGGACGTATGCCGTGATTCCGGAAGTCTTGCAGGACAAGCATTCCCCTTTCGGTTGGGTAAGAGTCCGGGGGACAATTGATGATATTGAAATAAAAAGTTGCCACTTAATGCCCATGGGAAATGGCAAACTCTTTCTTCCAGTAAAAGCATCCATCAGAAAGAAGATCGGGAAAAAGGAAGGAGACTATATCCAGGTTGTTTTATATCCGGACAATTTACCGGTAGAAATACCTGAAGAATTACAAATTTGCTTACTGGATGAACCGGCAGCATACAAAACTTTTTTAAGCTATACAGGTGGAGAACAGAAAGCATTTATTGACTGGATCTATTCTTCAAAAAAAGAAGAAACCAGGATTGAACGTATTGCCAAAACACTTCAAAAACTTCAAAAAAGACAACGGCTAACTGACAAAGGAAAATAACTGCATATCCAGGGTAGTATATTCTCACTATGGTACAAAAATTGTTACAAACAATACTTTGAAATACATGCCGATTTGGTTAAACATGTTAACTTATCGAATTGTAGAAATAAAAAGACTTAACGTCGGGCTTATTTCAAACATTTGGTTCGTGAGACACGAACCACGGAGAAATAGACTTTACCTATAGAAATTGAATGATTTAAGAATAATTTGGATAAACAATTTTAAAAAATAAATCGTGTCAGTATATATAGTAAACGCATATGATATTCATGACTTTGAAATGTTTAAAAACTATCCCCCGCAGGTAGCACCGTTGCTGGTGAAACATGGCGCCAGGGTTTTGGCTATGGAAACAAATCCAAAAGCACTGGAAGGGATACCCAAAACAATGAATGCAATAGTTGAATTCCCTTCAGAAGATGCGGTAAATAATTTCTACAATGACCCGGAATACCAGGCTTTCATTCATTTAAGACTGAATTCCACTTCAAATTGTACCATGATTATGCTTAAACAATTTGAAAAAAAATAACAAAAAGCAAAGGCACATCTTATACGTCATCAATCTAACGGTAAGGCTTACCTGATTTTAATAGTATAAAAATAAATACATTGGTAAAATTATCGTTGATCTAAATACAGGATACTTTTCGAAGGCAATATGCATTCAGTAAAAGGCTACAAACAAAATTTATTTTTTTTGTATGGGGCAATACACCGTTTCATAACTCTTAAATTATTTTTAAGAGAATGGCAGATATCTTTGCTTCACAATTACATTCAGTTTTTATCGTAAAATGGAATGATTTTAGCTATGTTTTAAAAATGCTTAAAAGAATTCCTCTGCATTTTATTAAGTATAGCATTTTACCTGCGATATTGTATATTATTCCGCTTATTATTTTCATACTTGATGAAACGTTTTCAGAAACATGGCTTTTATACGTGGGGAATGCACTGTTTCTTTTCTACATTTTTGCATTCGGAGTTTATTACGCGAAGCAACAAAATAACAGAACTTCACCCCTCAGTGCGGGGTTAGCAGTCACGTTAATCGGGATTATTTTTACCTGCATACTTGTGCTTGTGGTTATTTTTGTACTTGCGCCGGGTGTGTTTCATATAGGTTCCTCCCATCCAATTGAGGATACGCCCGCAGCTCTTCCAAATAAAAATTCGCATGGAGTCATTTTCATGTTATTTTCCAGCGCCACCATAGGAAATTTTGCCGCAGGCTCCGTTTCTTCTGTGCTTGCTGCGGGTGCTACAAAACACACTAAGATGCGGGACTAAGAGCCGTCTTGAACTTTTAACTATGAACTATGAACTTTTAAGACTTCGAGCTTTTAACCTTCACATTCCACCAGTACGTTAGCTTCAGCACCAATGCCCTGTTGCGGACTGAAAATGGGGCAGGCAGGTAATTATCAGTATATACAATGAACAGGTCGGAAGCAGGCTTGTACCGCCACTGGAACCTTGTGTTCAGGTTGATGTTATTAAGCTGTTCGTTGTATTGTACGAAAGTAGTGAAGAATAAGTTATTGCTCATGGTCACATCTATCCGGGGACCTATAAGCCAGAATTTTGTAATGTTCCATGGAGAAGGAAGGCTGATTTTATTATAAGTTGCATTTATTGTTACACTTACATAAGGTTGAAAACGATAGCCCAGGTTTGCGCTGATGTTATACCTGCTTCCATTGGCATAATATCCACCGAAACGGCTGGACAAGCCATAGGTTAGAAGGCTTTTCGGTTTCGAAACGAAATCTTCCCCAAAAGCATACCAGCGATGTTCTGTACCGCGGGCCAATGTATCTTTCTTGAAATTGGTAGGATCAAAGGGTTGCTGAAGCTGTACATAGTCGTGAGCTACCCAGGGTGCAAAGGTACTCTGACTGCGGAAACTAAAATTGTATAAAAAAATCAATTCATCATCTGTACGTCGCAGGGATTCGTTGTTATACAAAGCATAAATCATTTTCGGGCCATGTGATAAAATATTTCCCCCTTTTGGAAAGAAATAATAGCCAGCTTGTGGATTTATTTTGATGTAGGCGTTACGGGGTACATATCCCACTTCTGCATTGTAATTCTTTCCAACATATTCCTGCTGCCAATAAAGCAACCACCGTCGACTGCTATATTGCAAATGTGCCGCATGTACAAAATCATTTCCCTGCCTCCCGGCAGTGAAAGATTTTATGAACATAACTTTCCCGGTCACCACATTATTGGATGACGCCAGGTTGTATTCAATACCTATGTTCCTGTTATAATCAGAGTACACAGGCTTCCCCGAATCTGCACCCGGCCTGTAATGCAAAGATTGCTTATTAATGAAGATAACTCCAATATTGGATCTTGAAAATAATCTCCGCTGAACTGAAACTACCGTAAAATTCTGCGCGGGCAAACCAATCGAATCCACACTACCCGTTTGCATATCCATCGCACCTATCCTCCAGTTTTTATCAGGCTTACCACTTAATCTTGCACCAAAATTAATGGGCACACCCAATCCAATTCTTCTTGAAAAGAAGGGACGTATCGTAGCATATCCAAAGTTGGCAAACAGATCTCCATTCTCTAAAAAGAACTGACGTTTTTCAGGAAAGAACAATTCATAGCGGTCCAGGTTGGTTACCTGTTGGTCAATTTCAACTTGCGAAAAATCGGGGTTAACAGTGAGGTCCAGGTTTAGTGAAGAGCTTATCGCAATCTTGGCATCCAGGCCTATGTCTTTCCTGTAATTGGTCTTGGTGCCGTGTTCATAGTCCTTACCAGAGCCCCCCAATGCATAGGGGATCAGGGAAATGTTAGCTCCGATAGCCGGTGGTGGCTCATCCCAAATAAGATCTCCGGTATAAGCCAAAGATGCTGTCGGAAACTGGCGTGGCATAGGTGCCCATGAACTTTTTTCAGATGTTCTTAAATCATTACGGCTGAAGTTGATTCCCCACTTTCTGATACCATTTTTATATCGAATGCTCGAGAAAGGAACGGCCATTTCAAGTATCCACCTCTCTTTGTAATTTTTTACTTTAGATATCCACTTATTATCCCAGTTCAAATCTACTTTGCCCCCTTCGTACATGGTTCCATCCCATTGGGCACCTGCGGCATTCGTTCCGAAAGAAAAACCATTGGTGAGATCATTGAATGTATCCATGAACAATAAAAAATTGTCATTTTTCCCAAAGACAAAGTCACGCCTGAGCGATTCGACAAAATAACGGTCCGGAGTACTTTTAAAACATACGGCAACGAGATAGAGGTTGTGATCGTCGTAACACATCCTCACTTCAGTTTTCACTTTTGCAAGAGAAGTGTCCATCGGAAGCACCATAAAAAATTGTGATGTTGCTTCAGCATCCCGCCATGCTGCGTCATCCATCGTTCCATCAACTTTTATAAGTGAAGTAGCTTTATGAATATGTAATTGAAATGATTCATTCTTTTTTTGAGCACATACCGGGTGAGCGCTCAGGAAAATGAAGAAGTAAAAAAATAATATCCTGCAGATGTTCTTTGAACATTTTTTCAATACAAAAAATTTATAAATTATCTTATTCCTTATTCCACCACATAGAAACAGTGCCATAGATTCGCAAAAAAATTATGGGCTATCCAAAATGTCCAAATGAACCTGATCCCATGTGATAAAGCAATTGAGTAGAGACGGGTTTAAAAACCCCAGCTCTTCATAATCTTTAGATCCTCTTTTGAACATTCAAGAGGGGTTTTCCCCTGGTAAGATTCCTGTTCAATTATGAATTCGGTTGTACCACCCGATTTCCTGGCAAGCTCTACGATCTCTTTCACGGGCAGAAGACCTTTACCCAATATAGTACTTTCGTAGTCCTCATCCATTTCTCCTTTTTTGGCTGCTTTGATCTCATCTTTTACATGCATACTTTCAAACCTTCCGGGATATTTTTTGATGATATCCAGCGCCCTGCCACCGGCACCATACATATTTCCAATATCCATTTGCTGGATCACCAAGGCAGGATCAGTATGTTCCAGGATAATATCATAGAGTTTCTTACCGTTTAAAGAATACTTGAACTCGAAATTGTGATTGTGATACCCAAATTTCAATCCTGATTTTTTACACAGCTCACCGGATTTATTGAACACGTTGAGAAAGCTGATGAGATCGTCATAATTTTTACGCAGGCTTTCATCAAGCCACGGGCTTATTACATATTTCTGACCTACAGTTGCAGCATCTTCGACTGTTTGTTTCCATTCATCAGTAAAATCATTGGTTGCTTTATCCCAATGCTTATCAGACATTACCGTATGGCCGCTTGGCATTTGCAAGCCAAGGTCATTCAAAACTTTTTTAAATTCTGTAGCACTATATCCATAGAATTTCCTTTCAACATAACTGGCATGCTCTACATTTTTATATCCCATGGCAGCTAATTGCTTTAAAGTGTCGAGAGGATCTTTTTTCATTTCATCGCGAACGGAATATAACTGGATACCCAATATCGTGTCCATCGCATTTTTATTTGCAAAGATATTGTTGGAAAAAAACATAGTTCCCGCAAGTGAGAGGGAACTGTTTACGAGAAATTTTCTTCTTGATAGTTGCATATTTATAGATTTTAATGTAGAAAAAATGAAATAGTATTTAGCAAACGTTATTGAATATTTTATAAATCTTAATCAAATGCGGGAGTGCCCACGGTATCGAGCCAGGCAACTTTTTGTTCTGCTTCGTGAGGCTTACCTATAATCTTTGCATACAATTCCGGCCTCCTTGCTTTTTTATACCTGAATCCACCGGCATTGACGAGTTTTTCTTTATTAAGAGTTGCCGTTACCACATCATTTCCTAACGCGGTGCACTCTGCAATAACATCGCCAAACGGATCTATGATCATGGAACAACCATTCTTAAGCTGATCATCATCCATCCCGATGGCATTGGAAAATACTGCATATAGTCCATTATCATACGCCCTTGCGGGCAGCCATTTCATAAGCCATTCGCGTCCCTTCATGCCATAAAATTCCAAACGCAACGATGTAGGATCATTCTCTTTATTCTTCCATAAAACAGGATCTACAAATCCTGCTCCCGGCCGCGGAGAAGGGGTACACATGGTTACGTGCGGCATAAAAATAATGTCGGCCCCTAACAGGCTTGTGGCTCTCACATTTTCAATAATATTATTATCATAGCAAATAAGAATGCCACATTTCCACCCGTTTAATTCAAATATCGTATATGCGTCACCGGGAGTGATATCTGAATGAATAAATGGATGTAATTTCCGGTGCTTTGCAATCAGTCCATTCCTGTT
>Ga0068860_100003502_pt1 | contig 16154 bp, 12 predicted proteins | sample KBSSwiS32_FD_66597 | JGI IMG/M metagenome (GOLD analysis project Ga0068860, IMG submission 66597) | Switchgrass rhizosphere microbial communities from Kellogg Biological Station, Michigan, USA - KBS Switchgrass S3-2 | ecosystem: Host-associated > Plants > Roots > Rhizosphere > Soil ... | reverse complement strand
GAATTGCCAGCGCACCTCACGCACGCGAGCGGCGTTGCCCCAGGCCGCACGCAGGTCGGACTCGACGATCGACACGGGATCTTCGCCGCGTGCCTTGATGTAGCGCTGCGTCGCCGACCACGAGCGGAAATAGGCGAGCAGATGGTCGACCGTCCACTGCGCGGCCATCGGGAATACCGGCGCGGTGATTTCCTCGAACGGAAACGACAAAGTGCGATAGGCCGACTCGACGTGAACGCGTTCGGCCGGCCAGTACGGGCCGGTCAGGTCGACGTACAGATGATTCTTTATCGCATCGATCGCGGCATCGCCGCTGCTGCAGTCGGCGTAGGTCCACGCTGCGAAAACGCCGCGCGGTTTCAGCACGCGCCGGACTTCGGCATAGAAGCGGTCGAGATCGATCCAATGCAGGGCCTGGGCGACGGTGACGAGACTGACGCTCGCGTCGTCGAGCGTCGCTTGTTCGGCCGGCTCGATCCGATATTCGACGTTGGCCTGCCGTTCCGCGTTGGCGATCTGCGCGGCACTCGGATCGGTGCCGATGACGCGCGCGAAGTGGGCGGCCAGCGCGACGGTCGCCTGACCGTTGCCGCACGCGCAGTCCCAGGCGAGATCGCGAGCCGGCGGCTGCCCGGCCAGCCACGCGAACAGCGCCGGCGGGTAAGTCGGCCGCGCTTCGCGGTAGATGCCGGCGTGGCCGGAGAAGTGGTCCTTGAATGACGTCATGGTGCGCGTAGCCCTTGTCTACATTTCTCCCGCCGGCGCGAGAACGTGCCGACTGCTGGCGCCCGGAGCGTCGGCGAACAGCGTAGCTGGCCCGCAGGGCGAGCGCCATGGACGGCGCGAGCCAGGCGCTGAGGGTGATGCATCCGAATATTACTTCGCACGGATGAGCGCCACCCTCACCCGGCGCGCACGGCGCGCCGGCCTCTTCCGCCAGCGGCAGAGGCGAACGACGGACTTACGCGCCGCGCGCGGATGCCCTGCAGTTCGTCTTCTTCAAAATTGATCACTCCTCGAATTGATCACTCCTCGACGATGCGTGCTTCTCCGGGCCGCAGGCCGTCGAGCGCGATGTCGCCGATGCGCGTGCGGATCAGACGCAGCGTCGGCAGGCCGACCGCGGCGGTCATGCGCCGGACCTGGCGGTTGCGGCCTTCGCGGATCGTCAGCTCGATCCAGGCATCCGGCACCGTTTTGCGGAAGCGCACCGGCGGATCGCGCGGCCATAGCCAGTCCGCAGGACGGCCGAGCAGACGCGCGCGCGCCGGCAGCGTCGGCCCGTCGTTCAAAAGTACACCTTTTTGCAATTGCGCCAATTGCGCGTCACTCGGCGTCCCCTCGACCTGCACGAGGTAGGTCTTTTCGGTGCCGGCGCGCGAACGATCCGTGGCGCCCGGGCGGGACGGCGGGGCCGTCAGGCGCTGCGCAAGTGCGCCGTCGTTGGTCAGCAGCAGCAGGCCTTCGCTGTCGTAGTCGAGCCGGCCGGCCGGATAGATGTCGGGAAACTTGACGAAGTCGGCGAGCGTGCGCCGGCGCGATCCGTGTTGCGCTTCGCCGACGCGATCGGTGAACTGGCACAGGACGCCGTACGGCTTGTTCAATGCGAGCAGCATCTGCGGTCGCTCAGAGCGAATCATGCTCCTGCAGTCCATGGCCGAAAACCGCTCCTGCATTTTCGACGGGCAGGAGCCCAAGTGCCTCGGAGGCCATGGATGGCCGAGAGAGGCCGACGGGCAGGAGCCCAAGTGCGCTGGGCAGGAGCCCAAGTGCGCTGGGCAGGAGCCCGAGTGCCCCGAAGGCCATGGATGGCCGAGTGGGGCCCTCGGAGGCCACGGATGGCCGAGAGAGGCCGGCATCCCGCCGGGCAGGAGCCCAAGTGCGCTGGGCAGGAGCCCGAGTGCCCCAAAGGCCATGGATGGCCGAGCGGGGCCCGCGGAGGCCATGGATGGCCGAGAGCGGCCGCCATCCATGGCCGTGAAAAACGAACGGCCGCACGAGGCGGCCGCCCGTCGTCGCGCCTGTACGTCTCAGTTCTTTGCAGCGCCCTTCGCCTCATCGGCGCCCTTGAATATGGCATCGCCGCCCGGTTTGACGAAGCGCAGCGTCATGCGGTCCGACTCGCCGATCGCGAGGTATTTGTCCTTGTCCTTGTCGCCGAGCTCGAGCGTCGGCGGCAGCGTCCATACGCCTTCCGGATAATCCTTGGTGTCCTTCGGATTGGCATTGACCTCGCTCTTCGCGTCGAGCTTGAAGCCGGCCTCGCTCGCGAGCTTGATCACGAAATCCTCCGGCAGATAGCCGGACTTCTTGATCTTCTCGAGATCGGCGCCGGGCGCGGCGCGATGATCGGTCACGCCGAGCACGCCGCCCGGCTTGAGCACGTCGAAGGCAGCCTTGAACATGCCGGGCGCCGCATCGGCCATGACCCAGTTGTGGACGTTGCGGAACGTCACGACCATGTCGGCGGAGTTCGGCGCGCCGAAGTTCGGCGCCTTCAGGTCGAACTGCTCGACCTTGGCTTCGCCGTATTGCGCCGCATCGCCGGAGAATTTCTTGCTCAGCGAATCCATGTCCTGCGCGTCCTCGCCGTCCTTTTTCTTCGGCGTGACGATGGCGGCGATGTAGTTGCCGCTGCCTTTCATCAGCGGCGCGAGCACTTCGGCGTACCAGCCGCCGCCCGGGGTCAGTTCGATCAGCGTCATGCCGGGCTTCAAGCCGAAGAATTCGAGCGTCTGCTTCGGATGCCGATACTGGTCGCGCGCCTTGTTCTTGTCGGAACGCCAGGTACCGGCGAGCACGAGATCGAGCTTTTGCGAGAACGGCTGCACGGCGCTCTGCGGCGGCGGCGGCTGCGGCGGCTGATCGTTGGCCGGCTTCGGCGGCGTCGCGGCAATCGTGTTGTCGGCCGGTGCCGGCGGCGGGCTGCCGCTGCAGGCAACCAGGGCCAGGGCCAGCGGGACGGCGAGGGTGAACTTGATCATTGCGTTTCAGCCTTCGGTTCGTATGGAGACGATGCGTTCGATTATAGCGCCGCGGCGAAAGCGCCGGGTGAGGTCGGCAGGCGCAAGGCATCGGGATAGGGCGGCACATCCGGCGCCTCGCCACGGCGAAGTCGCTGCTGCAGCTCGGTCCACCAGCGCACGTTGAAGATTTCGCCGTGCGTGCGAATCAGCGCGTCGCGCAATTCGGGCTCCACGCCGAGGAAGCTCGGGAACTGTTCCGGAAACACGTCGTGCGGGCCGACGTAGTAGGTGTCGAGGCCCGGTGTCGTCTCGTCGCTGTCCGGCAGCTCGCGGAACCGGCACTCGGTGACCAGGCACAACTCGTCGTAGTCGTAGAAGATCGCGCGGCCGTGGCGGGTCAGACCGAAATTCTTGAACAGCAGGTCGCCAGGGAAGATGTTGTTGCGGGCCAGATCCTTGATCGCCTGGCCGTAGTCGAGGATCGCGCGCAGCGACACCGTCTCGGCATTCTCGCGCACGTACAGGTCGAGCGGGCGCAGGCGGCGCTCGACGTAGCAGTGGGTGACGACGACATCGTCACCTTCCGCGTAGGCGCTTTCGCGGCATTCGCCGAGCAGCTCGGCCAGCAGCGCCGGTTCGAAGCGCGTGCGCGGAAAGCGCAGGAAACGGAACTCCTGCGCGTCGATCAGGCGGCCGGCGCGATCGTGGTGGAAGACCAGGCGGTATTTCGCCATGACTTCCTCGCGCACCGCGTCCTTCGGGAATGCGAAGCGGTCGCGGATCAGCTTGAACACGAGCGGATAGCTCGGCAGCGTGAAGACCAGCATGACCATGCCGCGAATGCCGTCGGCGTGGACGAACTGCTCGTCCGGATCACTGGCCAGGTGACGATAGAAGTGCCGGTAGCGCTCGGTCTTGCCCTGCTTGGCGCGGCCGAGCACGGTGTAGATCTCGTCGACCGGCTTGTTCGGCAGCAGGGTGTGCAGGAACACGATCGCATCGCCGACGGTCGCCAGGTCGGCGTGCAGATAGCTGCGCGTGTAGCCGAAGATCTGCGCGACGTTCTCGCGCTCGACCAGCACGGCGTCGGCGCGGATGCCGGCCGCATCGTGGACCAGGGCGATGACCAGCGGCGCGGTGCGTTCGACGCCGAAGATGCGCCCGACCAGGTAGGCGCGGCGCTCGCGGTAGAACACGGTCTCGAGCAGTTCGACCGCGCGCACCGGCTCGTCGCCCCAGCTTTCCAGGCGCCGCGCCAGCGTGTCGGCGATGCGCATCGCGCACAGGCCGGCATGCGCGTACGGCGCGTTGAACGGATAATCGTCGAGGATCTTCTGGCAGATCCGCGGCAGATTGCCCCAGACCGCGTAGCTGTGCCGCGCGACCGGATGCGTGATGCGATCGGTCGGATCGATGTCGAGCGCGACGAATTCGATCTGCGCGTCGACGCCGCGGATGCGGAAGAAGCGCCGCGCCAGCGTGTTGAACCAGGTCATGTACAGCTCCTGGTCGAGCAGTCCGGCAATTGCCGTGGAATAGGCGTCGCGCACGGCGCTCCACAGCACACGGTCGGCCGGTGCGGCGCCGAGCATGCGCTCGATGCGCTCGGCCATTTCGCCGATGCAACGCTCGTACAGCTCGATGCGTTCGCTCGTATCGCTTTGCGCGCCCTGCCAGTCGCGCATCTCGAAGCGGCGCTGGGCGCGCTTGGTGACCGTGCTGAAGCGCGCGTGATAGTCGGCGAAGCCGGCGCGCAATTCGCGGGCCAGCACGTCGGCCAGCGCCTTGTCGACTTCGACCGGCACGGAATGGATCGCGGCGTTCATGCGTGCAGTCTATGCAAGATGCGACGGCGCGTCACGGTGAGCGTTGTAGCATGTCAAAAGACGATAGCCGTGAGCCGTGAGCCGGAAAGCGCTGAGCGCTCTCTGCCTCCGGTAGCCCGTAGAGGCGCGCGCGCTCTTGATCTCCGGCTACCGGCTACCGGTTCCCAGCTACCGTCTTCTTTCCATTGCCGCGGCCAATCGCGCGCACGCGACCCCTCTCGTCGCTGAGATACTTGCGAATCTCCGGATGCAGCCAGTCGCGAAACGCGAGCAGCGGCGCGTAGTCGCCGGAACGCTGCGGATAGACCAGATAGTGGCTGTAGCCGGCCGGCATGCGCTGGTCGGTCAGGCGGACCAACGTGCCGTTGTCGAGCAGCGGCTTGGCCAGCACCTGGCGGCCGAGCACGATGCCGAGGCCTTCGGCCGCGGCTTTGTGCAGCAGCTCGGCGTCGGTGAACGTCGCCGCGAAACGGCGCGGCATCGTCCCGCCATACTGCGCGAACCAGCGCCGCCAGCGCCGGTTGTCGTCGTCGGACTCGCCGATCAGCGGCCAGGCGCCCATTTCGTCGGGCTTCGGCTTGCGCTTGCGGCCGATCAGCTTCGGACTGGCCATCGGCACGATCCATTCCTCGAACAGCAACTCGGCGGTCAGGCCGGGCCACTGGCCGCTGCCGAGGCGCATCGCCGCGTCGATCGGCTCGCGCTCGAAGTCGACCAGCGCCACGCTGGTCTGCAGGTTGAACTCGAGGCCAGGATGCAGTGCCATGAACGCCGGCAGGCGCGGCATCAGCCAGCTCGACGAGAATGACGGCAGCGCGCTGAGCGTCAGCGCGTCGGGATTGCGTTCGCGCAGGCTCGCGAACACGCGCTCGATACCATCGACGTGCGGCGCGATCGACTCGAGCAGGCGCTCGCCGTGCGGCGTCAGGGTTACGCCGCGCGGCCCGCGCACCAACAGGCGCTGGTTCAGGCGTTGCTCGAGCACGCGCATCTGATGGCTCAGCGCGCTGACCGTGAGATTCATCTGGGTCGCGGCACGAGTCAGGTTGCGGGTGCGCGCGACGGCGACGAAAGCCTGCAGGGCGTGCAACGGTTCACGGCTCATGACAGGCCTCGCCGGACTGCGGCGCGTGTTGAAACGCATTCAACTCTGGGTTGCAAAAGTATCGCTTTTTTGCACACCTGAGCAAGCCTATCTTCTGCCTCCGTCAATACAAGAGGCTTTTGCCATGACCACTTTCTGGAAGCAATTGCAGCGCCTGGCGCTCGGCCAGCTGTTCAACGGCGGCTACCTGAGCGCGCCGCCGGCGTCGGCGAAACCGGCCGCGAAACCGCTACCGAAAGATCGCACGGCCGAGTTCGGCAATCGCCTGCCGCACGCGCAGATCGTGGCCTGCCAATGACCGCCGCATGCGCCACGGCGGATAGCTGCGGCGGCACCGGGCCTGCACCGTGCGCCGTGGCAGCAATGAAAGACGCCCGGCGCCATGGCGGCGGCTGGGCGTTCTTCCTGTTCGTCGTCGCGTTCGCGCTGCGTTCGTTCTTTGCGCTGGCGATCCGACGCTGCAGGCCGGGTCCGGTCAAATGGCCCTGATCGTCCGCCGCATCAGACGGCGCGAATCAGCGCGTCGGCGAACTCGGAACACTTGACCTCTTTCGCACCGTCCATCAGCCGCGCGAAATCGTAGGTCACAGTCTTGTTGCCGATCGCGACATCCATGGCGCGGATGATCGCGTCGGCCGCTTCGGTCCAACCCATGTAGCGCAGCATCATCTCGCCGGACAGGATCACCGAGCCCGGATTGACCTTGTCCTGGTCGGCGTATTTCGGCGCCGTGCCGTGGGTCGCTTCGAACACGGCGTGGCCGGTCAGGTAATTGATGTTGCCGCCCGGCGCGATGCCGATACCGCCGACCTGCGCGGCGAGCGCGTCGGACAGATAGTCGCCGTTGAGATTCAGCGTCGCGATGACGTCGAACTCCTCGGGACGCGTCAACACCTGCTGCAGCGTGATGTCGGCGATCGCGTCCTTGATCAGGATGCGGCCGCTCGCGAGCGCCGCTTTCTGCTCGGCATTCGCCGCCGCTTCGCCGTTCGCCGCCTTGGTCTTTTCCCACTGCTCCCAGGTGTACACCTCGTCGCCGAACTCGCGCTCGGCCAACGCGTAGCCCCAGTTGCGGAACGCGCCCTCGGTGAACTTCATGATGTTGCCCTTGTGCACGATCGTCACCGACTTGCGCTTGTTCGCAATCGCGTACTCGATCGCCGCGCGGATCAGCCGCTCGGAACCGTCCTTGGATACCGGCTTGATACCGATGCCGGAGCTTTCCGGAAAACGAATCTTCGCGTACTCCTTCGGGAAGTTCGCCTTGAACAGCTCGAGGAACTTGCGATTCGCGTCGCCGCCCTGTTCGAATTCGATGCCGGCGTAGATGTCCTCGCAGTTCTCCCGGAAGATCACCATTTCGACTTTTTCCGGCGCCTTGACCGGCGACGGCACACCCTTGAACCAGCGCACCGGGCGCAGGCAGACGTAGAGGTCGAGCATCTGGCGCAGCGCGACGTTGAGCGAACGGATGCCGCCGCCGATCGGCGTGGTCAGCGGACCCTTGATCGAAACGAGGTAATCGCGGCACGCGGTCACGGTCGAATCCGGCAGCCAAGAACCGAACTGCTTGAAGGATTTTTCGCCGGCATAGACTTCGAGCCAGTGGATCTTGCGCTGGCCCTTGTAGACCTTGTCGACCACCGCGTCGAACACGCGCACCGAGGCGCGCCAGATGTCGCGGCCGGTGCCGTCGCCTTCGATGAATGGCACGATCGGATTGTTCGGCACGGTCAGCTTGCCGTCGGCGATCGTGATCTTGGCACCGCCGGCCGGCGGCGTGAGGGTCGGTTCGGACATGGGACTCTCCCGGTTGTTATGAGTGCCGGCATCGCTTGGCCGGTTTTGTGCCGCTTATTGTAACTGAGGGCTGAGGCTGAGGGCCGGGGGCAGCTCAGCATTGCGGGCTGGCGATCTTCTTGCTCGTCATTCCGGCGGAAGCCGGAAATCCAGTGTCTGACTTCTCAGAAACAGGAGCCATCCTGGACTCAGGCAGCGAAGCAGAACAAGGAACTGGATTCCGGCTTTCGCCGGAATGACGAGCCAAAGCGGAATGGCCGCAACACGCTCTTCAGCTCTTCGGCGCTCAGCTCTCGCTTCACTCGTGGCGATTCGGATCGTTCGTCGCGGCCAGGGTCTGCTCGGCCGACTCTAGCGTGTCGCCGAGCAGGCGGCGCACGAAGACATAGAACACCGGGATCAACAGCACGCCGAGGAACGTCGCGAAGATCATGCCGCCGATCACGCCGGTGCCGATTGCGTGGCGCGCGTTGGCGCCGGCGCCGGTCGAGATCGCCAGCGGCAGGACGCCGAGGATGAAGCAGAACGAGGTCATCAGGATCGGCCGCAGGCGCAACCGCGCCGCGTCGACGACCGCCGCGCCGAGCGGGCGGCCGGCGCGCTGTTCCGCCACCGCGAACTCGACGATCAGGATCGCGTTCTTCGCGGCCAGACCGATGATCGTCAGCAGACCGACCTTGAAGTACACGTCATTGGTGAGGCTCGGATCGAAGAAGTGGCGCAGCCAGGTCAGCACGAGCATGCCGGTCAGGCCGAGCGGGACGACCAGCATGACCGCGACCGGAATCGACCAGCTCTCGTACAGGGCGGCCAGGCACAGGAACACGACGATCAGCGACAGCGCGATCAGCAGCGGCGCCTGGCTGCCGGAAATGATTTCCTGCAGCGACTGGCCGGTCCATTCCGAGCCGAAGCCCGGAGGCAGCTGCTTGACCAGATCCTGCATCAGCGCCATTGCCTCGCCGGTGCTCTTGTTCTGCGTGTTGCCGCCGACGATGTCGATCGCCTCGTAGCCGTTGTAGCGCACCACGCTCGGCGAACCCATCTTCCAGTTCGTCTGCACGACGTTCGACAGCGGCACCATCGATGCGTTCGCGCCGCCCGACGCGCTGGCGGTCACGCCGACGGCCGTCGTGCCGTTCGCATTCGTCGTCGCGGTCTTGCTCGGTACGTAGAAGTGGCTCAACGCATCGGGATTGGCGCGGAACGCCGAGTCGGCCTGCATGTTGACGCGCAGTACGCGGCCGCCGTAGATGAAGTCGTCGACGTAGACCGGCGCGAGCATCAGGCGGATCGCCGTGTAGACGTCGTTGAGGGTCAGGCCCATCGACTGCGCCTGGACGCGGTCGACCTTCATCTCGAGCTGCGGCGCGTCCTCGAGGCCGTTCGGGCGCACGCCGACCAGCGTGTCGGCGTGCTTGGCCGCATTGCCGAGCAGGATGTTCTGCGCGGCGATCAGCGCCTCGTGGCCCTGGCCGTTGCGGTCCTGCAGGTACATGTCGAAACCGCCGAAGCGGCCGAGGCCGCGGATCGTCGGCAGGTTGACGACGAACGCCTGGCCGTCGCGCACGCCGCCGAACAGCTGGCCCTGGATGCGCTGGATCAGTTGCGGCGCAGTCGCCTTGCGGTCGCCCCACGGCTTGAAGCGGATGAACGCCATGCCGACGTTCTCGCCGCTGCCGATGAAGCTGAAACCGCTCAACGCGAACGTCGCGAACACCTCGTCGTTGCTGCGGATGATCGACGCAACCTTGTCCATGACCGCGTTCGTGCGCGAAATCGTCGCACCGGCCGGCAGCGCGACGACGGCAAGCGCGTAGCCCTGGTCCTCTTCCGGCACGAAGCTGGTCGGCAGCTTGATGAACATGAAGGCGCAGGCCGCGACGATCAGCACGAACACGGCCATCCAGGACGGCACGTGGCGGATCGCGCTGCGGATGTTGCCGGTGTAGGTGTTGCGGGTCCAATCGAACGTGCGGTTGAACCAGGCGAAAAGGAAATTCTTCTTGCCCTCGTGCAGCGGCTTGATGATCGTCGCGCACAGCGCCGGCGTGAAGATCAGGGCGAGGAACGCCGAGAAGCCGGTCGACAACGCGATGGTCAGCGCGAATTGGCGGTAGATCGCGCCGACCGAACCGGCCTGCATCGCGCTCGGCACGAACACCGCCATCAGCACGACCGCGATTGCGACCACGGCGCCGGAAATCTGCTGCATCGCCTTGCGCGTGGCTTCCTTCGGACCGAGGCCCTCCTCGCGCATGATGCGCTCGACGTTCTCGATCACGACGATCGCGTCGTCGACGACGATGCCGATCGCCAGGACCATGCCGAACAGGCTCAGCTGATTGATCGTGAAGCCGACCGCCCACATGCCGAGGAAGCCGCCCATCAGCGCGACCGGAATGACCAGCGTCGCGATGACCGTGGCGCGGACGTTCTGCAGGAACAGCAGCATGACCAGGAACACCAGCACGACCGCCTCGAGCAGCGTCTTGACCACCTCTTCGATCGAGATGCGGATGAACTGGGTCGAATCGTACGGGACGAAATACGACACGCCCGGCGGGAACGTCGACTTGAGGTCCTCGAGCTTGGCACGCACCTGCTTGGCGACGGTCAGCGCGTTCGCGCCGCTGACCAGCTGCACGCCGACGCCGGCGACCGGCGAGCTGTTGTAGACGACGCGCTGGCCATAGTTGTACGGCCCGAGCTCGACCCGGGCGACGTCTTTCAGATGCACGGTCGTGCCGGCACTGTCGGTGCGCAGGATGACGTTCTCGAATTGCTGCGGCGTCGTGAAGCGGCCTTCGGCGCGCACGGTCGCCGTGAAGCCGACCCCGGGCTGCGCCGGTTCCGAGCCGATCGAGCCGGCCGCGACCTGGACGTTCTGCGCTTGCACGGCGGCCAGCGCCTGGGCCGCCGACAGGCCGTAGCCGTGCAGCTTGTCCGGGTCGAGCCAGATGCGCATCGCATATTCGGAGCCGACCTGGAACGTGTTGCCGACGCCCTGCAGGCGCGCGATCTGATCGATCACGCTCGACGAGACGAGGTTGTTCAACTCGTAGGAATTCATCCGCCCGTCTTCGGACTTCAGCGCGAAGAACATCAGGAAGTCCGGGTTCGACTTGACCGTGGTCACGCCCTGCTGGGTGACCTCGGTCGGCAGGCGCGGCGTCGCCAGCGCGACCTTGTTCTGGGTCTGCACCTGGGCGATGTCGGGATCGGTTCCCGGCTCGAACGTCAGCGTGACCGACGAGCCGCCGTTCGCGCTCGAGGTCGAGCTGAAGTACATCAGGTGATCGATGCCGGTCAGCTGCTGCTCGATGACCTGGGTGACGGTCCTTTCGACCGTCTCGGCGTCGGCGCCGGGATAGCTCGCGTTGACCACGACCTGCGGCGGCGCGATCGACGGATACGATTCGATGCCGAGCGTCGTGATGGCGAGCGCGCCGCCGAGCAGGATCAGGATCGCGATGACCCAGGCGAAGATCGGGCGGTCGATGAAGAAACTCGGCATGGCGTCTGTGCGTCGTGGGTTTGTGATTGACGGTCAAAGGTCAAAGGTCAAGGTCAAAGGGGCGCATGCGCCTCGCTCTGCATTGACCTTTGACTCCTGACCTTGACCGATGCTGTTGCCTCAGTGTTTGTCGCCGCTCGCTGGCGCGCTCGCGGCCGGCTTCGCGCTGTCGCCCTCCGGCTGCCACGGCACGGCCTTCGCCGGCCCGTCCGCCTTGACCTTCTGCACGCCGGAGACGACGATCTGATCGCCGTCGTCGACGCCGTCGCTGACGATCCAGCTGTCGCCTTGCTGGCTGTCGATCGTGATGCGCTTCTGCGCGACCTTGCCGTCCTTGCCGACGACGTAGACGTACGGACCCTTGGTGTCGCGCAGGACCGCAGCCTGCGGTACGCGCCAGGCATGCTTGAGTTCGCCGAACGTGACGCGCACGCTGACATACATGCCGGGCAGCAGCTTGTGGTCCGGGTTCGGCACGATGCCGCGCAGGTTCACCGCACCGGTCGACGCGTCGACGGCGACGTCGGAAAAGTCGAGCGTGCCGGGTTCGCTGTACGGCGTGCCGTCCGGCAGCACGAGTTCGACCTTGGCCTTGTTGCGCTGTTCCAGGTTCACCTCGCCGCTGGCCTGGGCGCGCTGCAGCTCGTCGAGCTCGCCGACGGCCTGGCTGAAATTGACGTAGATCGGGTCGATCTGCCAGATCGAGGTCAGCAGCGTCGCCTCGCCCTGACCGACCAGCGCCCCTTCGGTCACCTGCTGCTGGCTCGCGCGGCCGCTGATCGGCGCCTTGACGCTGGCGTAGCCGAGGTTGATGCGCGCCGCCTCGACGTTCGCCTGGGCCTGCTTGACCGCGGCGGCGCTGGTGCGCTCGGCCGCTTCGGCGTTGTCCATGTCGGTCTTCGACATGAGGCCCTTGCTGGCGACCGAGCGCGCACGTTCGGCGGCGACATGGTTGTTCTGCGCGGTCGCCTGCGCGGCGGCGAGATTGGCCAGCTGCGCGTTCAGCGCGGCCTGCAGCGGCGCCGGATCGATCTGGAACAGCACGTCGCCTTCCTTGACGTCGCTGCCTTCGGTGTAGACGCGCTTGACCAGCACGCCGGCAACGCGCGCGCGCACGTCGGCGGTGCGTGTCGCCGACAGGCGACCGACCAGATTTCGGGTCAGCGGAATCGCCTGCGCCTTGGCGGCGAGCACGCCCACTTCCGGCGGCGGCATTTGCGGCGGGGTCGGCGGTGCCTTGCTGCAGGCAGTCAGACCCGCGATGCCGGCGAGGATCAGCAGGGGCAGATACGGCGACCTCATAGGCTCGATCTCCATGTTCTTCTTCTTGTTCGTCGGCGCGCACTGCCGCAAACAGCGCAGAATCAATAATTAACCGTTGAGTATAAATTAAACGGGGCGACGCGGCCGCACACAATGGGCCGAACGTCACTGTCCAACGGCTTGGGCATCACTCGAAACAGCTGCGGTTACGACCGGACCCGCTAACGTCCGCTCAGCCGCTGCATCGTCTCCGGGTAGCGCGCGCCGGCTGCAGCATTCGGCGGAAACGCCGCGTCGAGCGCCGCGAGCTCGTGCGGCTCGAGCTCGATGCCGAGGGCCGCGATGTTCTGGGCCAGGTAGCGGCGGCGCTTCGTGCCCGGTATCGGCACGATATCGTCGCCCTGGGCCAGCACCCAGGCCAGCGCGACCTGCGCCGCCGTGCAGCCCTTGCGGTCGGCCAGTTGTCCGACCTTGGCGACGAGCGCGAGGTTGCGCGCGAAGTTGTCGCCCTGGAAGCGCGGGTTCAGGCGCCGGTAGTCGTCCGGTGCGAAGTCGTCGAAATGCTTCAGCTCGCCGCTGAGAAAACCGCGGCCGAGCGGGCTGTAGGCGACGAAGCCGACACCGAGCTCGCGGCAGGTGGCCAGTACTCCATCCTCCGGATCGCGCGTCCACAGCGAATATTCGCTCTGCAGTGCGGCGATCGGATGCTCGGCATGGGCGCGGCGCAGGGTCGCCGGCGCGACCTCGGACAATCCGAGCCAGCGCACCTTGCCGGCGCGGACCAGGTCGGCCATCGCGCCAACCGTTTCGCCGACCGGCACGGCGGCATCGACGCGATGCAGGTAGTACAGGTCGATGACCTCGACGCCGAGGCGGCGCAGACTGGCCTCGCAGGCCGCCCGCACATACTCGGGCCGGCCATTCAGCGCGCGCCGCGCCGGATCGGCAGGATCGCGCTGGAAGCCGAACTTCGTTGCCAGCACGACCGCATCGCGGCGCCCGGCGATCGCCCGGCCGATCAGTTCCTCGTTGATGAACGGCCCGTACATGTCGGCCGTGTCGAGTAGCGTGATGCCGGCATCGAGCGCGGCGTGGATCGTCGCGACCGATTCGGCGTCGTCGCGGGCTCCGTAGAATTCGCTCATGCCCATGCAGCCGAGACCGAGGGCGGAGACCTGGGGGCCGTTGCGGCCGAGGCGACGGGTTTGCATCGGTTTCACCTTCTCGTCCGGGCCGGGAGGTTTGGCATGGGGGGCGATGCTCGCCGTTTCAAGGCGACGAAAGTTGCGCGTTCAGTGCCGGTGTGCGCTGGCCAGATAGTCGCGGCTCTGCATTTCGATCAGGCGCGATTCGGTGCGTGCGAACTCGGCCCGCAGGCGTTCGCCCGCATACAGCTCGCCGATCGGCGCCTCCGCCGACACGACCAGGTTGACGCCGCGATCGTAGAATTCGTCGACCAGATTGATGAAACGGCGCGCCGCGTCGTCACGCAACGCGTCGAACCGCGGCACCGCCGAGATCAGCACGGTATTGAAGCTTTGCGCCAGTTCGATGTAATCGGCAACCGAGCGCGGGCCTTCGCACAGCACGCCGAAATCGAACCAGATCACGCCGTCGGCGCGGCGCCGCACCGCGATGCCGCGCCCGTTGATTTCGATCTCGGGCTCGAGGCGCCGGCTGCCCGGCGCGATATGTTCGAAACAGGCGTCGAGCGCTGCCTCGGCGGTCGCGTCGGGCGGCGTGAAGTAGACGCCGGCGCGGCTCAGTTCGCGCAGGCGGTAATCCTGCGCGGCGAGCAGCTCGACCACGCTGCAATGCTGGCGCAGCAACGCGATCGCCGGCAGGAATTTCGCGCGCTGCAGTCCGTCGCGATACAGCGAGCCCGGCTCGATGTTCGAGGTCGTGACCAGGGTCGTGCCGTGTTCGAACAGGTGCTGCAGCAGGCCCGACAGGATCATCGCGTCGCCGATGTCGGTGACAAAGAACTCGTCGAGACAGAGCAGGCGGGCCTGGTCGGCGAAATGCGCGGCGACGTCGCGCAGCGGATCGGCGCGGCCCTCGAGCTTGCGCAGCTCGGCGTGGACGCGGCCCATGAACCGATGGAAGTGCAGGCGCAGCTTGCGTTCGACAGGGGCCGACTGGAACAGCAGGTCGACGAGAAAGGTCTTGCCGCGGCCGACGGCGCCCCAAAGGTACAGGCCGCGGACCGGTGCCGCCGCCGCGTTGCGCCAGCGCCACCAGCGCGGCGGTGTCGCGGTTGATGCGGCGACCAGTTCGCGCTGGATCCGATCGAGCTCGTCCAGCACGGCGCGCTGCGCCGGATCGTCCTCCCAGCGCCCTGCGGCGGCCCCGAGCGCGTAGCGTGCGCTCGGCATGTCCGGGCTGCCGTCCGTCGCGTCCACGGTCATGCGTTCAGACGGACTCGCCAGCCGGCAGCGGCAGGTTCGCGCGCACGGCATTCTTGATCACGCCGCGCAGATCCATCAGGCGCCGATGGAAAAAGTGGCCCGTGTCGGGCAAGCGCACCAGCACCGGCGGCGGCTGGCGCGCGGCGGCGAATGCGTAGACCGCCTCGGGGTCGACGACTTCGTCGCTTTCACCCTGGACGATCAACCACGGGCACGGCGGCGCGGGCAGCGCCGCGAAGTCCCAGCGGGTGACCGGCGGGGCGATGCTGATCAGCTGGCGCAGCGGCAATTGCGCGGCGGCGCGCGCCGCGACGTAGCTGCCGAACGAGAACCCGGCCAGCCACAGCGTATCGCCCGCGCGCACCTGCTGGACCCAGGCGGCGATCGCGAGCAGGTCGTCGGTCTCGCCACGGCCGTCGTCGAAATTGCCGCTCGACTCGCCGACGCCGCGGAAGTTGAAGGTCACGGTGGCCAGTCCCGACTCGCGCAGCGAGCGCTCGACGATCGTGACGACCTTGTTGTGCATCGTACCGCCCTGCTGCGAATGCGGATGGCAGACGATCGCGGTGCCGCGGCGCGCAACGGCCGGCTCCGGCAGGGCGGTGGCGGCTTCGAGCACGCCGGCCGGTCCGGGCAGCAGCAGTTTCGCCTGTTCGCGGAAGGCGGCGGTTTCGGGGACTTCGTTCATCAGGCTGCGCATAATACTCGACCGCGGCCGGCGCGCGATCGCCGGCAGCCGACCGCCTTCTTTCGGGTGTTGCCGCCGCCATGAATCACCTTGCCCACGCCTTGCTCGCCGGCGCCGACGACGGCATCGTGCTCGGCAGCCTGCTCGGCGACTTCTGGCGCGGAACGCCCGACCCGGGCTGGCCGGCGGCGGTCCGCAACGGCGTTTTGCTTCACCGCAAGATAGATGTCTTTACGGATAGCCATCCAGATGTCGCCGCCGCGAGGGCGCTGTTCGAGCCGCCGTGGCGGCGTTATGCCGGAATCCTGCTCGACGTCTATTTCGACCATGTGCTCGCGCGCGAGTGGCCGCAATTCGGCAGCGGATCGCTGGATGCGTTCTCGGCGCGGGTCGGCGCGCTGCTGCGCGGGCACGAACACTGGTTGCCAGACGATCTGAATCGCTTCGCCGGCTACTTTCGCGCCCACGGCCTGTTTGCCGCCTATGCACGACGAGAGGTGATCGATCGGGTGCTGGCCGGCGTCGGCAGCCGCTTGCGCCACGCCAATCCGCTGGCCGAGGCGGGGCCAGCGCTGTGGGCA
>Ga0068860_100003501_pt1 | contig 16155 bp, 9 predicted proteins | sample KBSSwiS32_FD_66597 | JGI IMG/M metagenome (GOLD analysis project Ga0068860, IMG submission 66597) | Switchgrass rhizosphere microbial communities from Kellogg Biological Station, Michigan, USA - KBS Switchgrass S3-2 | ecosystem: Host-associated > Plants > Roots > Rhizosphere > Soil ... | reverse complement strand
CCTTTGAAGCTGGAGGCGATCTCTTCGAGCTTCTCCAGCCGCTTGACGTAGGTTTCGAGCACCTCGCGCCGGGCGCCGGGGCGCGCGGCGGAGAGCGCGTCGGCCGCCGTCACCAGGACCGCCTCGACCGTCTGCGGATCGTAGTCGCCGTGGTGGCAGGCCATGCCGTGGACCACCTCTTCGGACTCGCCGTACTTCCGCAGCAGCTCGATGCCCAGCTGAAGGTGGGTGCCCTCCATCTCGCGATCGATCGCCTTGCCGATGTCGTGCAGAATGCCGGCGCGCCGGGCGACGTGGACGTTCGCTTTCAGCTCCGCCGCCATCGCGCCCGCCAGGAACGCCACTTCGCGGCTGTGGTGCAGGACGTTCTGGCCGTACGACGTGCGGTAGCGCAGGCGGCCGAGCAGCTTGGTCAGCTCGGGGTGAAGATCCGGGATGCCCAGCTCCAACAGCGCCGCCTCGCCCTCGGCGAAGATCTTCTGCTCGAATTCGGCCTTGACCTTCTCGACCACCTCTTCGATCCGCGCCGGGTGGATGCGGCCGTCCGTGATCAGGCGTTCGAGCGCCACCCGCGCCACCTCGCGGCGGAACGGATCGAAGCCGGAGAGGATCACCGCCTCGGGCGTGTCGTCGACGATCAGGTCGATACCGGTCGCGGTTTCCAGAGCGCGGATGTTGCGCCCCTCGCGGCCGATGATCCGTCCCTTCATTTCGTCGTTCGGCAGCATGACCACCGAGACCGTCGCCTCCGACACGTAGTCGGACGCGGCGCGCTGGACCGCCATGCCGATGATCCGCTGCGCCTGCTTGTGCGCCGTCTCTCTCGCCTCGTCCTCCAGGCGCTTGACGATGTTGGCGGCCTCCATGCGGGCGTCCTGTTCGAGCGAGCGGACCAGCTCCTCGCGCGCCTGCTGGGCGGTGAGCCCCGCGATGTGCTCCAGCTTCTCGCGCTCTTCGGCGAGCAGCCGCGCCACCTCGGCCTCCTGTTCCGTCACCGTCTGCTCGCGACCGCCCAGGGTGCGCTCGCGCGTCGCCACCTCGCGGTCGCGTTGCGAGAGATCTTCGGTCCGCTTGTCGAGGGTGTCTTCCTTCTGGGTCAGCCGGCGTTCGACCTGTTCCAGCTCGGATCGCCGCTTGCGCGAGGCGCTCTCGAACTCGCTGCGCGCCTGGAGCAGTTTTTCCTTGGCCGCCAACTCCGCTTCGCGAACCTTGGTCTCGCCCGTGCGCTCGGCGTCTTCGAGAATTTGTTTCGCGCGCTGCTCGGCTTCGAGACGTAAACGCGTCGCTTCCCGCTTACCCCAGCGGAGCAGGAAAAAGGAGATGGCAATCGCGACCAGAACCAAGGCCGCGACGATAATCAAAAGATTCGAGCTCAATTCGACCTCCCCATCAAAGGGAGGGTCGGGGCCGAGACCTCAAGAGGGCGTGCGGTGGATTTAAAGTGCGCATCCCCCGCGGATACGAGTGGACTGTGCGTTTTAGAACCTGTAACGAAAACAGGTGGGTGCCCTCTCCTCGAGCCGTTAGCGTCCTCGTACGAGCGAGGCTGGCACGGGCCACGCGGAATCTGAGCTCCCGGGGGTATAACGTTGGTTCTACGATCGTTAAGCCCATCTCGCACCATCCAGGGGATGCGCACGCAAAATCATATCTCAGAAGGCGTCGGTCGCCGTCCCCGCCGGTTCCTCGGCCAGAGCCGCGTCCAACTCCTTCACGAACTCGAACACTCTCTCTCGAACTTCGACCCGTTCCCCTTCTTGCCGTCTTTGCAGCTGCGAGAGCTCATCGGCCAGGTTGAGCGCGGCGAGGATCGCAATCCGCGCCGTATCCTGCGTCCGCACCTGCCTCGCGATCTCGCGCATTTTGCCGTCGACGAGATCCGCGAGCGCCTGGACATGGCCGCCCCCGTCGCTACCGCGGACGTTGTACGCTGCGCCGAAGATCCGCACCTCGGTGGTGTCGATTCTCGTGCTCAACCGTTCGTCCTCCGCGCTGTCCATGGGCCGACAAGTGGTTTGAACCCATAGACTTGGGGCAGACTATAGCACAGGTAGAGAAGTCGGTTCGGAGACCTTCTCGGACCTCCGGCGAGGGAGCCGATCCTACGGCGGGCAGGTACTGCCCGAAGGATGGGGGATCTAAGAATCCGAGATTCGGGCGGGCAAGCCCGCCGATTCGGCGGGAGGTTTCCCCGCCAAGGCGATAACGACCACCTCGTCGACCAAGCCCGTCACCTCCAACAGATGGCCAAAGCCCTGCTCGGCCCCTCCAGCGAGCGACTGGTGCAGCTCGGGGTCGCCCCCCTGCGCGGTCGCCGGCGCGTCCCCGTGCGGCCGGTGTCCGTAGGCGGAACAAGGGAAAAGCCGCGAGGGAAACTCCTCAAGGCACCACTTCGATCCGACCTCAAGGATCGAGAATCAGAGTCAGCCGGAGAAACTGACAGACTAAGGTCGACTTTCCTGGCAAGCGCGAGGGCTTCGGCTTGGCGAGACTCCAACGGGCAACACAGCTTCTGCTTTCGGTACTGCTCCTTGCCGGCTGGGCGCTCGCGTGCAGGAGTTCAGATTCTCGAGAGGAGGAAGCGGATCTGGCCAGCCTAGTGGCTACAGGGCGCTTCGTACTTCCTAGTTTCTCATTTACGCAGCGCGAGAGCCTCTGCCAGCCGGACCGCCACTTCCTCTGCTCAAACCGACCAGCCACGACTGGCCTCCGGAGAGCCGCACCGGCCCGGGTAATGACAGGGCTCGAGCGGTGGGTGCGCCGTGAGGCCTCTCCACAGAGTTTCCGGAGCCTGCTCCTGGCCAAGGCATGTCTCGCAGACTTTGACCCTCAGTTTAGAGAACAACTTGATAGGCTGCAGGCGCTCGCATCTGTCAGTGGTCGGAGCCTCGACGCAGGTCTTTGGAATGATCTGGGTGTCCTACAACTTCTCGCGGCCGAGAACCTCGACGAGCCACAGCGCTTGGCGCGCGCCCACGAAGCGCTCGAACGGGCTCTGGCACTTGAGCCAGGGAACGTAGCCGCCCTGTTTAATCAAGCGTTGCTCTTTGAAACCCTTGGCGTGCATCAGGCAGCCCGCCGCGCCTGGCGCTTGGTGAATGCGGTGGCAACGAAGCGATCGATTCTGACACTAGAGTCTCGACTTCATCTCGATGCACTAAATCAGCTATCGGATAAGCAACGATGGGAACAAGAGACGACCGAACTGGTACACGTTGGAAGTCCGCTCCCGGGCGCAAAACGAGTGCATGACTTGGTCCTTGAGTTCCCCCAGCTATCTCGTGAGTGGCTCTATTTCAAGCTTCTCCCACTTTGGGCAAGCCTAGCATCCCCACACGACAATCCTGAAGCAGAACGCATATTGATTCTCCTTAGAACATTTGCACAGGCTCACGCCGCAGAGTTCGGAGATCTGCTGCCCATCACCGTCGTTTCTGAGGCTGCGCGACTGGGTCAGGAGCAGCCGGGCAGCGTGAGCCTTCCCGCACTAGGCAACGCGCTTCTAGCACTACGCACAGGCTATGAGCTGCATCGGAAGGCGCTGCCCAGTGAGGCCAGCGAAGCGCTTTTGAAGGCAAGAGATGTACTCAGGAAAGCAGGAAATCCTCTGACTCTTTTGGCCGATCAACTGCTGGCTGCTTGCCTTTTCTCTAAGGGCAATCACAATGCAGCCGTCGAGGCTTTGAACCGACTCCGACACAAAGTTAGAGGCCGAGGATTCCTAACTCTAGAGGGGAGGATCGACGAATTTCTCGGTTTGATCGAGTACCTGGGTGGGCGCACTGAGTCCGGGAGGCAACTCCTTCTCTCTGCGCACCAGCACTACATCGCGATTGGCGAAACCGAGAACCTGCTATTCGTGGAAGTCATGCTGGCGGAGAGTAGCCACCTTCTCGGAGATTGGGATCAAGCCTTCCGATACCTGCTCAGTGCGGTGCCTAGCCTGTCTCGGCTCGGCGACGACTACAGATCGCTCCAGGCCTACAACGCCGCGGCCGATTTTTCGCTGCGGCTCGGTGAGCCACAGCTGTCGCTTCTATATCAGGATGAAGCGGTCCTCGCGGCTGAGAAGGTAGGGAGCCACAGCTTTCTGGCGGACGTATTTCTCTGGCGGTCGCTGCTTCACGCCAGGGCCGGGCACGTTGCAGCGGCGAATTCCGACCTAGCTTCGGCTACGGCCCACATGCGCCAGATTTCCGACCCTCATCGGCGTGACCGGTTCGCGGCAGATCTGGGCGTCGTCGGAGGCCTCGTGGCATCGGGCGACACGCCTCGTCAGAAAATTGATCGGCTGACGGGTGCCGTCGACTACTTCGAGGTCCATTCCAACGACCCTATTCTGCTATTGGCCTACGAGGCCCGCGCCGCGAACCTTCACGCTGTCGGAAATCTGACCCAGGAAAGGGAGGACCTCCTCCGCGCTATCGCCCTGCGAGAGCGATCAGGTCACGACTTGGAACAAGACGGATTCCGCCTTACCCAGGCTGGCTTGGTCGAGTCCTCATTTGACCAGATGATCCGGTTTGAGACCGACCAAGGGAAAAATCCAGCGGCGTCCGTCAATTGGTTTGAGAGGAGTCGTCTGTTGTCCTATCCGGTGCAACTCAGCGGGCGACACGCATCCCAGCCAACTCCTGCCAGGGAAGTCTGCTCCTTGCTCAGTAACGGATCGGCTCTGGTGACTTACTCCGTACTTTCCGACCGTCTCTTAATTTGGGTTTATACATCCAAGGGCCTGTCTTTGTTCAAAGTTCCAGTCGGCGCGGAGGCGCTCGCCAATCTCGCCCGGAGGCTCTCAGCTCTGTCTTGGCACAGCGAAGAGTGGCGCCATGTTTCCGCCACTCTTTGGCAGCTGCTGGTGGCGCCGTGGTGGCAAAATAAACACCCTGTCGTGCTGGTGGTCGTTCCAGACAAGGAGCTTTTCGGGGTCCCGTTTGCCGCGCTTTGGGACGCTCAACGACAGCGCTTCTTGGTTGAGGATGCGAGCCTTCTCGTCGCTCCGAGCGCGACTTTATTCGCCGCCGCATCGCAGAGAGATCGGGAACTTTCCAAGACAAAGGCAGGCACGCCTCTTGTGATCTTCGGGAACCCGCGTTTTGACCGCAAGTTGCATCCTGGCTTGAGAAGCCTGGCCGAAGCGTCGGGCGAGGCCGAGGCCCTGCAACGCCTCATCCCTGGAAGCAGGCTAATCGCCAAGGAGCACGCGACCGTCGAGGCGTTTCTGGAAGAGGCACCACAAGGGCGCTGGCTACACTTTGCAGGACACGCAATAGCGCGTCCCGACCGCCCGCTTGAATCCTATCTGATTCTGGCTCCTTCTCCAGCGTCCCAATCTGGAACTCTCTCCGGTTTGTCCCTGGCGAAGATCGATTTCCCCTACACTAAGTTAGTCGTTTTGAGTGCCTGCGGTTCTATCGCCGCACCCCGCCGTTCCTGGCCAGGCGCTACGTCGCTCGCGCGTCCATTTCTCACCGCCGGAGTACCGATGGTCCTCGGGACTCTCTGGGACGTGAATGACCACGCTGCGGCTCGTGTCATGACCGAGCTATATCGCAGCATGGCTTCTGGACTCTCTCCGCCAGAGGCGCTTCGGGCAGCGCAGCTCGCCGAGCTCGGCGATCCGCTGGACAAGCACGGCTGGCCGTCATTTCAACTCGTAGGTGGAGTCAATCTTCTTGCTGTCAAACGGGAGGCCGTGAAGTGAAGCCCTATACGTTCCGCATTGTGTTCTCAGGTCCAGGCGCCTTTGTACCCAACAAGATTGCCGGTTCAGGTGGCTCAGCAACGAGCTGGTCGCTCGTAATGCCGCAACTCGATCACGAGCGACAGATAGGGCGGTACCGTATCAGGTCACACTACTCGGTCGTTCAGTACCCCTCAGGCATTCTCGATCCAGGTGGTCCGGTCGACCTCACATTTACAAACTTGCAGAAGGAGTCTTTCGAACTTGTTCGCCTCAATGGGCATCAAGTGCGAATTCGCACGGTGAAGGCTGCGCCACTAATCATCGAGCCTGAAGATCTCCCCAAAGACGTCTTGGACTTTTCGATTCCACCGAGCCTCGATCAGCTAAAGGCTCTCGCTTGGATTCCGAGCACGGAGAGAACCTGCTCCGGGGCGGGCACCTTCGGCCCCCTTCCAACAGGGTTCTTCAATCTTGCGAACGGCTTTCCGAACGAAGGGGATACGGCAGCCCATGTAATCATCGACAAGGGAAATCTGATGACTCTGACGCTTGGCCCTCCAGGAACTGATCCTGCCAAAGGCAAGCTTCGACTCTGGGACTTCAAATTACCCGGAACTAAAGATGCTGAATTTACTCAGGGTGTAGCGTTTAGTACAGCCCTTGTGCTACGCGACCTCACTGATCCGATTGAGATCGTGCTAGCGACCAGCGCCGGAAGCCGATCGCTCAAGATCAGTGCCGCAACTCAAGCCAACCCTCCAGAGATTATCGAAGTTGAAATCAAGACTCGAGAAATGGACGAAGTGGTTGGGTTCGATGACTCAACTCTCCAAGAGGGTGAGGCGGATCAAGATTTCCGCGTGGTGCACTTGTTCTCAAACAGCCAGAATAAGAGATGCTTGCTCCCTCACCTCTCCTCCAAGGTGCCTTTCGGAGGTCTCGGCACCATCCGTGCCACCTGTGGTTGCGCCAGGTTCGCGGGTTTCCACAAGAGGTACAACAAGGCTCTACAGCTCTGGTAAAAAGGGACTAGGGGGCACGCCGCAATGAGCTTGACAGTCCAAATGGGCACTACTATCGCAATCCCCTCGGCTTGCACGTTAGATGTGGGGAAAGTTAGCATCGTAGATGGGGGCTGGTGTTGGGCGGCTTGCGTTGACATGGTTGAGCAATGGGATATAGAGGCAGGGAGTAACTTGCCCTACCAGGATCAGCGCACGCTAGTCGAGCTCGCAGACACCAATGGCTACTGCAGCACTACGGGCTGCGCGGATGGCCTCGCCGCCAGCCGCGTCCTTTATGTTTGGGGATTGGCTGGTTACCCCAACGTTGACGAGATCAGCGGACAGATTCTGGAGCGAACCCTTTGCGAGGAGATCTGCCACACGAAAAGGCCGGTTGAAGTTTGGTTCGGGAAAGTTAACCCCTTCCTTCCAGATGCTGGCACAGGCCATATTGTCCTCGTCGTGGGCCGCTCTTTCGATTCTTCCCAAGGTAACGTCTTCACAGTTCATGATCCAAACCCAATTGTTGATCAGGCAACCTACTCGTACGCCGGCCTGCAGAAACCCACTGGCTACGATGGCTGGGTTGGCACCTGGCTTATCCACCGCTGAGGAGACTCCTATTATGAACTTCGATATCCTTGATGACGGCATACGCGAGGAGATTTCTCAGAAAGCCGGTGCATTTCTCTCACCACTGCTGCAAGGCGAATATTCGAACTATGGAAAACTGACGCTGTCCGAGTCCTGTCGGCTGGAAGTTCTCGACCTTTCGTCAAACTTCGATCCCGAAAGCTCACCGGATCTCTTTCGTAGGCCTACCCACGGAGGAGAAGCGATTTGGCATCACCAGATCAAGCAGAGTGGACTGGCGCGATTCTACGCTAGAACCGTGATTCGAGACGACGCGCTCCCGGGCAAGAAGGCCGAGATTCTGGAAGTATCTGAATCGCGTCTGGCGAAAGAGTTTGACGCCGCGATTTCCTGGTTGGACTCTGAAGCTTCGAGTCCTCTGCTGAGCGAATTAATGACGACTTCTAACCTTGTTCGTCTGCTGATTGCTCCACGCTATAACTTCTTTTCGTTCGGCCTGTTCGGAAGCGAGGCGCCGGCGCTCTTGCGTCCCCTTGTGGCCGCCATCCCAATCTTAGTTCCTGCTGGCGAGGGCGGTGAGCATCGCGGGTTTTCTCCGGCTGCAGCCGATAGCTCAATAATCCACCCGGACGATCTCCTCCGGGTGCTCATGGAGCTGCCTGTATTTTTCGGCATCCGAGGGTGATCAGCAGGCGTCAGGTGTCGGGGACGATCGAGCTCGCCATAGAATGCCCAGATCACATGCGCCTTTACCCGCTGCTTCGCCCGCTCCTGTTCCGGCTCGACGCCGAAACCGGCCACGAGGTGGGATTGGCCGCGCTCCGCGCCGCGCAGGCGATTCCGGGCTGGACGACGCTGGGGTTCCGCCGCAACCGCGCGACTGATCTGCGCCTTGCACGGCAACTGCTGGGTACGACGTTCCCGAACCCGATCGGCCTCGCGGCCGGATTCGATAAGGACGGCCGCGCGGTGCGGGGCTTGGCCGCGCTCGGCTTTGGCTTCGTCGAGATCGGAACGGTGACGCCGCTTGCCCAACCGGGCAACCCGCGCCCGCGGATGTTCCGGCACCCAAAGCTAAGGACGCTGCAAAACGCGCTCGGCTTCAACAACCGGGGCATGGCCGCGATGATCGCCGCGCTCGAACGGCTCGGTCCGCCGCCGGTACCCCTCGGCATCAACTTGGGGAAGAACAAAGCGACGCCGCCCGAGCGGGCGATCGACGACTACGAGATCCTCCTCCGCGGCCTCGAGCGCTTTGCCGACTACCTGGTGATCAACCTCTCCTCGCCGAACACCCCCGGCCTTCGCGACCTTCAGAACGAGAGCTTTCTGCGCGAGCTGTTCCGCCGCGCGGAGACGATCACCACCAAGCCGATCCTGGTGAAGATCTCCCCCGACCTCATCCTTGCCGCCGCCATCGAGCTCACCACCGCCGCGCTCGACCTCGGAGCGGCGGGACTGATCGCCACCAACACGACGATCGACTACGACCTGCTGCCCGGCTGCGAACCGCGCGGCGGCCTCTCCGGCCGGATCCTCCGCGCCAGGAGCTTCGCGACGCTCCAGGCGATCGCCCCCCGCATTCGCGACCGGGGGGTGCTGATCTCAGTCGGCGGCATCGATTCGGGAGAAGAAGCCCTCCGCCGTCTGGACGCGGGGGCCCACCTGGTCCAGCTCTACACCGGAATGGTCTTCGAAGGCCCCGGCCTGCCGCGGCGCATGGCGCGGGAAATGGCGGCGAGGGTGGGGGAGAAGTAGAGCAGGGATAGCGCGCCGGGCGGGCGTTGCATCGAGATCGCCTCCCCTTCATCCGTCCGCGAAAACCCGCCGTAGTGATGTTTGTCGTACCGAACGGTTAGCTGCGCAGCGGCCGGCAATTCTCCAGAACCCAGCATTTTGCTGATTTTTCGGGACCCGAGGGTCCCGGGAGGAAAGACCATGTCGACCCCGCGCCTTTCTGTCTTTTTCGTCCTCGTTCTCCTCGCCTTCGGGCTGGGCGGCACCTCGCTCCTTGCCGCTACGATCGATCCGGAAGCGCAGCCGATGACCGTGCTCTTCCAGTGCAACGGACCGACGAGCAACGATCCGTCGATCAAGTTTCAGGCGACCGGCGGGCTTACCGTGCTTCGCCCGGTCGATCCGACGCTCTATCGCAAGCCGCGGATCGGTCTGCGATTCAGCGTCGGTACGGGGCCGTTGTTGATCGAGAAGTACCGCGTCCAGCAGGCGTTCTGGTGCTCGCCGACGACCGGCGGCATCTCGGGCGTGTGCACGACGACGAATCCCGTACGGACCAAGTTGATCGCGGCGAGCGGCGGAACGCGCACGTTCGATGCGATCACGCTCGACTACATTTCGAATGGTTCGTTCCAGCCGGTCTCCGCCAAACTGTTCGTACAGCAGGGCAACAAGACGAGCACGATCACCTTCGCCTCCTGCGGCCCGCAGTCGACTTCGGCGTACTACTGGACGCCGTCGAGCATGAACCGCAACGAGGCGTTCGCTTGCCAGACCAACGACCAGCCGCCGGGCTGCCCCGGCGTGCAGCCCTGACCCCGCCGGAGCGGAGCCGCTCGGGAGACCCGGGCGGCTCCGCTCCGGCGCCCCAGCCCGTCCCGCCCGCCGTTCATCCCGCCCTGTGCTACCCCCGCCATCCTGCCCGCTGCGGACCTTTCTCGCCGCACTATGCTCACGGACGCAGCCATTTCAGTTTCCAGACAAGAGAGATTTTCCAGCGGAGGTTCGTCATGCCCCGGCACCCATCGTGGCGCTCGATCGTCAGCGTCGTTCTTTTCGTCTCTGCGGGAGCACTGACCGCCGAGGCTCAGCCGCATCTGGTGACCGATCTCAATCAGGGGCGGGTGCCGGCCAACCTGCAACCGCTGCCCTCGCACGGGATCGAGCAGGACGGAGTGCTCTATTTTCCCGGGCAGGACCCGCAGCATGGCTATGAGCTTTGGCGGACGGACGGCACGGCCGAAGGCACTTATCGCTTGGTCGACATCTGCCCGGGAAGCTGTTGGGGCGGGGGAACCGGTCTGGGCTTCTTCCACGGTTCTCTCTACTTCCTGGGCAACGATCGGGAGCACGGCGTCGAGATCTGGCGCACGGACGGGACGGTGGGCGGCGAGGAGTTGCTCGGAGATCTTTGTCCGGGGGCCTGCGGGATCGGTTTGAGCGGCTGGGTCGAGCGGGGCGGGGCGCTCTGGTTTCTCACCCAAGGGGCAGGCGAGACGCCGATTCTCTGGACCAGCGACGGCACCCCGTCCGGAACGAGGCCGGTCGCGAACCTCTGCACCGATCTCGGCATCTGCGGGTTCTCCGACAATGACTATTCGTATGCCTCCTTGGCCGGGCAGGACCCGTCCGGACGGGGCTTCGTCCTGTGGACTTCGACGGACAGCCTCGCGGTCTACCGCACCGACGGCACAGCGGGAGGCACCGAGCTTCTGCACCGCTTTACGACGTCGTTTCTTGCGCCCCAGGCATCCAAGGACGATGCGAAGGGACGGCTGGAGAGCCTGAAGGCTTCCGTCGGATCGATCGTGCGGACGGCCGCCGAAGCCGCGGAGCCGCTCTTCTTCCTCGACGGATTCGATCTCTGGACGAGCGACGGAACGCCCGCCGGCACCCGCTTCGTGCGCAACGTCGAAGGGCTGATCGGAACCAGCCGCTACATCCAATCGGTGCGCGTGATCGACGGGGTCTGGTACGCGATCTTCGATTACGGCGATTGGCTGCGCTCGGACGGTACCGCGGAGGGGACCTTCCTGTTGGCGCACGTGGATTCCCAATTTCGCCCGACGGTCGCGCGGATCGGCGGCGACGTCTTCGCGGTGACCGTACACGGCGTCTGGCGCGCGGGCGCCACCCCGGAGACCACCGTCCGCTTCGACGGACCGGTCGGGGACGTCCTGGTCGTGGTCGAGCGGCCCGGACGGCTGTTCGTCATGGGCTACGGCGAAGCCGGTTTCGTCTGGAGCACCGACGGCACCGCCGCCGGAACGCGCCGCTACCATCTGGACGGCCCGCCCAACCCGGATCAATACGAGATCGGCGGTTTCGGCGACGGTGTCATGATCTCGGTCGGCTACCGCGAGCTCTGGCGGATCGACGATGCGGGCGCGGAGCGGGTGCACGACTTCCAGCCGACCAATGGCGGCTCCGGCCCGGTCGACCAGATCGCCCTCGGGCGTCGGCTGCTTTTCATGTCGTTCCTCGGCGAACGCGGGGCGAAACTGTTCTCGACCGACGGTACGGCGGCCGGCACGGCGGCGATCAGCCCGTACGTGGACGGGGGGTATTTCGGCTTCGAATACCAGCCGCAGGCCTATCGGCTCACGCGGGCCGGCGAGCGCGGGTTCTTCACCACGTCCAACCGCGTCTGGACGACCGACGGAACGGCCAAGGGAACCCGTTTTTTCCGCCCCGCCTCCACCTATTCGACCCATGCGATGACCGCGCCGATCGGCGTCGTGGGCGACCGCTTCCTCTTCGGAGCGAACTTCAAGCCATATCCGCTGCGCTGCGAGCCGGGGGACACCGAGCCTTGGGCGAGCGACGGAACCCAACGCGGCACGAAACAGATTGTGGACCTGAATCCGTTCTACCAGTTTGGCAACGGCTCGCAGTGCGAGACCGTGGCGGTCTCGTCGTCGCCCGGCCCCGGGGTTTCCCTCGGTGCGTTCGCCCTGTTCGCGGCCGACGACCTTCTGCACGGCCGCGAGCTGTTCGCGACCGACGGCACGAAAGAGGGCACCCGGCTGGTCGCCAATCTGAACCCGAAGCTCATGCCGAACACGATCACCGATCCGCCTCGGCCGGCGCTGATCGGCGTCGGCTCCGACCCGACCGACCTGGTGCGCGCGGGGAGCCGCGCCTTCTTCGTCGCCGACGACGGGACGAGCGGGCGCGAGCTGTGGGTGACGAACGGCACGCGCCGCGGCACCCGGCGGGTCGTGGATCTGGTGCCCGGACGAGCAAGCTCGACACCGCACGATCTGGTGGCCGTCGGCGACGATCTCTATTTCCTCGCCGCGGACGGCGCGGGCGAGGGGCTCTACAAGAGCGACGGCACGCGGCGCGGCACGGTGTTGGTGAGCGACCTGGCCGGAGCATCCCAAGCCGCGGAGCTGACCGTCGCCCGCGGCCGGCTGTTCTTCGCGGCGTTCCGGCCGGAGACGGGCACGGAGCTGTGGACCTCCCAGGGCACGGCCGCGACCACTCGCGAGGTGATCGACCTACGCTCCGGGCCGCGCGGCTCGCGGCCGCAGAAACTCAAGGCGATAGGCGATCGGGTGGTGTTCTCGGCGGAGGATGGAACCACCGGGCTCGAACCCTGGAGCAGCGACGGCACCGCCGAGGGCACGATCCGCTGGGGCGACATCGCGCCCGGCCCTGCCGCGAGCACGCCCGGCCCGTTCAGCATCGCGAACGGCCAGATCTTGTTCGGCGCGGACGACGGCGAGCACGGGCGGGAGCTGTGGGCGATGCCGCTGGCGGATCTGCCGGAATGAACACCGAGAAGGGAGCGGGGGACGTCATGCGAATTCGATTCTGGCGCGCGGTATGGGTCGTCGTCCTTCTCGTCTTCGCGGGAGCTTTGGCCGGGCGGGCTCAACCACACCGGATCACCGATTTCAATCGAGGACGGACGCGATCGTTATCGACGCCCTTCCCGGAGGCGGGGACCGAGCGCGACGGCGTTTTGTACTTGCCGGCTCGCGATCTGCAGCACGGCTACGAGCTGTGGCGGACCGACGGCACGCCCGCGGGCACCGGCCGTCTGACCGATCTCTGCCCGGGCCTCTGCGACGGCACGAGCGGGACCCTCGGCCTTTTCCAGGGTTGGCTCTATTTCCTGGGCAACGATTCCGAGCACGGCACCGAGATCTGGCGCACGGACGGCACCGCCGGCGGTGAGGAGCTGGTCGCCGACGTCTGTCCGGGATCCTGCAGCCCCCTGCTGAACGGCTGGACCGTGTGGCGCGGGCAGATCTGGTTTCTGGCCCAGAAGAGCTACGACGCGATCCCCGTCCTCTGGACGAGCGACGGAACCCGGGCGGCAACCCGGCCGGTGGCGAGCCTCTGCCGCAAGCTTTCGATCTGCGACTTCGGCCCCTACACCTCCGCCTTCCTGGCCGGGCCGGATCCGTCCCGACAGGGCCTCGTCGTCGGGGTCTTCGAGAGCTACGACGCGAAAAGTCTCTATCGCACCGACGGCACCGCCGGCGGCACCGTGCTCCTGCACCGTTTCGCGGACCAAGGGTCGGGCTACGGGGAGGCCGCCACCGCGCCGCTCTATTTTCTCGACGGCTCGGATCTCTGGACGAGCGACGGGACCCCGTCCGGCACCCATTTAGTCCGCGGCTTGAACGGTCTCGTGGATTTCGTCCCGTTGCGGTCTTCGACCCGGGTGATCGACGGCATCCTGTACATCGCGTTCGACGGCGGCGAATGGCTACGCTCGGACGGCACGGCGGAGGGCACGGTCGTGCTCGCCAACGTCGGCCCGGGCTCGAACCCGACGGTCGGGCGGATCGGCGGCTCGGTCTTCGCCGTCGCGGAGGACGGAATCTGGCGCACGGGAGGAAGCCCGGAGACCACCTCCCGGATCGACTGGCCGTTCGGGTTGATCCAGGCCGCGGTCGAGAGCGCGGGCCGGCTGTTTGGGCTGAGCTACGCGGAAGGAGGCTCGGGCGCCGCCGTCTGGACCACCGACGGCACGTTAGCCGGCACACGAAAGATCCATTTCGACGGCGGACCCCAACCCGATTCGTACGTCATCGCGGCCTTCGGCAACGGCGCCTTGATCTCCCGCGGGGCGCGCGAGCTCTGGCGGATCGACGGCACGAGCGGAAGCGGAGAGCGGCTGCACGCATTCGAGCCCGAAAACGGCGGCTCCGGCCCGACCGACCAGATCGTCGTGGGCGGACGGCTGCTGTTCATGGGGCTGGCCAGCCCGACGAGCCACCAGCTCTTCTCGTCCGACGGCACCGCGGCCGGCACGACCGCGATCCTCGCGACCGCGCGGGACCCTTATTCCGAGCTCGGCGCCAACTACGATCCGGCGTACAGCTCGCTCACGCGCGCGGGAACGCGCGCGTTCTTCAATGCCCGGGGGCGGGTCTGGTCGAGCGACGGGACCCGCGAGGGAACCAGGATCTGGCACCCCAACCCCTCGTATGCGGGGTTCCGGATGACCGCGCCGATCGGTTTGTTCGAGGATCAGTTCGTCTTCTCGGGGATCCTCGATCTCGACGGGAACCCGCATCGCTGCCCGTATGGAGAGAGCGAGCCGTGGGTGAGCGACGGGGCTCACGTCATGAAACGGCTGCTGAATCTCAATCCCTTCCACTATGAGTCCTACGGGATCTGCGAGAACGTCGGCCTTTCCTCGGCGCCCGGGCGCGGCGTCCCGCTCGGCCGGATCGCGCTCTTCGCCGCGGACGACCACGTCCATGGGCGCGAGCTGTTCGCGACCGACGGCACCACGGCAGGCACCCGGCTCGTCGCCGACATCAACCGCAAGCAGAGACCGATCGACGATCCGGAGCTCATGCCGCGCCCGCCGAGACTCATCGGCCTCGGCTCGGATCCCGAGAATCTGGTGCGCGCGGGACGCCGCATCTTCTTCACCGCGGACGACGGTGACACCGGGCGCGAGCTGTGGGTGACGGACGGCTCTTACCGCGGCACCCGGCGGGTCGCGGACTTGACGCCCGGCCCCGGCAGCTCGAAGCCGCGGAACCTCGTGGCGGTCGGTGACGCGATCTACTTTTTCGCCGCGCACGGCACGGGAGACGGCCTCTACCGGAGCGACGGCACCCCCGGCGGGACGGTACTGGTGAGCGATCTGGCAGGCGTTTCTCAGGCGCGCGACCTCCTCGCCGCCAAGAACGGCCGGCTGTTCTTCGCGGCGTTCACGGAGGCCGCGGGCACCGAGCCGTGGACTTCCCAGGGCACGGCCGAGACCACCCACCTCGTCGCCGACCTGCGCCCCGGGCCGCGCGGCTCCTCGCCGCAGAATCTCAAAGCGGTGGCGGACCAGTTGGTCTTCGCGGCGGACGATGGCACCACCGGGCTCGAACCCTGGATCAGCGACGGCACCCCCGAGGGTACGGTCCGCCTCGGCGACCTCTCCCCGGGGCGCGACGCGAGCACCCCCGGCCCGTTCAGCATCGCGAACCATCAGATCCTCTTTGGCGCCGACGATGGCGAGCACGGCCGCGAGCTGTGGGCGATTCCTCTGGCGGACCTGCACGAATAAATGGAGGACGTGATGCGATTCCTGGCATCCCGACGCGCGCTCTCGTCCGTCGTTCTTTTCGCCTTCGCGGGAGCCTTGGCCGCACGAGCCCAGCCGCACCTCGTCGTCGATCTCAACCAAGAGAGGGGGCGAGCTGTTTCGCAGCCTCGGCTGGGCTTCGAGCAGGACGGCGTCGTCTATTTTTCGGGCAACGACCCGCAGCACGGCTACGAGCTGTGGCGGACCGACGGCACGGTGGGCGGCACCTATCGTCTGACCGATCTCTGTCCGGGACGCTGCGACGGCGGAGGTCAGGTCCTCGGCTTTTTTGCCGGGTCGCTCTATTTCCTGGGCAACGATTCCGAGCACGGCACCGAGATCTGGCGCACGGACGGCAACCTTGGCGGGGAGGAGCTGCTCGCGGACATTTGTCCGGGGACCTGCGGGACCGTGCCGAACGGCTGGGTCGAATGGCGCGGGCGGCTCTGGTTCCTCGTCCAAAAAACCGACGACGCGATCCCCGTCCTCTGGGCGAGCGACGGGACGGGAGGAGGAACCCGGCCGATGGCGAGTCTCTGTCGCGATCTTTCGATCTGCGACGGCCAGGATCGCTACACCCTTTT
>Ga0068860_100003500_pt1 | contig 16160 bp, 15 predicted proteins | sample KBSSwiS32_FD_66597 | JGI IMG/M metagenome (GOLD analysis project Ga0068860, IMG submission 66597) | Switchgrass rhizosphere microbial communities from Kellogg Biological Station, Michigan, USA - KBS Switchgrass S3-2 | ecosystem: Host-associated > Plants > Roots > Rhizosphere > Soil ... | reverse complement strand
ATGTGAAACGCACTGAAGAACGAGGCGCTTGCCGCCGTCAGGCGGAAATGCTCATCGAGGAGAACCGTCGGCGCAGTCGACGAACCGACCACCGCCAAGGCCAGGGCGAGGTCGGTATCTTGATCCAGAGGCGGCTGGGCAGCCATAGCTGTCCCTTCAAACGTCCGGAGCCTCGCAAAGCGAAAGACCTCCCCGGAGAGCCCAGCAGGTGTTGAACCCGGAAGCTACATCGGACAGTACCATAGAAACCCCTGTGCCGGCATGATTAATGGAGCAAAACGTGCTGTCCGGGCCTACGCTTTCAAAGAAGCCTGAAAATGACATTTTCTGGCGCTTGAATTTTTAACGACCCATCGTAAGTCGACGCCGACGTCCCTATATAGAGAGCAGCATTATTTTGGCGTGTGCCGTCACCGAAGCGGTTGATCCTGCCGAATATGGCGACAGCAGCGAAGAACATGTCACCATTCATTATTGCATCTGCGGCCTGCGTCGTGACCGCCCTCCTGTTTCCTAAGGTGTTCTCCCTGTTCGGCTGGGAGGCGAAGAGTTGAGCCAGCTCAACACCTTGAACAGGACGCGCGACAATACATTCAGGGTCTTCAAAACGGATGACGGGTGGCGCGTCTCGCGCGGTCAGTCCTTGTATGGCGACTTTCTGACTCGCGGCGACGCGGTGCGCGCCGCCTGTTTTGGGGCGCGTGCAGCGAACAAGCGGGGCGCCGCCTCCCTTGTCGTCGTGGCGCCAGAGGATCATCGCATCGATCCCTATGAGGCCCATTTCGACGCCTGACGGCCGCGCAGGCGGTCCACAATCCGCCCTTCGCCGACGTTCCGGATGTCCCTTCCGGGACACGCGCTGAACGACCGAGGCGAACCCGATGACCGCTCACCACCCTCCTGAGAAATTGCGAACGTCCGCTTGCGGCTCTAGCTTGAGCAACCCTCGCGCAGTCAGCAGCGACACGGCCTCCTGATAGGCCGTGTTCATCTCGCTCCTGTGGCCGTGCTTGTCGCTGTAGCCGCTGTTCCTGATCTGCTCGACCAGCTCGCACAGCGCCTCCAGCGCGTCGTTGTCCTCGATGTATATCGTGACCGGCGGGTGCAGATCGTCGCTCATGTCAATTCGAGCCTCCGGAGTCGGCGCCCACCGAGGCGGATGGCCTCGCGCTCGGATCGCTCCGCCCAATCGGCCTGTGCGGCTTACGCGAGCCGCAGGGGACCGTCATCGCCGGGCCGTAACCCGGCGCCCGAACGCAGATGCGCGCGCCCTGCGGACCGCTATGGCGTTGGGACGTCCGCTACCAAGACGGTTCTCACGCGCGCGGTCTTGCACGGGGCGGTCGCGTGGCGCGGTGGGCGGCGCGAACGCGCATTCGCAACGCTCAGGTTGAGGCAGAGCCGATGGGGCCTTCCGAGAAACAGCGCCGCGCTTAGTGCCGCTGCTCGCTTGGTGGTTCTCCCACACGCAGCAGACGAGTACGGGCCAACGCTTCCCATTGCTCAGCCGCGTCGAGCATGGCCTGCCGTTGGTCGGCATGCATCATCCGCGCCGCGAGTTGGCGGCATTCCTGAGCAAGCTTCTGGTATTCCCCGACCGTACGCACGACTAAGAGTTAAGCACAGATTAGCGGTCACGTCAGTCCTAGCGCCGCATTGTCCGCGGTGGAAAGCCTGCTCCGAAAGCTTGGACCGTAATCTTCGTCGCCGCGAGCGCGGTTTCGTGGGCTCTCATCGCCTCAGCCCTACATCGGTGACGGTTCGCCAGCAGGCTATCTGCTGCGAGCTGTGGCAGCTCGACCGGTTGGTGGCGATCTTTGAGCCAGAGGCGGCGGCCGATCCGACAGAGCAGCTTCAAGCGTCGCGATGATAGGCGCGAGCAGCTCGTCTGCGAACTCTCGTTGCCGGACCACGGCTTCGGCGGCGAGATGACTATAGGCGTGCCGTAGCTGCGCGAGAGCGCGCTCCTGCTCGTGCCGATCCATTCCGCCTACTCCCATCATTAGCTGGGAAATGCGGCGCAAGCGGTGCAGTTGCGAGCGGAAGGATGACCGGTGGGCCTGCGCTCGTCGCGCGCCGCGCAGCGGACGTTGGGTCTGTGACGTCAGTAGCTGCAGACTCGTCGTGCTCGGAAGCGGAACCGTAGTTCAGCCAAAATTCAGGTTGCTGATACTAAATACACATAGGTCCTCTCGCTGGGAGAATGGCTGATGGTGGACTATCGCGTGTATCCAGCTCGACACGAGGGCAGAGTAGGCTCTCCTAAAGCGTTCATGGCCAGAGATGATGCAGCAGCATACGTCAACGCCGAAGGACTCGGTTTTCCGCACGGCTATGAGCTATGGAGCGGCATTCGCCTTGTCATGGTCGTGCATCGGCCAGATCAGCCGATCACTCATGTCGCGCGAGCACTAAAAGGTGTTTAGACGCTGAGCACCCTCGCGCACGCAACTCCTCTGCTGAATAAGTAAGTAAATGTCTTTCAATGGTCTGTCGGCAGCCGACCCGACCCTGTGTCGCGGCGGCGTTGATGGCTTCCGGCGTCGGGCAACATCACATCGCAAGGCCAAGCTGATCCTGTCCGAGGCTCCGCCGCCGCGACCGAGGCCCGCCTCGCGCGTTCCGTCTCTCTCGCACCCCCTTGCGGGACGAAGGAGCAGCTAATGGCCTCCATGCACGCCGCAGAAGCCCGCCTGTCGGACGGGGACTTGGCTTCGCTTCGTGAGGCGGTGCAACTGCTCGAGCAGGACACCTTCACCGAGACAGCGATGAACACGGTTGGAAAGTTCATCGGAGGAAGCCTCGACCGCGCCGCACGCTTTCTGCCCAAAGGCTTGCGGATCAATGGGGCGACGGTGCTGGAAAGCATCTTGGCGAAGGCGTTCGATCAGGTCCTACTCACGGTCGATCGTGACGGCAAAGGGGTGACAGGTCACCGCCTGCTCGACGCCTCACTCTCCTCAACTTGGATCGACGGCGCCTCGGCCATTCTCGCGGGCGCGTTGGGCGGCGCGGGCGGCGTGGCGACCACAATGGTCGAGCTTCCGATCACCACAGCCTTGCTGATGCGGAGCATCGCCCAGATCGCGATTCGTGAAGGCGAGGATTTGCAAAGCGATGAAGCCAAACTCGAATGCCTGAAGGTCTTCGCGTTTGGCGGTCGCGCGGCCACTGATGACGAGGTGGATACTGGGTATTATTCCGTCCGTCTGGCTGTGGCGGAGGCCGTTCCCAAACTGGCGCACAAGACTCTTCAGGAGCTGCTGCCAAAACTTCTGGCGCGGGTGGCTCAGCGATTCAGCGGACCGGTCACGGCGAAGATCGGCTCCCAAGCAGCGCCCAGTATCGGCGGAGCCGCGGGCGCACTTATCAACCTGGCCTTTGTCGATCATTTTCAGCGAAAGGCCCTCGGTCACTTCCGCATCCGCCGCCTGGAGCGCACCTATGGCGCCGAGACGATCCAGGCCTGCTACGAGACTCTGCGCCACGAATGGTATCGTGGCCGCGAGGCCTCCGCGAGATCCTCGGCGGCTTAGCGGAACGAAAGCGAGCCAGGACCGGCTTTCGACGAACAGCGCGTGCCATCCGTGGCGACGTTAGTCGCTCGCTACCGCGCAGCGCCATCAGCGGACTCAGGAACGGCTCCAGGATTCGGACATTCGGCAGCTCCGCCAGGTAGGTCAGAATCCCGCCTCCAGGCTTTCCATCCGCTCACGACCCGGCGCCGACGCTCCGAAACGTCCGCCGCCTTCCCCCCAGGTGGTGGAACTGCGCGGCCTGGTACGGAAGGACGAGTGACGGCGGTCACGCCAGGGCGATGACGCTGCCCACGATCAGGCGCACGAGGTCGGCTTTTCCATGGACTCCCGCCTTGGCGTACAGCCGCTTGGAATAGGTGCGCGCGCTACCCTCGCAGATCCCGAGATCCTCCGCGGACTGCGCGATGGTGCGCCCCCGACTGAGCGCGAGCGCAAGGCGGGCCTCGTTGCTCGACAGCTTGAACAGGGACTTGAGCTGCTCGCACCGCTCGGTTTCCGAACGGTGGTCCCCCGCCACATAGAGCGCGAGCACCGGGCGTTCACCGCTGAACGACGCTTCCGGCGTCACCGGCGCCACCAGCATGTCGCGCCACGGCTCTTCGCTGAGGTGAATGAGGCAGGCGTTCACCGGCTCGCCGCGCCGCGCCGCGCGGAGCAGCTCGGCAAGTCTCCGGTCGGCGGTGGCGCGGCGCGTCAGCAGCCGGCCGTCCGGCGCGAGCTTGAGGGTCGAGGAGGTCAGCAGTTGCTCTCCCTGGCCATCCATGCCGACCACGCGTCCGGCGCCGTCGAGAGTGAACCACGCGAGATTCAGGCGCTGCACGACATCTGCGGAAACACCGGCGCGAATGCGTTCGCGTTGGACCAGCATGAAGGTGCGCAGGGCGACCTGCAGATGCGGCGCGAGCTCGGAAAGCAGCAAATCCGCGTCCGTTCCGAAGTCTTCGCAACCCCGCGCGACGGCGCACCAGGCCTCGCCGCCGCTGGGCTCCTCGACCCGAAGCAGCCGCCCGTATGGCATGCCGGCCGGCGCGACGATGTCCTCGTAGAAGTGCGCGAGGTCGACGCCGGCGACCTGGTAGAGCGCCTGGGTCGAGTAAACCCGACCCGAGATCATCTGGTGATAAGGGCCGCGGTTTCTTCGATAAAAGCTCTTCACCACAGCAGGGCCGAGTTCCGGCGGGAACGGATCGCTTTGCAATACCGTGACGTCGGCCATCGCGCCTTCGCCGCAGCGGATGATCAAGCCGGCGTATTCGGCCCGGGCCTGAGCGCGCAGCGTGGCGAGGAAGCTCGACCACAATGGCTCGTCGAACGCCCCCTGGTGCAGCGTGAGAAGTAGGTCGGCGGTGTCGGCGGCGGCGCGCTGTGCTGTGGCCATGTCGAACGGACTGCTCCCTCGGCCAGTGTACAAACGGCGCCGCATGGAGGCGAGCGCGAGTTGCAGGCGGGCGCTGGTCAGCCAGGCGCCATGCTGTTCGCCGCGCGTCGTCGACGGACTGACAGGGTAGTTGCCAAATGGTAACTGACTAACGCGCCGCGCGGTCTACCTTCCACTCTAACTATGCGCCGCTGATCAACTGAAAGAGGCGTGGGGAGGCAAACGCTGAGGGATGCGTCGTTTGGCGCCCGGCCGCGGACTGCGCCACGCGCAGGCGAGCGCCGCGCTTCGCCGCCAATCCGTTCTCGGGCTTTATAACAAACGAGGGGGAAACGAGATGCTGAAGTGGGCTTTGTTGGCTGCGACCGCCTTGGGTTGCAGCATCGCCTTGCCGGTCGACGCCTCGGCGCAGACCGCACAGACCACTTCCACGCTGGAGGAGGTGATCGTCACCGCCCGAAGGTCGGAAGAGCGGCTTCAGGATGTGCCGATCGCCATCACGGCGTTCAGCGCCGAGAGCCTCGCCTCGACCGGGACGCGCGATCCCCGAGCCCTGGCGAACCAGGCGCCGAGCCTGACGATCAATCCGAACAATCTCGCCAACAACAGCTACCTGAACGTCGCGATTCGAGGCCAGGGACAGTTGTTCGCGCTCCCTGGACAGGGGGTCGTCACCTACTTCGCCGAAGTGCCAACCTTGGCCCCCGGGGGGTCGCTCTTCTATGACCTGCGCAACGTGCAAGTCTTGAAGGGTCCGCAGGGCACGCTCTTTGGGCGCAACACCACGGGCGGCGCGGTGCTGTTCGAACCCAACCGGCCAGGCATGGAGTTCGATGCGGGCCTCACCCTGCGCGTCGGCAACTACAACATGCGCGAGGGCGAGGGCTTCGTGAACCTTCCCATCGTGAAGGACCAGCTCGCCCTGCGCGTCGCGGCCAATTTCGGCATGCGCGACGGCTATACGAAGAACCTCCTCTACGGGAGGCGGCAGGACGACGAGAACTTCGGGACCGTCCGTGCTGGACTGCTGTATCGGGGCGAGCGCTTCGAGAATTATCTGGTGGCGAGCTACTATAGCGAAAGCACCAACGGGACGAGCTCGAAGCTCGCGGGCGCAGACTGCACATTCGCCCCTTATCTCTGCGCGACCTCAACACAGCTGACCGCGTTCGGATTTCCGCAGCCGCTTTATCCCTTGGGGCCCGGGCAGACGATCCTTTCCCAGGCGCAGGCGCTCAGCCCGCGGGAGACGGTCGCCTCCGTCAATGCTGAAAATCAGATCAAAGTCACCACGGTGACGAACATCTCGACGCTCGATGTCTCCGAGAACATCAAGCTAAAGAACATCTTTGGGTATCGCCGCAACAAAACCCACAACACGTCGGATTCCGATGGCACGGCGCTTCAGCTGATCGACCTTTCCGGCCTGGGCCAGACCGTCGATCAGAAAGATATATCCGATGAACTCCAGGTCACATACACGACGGACCGATTCAACCTCATCTCAGGCGTCTTCTACTACGACTCCAAGGCGCAGTCGCCGCGAGACGGAAAGACGTTCGCCAACGAGGCGGTGCAGTTCTTCAACGACTTTCTGCAAATGTCGGATTTCGACACGAGCAACTTCTCGGCGTTCGCACAAGGGGAGTTCAAGGTCACCGACAAGCTGAAGCTGACCGCAGGCTACCGGTACTCGTGGGACAAGGTCACCAGCTACGCCAGCAACCAACTCGTGACGCCTGTCGGCGTGCTATGTCTCGCAGTCGGTCTGCCGATCACCACGCCCTCCTCCGCCTGTCTCGTCACCCGGAAGGCCAAGTTCAGCGCCCCGACCTGGACGACCGGGGTGTCCTACAACTTCACCCCGGACGTGATGGCCTATCTCAACTATCGCCGCGGCTATCGCGCCGGCGGCATCAACGGCTATCCGGCCCCGGGTTACCCCAGCGCCTACGCGCCGGAGAAGGTCGACGACTTCGAGCTCGGCCTGAAGTCGCAGTTCTCGATCGGCGACATGCCGGCGCGGGTGAACGTCGACCTATTCCACGACAAGTTCAAGCAGCTGCAGCGGGGCTTCGCGATTACGGTCGTCGACGCCGGTCAGCCCCACTTCCTGGTGATCACGCTGAACGCCGCCGCGGCCACCGTCAAAGGCGTGGAGTTCGAGGGCGAGATCCGGCCTGTCCAAGGACTGAGCCTGAGCGGTTTCTTCTCCTACATCGACGCCTCCTATCAGAAGTACGTCAGCCCCATACTCGGCGACATCTCCGACACCCCGTTTTCCTATGTGCCGAAGTGGAAGGGCGGGGTGACCGCCCGGTACACGACCGGCGTGGGCGAACTGGGCGAGTTCGGCGCCGTCGTGAACTGGACCCATTCGGGCAGCGTCTACGTGTCCAACACGCCCCCGGAGCCGCGGCTGGCCTTCGGATATCTCGGTGACGCGATCGCGAGAATCCCGGCGGCGTCCCTGGTCAATGCACGGTTGGAGCTGAACAAGATCCGCGGCGGCGGCGTCGACGTCGCAGTCTTCGCCAACAATCTGTTCGACAAGACTTTTCGAGATTATACCGCCAACGGCGTCTATCCCGCCGGGGGCTTTAGTTTGACCCACTACAATCCTCCGCGGATGTATGGGGTGGAGGTGACGGCCCATTTCTGAGGCGCCGCCGCAGCACGGTACGACGCCAGCTTGTCCATCGTGCTGGCCTCCGGGCGGACACCCTGGCGCTTGAGCCGCAGCTCAGCGCCGTGCGCCGGGGCCGTTCGTCCTGCTGCCCTGATCGCGGAGACGTCCAGGCCGCGCCCTGCGGCGACGGAGTGGACTTATCCGCGAATGTCTGGCGCCCCGCCGAAGGGCCGTCGCCGACGTTGCTGATGTGACTTCCCTACGATAAGGAGGCGCCCTTCTTGGGGGGCCACGGCCTGCTCCCCTCATTTTTCAGCTTCGGTAGGGCCGGCTATGCGATCGTTATCCAGGATGTCCGCGGCGCATTTCGCTCCGAAGGCGTGTCCACGCCAAAGGTGAACGAACCGAAGGACGGTCGCGAAACAATCGAATGGATCGCTCGCCAGCCTTGGTCGGACGGAGCGGTGGCGATCTGCGGCCCCTCGTATCTTGGCATGGTCCAGTGGGCGGCGGCGAAGGTCGGGGTGGTGCTGGTCAACATCAACCCGGCTTACCGTACGGCCGAGGTCGAGTACGCACTCAACAAGGTGGGTTGCAAGGCCCTGATCCTAGCGGCGCGGCACAAGAGTCGGCCTCGACCTGACCAAAAACGTCTTCCAGGTGCACGGGATCAGCAGCACGGGCGAGGTCGTCGTTCGTCGCGCGCTCAGGCGGGCGCAGGTGATCCCGTTCTTCAGCAAACCTGCCCCTTGCCTCGTGGGCATGGAGGCCTGCGGAACCACCGCGTCGCGGGAGGGTAAGGGGCGCGCGGATCTCGGTGTTCGCCGCCATGGCTAGCTGTTAGGTGTTCGGCATCATGACGTGCTCTTGCGGGGGGTGGACGTGGCTGAACCGGCGAAATTCCTGGTCGAGTGGGGCGAGGCGGACGTCGAGGCGCAGCTCGCCCGGGTCCGCGACTACCCGTTTCCGCGCACGCCGATGGTCGAGGACGGCTGGGCCTACGGCTGCGACGCGCAGTTCCTGAAGGACATCTGCGCCTACTGGACCAGCGCCTACGACTGGCGCGCGGCGGTGGCCGAACTGAACCGGTTTCCGCAGTACACGATCGAGATCGACGGCCTGGACATCCACTACGTCCATCTGGTCGGCGAGGCAGCGGGCAAGCGGCCGCTGATCCTGGTGCACGGCTGGCCGGGCAGCCACTTCGAGTTCTGGCGGGCGGCCGAGCGGCTGGCCTTTCCCTCGCGCTTCGGCGGCTCGCCGGCCGACGCCTTCGACCTGGTGATCCCCTCGCTTCCGGGCTTTGGCTTCTCCGGCAAGCCCGACCGCCCGATCGGCCAGCAGCAGACCGCGGCGATGTTCAACGCGCTGATGACGCGGGTGTTGGGCTATGAGCGCTATTTCGCGCAGGGCGGCGACTGGGGCGCGCTGGTAGTCTCCTGGCTCGGCCACGACTATCCGCAGACGGTGGCGGCGCTGCATCTGAACATGATGGCCTTCCGCCCGCCGGTGAACCCGCAGACCGAGGACGAGCGCCGCTTCGTGGCGCAAAGCCGCAAGGCGATCGCGTGGTTTGGCGCCTATCAGCACCTGCAGCGCACCCGGCCACAGTCGGTGGCCTGGCTGGCGGCCGGCAATCCTGTCGGCCAGGCGGCCTGGATCCTCGAGCGGTTCCACGACTGGGTCGACCTGGGCGGGCGGGAGCTGACCGAGGTGATCTCGCGCGACCACCTGCTGACCAACGTCATGCTTTATGTGATGACCGACTCCTTCACGACCGGCGCTTGGTACTACCGCGGCCTGGTCGACGAGCGCGCCGGCCAGGGCGAGCCCAGCCATCGGATCGAGACGCCGACCGCCTTCGCCGACTTCCCCGGCGAGCCGCAGGTGAAGTCGCCGCCGGAGAGTTGGATCGCGGGGGCCTACAATCTGGTGCGCCACAGCAAGATGGAGCGCGGCGGCCACTTCGCGGCCATGGAGCAGCCGGAGGCCTTCGCCGACGACGTGGCCGCCTTCTTCCGCGAGCAGTCGCTGACGCCGCGCTGAGGGACCTTGTTAGCCCCTCCGCGGAGGATCGGGCGCGCAATCGCGCCGGCTAGGACGGTGAATTAGTCCGCCCGCTCCAAGGCCGCCGTTAGATGGCGCTGGTGCTCCGCCAGGCAGGCCTCGAACTCTTCGAGCCGGTCTTCGGCCAAGTCGGTGTCGGCGCCCAGGCCGCTGAGACGCTCGACGACCAGACGCTGCGACGCAACGTGGCGTTGGCCCTGCGCGATGTGCTCCCGGATCATTGCGATCTGAGCTGATCAATCCATGCCCTTCGCTGGTCGCCGAACATGGGCCTGCGCACGCCAAGCGGAACCGTGGACCGCCATTCGGAGCGCGTGCGGCTTGAACCCCGCCCTTAGCAATCCACCGCATCCGTGATAGCCGCGCCGTCATGAGTTCGCCGGTCAGCGTTTGGCTCGAGATCGCGCACCACCCGGCGCATCGGGTCGGTGGCTGGGCATTCGTGCGGCTGGCGGCCGGCGAGGTGAGTGGAACCGCGGGCGGCGAGCGGCGGGTCGACCTGGAGCGGACAAGCTTCCTGGCGCTCATCGCGGCGCTGCGGGATCTGGCGCCCGGCGCGCCTGTCGAACTCCACAGCTCCTCGCCGCATATCCTGGCGATCCCGCGCCGCATCGCCGCCGCCGAAGCCGGCGAGCATCCGCCAGCGGAGAATCTCGACCTGTGGGCTCAGGCCACGACGACGCTGCGCGCCCGCACCGTCGTTATGCGCCGCGGGGAGCCTGCGCCGCGGACCCCGAGCGCGTTTTCCGCCGCCTGGGCCGAGCTCGCCCGCGACCGCGCCAAGGACAAAGGTCCGTTCAGCTCGGCGATCCCCAAGCCTAACCTGGCGAAGGCGGGAGTACCCGGCGGTTAGCCACCGGTCTCGTCCACCACGATGTTGACGGTTTTGCCGCGGGAGAGCGGCTCCCAGCCCGCGGCGACGGCCGAGGCGATGGCTCGCGCCACCAGCGCGGGATCGATCTGCGACGCCTGCAGCTGCGGCGCCTTGATCCTGGGCTGCGCGCCCGGCGGGAACTCCATCACGGCCTCGCGCTGCCCCTCCTGATGGCGCGCGGCGATGGCCATTCCGCGCCTCTCCGCCGGGTCGCTGTCCCAGCGCGGCTTGCGCTGCAGCCACCAGACGTAGGGCTCGCCGTCGACGAAGATCGCGAATTCGGAGACGTTTTTGGGTTTCGCCATGTGAGGACCTAGCCCGGTCCGATCTCAGCGCGCCAGCGCGAAGGTGGCGGGGGAATGATCGGGGTCGGCGCTGACCACCCTGACCGTGATGGCGTCGCCCGGCGTGGCGGCGGGCGCGACGCGGGCGACGATCGGCAGGTCGCAGAGCTGGATGCGCGCGCCGCGCTCGTCTACGTCGATGACGACGGCGTCCAGCACCTCTCCCTCGCGCCCGCTCAAGAGAATGGTCTCGGCGAGATCGATCACCGCCCGCTCGATCTGACCCGCCTGGCTGCTCGCGTGCGCCATCACCGCCGGCAGGCGCGGGAAGGCCTGGGCGACCGAGTCCGGGACCGGCTGGCCCGCCGAGATCGCCAGCACCGCCATCAGCACATAGCGGTCAGCCAGCCGCCGCAGCGGCGCGGTGGCGTGGGCGTAGGGCGCGGCGATGGCCGCCTGCCAGGGCGTGGTCTCGGGATCGTAGGGCGCGTAGGCCGCCGGCTCCCCGGCGCGCCTGACCGCCAGCATGAAGGCGGCCTGCTCCGGGACCGCGGGATCCAGCGTGCGCTCGAACTGAGCGAGGCTGGCCATCGGCGGCCAACGCAGTTTGAGCACCGCGGCGGAGCGGCGCAGCCGCGCTACGGCGCGCGGGTCCGGCTCCGGCATCACCCGGAAAAGCCCGGTCTTGTGCGCCAGCATGCAGTCGGCCACGGCGAGGTTGGCGGCCAGCGACAGGGTGGCGTTGCGGTCTTCGGCCGGCGCGCGCGGGCGGAACTGCAGCCGCAACCGGCCGTTGTCGGCGGCCACCTCCTGCTCCGGCGGATCGACCCGGCTCGCCCCGCGCCGCGCCTCGGCGGCCTTGATGCGGCGTGAGAACTCTTCGAAGTCCGGCGGCAGGTCGGCGGGCTGGACGGTCTCGTAGGCCAGCTTGGCGCGGCTGCGGATCAGGGCGCGCTCCACGCCCTCCAGCCGCGCCTCGCCCGCCCGATCGACCGCCACGGTGAGCACCAGGGCTGGCCTTGGCCCCGAGGGCAGCAAGCTGGCCGCGCCCTCGCTCAGAATCGGCGGGTAGAGACCAGCCTTGCCATCCGGCAGGTAAAGGGTAGCGCCGCGCCGCCAGGCCTCCGCATCGATCACCCCGCCTTCGTCGACGAACCAGGCGACGTCGGCGATGGCGTAGTGCAGCAGCAAATCCTCGCCGCGCCGCTCTATGGTGAAGGCCTGGTCGAGGTCGGTGGACGTGGCAGGGTCGAGGGTGACGAACGGCCACGCCGTGCGGTCGACGTGGGCGGTCGGCGCGCGACGCGCCGCCTCTTCGGCCGCCGCCAGCACCTCGGCGGGAAACGCCTCCGGCGTCTGATACCGCCGGCGGATGTCCGCCACGCCGCGGGCCAGCCTGCGATCCGGATCGACGAGAGTCTTCATCGCGGCACCTTGCACGGCGCCGGCTGATCTTGCGAGATCGCCCCGCACGTGGAGGACGAGGCAGCACGATGACGGCGCGCGTTTACATGATCCGGCACGGCGCCGCGGCTTCGGCCTGGTCGCAGCCCGGCTCGGCCCCGGATCCTGGCCTCGACGACCTCGGCCGCACCCAGGCGGAGTCGGCCTGCGCCGAGCTGCTGGGCCTCGCCGACGCCCCGCGCCTGGTGGTCACCTCTCCGCTGCAGCGCTGTCGCGATACCGCCGCCCCATTCGCCAAGGCGCTTGGCGTCGCGCCGGTGGTCGAGCCGCGGGTCGCCGAGATCCCCACGCCGCGGGACCTGGCGCACGAGGCGCGCGGCGCCTGGCTGCGCGCCGCCTTCGGCGCCGACTGGTCGACGATCGCCGGAGATGCGGACTACGTCGCCTGGCGCGACGGCGTCGGCGCCGCGGTGGCTGCGCGGCCCGGCGCGGCGATCTTCTCCCACTTCGTCGCCATCAACGCCGCCGTCTCCGCGGCCACCGGCGACCCGCGCGTGTTGAGCTTCGAGCCGGACAACGGCTCGATCACCGTCTTCGAGACCGACGGCGCGCGCCTGCGGCTGGTGGCGCGCGGTCGCGAGCTGAAGCAGACGCTCGTGCTCTGAAGCGTCCGGCGAGGGATCGCCTTTAGATGGTCACCGACAGCCGAACGCGGGCGACGACGGGCGTCTTGTTGGCCGCGTCGCCGGCGTTCTGCTGCGTCAGCTGATCCATCTGATGGACGGCGGTGTTCACCTGCTGCAGGCCGGCCGACTGTTCCTGCGCCGAGGCGGCGATCTCCACCACCACGCCGTTGATCTCCGTGACCCGAGTGACGATGCGCGCGAGCGCCTCACCCGTTTGGCCGGCCAACGCAACCCCGCTCTGCACGTGGGCGCTGGACGCGGAGTTCAGCGTCTTGATCTCCTAGGCAGTGAATTTGAGCTACCTACTTAAAAAGGCATCCTAATTGTGCTGATAAATACTACCAACCTGGCGTTCACCTAGGTAATCGCACCTTGTGCCTGTAACGCTGCAATCCTCGCGGCGTCATAGCCGAGCTCGGTCAGCACCGTGTCGCTGACGAACGTCCCGCCGGTCATCGCCGGCGTATCGGTCTCAGTCCTGGAGTAGCGCGGCGCCGGCGCGGGCTGCTTCACCCCGTCCACCTCGATGAAGGTTCCGCGCGCCACGTTGTGCGGGTGGGCCGCGGCCTCGTCGAAGGACAGAACCGGGGCGAAGCACGTGTCGGTGTGTTCGAGCAACTCGCACCATTCCGCGCGGGTCTTGGTGCGGAACACCGCCGTCAGCCGTTCCTGCAGCGCGCTCCAACGGGTGGGATCCATGTGCCGGTCGAAAGCCGGATCGTCCGCCAGCCCCAGCTTCTCGCGCAACAGGGCGTAGAACTGCGGCTCGATCGGGCCGATCGACACGAAGCCGCCGTCCGCGGTCTCGTAGGTGTCGTAGAAGTGCGCGCCGCCGTCGAGCAGGTTCGCCCCGCGCTCGTCGTTCCAGCGGCCCTGGGCGCGCAGTCCCCAGATGATGCCGGTCAGCAGGGCCGCGCCGTCGGTCATGCCGCAGTCGATCACCTGGCCCTCGCCGGTGCGCCTGGCGTGCAGGATGGCGCTGACTATGCCGAACGCCAGCATCATACCGCCGCCGCCGAAGTCGCCGATCAGGTTCAGCGGCGGCGGCGGTCGCTCGCCTGTGCGGCCGATGGCGTGCAGCGCGCCGGACAGCGCGATGTAGTTGATGTCGTGGCCGGCGCTGGCGGCATAGGGCCCGGTCTGCCCCCAGCCGGTCATGCGCCCGTAGACCAGCTTGGGATTGCGCGCGAGCAGCGCGTCCGGCCCCAGGCCCAGCCGCTCCATCACGCCCGGCCGGAAGCCCTCGATCAGCCCGTCCGCCGTGGCGACCAGGTCCCGGACCACCGCCGCGCCCTCCGGCGACTTCAGGTCGACGGCGATGTTGCGCCGCGAACGCGCCAGCACGTCCTTCGAGGCGTCGGAGCCGACGCCGGCCTGCACGCCGCCCGGCCGGTCCACGCGGATCACCTCCGCGCCGTGGTCGGCCAGCATCATCGCCGCGAACGGCCCCGGCCCGATGCCGGCGATCTCGATGATCCGCACCCCTTGAAGCGGTCCTGTCACGCGCTGCTCCCTCTCCACTCAAAAACCGGCGACGCATTCACAGCGAGCGCGCGATCACCATCCGCTGGACCTCGGAAGCGCCTTCGTAGATCTGGCAGACGCGGACGTCGCGGTAGATTTTCGCGAGCCCGAACTCCTCCAGATAGCCGTATCCGCCGAGCGTCTGGATCGCGCCGGTGCAGATCGCCTCGGCTGCTTCCGAGGCGAACAGCTTGGCCATCGAGGCCTCGCGCACGCACGGCAGCCCCGCATCCTTCAGCGCCGCGGCGTGCAGCAGCAGCTGGCGCGCCGCCTCCAGCCGCGTGGCGAGGTCGGCGAGGCGAAATCCGATGGCCTGGTGCTCGATGATCGCCTTGCCCATGGAACGCCGCTCCTTGGCGTAGCCGCAGGCGATCTCCAGCGCCGCCTGGGCCATGCCGACGGCTTGCGAGGCGATGCCGAGGCGCCCGGTCTCCAGGTTGGAGAGCGCGATACGATAGCCGTCGCCCTCGGCCCCCAGCCGCAGGTCCTCCTCCAGGAACAGCTCCTCGAACCGCAGCGCGCAGGTGTCGGACGCGCCCTGCCCCAGCTTGACCTCGACCTTGTCGACGAAATAGCCGGGCCGGTCGGTGGGGACCAGGAAGGCGGTGATGCCCTTCTTGCCGGCCTCCGGGTCGGTCACCGCATAGACGATCGCCAGCTTGGCGATCTTGCCCGAGGTGATGAACTGCTTGGCGCCCTGCAGCACATAGCCGCCGTCGCGGCCCACGGCGCGGGTGCGGATCGCGGAGGCGTCGGAACCGGCGTCGGTCTCGGTCAGGGCGAAGGCGCCGATCGCCGCGCCCGACAGCAGGTCCGGCAGGAAGCGGTCCTGCTGCTCGTGTGTGCCGTCCTTGAGGAGGCCCGCGACGATCAGGCTGTTCTGGATGCTGATGATGGTCGACAGCGCGCCGTCCGCGGCCCCCAGCTCGATCATCGCCAGCACGTAGGAGACGTTGTCGGCGCCCGCCCCGCCGCGGTCCTCCGGCGCCGTCATGCCCATCAGGCCAAGCTCGGCCAACTCGACGAACAGCTCCGGCGGATAGCCGCCCTGGGCCTCGTAGGCGCGGCTGTTCGGCCGGATGCGGCTCTGCGCGAACGTGCGGACGGCGTCACGTATCGCAGTCTGGGTGTCGGTCAGAATCATCGCCGCGCTCCACGGATCCCGGCCGCCCCAGTGGCCTGGTCCGGCGCGAACGACCTCCGGTCGCACGACTTCGGCGGTGCTTCGAGCAAAAAAAAGCCGCGCCCGAAGGCGCGGCAGTCATAGGGAGGAAACGCCCAGGATGGGCAAGGACAATCTAAGCGTTGCTCAGACGGGGCGCAAGCCCTTTGTGCGGTGCAGCGCAAAAAAGCTTCGCCGACGTTTTCCAGCCCCCGCCGCCCGACCGCCTCACCCATGCGTCAGCGCGACATGCGTGCGGCGGTAGGCGCGCGGCAGAACCACCGCGGCCAGCAACGAAGACACCGCGATCGAGGCGGAGACCCCGCCCACCGCCTGCTGCAACTTCATTTCGTCCCGCAGCACATAGTCGCTCGCCAGCGCCATCACCGTCGGAGCCAACCCCAGCCTCAGCAGGTTCGCCGAGAGCACGACGAGCGCGACCGCCTGCCCGCGCAGCCGGTTGGGAGTCACCGCCTGAACGGCTGGGTACACGGTCGCGTTGATCATGCTGTACAGCAGCGACGCGACGCCCATGCCGCCATCGTCACCGCAAGATCACGAGCAAGCGTCAGGACGATCAGCACGCCGATCAGGAACGGCGAGAGCAACAGCG
>Ga0068860_100003497_pt1 | contig 16167 bp, 30 predicted proteins | sample KBSSwiS32_FD_66597 | JGI IMG/M metagenome (GOLD analysis project Ga0068860, IMG submission 66597) | Switchgrass rhizosphere microbial communities from Kellogg Biological Station, Michigan, USA - KBS Switchgrass S3-2 | ecosystem: Host-associated > Plants > Roots > Rhizosphere > Soil ... | reverse complement strand
TAAAAATTATTGCTTTTTTCTTAAACTGCTTTGGAGTGGGTTTCTTTTCCAGTTTAAGACTGTATACCGTATCGTCAACCTTAAATGAAGTTTCAAAATCGGTCAAAAATTGACCCTCTATTAAATGCACAATAGGCCTGACTGAACAACTCAGTAGTTCAGCGATCAGCGCCTGGTCGCATTCTGGAATTTCCTTTGGAGGCTTTTTTGTCTTTTTCATTTTGTGAGTTGTTTAAAAATTATATCTGTAATGGATTGCCGCAAGTTAATTAGGTATATTTCATGGCCTTTGATTGGCAATGCCATTAACAGCCTGTATAATGTAAGGCCTTCAGCATAGGATAATTTGAATTTAAACTTATCAGCTGCAGACGATAGCTTTTTATCAAACTGCATTTTAACTGCAAAAAATAGCGACTGAATGGCTCTACAGTTCAATATTTGCTCCCAATCCTTGCCGGCATCCCGGATTTTCGATTCACAGAGCATTTGCAGGTATGAAAAATAGTGCAGCTGCACAGTCCGGGCCTGGTCCCTGGTCAGCTGCAGGACAATGGGGGTAAGCGCTGGCCGGGGGACCTGCGGGGATCCCGTCAGGTCCTCCAGGAAAGCCATTGCGCCGGCGTGCAGAATATTTTTGAAAAAATCATTCAAAGGGAAACAGGTTTGAAATTGTGCCTTTCATATTAATTTGACTGCGGTTTAATTCCATAATAATGGAAGGCTCAAACATCATTTTAGAAACGCCTCTTAAATATGGTACTGTTATTTGAATTAATGAATCCTCGAAATAAATTAAACTGATTAACCCTTCTTTTCGGTCGGGATAATAACTGGCAGGTAAGGCTGGCGTTGGATCATTAACGGGTTTAGTATAATACCAGGATTCTATTATCTGGGCAAAAGAAAAAATTTTTTGACCTGCCGGCAGATTCCCTTTTGCTATTTTACCAGCGGCCTGTACTACTGATTTCAATTCTTTTTTTGCCTCATTGCTTTGCAATAACTCGTAAAAATTAAGAATGGGTGCAGGGATTACTGTATTATCCAGGGTATTGTGTATAAAAAATCCTCCAAATGGCAATGGCATATCATTAGGTTTTTTTCGTAGATCTGATTTCATTATTTCAATAATGCTTTCAACCTTCTTTTTTACTTCTGATTTCAAAAAATCTGTTGACATAATTTATTAGTTTATTAATTGAGTGCAACATTGCGGATTCATTATTAAAACTGTTTCACAATCCCAGCCATATAAATTTGCGGGTTGACTGTACCTGGTTTCATATTGTCCTCGCTCTGTAAGCCATATAGCATCGTAAGTTTTTGCCAACAATTCAAAATCCGGATATTCTCTTTTAAATTTTCCAATTTCTACTTTCTCCAATGGTGTTTTTTCTAAATCCTGCAGGGTATCAATTGTAAATATTTTTACATCCGGATTGAACAATAATTTAAAACTGTTTTCCAACCTATAAACTTCAAAATCTTCCGCTTTACACCATTCCCGCCATCCATATTTTGAATTAATAGGGGAAGTCCATAAACCACCAAATGGTTTCATCCAATTACGATTTTTAATTGGCTGAACCATTGCCGGCTTGTATTCTGTTGCTCCAAAATGAATAACTACTTCAGGTAACATTATTTCAGATATGCAGGTAACGAATAGTTAATCAACATCAGCTGGTAATTATTCAGTTTGTTCCTTTCGATAACGCCGTCCGTTATTTTCAGAATAATTTTTTCATCCTCTGCTTTGTGATTATCATAGAGAATTACCCGATCATATACTGCCATTTCTTTCTGCAGATGGTTTAACAGCTTCCGGATCATGTGATGTTCTTCTGTGGCGTATTTATCCCCTCTCAGTGTCCAGACACGTTGAGGGCCTTTCCTTGAATTAAATCCCGGTTCACCTGGTTTTTTACGGACAAACATATCGAACCGGCAGCGCTTCGATGGCTGAGGATCTACGGGAGTAATGGCTTTATGAACCACCAATAGTAAAGTATTGGCATCATGAACCAAATTGGCTGCGGATTTACTGACATTCTGAAGCATGGTTTTAAACAATTTAATGGGTTATTGACACGGTTTCGTTGGTTGTTCACGGCATCCTGGATTTTTCGCGCGCGCGGGTCTTTACAGTCTTTAAAGTCTTTAAAAACCATCTGTAAAGACTATACAGACAATGAAGACCGTTCGAATAGTAATCTATCCGCATCCTGTAATTGGCAATTTTCAATATTTGAGGAAAAACAATCAATTCGCGGATAGATTACTATTCGAACGGTCTTCATTGTCTGTATAGTCTTTACAGATGGTTTTTAAAGACCAGGGTTCTAAAATTGTAATTTGATCACAGAGGCATAACACGGTTTGTTTCGGTTGATTTTGCGGGGGCATTCCTTTCCTGGGTTTGCACTTTGGAAGCCATAAAACATGGCAGGATTCATTACGTACCCGTTCCTGGCTTTGTACCTGCAGCTTCGCAATATCAATTATACCGGATCGCTGCAATACTTTTTTCCAATAGCTAACACTGCAAGGATCTTTAAACTTCCACGCATCGGCCATTCCTTTCACGCCTCTGTTTGTGTCCGGTCGAATCTCGATCATTAAAGAGTGTATTTCTGAGGCCTGTACGAAATCAGCCAGGTAAATCGCTTTCAGCATGGTAAGGACATATACAGGATCTTTTATCCTGGCTTTGTCTGCACCCGCTCTGATCAGCGCCCTGGTGACTGCGTTTTTATGGACAGGGTTTTCGTACACTTTTTTAATAATCATGTAAGATTGCCGGGACTGGTTATCCTTTATTTCGGCGGCGATAATCCAGTCCTGTATTCGTTTGTTATCATTGGGATCATATTGAACTGTAAGTTTTGAATGTGGATTTATTTCAAGCGTGGTCCCCAGCTGGTCCCAGCTGCAGACCTTTATACTATGGCGGCTGTATTTGATCAGCTGCAGGTCCTGCAGGATCCTGAGCCTGGTACGGAATACCGATTCACCAATTTTGCAAATCTTCAGTAGATAGTCTTTCTGCTGATTCCAATTCTGAAGCCATCCGGAACGGGTTTCATGCTTCAGGACCAGCCAGGTATCGAGTGCCTTTATAATGGAATTGGTTTGGTAATGGGTGACGGTTTTGCGTTGCCAAACTGCAAGCCTGGCAAGATCGTAGGGAATATGTATTGTTAATCGTTCGCTCAATTAACGATTAGATTTTTTTCATTGTGGTACTTTACGAAAAATTTACTAATGCGTTCATCATCGCCCGTTAGATATGTAGGATCGCTTTCAATAAGATCCACCAATATTTTCATAGCAAAATGCAGATTGCAATTGAATTGAGGATCCTGCATTGCCTCTACAAATTGCGGGTAGGTTTGTATCTGTGATGGCTTCAACATAATTTGCCAGGTTTAAAGTCTATAACAAGCGCTTCATATTCCACGCCTCCAATCATAAACGGTTGCTTATCGGCACGCTTTTTTGCCCTCTGTCCGTTTTTATATCCCAATTGCCACTGATCTTTTTTTTCTTTAGTGGTAAAGTTTGTATAACTGGAATTTGATGTATTAGTGCCGTTCTTACCGGCATAAAAACCGTTTTTGTATTCTTCGCTCTTATTTTTCATTTTTTCCAGTTTCTTTTAAGAATTCATAATGAAACGTTTCACATTTATGACACCACAGATATTTTACGTCCATATAGTAATGGCTAGTCATTCCACAAACTTTGCATTTAATCGATTGCCTGGAATTTTCTGTAATGTTGATTTCATAGGTATCCTTTACACAGTCCAAAAGAACTTTTCTAATAAATTCAACACTTCTTTCTTCAGAAGGCGGCTCTCTATCAACTCCATAGGATTTATCGAATATAAATTCGGGTCCCATCTGCCAGGAAATTGAAATAGTGACGATGTACCACAAGGTTTCGGTATCCATGGAAACTTTATCAGTCATCCAAACAACTTCGAAAAAAATGTCTGACAAGTCTTTTAAACAAATGGTCCAACAATATTTAACAGACAGATTGCTATGTAATATTTCACTCATTGCCAATCCTTTTTTACAGCTGATCTAATTTTCATTAAATGAGCATGGAGCATTCCCAATTGATAATAAGTCATTGGATCCTCTGCATATACTTTATACAATCTTCCCTTTACCCCTGGGGATTCCTCATAATTCTCATGCACTTCATAATGCAGGGCCTTATCCCTTTGTAAATTTTCCAGGACTGCTTCCAGGTCCAGCTGGTCCTGTTCCCTGGTAAAAAACAATTCTGCATGGTCTGCGGCCATAAACTTATTTTTTAAACGTTTCCTTTATCTGGTCTGTCACGTCCTGGCGATCGGTGAATTTTAATACCCGAAATTCTTTTCCAAACTGTCTGCAGATAATTTCTGCAGATCTATAGATTTGTTCCAATCTTATATGATCACTAGCTACCAATGGCATCCAATGCCTTGTTAATGGATCCATAAAAGCCATTATTCCTTCCGTTCCGTCTTGTTCATCAGCAACCATAATAATATGGATCGCTTGAATTTTATGTCCTGGTTTGTAGGTCATGAATTTTTATATAATTAGGATTATTGTATTGGCCTTCTCTGCCTTTATGAACGATCCAATTTCCGGGTGGATCATTTTTCCCATCCCAAATAGAAAGCGCTAAAAGAGCCTCTATTGTCGTTTCATAGCAAAACCTGCCCTGTATTCCATAAAAATCCAATCCGTACAACAAGCCAGTTGTAAAGAGATATTTATGAACAGCGCAAAACCCTCTCCCTGGAATTTCTATCAGGTTTAAGTACAATACTTCCCCCTTCAGAAATTCGTATAATTTCTGTTTATCCTCCATAAAAAGTAATTTTAAAAAAGAACCCAGCCCAAGAATAGACCGGGGATCCGCGGATTTCTCCGCACTCAATAAGTGTTTATTAAAAACACAGAGTTCGGGATCCTAGTCGCTAAATAACTCTAATGCCAGCTGCACCCTTTTAGGATCCGTTAATTCTTTAAATAATTTCAGGTTCTTATCACTGGCGCCAATCCATTCATCTAATTCGCATTGTTCATCCAACGTCAAATTATTGCGCATATACCCGGCCAGTAATGTAGCTATCCTTCTGGCCTTCGCTTCAATTGTCGATTCCGTTTTTTGCTTCCGGGTGACCTTTCGGGAAATACTTTCTGTCAGGTCCTCAAAAATTTTCATGTTTCTGGGATCATTGCCAACCCACCAATCCAGGTAATTGTGTTCTTTCTTTGAAATGTTACCGCGAATGTATTTATCAATCAATTCGGCGGGAGTAAGGACCTGCCGTTTTCTTCCAATGCCTACATTGCGGATTTTCCTTTTAAAGGATCCCAGAATTTTCATAATTCAAAAATTTAGGTTTAATTAAATTTAAATGCAAACCGTGGAAACGGTTCGCCGAGTGTCAGGTTGAATCCCATAGAAATGGATTTCTCCCCATTGAATTATTTTACCTGGTCCGGATGTATTCCCTTTATCAGCTTTTCCAGAAAATCTTTCATCAGCTGATCGGTTCCATTATTTGCAAAATGCAAATACAGCTTTTCAAAAAATTCCTTAATCTCTTTTTCCGGTATAGGAAATCCCATGCGATTATTTATAATAATCGTTTCATGAAATTCATTGCTACCATTGAATTTAAGAGTAGAATGTTTGCCGGAAACTAAAATGGTAATGGAAGTAATTGAATCTGCAGTAGCTGCAGCGCCGCAGTTGACTAAGTAATCAGTCAGGGTTTTTACTACCTGCTTATGCGGGGGTTTCCCCTTTGGTTCTATAATCGATGACACTCGTTTGATTTATTAGTTTTTCGAAGTTAACAGACATTTTGGAGAAAAAGTAATTGATTAATCACACTTTGTTAATAGTTTGATAATCAGATATAAAAGAGAACCCCCTACCTGGCTAGGTAAGGGGTAACTCTTACTAATAAATTGAAACGTTTTTGTGTCAATACTGCCGCAATTTACCAAAAATCGGCGAGTATTTTTTACTTTTTTCCGTGAAGTGTATTGCGAAAAATAGGCATTCACTATACTTTCGACAGGTCGAAAGGATTTTGTGCAGTAGATAACTCAACTCAATAAGTGTTATTAAAACAACCGAAACCATATTGCTGGTAGGCGGCGGCATTATTGCGTATTCCCTCATTAGAAAGGGAAAAGCCTTCAAGTCGATCAATTTCTTTCCTGACAAGATCCACGGTTTCGAATGGGAAGGACTCTCCCCCATCCTTGTAATGGGCCTGGGCGCTCAAAACACTTCCAACCAAAGTTTCACCATTTACAGTATTGCCGGCAATGCTTACTCGAAAGAGGGAAGCGATCTTGTCTATGTCGGTAATATATCTGCATTTCAGCCGCAGGTAATTTCTCCCAATTCAGAATCCATTTTAAGAGTCAATATAAAATTGTCATTGATCGGTGTTGCCAATGAAATCATTGAAGCAGTACAATACGGCGATTTTACCAAAACGATAGTTATAAAGGCAACGGCAAATATTGATCAGCAACAGATCCCAATTAATCAAACATTGAATATTGGATTGCCTGTATGAGTCAACCAACCGCAAAAGAATTATTGAACCGGTTGCCCCCGTTTCGGGATGAATGGATTACGATAAATGCGAACCAGGATGTAAAGGATATTATCCGGGAAATACTGGCAGCGCATCAAGAGTTCAAAAGTTATTATGATGAACTAGCTCTTTATTTCGATGGAAGTACAACCCAGCAGATCTGTGACAACATTTATAATTTTTTAAAAAGGAATGTTAGTTACGTAGAAGAAAGTGACAGCGATCAAACAACAGCTGTACCTGCAGGGATATTAACACGCGGTTTTGGTGATTGCAAACATTATGCAAGCCTGGCCGGCGGGATCCTCGATGCACTGAATAGGCACGGCAGAAATATCGATTGGAGTTACCGGTTTGCATCATACAGTATTGGACAAAGGAATCCGCATCATGTTTTTGTAGTAGTGAGAGATGGTAACGATGAAATATGGATTGATCCAACGCCGGGATCAGAAGATAAATACCCGGTCTGGCAATTAGATAAAAAAGTAAAAAAATCTAAGATGGCATTGCGCAGAAATATAGGAAATGTGAATGGTTTATACCAGCCGGATGACTTCCAGCTGGTAGAAGGACCTGCCGGCGAAATGGCCGTAGAATCAGCCAGGGAACCTTACACCTATATTCCAGGATCAGCTACAGATCCAGGTATTGAACCTGACGTTTATAACCCGGACACGGACGATTCAAAACTTCCACCGGAATTAATAAACCACCTGCAGCTGCTCCTGGATTATGGCATTCTCGATGGTAACGGAAATTTTAACAGCGCTGCACTTTACAATTTGCAGGGCGAATTAGATGCCGATCTATACCAGCAGTTACTGGATGCCACGTATTACCTGGAAGATTCCAGCGCCAAGATTTCAGGATTCTTTTCTAATCTATGGAGGGGAGTTAAAAAAGTAACATTAGCGGCACCGCGGGGTGCATTCCTGGGACTTGTTGCCCTGAATGTATTTGGCTATGCTACAAAATTGGCCCAGGCTATGAGTACCGGGGATGGTTTTCAGAAGGTCCGGGATATATGGTATAAAGTCGGCGGGGATCTTGCAAAACTGCAGGGATCCATTAACGCAGGTAAAAAAAGAAAAAGAATATTAGGCGCTCAGATTTCCATAGGAGTGGCCGCAGCTGCGATACCTGCCTGGGTAACTGTGGCCGGCGCAATCATTACCATTCTAATGCCGGTTGTCAAACTGATATTGGAAAATCAAAAAAGAAATCAGGTCCCATTAGTAGAAGGATTTGATCCTTCAGATTTTGACGGAAAAATTATCCCGCCGCAAATAAATACAAATGACCCAATGCAATGGATCCAGGACCATCCGCTAGAAAGCGCTGCAATTGGTTTAGGGCTATACCTGGTAATCAGTAAAAAGAAAATTTTCTAAGATGAATACAGTAGGTGCATATTATGAAAATTCACTTGACCAGGTTAACCAGCCAGGTAAAGGACCCGGAGGCAGTGACGGATATTATATCCCTGGTCCGGACGGAACAATGGATTGTGCAACGCTGCAGACTTATAAAGACAAACTGGAAAATCAAATTGAATACTGGAACGAAATAATCAGGACCGGCAGTAATAACAGCAGGGAAATGGAGAACCTGAATAAAATTATTGCAGTTCAAACCGGCAAAAGGAATCTGTACAATGAATATATGTTACGCAATTGTACGGTCAACCCTGAAACCACGCCGGTGCCTGAAACATTGCCTACTGATCAGCCAACACTGCCAGACTATGATCCCGGACAAACAGGTTATCCGGTTGAAACACCGGTAGAAGAAAAGAAAACTAACTGGCTATTGATTGGGGGCGTGGGCGCTGCAGTTCTTCTTTTAACCAGGAAAAAGAGAGGATCCGCAAAAAGAAAAAAGGTTTCAGGTATTGGAGGCGGTTTGATGCCGATTCTTTTACTGGCCGGCGGCGGTTATCTGATTTATAAAAGTTCGCATGGATCCACTGATAAAAAAAGTTACTTGTTAACTATTGCTGCATCTGAAAGTGATGGCGATTATTTTAAACAGGTAATCAATCAAATGACGGAACAGGAAATTGCCGATACCTATACTTTTTTTAAAGAGTACGTGAATAAAGGATTGCAGGTCCCACAAAATTCTGATCTGTGGTATGCAATACAGGCTATCAGTAACAAGTATAACATTTTCACATGAAAAGTGCATCCGTGAGATTAACAGCATTTCAGGCCGGTAAACCCACTAATCAGTTTTCAGTGGCAACCGGTTTCGAAGTTGAAAAAGAAACGGACGCCCTGGATAAATTAAAAGAAACGAAACAGTGGCAGGATCTAATGCGATTGGCAGAAACAGGATTGGAAAGTTTTGGTATTGCAATATGGTTTAGCGAAGCAAGAGAAAAATTTATAAATGAAAAATAATGGCAAACATTTTTAAACTGGCAAAATCTTATCGCCGCAAACATCCAAGAACAGATTTTCAGGATGCTATTAAAATAGTGGCAAAGAAGAACCGGAAAAAAAGTAAAAAGGTAAAAAACCGGCAGACAGGGACCAGCTCCCGGCCAGCTGATCAGCGCCGGCATGCCCGCCGGCCAGGCAAGCGCAGATCCAAAGGAGGATCCATTTATTACGAACGCCGCAAAAACAGAAGTGATGTACCTGGTAGCCTGACCGGTTTATCAACTGTAAAAGTAAAATCAGTGCTGAAAGAAAAATATACTGAAAGCCTGGGGAAAGTATTACTGCAGCGTGAAATGAAAAAAGGCCAATCCGGACAAAAAAGGAACGTGAAGAAACTGGGTAAAAGGATTGCAGAAATAAAACGATCCATCAAACAATTGAATTGATCAACATAAATTTTTTACTGTACCGCTTTGGCGGCGATCAGTATTCATTTTTTCATTTAAAACAATTTTATGGCAAAAAAAAGAAAAGCTAAAAAAAGGTCTGCCGCCAGACGAGTGGGGGCAATGTCCTTATCAGCAAACAGTCCTCTGGTCCTTTACGGATCCATTGCTGCCGGCTATCTCCTGGGTGACAAAATAAACGATGCCCTGGACAAAGTAATTCCACCGGATAAAGTGGATGCAAAACTCGTTGGTGCAGGTGAAGCAGGCCTGGGTGTATTGCTTATCATGCAAAAAAAGAAAAAGAGTTTATTAATCACAGTGGCAGGTGGCGTAATGGCCGGTGCAGGTGCAAAACGTCTGATGAAATCATTCGGCATTGGTGGCTATCAAATGGTACCAGGTGTTGCAGGTTATCAGAATGTACCCGCAGTAGGTCGCCGGTCACGGTTAAACGGATATAATCCTGGTAACGGCGGCATGGGCTGGAATACCAGGTTGGACACTGCAGCCACGTCTGGGTACATGGGAGGCAGAAGGTAAAAGAAAAACCACCTTACCGAATCGGCAGACGGTAAAAGATCTGCCGGCTTTTTTCGCACTCAATAATTATTAAAAACACAATTTTATGAATGGAACTAATAATATTTCTGCCAGGGAATCATTCCTACAGGCGAGAAATATGTTTTATGATGCACTGCGGGATAAATTCCCTGCAGGTCCCCAGGGCGATCAGCGCTGCAGGGAATGGGTTAACAGCCTCGTATTAACCCAGGGCTTTGTACGATTCGAAGTACAATTAAATGCCACAAACAATATTTTCCAATTTGGAGTAACACCAAACCAGGCGAACACAAACAATGTCGTGTTCAATACAGAAGTACGTCTGCCATTGCAGGATAGTATCTGTATTACAGAATTGTTCTTTTATGTAATGCGCCCGGTTGATTCTGCCGGCACCCCTTCACAAACAGGGACCAGCCAGCTGCTGAGGACCTACGGTAATACGCAGGACTTTACTGCAGCTGCAGCGCAAAGCCTGGATAGCGTGCTTTATTCTCATGGCCGCTTCAATTTCAAAAGAAATAACCAGGTATTGGTGCCAAACAGATCAATGACTGATTTCTGGGTAAAGAATCAGACACAACAAACTGCAGCACTTGGTGCCGGTTCACCTGGTGATCAGATGATCGGTATCACTGATGGCGGCGCAACCTGTGAGCCAAATCTTGTTTTGATAGGTTCATCAAACAATATTCCACAGATAGAACTGCCTTCGAATTTGCCAACGGTGGACAGCTTTACACGTATTGTTATGTACGGTAAAGGACCATACGCGCAAAATTCTACTGTGGTCAATTAATCACGGTTCAAATAGGGTTCGGATTTTAATAACGGGGGCGGTTACGGATTGCCGCCTCCATTTTCACACCTACAAAATTTTTTATGGAACAAGTATTATTTGTTCAAGAAGAACCGCGGGGACCTTCGCAGCTGGTGGAAGTACCAGTTACGAATGGTACACAAAAACAAAGGTTGCCCGATGTTCAGCAGCTGAGAAGCCAGCCAGGACAAACCATTATTATAAAAGCAATACGGTTGATATCTCCCAAAGTATTGCCCAATGCAATGACATTGAATCTGGCAAATGCCGGCCTTGCTGAATTGCAGAAAATTTCCCTGGTCATTTATTCTCAGGGATGGGAAAAAGGCCAAATGATTCCACTGTTAACATTGAATGATATGGCCGATGCAGACAGCACTGCAGCAACAACGATACCGTATCGCAATAAAGCCACACGATTCAACAATTGGAGAAATGTAGATTGGGCGCAGTCATACCTGCTTTATGCGAATGGTCAAACGGCATCCGGTGCTTATGCTGTGATTTTTGACGTTGAGTATATTAAACTCAATGCGAAAGGAGAACCGATTGATACACCCAGTTAATTTTTTATTATGTCTGATCCAGTGCAGTTTTTTGGGAAGGACCAGGTATTGCAGGAAGTAGAAGAACGCAATTGTCCCGCATGGGCAATATTTATCCGGCGGAATCTTTATCGCAAATATGAAGGCGATAATATGAACGAAAGTCTGGAACAGCTTTCTCATGTCCTCGATACACTGTCTGCCAGTGGTACAGAGGCCCTGCATCTTATAAAGTTTTATGAGAGTGACAGGTCAAGTAAAAAAATTAATGAATCCACTAAATGCGATGCCGGGTCCTTCACGTTCAAAGTAGTTGATCCGGAAGAAAGACAGGCAAAGCAATTAGGGTACATCAGTAAACAGGCTGACCTGATCGCTGCAAAAAAACTGTGGGACCTGGAACAGCAGAATAAGGAATTAAAACTGGCAATGGATTCTAAAGAGGATCCTCAAAGTATTGGCGATATAGCGCGGGATTACCTGCAGCGCCCGGACGAGCTGGCCCAGCTGATCAACATAGGCCGTGTATTATTAGGAATGCCGGTTGCCAATTTTCCCACAGCTGCCATAGGTAGAGTTACCAGGGCGGGGGAATCAGCTGCAGATACAAATGAATCAGAAAAATCTGAATCAAACAGTAATCTGGAAAAGGACCTTGAAGATCTTGGCAGCGCCGTGGATGAATTATCCGAAGGGGATCCAAAATTCGTTTCCAGGCTGCAGAAACTTGCCAAAATCAAAAAAGAAAATCCGGATCAATACAACTTTTTAACCACAATGCTGGATTCACAATGATTGGAGATATTCAAACATACAGCCAATATGTAGAGGGTTATATTCTCAATGAAAGTGGATCGCCGCTTAACGGGGTTTCAGTTTTTTTAATATGGATCCCGGATAATAAACAGCTTACAAATCCTTTTTTGGAGGACACAAATAGTTATAGCGCATGGACAGACAAGGATCCTGAGAATATAGCAGTAGTTTTTAAAAAATCCGGTTATCAGACATTGACAATTCCTTTACTGCAGCTGGTAGATAATCCGGACGTGACAATGAAAAAGGGTTCTGATGGTGCAATTATAGAACCGTGGATGATTCCCGTAGTTGTGGGAGTGGCATTTGCACTGCTTAAAAAGAAAAAGAAAAAGGGAAAGGTTGGAAAAATTGAACGCGGGGATGTAATTACAATTTTTCTGATCGTGGGAGGAATGATTGCCTTTAATTTAATTACCAAGATCCTGGAAATGTTTGGCCTGGGTGGGGATGGCAAAGTAAAGGACCAGCAGCAGGATCCGAATAGCGCGTTTAAACCTACTTACTGGCAGCAATTTGATACATACACCTATGCAATCACTCAAAGCCAGGCAGATAGTTACGCGCAAACGATACACAACGCATTTACAGTATTTCAGGATGATTATAATACAATCATGGGCGTTTTTTCTCAAATGAGAACCAAAGCCAATGTTTCATTCCTGGCATACCGGTTTCAAATAAAATATGGAGAAGATCTACTGTCATTTTTAACTGATGGCGGCGGGGTCCTTCCCTGGGATGGATTAAGTACAAAGCATATAAACACTATTATCGATATGGTTTCACGACTGCCAACTCATTAATTATGGAAAAAGAATACAGAGGCGGGTTTTTAAAGTATAACACTACCGGCGCGGTGCCTTATGGTCCCGGCCAGAGTGTTATACGGGTGGAAAATTGTAACGGTTTTGTTGCAATTAATACCGGTGACGATCCTGTTACAGTTAATGACACTGTACTTTATCCAGGAACAATTGGAACCATAAACGGGGATTCGAAAACGGTTGGAGGAAATAAGGGTGAAATATTCCTGGGAAATATCAATATCCGTTTTGCTGGTATCGGTGCAAATCCGCAGGTAACAATCGAACAGAAATATTATATACTCGAAGAAACAATTATCTAATGCAAGGCTTAGGACAGGGTAGTGTAGGATTAGGTCATAAATATGAACCAACGGCGGGTCCTCCCTTCGTACCTGGTGCGGCACGTAATGGTGCCTCAGTGGATGCCAGCGGATTCATAGTATTAGGCAGTGATGTAGGATCCCCTGCAGCTGGAAAACTTTTGAATGATCGGGTTATTAATATGGATGGAAATAATTTCAGCTGGAAAGATGGATCTGCTTTCATTTTTGACATTGACCGCAACCTGGGAATTATAATGCTGGGAGAAAAAACCGGGGTTAATGTTCGAAATGGTTTTGAAATTCGAAACAATTCAGACATAACTGCCTATTTAAATTTACAGCGATACCTGTCTTTATCAGCTTCCGGTTGTGGAATTGGAGATCTTGATTTGGTAGCTAATGGATCTATTTTTCTGATCAATGATACATCGCCTCAATTTATTATGCAGTCCTTTAACGGTGGAACGCCTCAAACTTATTTATTCCTGGATAAAGCCTCCCAGATGTATCGAATGGGGGATATAAATGGCATTGATAACGGAAATCAATTGGTAATTGATGATGCAACATCCAATTTTCAATTCAAAGCTATTTCAGCCAGGTTAATGGATCTGCAATTTGGAACGATGGTTTGCCAGCTGGGAGATATTGACGGTTTCGCCGGCGGCCTGGTTGAAAAAATAGATGACACTGCAAACTCTCATGATGTGAGCAACGTTGCCGGCACTGCCTTTTATTCGATCAATGGCAATCCGGGTGTTTCAGGAACGTTTGCGCCTCCCGCCTCGATAACGGTCGAAGGTGGAATTATAACAGCAATCAGTTAAACAAAATATAAATGGAAAAGAAGTTACAATGTTTGTCTATTAATAAAAATCCACAGGGAAATGCGATTGTGCAATTTGTAGAGAAAGATGACAAAGGAAAAGCAGTTACGATCTACAATCTGCAATTTGAAAAATCAACTGATGCCGATAAGTATAAACATTTAGCCTGGTATCGCTTCCCGGATCCCGTTGAAGTAGAATAAAATTTTTTCACTCAATAAGTATTTAAAAACACTCTTTATGTCAATTGGAAACAGACTTTATTTCAGAAAATCAGCTGATCAGCAGGTTGCCGCCAGCACTGCCCTGGTAGACTGTACAGGACTTCAGGTCCCGATCGCAGCCAATCAGAAAGCCAGGATCTACCTGTTTGTACCTTTTACACTTGGTGCATCCGGTGGATATAAATTTCAAATAACAGTACCAGCTGCCGGCACTTCATTCAAAAACTCGTATAAAGTTATTGATGCAGTTACAGCGCCGCCTGTATTCGTGGAAGCAGATACACAGACCAGTTCTGCCGCTTTCGCCAATGCCCTGGCCGTTGCCGGCACTCACCAGCTGGTATGCGAAATTGATATTGTCAATGGTGCAACCGCTGGCAATATCACACTGCAGTTTGCTTGTAATAGTGCTGCCAATGGTATCACTGTACTTGCAGGCTCTTATATGGATGTAGTATTAACTTAATTTTACATCGTTCCGGTATTCGATTAGTTCTGGAATGAAAATTCCAGTTAATAGGACAGAATCCGGGATCCGGGGAAGGTTTCTACCTTCCCCTATCAAGCATTTACAAGCCTATGGCAAAGAGCTTTCTAAATATGGCCGGTTATCCCCTCGGACTCAGAAATAACAATCCTGGGAATCTGAGGGCCACCGGTGACCAGTGGCAGGGAATGATCGGTTCTAACCAGGGATTCGTAGTATTCCAGGATATTGCCTACGGGATCCGCGCGCTGTCCATTGACCTGGCCGGGGACATTCGGCAGGGATTGAATACTATTGAAAAATTGATTTCTGAATTTGCACCACCTTCTGAGAATGATACCAGGGCGTACATTGTTGCACTCTCTGCAGCTGCCGGCATTCCCTATACACAAATACTGCAGCCTGATGGATCCACGCTTTTAAAATTGATCCGCGGAATTATCAAAATCGAAAACGGGTCACAGTATGCGGCATTAATAAATGATGATGATATACGGGAAGGAATTGAAATGTCAGGCAATAGTGTACCGGTGGGACAAATAGGATTCGGGGTTTCTGCAGCATTGTTGGGGCTGGCTGTGTACCTGGTGGCCACCATGCCAAAGAAAAGTAAGGTTAGGGCTTAATCAAACCAATCCTGTAGTAATTTTTCGATAGTAGAAACCATACTGCTATTTGAAAAGCCGTGTTTGTCCTTTGGGATCCTGAATACTACCAATTCAGAATTTTTTTCTTCCGCTTCTTTTGCAGCTTTTAACCACGTTTGAAACCATTCTGCATTTTGCATTTGTTCTGATCGTATCCATCCGGACCAATATTTCACTTTCAAACTCATAGCGTTCCTTTATTTCTTTTTTGCAGTTTTAGTAATTCCTCATTGGTTTCGGCATCCTCTGCTAAGATCTTTTTTATTTTATTCAATTCATCCATTATGCCGTACAAAAAAAGCGTTGCCAGGACTGCGCAAATTTTTAATAATACCATAGTTTAATTTTTTCCGGGTCCTCTTGATAATAATACAGCGCTTTGCATCCTTTTTACTGCCGGATGGGATTTCAATTCCTCCAGCTGGTCCGGGGTGGGCTTTTGAATTTCCATATTATTCCCAAATACCAGGATGCCGGCACAACCTACACAGATAGTAATATTTCCGGGTTCTGGAACGTGTTCACTTTCTACATCAGAAGTATGATCGAATCTTTTGCCGCAATAGGGACAGCTGCCGGTTGTATCTATTGTTTTCATGACAAGTATTTAATGATAAAAGGAATCTTAAACCATTTTT
>Ga0068860_100003496_pt1 | contig 16167 bp, 17 predicted proteins | sample KBSSwiS32_FD_66597 | JGI IMG/M metagenome (GOLD analysis project Ga0068860, IMG submission 66597) | Switchgrass rhizosphere microbial communities from Kellogg Biological Station, Michigan, USA - KBS Switchgrass S3-2 | ecosystem: Host-associated > Plants > Roots > Rhizosphere > Soil ... | reverse complement strand
CCAACCACCTCGACCTCCCCGCGATCGAGCAGCTCGAGGCGGCCCTGGACGACTTCGCGGGCACGGTCCTGCTGGTCACCCACGACCGCCGGATGCTGGACACCGTCCGCGCCACCCGCCGCTGGCACGTGGCCGGGGGGCGGCTCACCGAGGACTGACCCTTGCGCAAATCTGTCAGTTATCGCTAACGTTAGCGATGACGCACAGAGGAGGCTGTCATGGGAAGTCCCGTCGCGATGTTCGAGATCGTCAGCTCCGATCCCACCCGGATCGGCGCGTTCTACGGCGAGCTGTTCGGCTGGTCCGTCACCGCCGACCCCTCCTGGGGCGGCTACGGGCTGGTGGACACGCACGCCGAACCGGCCCCGCTGCTCGGTGGGATCGCACCCTCGTACGCCCCGGGCGACACCGGGGTGAAGTTCTACGTCGGGGTCGACGACCTACCGGCCTGGCTGAACAAGGCCGAGAAGCTGGGCGCGAGCAGGCTCGTCGAGCCCACCGACCTGCCGGAGGGCTTCGGGTCCTTCGCCCTGTTCGCGGACCCGGACGGCAACGCCGTCGGGCTCTGGCGAGCGGCGTGACCAGCCCGGAGCCGCTCGGTACCGGCCCGGAGTCGCCGGACGCCGGGCCGGAGTCGATGGACGCCCGGCCGGAGTCGCTGGACGCGATGTTCCGGGCGCTGGCCGAGCCGCGGCGGCGGGCGATCCTGCGGCTGGTCGCGAGCACCGAGCGGGCCGCCGGGGAGATCGCGGCGGAGTTCGAGGTGTCGCGGACCGCGGTGAGCCAGCACCTGACCGTGCTGCGGGAGAGCGGGCTGGTCGACGAGCGCCGCGAGGGCACCCGGCGGCTCTACCGGGCCCGCCGGTCGGCGCTTCGAGAGCTGCAGAAGGCGCTCGACGGGCTGTGGTCCGATGCGCTGGACCGGGCGAAGGCGCTGGTGGAGGAGTCGTGAGCGAGCTCGACCTGGTCCGGCCGCCCATCCGGAGGTCCATCGACGTCGAGGCGGACCGCGACCGCACCTTCCGCCTCTTCGTCGACCGGCTGGCCGAGTGGTGGCCGCTGGACCCGTTCTCGGCGGGCGGCAGCGCCCGGATCGCGACGGTGACCGTGGACCGGCACGTCGGCGGCACCGTCACCGAGCGCTGGCACGACGGCACCACCCACGACTGGGGCACCCTGCTCGCCTGGGACCCGCCCGCCGGGCTGACCATGACCTGGAACGTCACCGGCACCCCGACCGAGGTCGAGCTGCGGTTCGTCGCGCTGGCGGAGACCCGGACCCGCGTCGATCTCGAGCACCGCGGCTGGGACCGGCTCACCCCCGGCGAGCTGGGCGAGGACTGCGCCCTGCCCGGTGGCTACACCGGCGGCGCCTTCACCCGCGGTTGGGCCACCATCCTCGACGCCTTCCGAACCGACCTGCAGGAGCACCCACGATGACCGACTGGTTCCTCTACCGGCTCCTGCCGCCGCGCCCGGACTTCGCCGTCACGATGGACGAGCGGGAGGCCACGGCGATGGCGGAGCACTCCGCGTACTGGCGCGGCCACCTGGACTCCGGGCGCACGATCTTCTTCGGCCCCGTCGGCGACCCCGCGGGCGTGTGGGGCATGGCGGTGGTCACCGGCACCTCGGCCGACGACATCGCGGCGCTGGGCGACGCCGATCCCGCGGTCCGGTCGGGGGTGTGCCGGTTCGACGTCCTGCCGGTCCTCGCCCCGGTGACCCGGGCCTGAACGCGCGAACGGCACCCCCGCGGGGGTGCCGTTCGTCGAGCGGGTGGGTCAGGACTCGGCCTGCGGGCCGATGGCGAACCGCAGTTCCTCCTGGCCCTCGTCGTTGGTGAAGGGCTGGACGTCGAGCACCTTGTCCTCGAGCACCTCGGCCGCCATCGGCTCGAGGAACACGTTGAGGCCCTCGCCGGTGAGAACCGTGTCACTGCCGTCCGCCTGGGCTGCGAGCGAGAGCTCCAGCCCCTCCTCGGGGTCGGTGGCCGCGATCCGCAGACCGCCGCCGTCGGGCAGCTCCGCGTCCGTGGTCAGGGACTTGATGGCTTCGGCCGCAGTATCGGTGATTGCCAACATTCGACCGACCGTACCGAGAATCGTCGAGGCTCGCAGGCCTAGTTGAACTCGTCGGGGTTCGGGCCGAGGCGCTTGCCGACGTCGAGTGCGGAGATCGAGGCGATGTCGTCGTCGGCGAGCTCGAAGCCGAAAACGTCGACGTTCTCCCGGATCCGGGACGGGGTCGACGACTTCGGGAACACGATGTTGCCCAGCTGCAGGTGCCAGCGGAGCACGATCTGCGCCGGGCTCCTGCCGTACTTCTCGGCCAGCGACGTGAGCGTCCGGTCCTGGAGCAGCTCGCCGCCCTGGCCGATCGGGCTCCACGCCTCGGTCGCGATGCCGTGGTCGCGGTGGTAGGCACGCAGCGCGTCCTGCGTGAAGTCCGGGTGGACCTCGATCTGGTTCACCGACGGGACCGTGTCGGTCTCGGCCGCGAGCCGGTCGAGGTGCGCGACCTGGAAGTTGGAGACGCCGATCGAGCGAACCGCACCCGCCGCCTTCGCCTGCTCCAGGCCACGCCAGGTCTCCACGTAGTCGTCGCGCTGCGGGAGCGGCCAGTGGATCAGGAACAGGTCGACGTGGTCGAGGCCGAGCTTGGTCAGGCTCTCCTCGAGCGCCTTCCGCGCCTCGTCGCGGCCGTGCCGGTCGTTGTTCAGCTTGGTGGTCACGAAGAGCTCGTCGCGGGCGAGGCCGGAGGCGGCGATCGCCTTGCCGACGGACTCCTCGTTGCCGTACATCTGCGCGGTGTCGACGTGCCGGTAACCGGCCTCGAACGCCTGCGCCAGGGCCTGCTCGGTGTCCCGCCCGGGGGCGATCTGGAAGACGCCGAAGCCGAGCTGGGGGATCTGCACACCGTCGTTGAGGGTGATCGTCGGAACTGTCATACGGGTGGGCTACCCGGGGCCCGCGCGGGCTATCCCGCGAAGAACCTCACGTGCTCGACGGGAATTCACCCGGGGCTCAGCGGGAACTCGGGCGAGAACTCCGCCAGACCTCGCCGACCCGCGCGGCGACGCCACCGGCCTGGGCCCGGCCGAGCCGTGCCGCCTCGGCGCGCCGGGCCGGGTCCAGGGCGTGCCTGCCGACCGCCCGGCGGTAGGCGGCGTCCGCCGTGACCACCTCCACCCGGCCGCGCAAGCCCTCCACCTGGACGTCGACACCCTGGATGGGGCCCACGCCGTCCACGGCCGGGGCGAGCACGACGACCGGATCGCACCCGCCCGCAAGGTCGGCGTTGGCGAGCGAGCGCATGCCGCCGTCGATCCAGCGCCTCCCCAGCGCCGAGACCGGCGGCCAGGTGCCGGGGACCGCACAGCTCGCGGCGACCGCGCCGACCAGCGGGACACCGGCGTCCCGGTCGAAGACGCGGAACTCGCCCGTCTCCGCGTCCACCGCGGTGATCAGCAGCTCCCGCTCCGGCCACTCGGTGGTGGTGAGCCGCGACGCGATCACGGCCAGCCGGTCGGCCTCGGGCACGGTCTCCGCGGCCAGGGCGACCCTGCCGATCCGTGCGCGAGCGGCCCGCGGCGACCCGACGAGCCCGGTCGCGCCCGCGGCGATCACCCTGGCCAGCGTGCGGCGGCCGGTCCGCGGCGCGAGTTCGGTCGGGGGCGCGAGCTGGGCGGCGTAGCGCTCCTCCAGGTCCGCTCCGGAGGTGACGTGGGCCGCGACGACGGAGCCCGCGGACGTGCCGACGACGAGATCCGCCGAGGACAGGTCCACCCCGCGCTCGGCGAGCCCGACCAGCAGGCCGATCTCCCAGGCGATCCCGGTGACCCCGCCGCCGCCGAGGACGAGGGCGCTGCGTCGCGTCATGCCGGGGATGATCGCAGGGACGCAGGCCGACGGGTCGCGGCCAGGCCCCACACGGCCAGCGCGGCCACCGCGAGGACGACGGTCAGGGCGAGGCCGCGTTCGATCAGGCCCAGCGGGATCGCCCGCCACCACGAGACGCCGGTGAGCGGGCGCTGGGCGAAGCCGACCAGGATCGGGGTGAACCAGGCCAGCGCCGCGATGCCGGTCCAGCGGGCCCAGCCCGCGGCCCGCGGCCACCCGGCACGCCCCGCCCGGCCGACGGCGATCGCCGCCACGGGCAGCGCGACGAACGCCACCAGGCTGGCGTAGCGGTGGATGTACCCGGTCAGGCTCGGCCCCACCGCCCAGTTCACCTTCTCGAACACGACGACGGCGACGAGCCCCGCCGCCCCGAGCCCCAACCCGGCCGTCCCGACCGACCAGGGCCGGACGAGGCCCGCCCGGACGAGCGCGACCGCGGTCGCCACCGCCGCGACCGCGAAGGCCAGCACGCCGAGGTCGAAGACCGGCTTGAGCTCGGGGACCAGGGCGTACTCGCTGATCGTGCGGCGCACGGGATCCACCGCGTCGGTGACGAGCATGAGCCCGAGGATCGACACCACGGCGACCCCGATACCGGCCAGCGCCACCTGCGCACTCACCCGCGCCACACCCACACCCCTCCCGGTCGCCACGAGTTCAACGACCGGAGGGTGGGAGATCGTTCCCGACTCGCGGTGGCGGGCCGTCAGCGCTGACGGGGGATGACGGGGCCCATCGGGAGCATCGCCTCGACGAGGGTGCCGCTCACGCTGCGGCGCACCATGCAGGTCCCGCCCGCGGCGGCGGCCCAGCCGCGCATGGCCGGGATCCCGCTGCCTGCGCTGAAGCCGCGGGGCAGGCCGGGGCCCTCGTCCGTGACCTGGACCTCGAGGTAGCGGCCGCGCACCCGGACCCGGACGCGCGCGGGAGCCCCCGGGGCGTGCCGGGCCGCGTTGGCGAGTGCCTCGCCTGCGATCAGGTAGGCGGCGGCCTCGGTGTGCGAGGCGAGCCCGGGCAGCGGCCACACCTCGACCGCGGCGGCGCCCGCGATCCGGGGCAGCGCCTCGGCGAGCCCACCGGGCAGGCTCATCCCGGCGAGGCCCCCGGTCTCCGCCGCCTCCGCCGCCTGCGCCACGGTCTGCCGCCGGACGGCCTCGGCGAGGCGGGGGGCCGCGGCGTCGAGCAGGAGGGGGCGGTGGCCTGCGGCGGGGACGACCAGCGCACCGACGACCTCGTTGCCGTACCGCAGCGGGAACCGCACGAGCGGCTCCCGCGGGCTCCCGAACGAGGCGAGCACCCCGGCCGCGGACTCGACCGCGGCGGCGGGCACGCCGAGCTCGGCGACGACCAGTCCCAGCAAGGCGTCCAGCTCTTCGGTGCCACGGGCCAGCCGCCGCTCCGCCATGATCGTCATCCTGTTCGCCCCCGCCGTCGACGCCGTTCGTCCGTTCTCTCGTGTCACGGACGGGGCTCATTACCGGTTCAACGGTCGGGGGAGCCGCCTTCACTCGGACGAGTGAGCCTCCGCTCTCAGGCCGAGAGCGGCTGCCGCCATTCGGGCGAGGTGCACCGGTTCGCGGGTCCCCGCCTGGCGGAGCTGGGTGCGGCAGGAGAAACCGTCTGCGAGCACCGCGACGTCCGGGTCCGCGGCCCGGACGGCGGGCAGCAGCACCCGTTCGGCCGCGGCCATGGACACCTCGTAGTGCCCCTTCTCGAAGCCGAAGTTGCCTGCCAGGCCGCAGCATCCGGAGTCGAGCACCTCGGCGTCGATGCCCAGCGCCGCCATGACCGTGCGGTCGGCGTCGGAGCCCAGGTCGGCGTGCTGGTGGCAGTGCAGCTGCACCAGCGCGCGGGTGCCGCCGGAGGAGCGGTCGCGCAGCTCGTCGGCGTGCTCGGCGAGGAGCTCGGCGAAGGTGCGGACGTCCAGGGTCGTGACCAGCGGGTCGTCCGGCAGCAGCTCCTCGGCGTCCGTGCGCAGCGCGGCGGTGCACGACGGTTCGAGCCCGATCACCGGCACCCCGGCGCTCACCCAGGGCTCGATCGTCCGCAGGGACCGGCGCAGCACCCGTCGGGCGGTGCCGACCTGGCCGGTCGACGTCCAGGTCAGGCCGCAACAGACGGTGCGCGGCGGCAGCTCGACGGCGTACCCCAGCGACTCCAGCACGGCGACCGCGTCCGCGGCGATCGACGGGTCGAAGTTGTCGGTGAAGGTGTCCGGCCAGAGCAGCACCCGGCCCCGGGCACCGGACGGCCGCGGACGAGCGGCCAGGGCCCGGGTGCGCGCCGTGGTCGTGTAGGTCTCGCGGGCGATCTCGGGGATGGCGCGTTCCGGGGCGATCCCGCCGAGCCACTTGGCCACCGCGGCCAGGGGCTTCACCCGGGCCAGCGCGTTGATCCCGGTGATCGCACCGGCGGGCAGTGTCCCGACGAGCCGCATCCACCGCGGCAGCGCCCCCATGGAGTAGTGGCTCGCCGGGCGGATCCGGTGCTTGTAGCGGTTGGCCAGGAACTCGGTCTTGTACGCGGCCATGTCCACGCCGACGGGGCAGTCGGTCTTGCACCCCTTGCAGGACAGGCAGAGGTCGAGGGCCTCGGCGACGTCGTCGTCCCGCCAGCCGCCGGTGATCACCTCGCCGTTGGCCATCTCGAACAGCAGCCGGGCGCGGCCGCGGGTGGAGTGCCGCTCGTCGCCGGTGGCCCGGTAGCTGGGGCACATCACGCCGCCGTGGCTGGTCACGCACTTGCCCACGCCCAGGCAGCGCCGGGTGGCGCGGGTGAACGAGCCGCGGTCGTGGGTGAAGGCGAGCTGCGGGTCGTCGTGCGCGAACGGCCCGGTGGGCATGCCGACGAAGATCCGCAGGTCCTCGTCCATCCGCGCCGACCGCACGATGCAGCCGGGGTTCATCCGGTCGTCCGGGTCGAAGACCCCCTTGAACTCCTCGAACGCCGTGATGATGTCCGGCGGGTACATCCGCGGCAGCAGCTCCGACCGCGCGCGGCCGTCCCCGTGCTCGCCGGACAGCGACCCCCCGTGCGCGACGACGGCGTCCGCCGCGTCCTCCATGAACGCCCGGAAGTTCGCGATCCCCGGCTCGGTGACCAGGTCGAAGTCGATCCGGACGTGCAGGCAGCCGTCGCCGAAGTGGCCGTAGTAGACGCCGCGGCGGCCGTGCCGGGCCAGCACCCGGTCGAACTCGCGCAGGTAGGAGCCGAACTTCTCCGGCGGGACGGCGGCGTCCTCCCAGCCGGGCCAGGCCTCTCCCCCGTCCGGCGACCGGGTGAGGATGCCTGCGCCGTCCTCGCGGATGCGCCACAGCGCCTTCATCCGCGTCGGGTCGTCCTCGATCACGGCCTCGGTCAGGCCGTAGGGACGCATGGCCTTCGCGATCTTCTCGGCCGCGTCACGGGCCTCGGCCCGGTCGGCGCCGCCGGTCTCGACGTAGAGCCAGCCACCGCCCGGCGGCAGCGCGCGGGACATGGTCTCGACGGGGTTCTGTGCGCGCAGGGCCGCGATAAGGCCGGCGTCCATGCCCTCGATCGTCAGCGGGGAGTGCTCGCGGACGACCATGACGTTGTCCGCGGCCACGTACGCGTCGGGGAAACCGAGGACGGCCAGGGCGCGCGCGGGCGGCGACTCGACCAGCCGCATGGTCGCGGCGGTGGTGACGGCCAGCGTGCCCTCGGAGCCGACCATGGCCTTGGCCAGGTCGTGGGGCAGCTGGTCGAGGTTGTAGCCGGAGACCCGGCGGGTGAGATCCGGGAAGGTCTCCGCGACGCGGGCCCCGACCTTCTCGTGCAGGGCGGCGAGCTTCGCGGGGATGGTGCCGCCCGGTGCCGCGGTGTCCAGACGTTCCCCGCGGTACGTCAGCACCTCCAGCGCGACGGTGTTGTCGACGGTCTTGCCCCACGCCACCGAGTGCGAGCCGCAGGCGTTGTTGCCGATCATCCCGCCGACCGTGCAGCGGTTGTGCGTGGACGGGTCCGGCCCGAACGTGAGCCCGTGCGGGGCGGCGGCGTCCCGGAGCTGGTCGCAGATCACCCCGGGCTCGACCCGCGCGGTCCGCGCCTCCGGGTCCAGCGAGAGGATCCGGTTCATGTGCCGGGTGAAGTCCAGCACCACCGCGGTGTTCACGGCCTGACCGGCGATGGAGGTGCCCGCGCCGCGCGGCAGGACCGGCACGCCGTGCTCGCGACAGACCGCCAGGGCGGCCTCGACGTCCGCGGCGTCCCGCGGCCGGACGACGCCGATCGGCACCTTCCGGTAGTTCGACGCGTCCGCCGACCACATCGCGCGGTGCGCCGGGTCGAAGCGGACCTCCCCGCCGACGACCCGGGACAGGTCGACGGCGAGGGCGGTGGCGGCGTCGGTGGCGGCGGTGGCGGTGTCGGTGGTGGCGGCGTCGGGCGCGGTGGTGGGTTCGAGCGCGGTCACGCCTCAGTCTGACCCGCCCGCCGGCCCCGAGCTCGGGGCGGGCGTCTCAGCGGGCTCGGCGGCGGGCTTGGCGGCGCCGTGGCCGTGCCCGTGGCCGTGCCCGTGTCCATGCCCGTGGCCGTGGCCGTGCGCCTGGCCGTGCGCGGCCGCGCCGGGCATCGGTGCGGTGCCGGAGAGCTGGATGTCCCCCGCCCGCAGCGGCGCGTCGTGGTAGCGGCCCTCGTGGGCGAGGATCGGCCGCTGGTCCCCGGCGATCTCGGGGTACTTCTGCTCCAGCTTCTGCCGGGCGTCCCAGGTGCGCCGCATGGAGTCGACGTACGCGGCGTCGCCGTTGTAGACACCGCGCCAGGTCTGGGGCATCTCGTCCTTGCTCAGCCCGGGACTGGCCTGCCCGCCCAATGAGAAGCCTGCGGGCACCTTGCTGGTCGCGCCGCCGCAGCGGGGGCAGGCGGGGGCGTCGGTCGCGGTCATCGAGGTGAGGTGCTCGAAGCGGACCCCACACTCACAACGGAACACGTAGATGGGCACGAGGCCTCCGAACAGACGTGAGCGAACGGCACTCTCGCTCATACCTAGTGAGCGAAAGTGCCGTTCGCTCATCGAGGGGCGGTCACCAGTTCTCGACGGAGTTCGTCAGGATCGCGGCGATGTCGTCCTCCGTCGGGGTGCGGGGGCACGTCGCGAGGAGACGCTGCTGCTTCATCGTGCCCGGCACGAGGTCCGGGACGTCCGCCTCGGTGTACCCGACCCCGCCGATCCCGTTCGGGATCCCGATGTCCTTCATGAGGCTCACCAGCACGCTCGGCAGCTGCTCCCGCGGGTCGTTGTGCGTGTCCGCGCGCGGGTCCATCAGCGCGGCCGCCTTCAGGTGCCGCTCGGGGGCCGACTCGAAGGAGAACCGGAAGGCCTCCGGCGCGGTGAGCGACACCGACTGCCCGTGCGGGACCATCGGCTCGTCCGGCGGGTAGCCCGCGGGCACGTAGTCCTTGACCATCCCGGCGATCGGGTAGGCGTTGGCGTGCGGGATGTGCACACCGGAGTTGCCGAAGCCCATGCCCGCGAAGGTCGCGGCCATCATCATGTTCGACCGCGCCTCCAGGTCGTCCGCCCCGCGGTGCACGGCGTCTCGGAAGGACTGCGCGAGCAGGCTCATCGCCTTCTCGCACCACAGGTCGGAGACCGGGTTCGAGCCGCAGTACGTGACCCGCTCCTCGGGCTTCTTGCGGTCGAAGGTCGTGTAGTACCGCGCGGTGTAGCTCTCCACCGCGTGGCAGGTGATGTCCATGCCCGCGGCCGCCGTGACCTCCGGGGGCAGGCTCATGGTGAGCAGCGGGTCGATCACGGCCAGGGTCGGGCGCAGGCGCCAGTGGCTGATCCCGGTCTTGACCTTCATCGACAGGATGTCCAGCACGCACATGGCGGTGGACTCCGAACCGGTGCCCGCCGTCGTCGGGACGGCGATGAGCGGTTTGAGCTGTCCCGGCGGCACCTTCGCGTTGCCGATCGGCTTGTTGATGTAGTCCATCAGCTCGCCGGGGTGGCTGGTCAGCAGATTGATCGCCTTGGCGGTGTCGATGGCCGATCCACCGCCGACGGCCACGAACCCGTCCCACGGCCCCTGCACCCGCGCGTACTCGGTCGCCTTGTTCATCGAGTCGTCCGTCGGCTCGACGTGCACGCCGTCGAAGATCTCGGACTCGATGTCGTAGCGCTTGAGGGTGTCGGCCAGGCGCTGCGGGGCCCCGAGGGCGTTGACCCCGGGATCGGTGACGATCAAGACTCGCTTGACCCCGTACGCGGTGAGCTCGAAGCCCACCTCGTCGATCGCCCCGGCGCCGAACTTCAGCGGCGGCGCACCCCAGGTGAAGATCGTCTCCTCGGTGAGTTCCGGTGTGCTCACGTGTACGAACCCTCCGGCGCGGTGCGCAGCTCGTGGATCTGGTTCGCGTCGTGGCCGAAGATCATCTTCGCGCCGGTCCGCTCCTGGATCCCGCGCAGCTTCTCGACCGAGCTGAACCACTGCTCGAGGTTGTTCACGATCGCGGCGGGCGCGGCGGGCGGGCCGTAGCTGTCACCCATGTAGACGGCGTCGGACGTGAAGATCATCGGCCCGGAGTCCGGCAGGTCGACCTGCATCGACATGCACCCCACCGTATGGCCAGGTGTCTGGATCAGCGTGACGCCCGGCAGCAGGTCGACGTCGCCGCTGACCGTCTCCCAGTTGAGGCCCTCGTAGTCCGCCTTGAGGTGGGCCCCGTTGAAGTCCCCCTCGAAGTTGAGGGCGAACTCCTTCTCCTTGTCCGAGCAGATCAGCTTCGCGCCGGTGTTCTTGAACATCTGCGCGTTGCCGGCGTGGTCGAAGTGCAGGTGGGAGAGGACCACGTAGTCGATCTCGTCGAGCCCGACGCCCATCTGGTTGAGCCGGGAGTCCAGGTAGTCGTCCGGACCGGCCTTGTCGTAGGGGAAGAAGTCCTGCAGGCCGGTGGGCTTCCACCGGTCCTCCCAGTCCTCCGGACACGAGGTGTCCCAGAGCAGCTTGCCCTCGTCCGTCTCGACGAGCACGCAGTGCGTGGGCACGTCGACCCAGTCGATCGGGGACTCCTTCTCCTGGCGCGGCTTGATGCTCACGCCCGGCTTGAGCAGGAGCCAGGTGAGATCGGCGGTCATCGCGCCGCAGGGAATGATGCTCAGTTTGTTCGCGGTGGCCATGGTGGGGTCCCTTCGACACTGAGAGGGGTGGCACCGGTCACGGTGGCATGTAGCATGCCACTCGTCAATTCGTGCGCATCACACCATCGGTCCACGCCAGGTCGACGTCCACCGATCCGGGGTCCGCGCCGGACTCCTGCGCGATCAGCAGCTCCGCGGTGTGCCGGATGTGGGCCCGCATCGCCTCGGCCGCGCCCACGGCGTCCCCGGCCTCGACGAGGTCCAGGATCGCGCGGTGCTCGGCCACGATGTCGTCGAGGCTGCGGGAGCCCCGCGCCGTCGAGACGCCGCGGCGCAGCACCATGTCGCGCAGCCCGTCGACGAACCCGGCCAGCCTGGCGTTGCCGGAGGCGTCGAGCAGGACGCGGTGGAAGCGGCGATCGTGCTCGAACATGGTGAACTCGTCGTCCGCGCGGGCGGCCTTCTCCATGTGCGCGAAGGCGCGGTGCAGCTCGCGGCGCTGCGCGGCGTCCAGCCTCGCCACCGCCCGCCCGACGGCCGGGGGCTCGAGCAGCAGGCGCAGCCCGAAGACCTCCTCGAGGTCGTGCAGGCTCGTGAGCAGCACCCGGACGCCCCGGTTGCGCTCGAAGCGGACCATGCCCTGCTGCGCGAGCTTGATCAGTGCCTCGCGGACCGGGGTGCGGGACACGCCGAGCTGCGTGGCGAGGGTCTGGACCGAGTGCAGCGTCCCCGGCGCGAGCTCGCCACTGATCACCGCGGCCCGCAGGGCGCTGAGCACCTGCGCGTTGACACTCGTGATCGCCTGCAGCGGCTTCATCGCGGACGACCCTGCACCCGCCCGACAGTGGCATGCGACACGCCACCGGGTCAACTGCGACGGGGGAGTCGTGACCGGACCCGGGACCGGCCCTTGGTAATGTCCTCCGGCGCAGGTCCAGCAGCGAGGCCCGCGGTCCCCTCAGGCCGAGACCCCGCTGGACAGGTGTACATGCCAGACGACCTCGATCCGTCACGCCCGGACGAGGCCTCCCTGCTCGACCGCGTGACACAGCTCGAGACCGCCCTGCGCAGCAGGCCGGTCATCGAGCAGGCAAAGGGCATGCTCATGCTCCTGCACCGGTGCGACGAGGACCGGGCCTTCCGGGTGCTCATCGCCGTGTCCCAGAGCAGCAACCGCAAGCTCCGGGACATCGCCGCGGAGCTGGTGGCGGCCCTGCCCTACGACCGGCCGCTGCCCCGGGACATCGCGGACGCCTTCGACGCCGAGCTGCGCCGCGCGGGGCGGGCACTAGGTTCCTGAGCCGTGAGCACTCCGGTTTCCGAGACGTTCGACCCTGCGGCCTGGGACGTGGTGCCCGGGTTCTCGTTCTCCGACATCACCTATCACCGGGCGGTGGACTGCGGGGTGGTGCGGATCGCGTTCGACCGGCCCGAGGTCCGCAACGCCTTCCGCCCCCACACCGTCGACGAGCTCTACCAGGCGTTGGAACACGCCCGGACCACCGCCGACGTCGGCGCGGTGCTGCTGACCGGGAACGGGCCGTCCCCCAAGGACGGGGGCTGGGCGTTCTGCTCCGGCGGGGACCAGCGCATCCGCGGGCGCACCGGCTACCAGTACGCCTCCGGGGAGACCTCCGACACCGTCGACGCCGGACGGGCCGGTCGCCTGCACATCCTGGAGTGCCAGCGGCTGATCCGGTTCATGCCCAAGCCGGTGATCGCCGTCGTGAACGGGTGGGCCGCCGGGGGTGGGCACTCCCTGCACGCGGTCGCCGACCTCACGTTGGCCAGCGCGGAGCACGCCCGGTTCAAGCAGACCGACGCCGACGTGGGCTCGTTCGACGGCGGGTACGGCTCGGCGTACCTGGCCAAGCAGGTCGGACAGAAGTTCGCCCGGGAGATCTTCTTCCTCGGCCGCACCTACGACGCGGAGCAGATGCACCGGATGGGCGCGGTCAACGCGGTCTACCCGCACGCGTCGTTGGAGGCGGAGGCGTTGCGGTGGGGGCGGGAGATCCTGGGCAAGTCCCCCCAGGCCCAACGGATGCTCAAGTACGCCTTCAACCTGACCGACGACGGGCTCGTCGGACAGCAGTTGTTCGCCGGTGAGGCCACCCGGCTGGCGTACATGACCGACGAGGCGGTCGAGGGACGGGACTCGTTCCTGGAGAAGCGCGACCCGGACTGGTCGCCCTACCCCTGGCACTACTGACACCCCCTCGCCGTAGCGTGCAGGCCATGCATCCGCTGCGCGCGTTCCCCCTGGACGGGTCGCCCGAGTCGCTCGACGATCTGGTCCTCGCCCTGACCGCCGCACTCGACGGCAGCGGGCCCGCGATCGTGCCCGGCGCGTCGTCCGTCCCGGCCGACGAGGTGCCGGACGAGGTCGCGGTCGTCATCTCGACGTCGGGATCGACCGGGCGTCCCAAGCACGTGATGCTCTCCGCGGCCGCGCTGACCGCGTCGGCGCGGGCCACCGAGGAGCGTCTCGGGGGGCCCGCGCGGTGGACGCTCGCGCTGCCGCTCGACCACGTGGCCGGGGTCCAGGTCGTCCTGCGGGCACTGCTGGCGGGGGCGCCGCCGGTGCTGCAGGACGTCCGCGAGGGGTTCCGGCCCGCCGGCTTCGCCCGGGCCACCGGGCGGTTGCCGCACGGCGCGCGGCGCTACACCAGCCTGGTCCCGACTCAGCTGGGGCGGATCCTCGACTCGGTCGACGGCCCCGGCAGCGCCGCCCTCTACGCCCTGGCCGGGTACGACGCGGTCCTGATCGGCGGGGCCGCACTGGCGCCTGCGCTGCGCGAGCGGGCGGAGGCAGCGGGCATCCGGGTCGTCACGACCTACGGGATGAGCGAGACCTGCGGCGGCTGCGTGTACGACGGGCTGCCGCTCGCCGGGGTCGAGGCCCACGTCGCGTCGGACGGACGGCTGTCGCTGGCCGGGCCGGTGCTCGCGACGGGCTATCTCGGCGATCCCGCGCTGACCGCCGAGGCGTTCGTGGACGGGCGGTTCGTGACCGGCGACCTCGGGCGGTGGGTCGACGGCAGGCTAGTCGTGCTCGGCCGGGCGGACGACATGATCGTCACCGGGGGCGAGAAGGTGGCGCCCGCGGCCGTCGAGCGGGTGTTGGCGGCGCAGCCGGGGGTGGCGGCGGCCTGCGTCGTCGGGGTGCCGGACCCCGAATGGGGGCAGGCGGTGGCCGCCGCGATCGTCCCGACGGGGGCCGGACCGGACCTCGACGGCCTGCGCGCGGCCGTCCGCGCGGCCGAGGGGCGTGCCGCCGTCCCCCGTCGGATGCGGCTCGTCCCCGAGCTCCCGTTGCGCGGTGTGGGGAAACCGGACCGTGCGGCCGTGGCCGTGCTGCTCGATCGGGTGGGCGACGCACCGATCCGGTGACCGATGGTGACACTTTCCGGTTCGCTCACTCTCCGTTGATTGACCGCGACGCCGTCATCCGTTGTGCTCATGTCTCACACGGCACATCTTCACCTGCCGTCACAGGAACCACATGGGCTCGACAGACGGATGGAGCGCGGCATGCGGATGAGGCGTACGGCGATCCTGACAGTCGCTGCGGCGGCGTTCACGATCGCCGGGATCGCCCCCGCGGGGGCGGCGACGGGCGACGGACCGGCCACGACCTGGACCGCGGACCTGGCCTCGGGTGAGGCGGCCGGCGTCACGGCCGACGGGTCCGCCGTCGCGCTCGACCCCGGCACCGCCTTCGCCGCGCCCGCGGACGACCAGGGCCTCACCGAGGGGGGCCCCGACCCGACGGGCGTGGTCCCCACCGGGCTCCTGACGCTCGCCCCTCGCACCCTCGACACCCCGACGTCGCAGGTCAGCTCGGTCCTCGACGCCGACGTGCCCGCCGGTACCAGCGCCTCGATGGACGTCCGGGGGCGCACCGCGAGCGGCGGATGGACGGAGTGGATCCCGGCGACGGCGTCGGGTGCGGACTCCGGGACCGTCACGCTGCCCGTGGCGACCGACGAGGTGCAGGGCAGGCTCGTCCTCACCGGGACCTCCGCGGGTGCGGTGCCGACGGTGCGCGGCGCGCAGCTCAGCGCCACCCCGTCGGTCGGCGGCACCGAAGGCGGCCTGGCCGAGACCGCGCCCTTCACCGCGAACGTCTTCGCCACGCGCGAGGGGCTCGTCGGCGGCACGACGGCCAACGGGCACGTGATCACCGAGCGGGACCACTTCGTCGCCCTGCCCTCGCGGCGGGCCCTGTCCCCGCGCGACACCAGTGACTACTCGGTGCGGGTCTGCGCGCCGAACGGCCGGTGCGCGTTCGCCCCGGTCTGGGACGTGGGCCCCTGGAACACCCGCGACGACTACTGGAACCCCGCCGACCGGCGCCAGGAGTGGAAGGACCTGCCCCAGGGCGTCCCGCAGGCGCAGGCCGCCTTCCGCGACGGCTACAACGGCGGCAACGACCAGTTCGGCCGCAAGGCCGTCAACCCGGCGGGCATCGACCTCGGCGACGGCGTGTTCTGGGACGCGCTCGGCCTGAAGGACAACTCGCAGGTCCAGGTCGACTACCTCTGGACGGGCTCGGTGCGGCTGTCCACGGTCTCCGCGGAGGCGTCGGCGGACGGCGTCGCCCAGGTGTTCTCGGCGCCGGACGAGGCGGCGTCAGTGGTCGGGGTCGCCGCGGACAGCGCGGACGTCCCGGTGGAGTGCATCACCGGCGCCTGGGCCCGGATCGGGGACGAGCAGTTCGTCTCCGCGGCGGTCCTGCCGGACGCGAGCGACGCCCCGGCCTGCGACGCGGTCGGTGGGGTGGCGGGTGAGGTGGCCGCCGCCCCCTCCGAGAAGGCGAGCGCCACGGCCTTCGACGCGACGGCCCCGACCCAGGAGGCCTCCCCGGAGGATTCGACGCCCGGCTCGACGCCGTCCGAGACGGCTGCGGGCTCGACTGCCGGTTCGGCGTCTGCCGGTTCGGCGACTGCAGGCTCGGGGACTGCTGGCCCGGCGTCTGCCGGCCCAGCGACTGCAGGCCCAGCGTCTGCCGGCCCAGCGACTGCCGGCCCAGCGACTGCAGGTTCAGCGGCTGCAGGCTCGGGGACTGCGGGCTCGGGGACTGCGGGCTCGGGGACTGCTGACCCGGCGGCTTCGAGCTCGGCGGCGTCCGGCGTGGTGGCGGCCTCGGCAGGCTCGGGG
>Ga0068860_100003494_pt1 | contig 16168 bp, 11 predicted proteins | sample KBSSwiS32_FD_66597 | JGI IMG/M metagenome (GOLD analysis project Ga0068860, IMG submission 66597) | Switchgrass rhizosphere microbial communities from Kellogg Biological Station, Michigan, USA - KBS Switchgrass S3-2 | ecosystem: Host-associated > Plants > Roots > Rhizosphere > Soil ... | reverse complement strand
CTTTCACGACCTGAATCAGGCGATCGGTTTCGCTTAGAGTGAGGCTGGATGTGGGCTCGTCCATAATCAGTAGGCGAACATCCTGCGATAGGGCGCGTGCGATTTCGACGAGTTGCTTTTGCGCCGTCGATAGATCTCGAAGTAGCCGATCGGGTGAAATGTCCAGGCCAATACGAAGCAGAACCCCGCGGGCTTCCGCATGAATCTTTCTTCGGTCTACGAGGCGCAGCGGTCCCCCCCAAACCGGTTCACGGCCGAGAAAAACATTCGCTGCAACATCGAGCGTGTCGATGACTTCCAATTCCTGGTGAATGGTGCCGATTCCGAGGCGGGTAGAGTCTCGCGGTGAGTGAATCGAAACGAGTTTTCCATCGAAGCGAATCGCCCCGGCGTCCGGCGCATAGATACCGGCGAGGATCTTCATTAGCGTCGATTTCCCCGCGCCGTTTTCTCCGACGAGAGCGACGACCTCACCTGGACGCACGGAAAATTCCACGGAGTCCAGAGCAGTAACACCGGGAAACTTCTTCGAAACCCGGGACATTTCAAGCATGCAGGCTCTTTTCGCGCACCCCTGCAGCGCTCACGAATTCTCCAGAAAGTGCTCGAAGTTCGTCCTGAAAAGACGCGTCACGTCCTTCTGAATATCCTCGGGTGTAATGGCGCGTCCGCTTTCAACCAGCAATCGATAGGCATTCGCGAGCACAGGCGCTATGGTCTGGCGGCTGCTGCGCCACTTATAAATAACCTGTTCGAGCACGCGAGCATCAGAGTGTTGTGGAATAAAGCTCGTTCCCAGCATTTCCAGGCGCATGCGCGTGATTTCGTCAACAAGGGACGGATTATTCAGAAACCACCAGCATCCGAAGGGAAGAATGCTCGAAAATTTTCGAGCATAGACGCAGAGTTCGTGCTGATTCTCGCGACTTAGCACGCTCACGAGAAACCGATTGTCTGGAAATTCCCTGCACAGATTTTCGAGGGAACGCAGGTCAGCTTCTCCTACAGCGTCGCCTGCATTCTTCAGAAGCGGATTCACCTGTCGTCGAACGCCAATCATCAGCGCCATAGGCAAATTGAACTCGCGGCAGGAGGGCAACACCGAGTCGCGAATCAAACGCGTACGGGAGTCATCGACCGGAAAGAAAAAGGTGTCGGGCAAGGAAACGGCCATATACGCCGGCTCCATCCGTGTCACCCACGCTGCCAGGAAGCGGCGGACTTCTGAAAGAGTTTCGCCGCCACAATCCTGCTGAACGGCGTATCCCTGGGACTCCAGCGCCTTCCAATGCGCGTCCCACTCATTGATGATGCGATCAAGCCGCAATGCCGCTCGAAAGGGTGGTTCCGCTCTTGCACCGGACATCCACATCGCCGCTTCCTCGGAATCCAGAGGATCGTTCGTCATCACGGCTTCCCGGATACCTGCCAACTGGAAAACTCTTGCGATATGGTCTGTCAGCTTCAGACTTCGGAAAAATTCACGCACGGGCGCCAAAGAGCGGGTGTTTGCATCGAGGCCCAGCGCTTGCAGGACGGTAATGACGCCACGTGTGGCTTCCGAAATAGGAGCATTGCGGACAAAGAGGGTGTCCCAGACGAGATCGGCTCGTTGAGTCTTGTTTAGAGTCCAATACCGCGTCGGATGTATGGAAGCGGAACGAAAGAGTTCGGCTTCCAGATAGTGGTACGTAAGCAGCTCGTCAATACCCCAAAGTCCAAGCTTGACGAAACTTGGCGAGAACAGGTGGGTATGGATATCGATAAACGGGGTGGTTTCAAGGGTCTGTGAAACCCTGGTCTCGAGTTCCCGAAGGCTATTGTTGTCCATGAGGGACAGCAATATAGCACGTCGTGCCGACGTGCTCGGACGCGATCTCGGCTGCGCCAGTGAATCAGCCCTCAGTTGTTTACGACAACTGTCCGTTGCATTTATACTTGCCCGACACATCGTTTAAATGGCAATCAACGGAGGCCCGTCAATGATCAGTTCGAAAACTCTCTTGTCCGCACTGAGAATCGCGATTCTCTTGAGTACAATCGGCACGCTTTTGGCTCAGCAACCTGCTGCTCCTCAGGGTGGGCGCGGCGCTGGCGGCCGCGGTGGCGGCGTGGCGGCTGGAGCAAATGGGGCAGCTGGAGCGGCTGGGGCGGCGGGAGCGGCCGGAGCAGCCGGCGCTCGAGGAGCACGCGGCGGAGCGCCCGCAGGTCGAGTGCCGTTGTTCTTCAAAGAAGAATGGTCCAACGCCAATGGCGAAGAACATGCGCTGGGCCAGGATGGTGTCTCCAACGCGAACCTCGAGCTGAAACTTTACGGTCCGAGCAGTAAGGAGATGTTGATCGCCGGGAGTCCGACGAACGAGACGAATCCTCCGCATCCCTGGACCGGAATGTGCACGACACCCTGCGGTCTGACTTTGCGAGACAAAACCCGTATGGTGGATCTTACGGGTCTCGCGCGTATCAACTGGGTCACTAAGATGTCCGGTTTCCATCAGGTGCGCCCGATGATTAAGCTGGCGGACGGTACGATGCTGGTTGGGGAGTTTGCGGACGGTTCCCCGGTAGACTGGCAGGAACGTGAGTTCTCGCTGTCCGGCATGCGTTGGCTGCGTATAGATCCCGAACGCGGCGTAACGACCGGAAGCTTCGTCGCAAATCCGGATCTCAGCAAGGTGGACGAAGTCGGGTATATCGATTTGCTACCCGGCAGCGGACACGGTCAGGGCGGATGGTCCGACGTAGCCAAGTTCGAAGTTTATGGGCGGCCGGTGCCGCGCCAATAAGGAGTCACAGCTACCACCATGCGTTTGAATAGTTTTCGATTTTTGGCGATAGGATTTGTTCTTGCTGCGACAGCAATTCAGGCTCAAGTGAAGGGGCCTATCGAACGCTACACAGCAACAACCGCAAACGTGGTTGGCGCCGGCGAACCTGTAACGATTGAGCTCCTGAAGTGGTCGACCGACGCGGATCGCGACCGTCTCGCTTCCGTTCTCGCGTGGTACGGCGAGAAGGAAGTGGCGGGCGCCATGCCCACGGTCGGCTACTTGTGGACAAGCGCCAGCGCCGGCTATTCAATACGGTATGCCTATCGCATCCCGGGTACAGACGGGGGGCAGCGCATTATTCTTTTGACCGATCGAAAGCTGGGTGCGTGGAGCCCGGACGCCTGGAAACCCACCGCTGCCGCGACTCCCGACCCGAATTCCTTCAGCGTGATCGAGCTCCGAGTGAACCGCGCGGGACAGGGTGAAGGCAAGACGTCGCTCACCACCAAGGTCGCGTTTGACTCGGCAACGAAGTCTATTGCTCTCGAGAATTACGCGGCGCAGCCCGTGATTCTCAAGGGCGTAGCCAAGAAATGAAGGGATCCTGGATTAAGCCGATCCTCTGGGTAATTGCAACGCTCAGCTGTGCCGCAGTGGCTTTCTCTGCGGCACAGGTGGCACTTAAACCTGGCGAGAAAATCCTCAACACCGCATGCACGACCTGCCACGAACTGCGTCCCATCGAAACAACCGCTCTGGATCAGGACGGCTGGACGAAGATCGTTGAGGCCATGGTTGAAAAGGGCGCAGAGGTCAAGAAAGACGATGTGCCGGTTCTGGCGAAGTACCTGGCATCCGCTTACGGCCCATTGCCGGACGGCGCGGGAAAGGCAATCCTTCTCAACGTTTGCACACAATGCCATACGCTGGATCGCGTCAGAGTGCGTGGCGGCGACCGTCAATCGTGGGAAGATCTGCTGAATCACATGCTCAATGAGGGAGCACCTCTCAACGATGAGGACTATGGCGTGCTCTTGAACTACCTGGCGAGGAACTTCCGACAGTAATCGCCACCTACTGATTCAGGAACTCGGACTGCCGCTCCTTGCAGATTTCCACAATGCAAATGGAATCCAGTGTTCGATTCATTGGAGGGTAGTCAAGACCCCGGTCCGCCATCAGCTTTCGAAGGTAAGCCCCGGCCTCGGGATAGGCATTCGCAGACTGAACGCCGACGCGCACAAGGCCATCCGCATAATCCACGGCCCTCCAGGTATGACCCGCCATCTGGGAATCTGCGTTGTTCGTGTCGCGGCTTCCGTTGTCTCGTATGTTGAGATCGGCGCCGTGTTCCACCAGAACGCGAATTGCATCAACGCGTCCTTTCATAGCAGCGCCCATGAGAGCCGTTCGTCCTTCCTTGTCCTGATCGTTGGGATTCAATCCAAGATCTAGAAGCATTCGAATGGCCTCGACATTCTCTTCCTTCGACCACTCATAAGTGACTCCTTCCACCCAGCCGATCCCACCCGCGGCGTGAAGGGCATTGTCCCCATTTTTTGTGACTGCCTTGGGATTGGCTCCGTGCTGCAGCAGTAACTTCATGAGTGCCGTATCACTGGACTGGGCAGCGCGGACAAATGGAGTAGCGCCGGCTTCATAGAACCATTGCATGGTAAAAATGGTTCGCGTTTCCGTATTTCCACTAACGGCAGCGTTGGTATTCGCTTTATGGTCGAGCAAAACCTTGATGAATTCGAGGTGATCCATGTCGGGCTTAGGCACCGGATAGTCTCCACCTTCGATGTTCCGATTGTCAGTTGCGAGATATAGGGGCGTAAACGCCGTACTGTTGGCCTTGTTGACGTCGGCGCCGCGTTCCACCAGGAACTTTCCCAGAACGTAATTCCGGTTATTGGTGGCGATCAGAAGTGGCGTCCAACCGGAATTGGATGTCTGATCAATATCCGCACCCGCATCAACAAGCAGTCTTGCAGACTCGAGATCGTTCTCGCGTGCAGCGAGAATCAGTGCAGTCAATCCACCGCCGCCGCTGCCGACTAAACCTGCCACTGGTCCGTCATCTTCGGCATTCTCGTCTTGATTCACGGCAGCCTCGACGGAAGGTACAGCAGCGCCACGGGCCTGTTGCCCCCCTGCGGCTCCACGAGCGCCGCCAGCAGCGGCATCTCGGCTCGTAGCTCCTCCCACACCTCGACCAACGGCATTGCGCCCATATTCGGCGCATGGACCTTCCTTGTCGTTGAGAGAAGTCCCTCCATTGCGGATTTGCTCATCCACCGACGGCCCGCCATTCGCAGCGACGCACAGCCGCATCTTGGCGGTTTGCGCGCCGGCATTGCTGTTCGCGCCCGAAGACGCCATGTAGTTTCGAGGGTTGCCGGCATTTCCCGTACGGGCGTTGAAGTCGGCTCCTCCATCCAGCAGCGCTTTAACAGCGGCGGGATGCTTCTGTTCGGCGGCCCACATCAATGCGGTTGTCCCGCGGATCGGCTCCTTCGCATTGACGTCCGCGCCTGCAGTAATCAACGCTTTAACCGCATCGGGACTGCCGTTGCGCGAGGCAAGCATCAACATGGTCTCGCCGTTGGGTCCTTTGGCCTTCGCGTCGGCGCCACCCTTTAGCAGGCGATTGATCACAACCGGGTTTCCATACAGGGACGCCATGTACAGAGGACTGATGCCGTTCCGGTTCGTTACGTTCACTTTGCCGCCCGCAGCAAGCAGCATGTCGACCATTTCGGTGTCGTTGCGATAGACCGCCCAATGAAGTGCGGTTGCGCCGTCCGGCTGGGCGGCATTGACGTCGGCCTTCTGGGCGATCAGCTCTCGAACGGCCGCACGATCACCACGTTCGGCCGCCCTGGCCATCTCACTCGGACCGGCGCCAAGTCCTATTGCGGCGATGCAAGAAAGAAAAACCGCGATGCAGATCACAATTAACCGCTTCATCATTTCCTTCTCTCCTGACGACGGTTGACGCTACAACTTCGGCAGCGGCCCGTTGCTGTCTCCCTGCTGATCTTTTCGAATTCCATACATGTCGAGCAAACTGAGCAACAGGCTTCCCGTGGTGACTGTTTTCGTCGGATAGGTCAGGTAGCGATTACCTTTGAGTTTCCCGTTAGCGCCTCCAACGAGTGTGTGTCCGACGTCATAATGCTGATGCTGATTCGAATTCCCCATATTCGAGCCGTAGAGAATAAGGGAATGGTCCAACAAGTTGCCGTCGCCGTCCGGCGTGGCTTTGAGCTTTTGCGCAAAATACGACAGTGTTGAAACGTGATAGCGGTTCAGCTTCGCGTAGTCCGCAAGGTTCTTCGGAATCTCCTGATGATGCGACAACCCGTGGAAACTTCCAGTACGGCCGCCCTCGGGGAACCACTCGTTTCTCGGAAGCGGATAAACAGCCCCGGTGAGATCGCGAGCGCCGAGAAGTGTCGCAACGCGAGTGATGTCGGCCTGAAACGCCAGCCTCGTCAGATCAAAATGCAATTTGATGTGCGCATCGAAGTCGTCGGGAATTCCCTGTGGCTCGCCGATGGGAGGCACCTCTGCAGAAGCTTTCGCCGCAAGCTGGATGCGGCGCTCGATTTCGTGAACTTCAGTCGCAAAATCGTCCACGGTTCGCCGGTCGCTGGCACCGAGATCCTTCTTAACCGAGGCCAGTTCCGACACAACGGAATCCAAAATCGATTGGCGCTGACTGCGTCGCTTCGTGCGCTCCTCAGGAGTGGCGCCGCTGCCGAAAAGGCGCTCAAAAACCACTTGGGGATCGAGTTCCATCGGCAGCGGTTTCGTGCGCAACACCGACTCGTTCGGAGGAGTATCGACTTCGATCCACGATATCGAATTCGTATACGAGCAGCTGTAACCTTCGCCGCAGTTGGACGAACTGGAATTGGGATCCTCCACTGCAAGCTGCAAGGACGGGAGCAGGGACTCCGTGCCAATCTTCTGTGCGATCTGTTGATCGATGGTCGTACTACCGACCGTTGCATCAGAACCGGCCGTCTTCCGGGGTTTGATCCCGGTCATGAATGCTGCAGCGACCCAGTGATCCGAGCCCGTCGTCCCCTCCGGCGGCTCCGCAGACTTCGAATACATCCCGCCCAGAATCACCGTATGCTCTCGCACCGGGGTCAATGGCTCCATGATGTAGGAAAGCTTTTCAGGAAGCGGGCCTTCCGGCATCTCCCAGTGGGAATACGCCAATCCGTGAGGAAAGAAAATCCCCATGAAACGCGGTGGAGCCGCGGCCGCCGTCTGCGCCAGCGCGGTGCCCGCAGGTATCATCGCATCGAGAAGAGGCAGCGCCAACGTCACTCCGGCGCCTTTGAGGAACGTACGCCGTGGCAGATGTCGTTTCGTGATGAACATGACTAGTTGGCCTCCTTCGAACCAGCGGGAACCCCGGTTTCCCTGGGCAGCATATTCTTTTGAAAGACGTCACTTTCGACGATGCCGAGGATAAGGGTTGAGAATCGATTGTTGCCCTGCGCGGCGCTTCTTGTAATCTTGCGCACTGCGGGCATGTCTTCCGGATCGAGTCTTCGGCCGAGTGCGTACGTCAGGAGTTTCTCTGTCGTCACACGCATGAATTGATCCGAATATCCCACGAGCCATTTTCGCAATCCGGCCGGTCCCTCAACAGTCGATCCGTCATAAACGACTTCTTTGGCGAGAATCGGATCGCCGGCATCGGTCGTCCGCCACAGCGCAATAGCATCGAAATTTTCGAGAGTGAAACCGATAGGATCCATCAAACGATGGCAATTCACACAAGCCGGCCCCGCTTTGCGATGATCCAGCATCTTCGTGCGCATCGATGGATCGACCGCATTTCCGCGAGCATCGTTCGCTCGCGCTGGGAGCGGTGGAACGTCCTGTGGCGGATCCGGAGGCGGCACACCAAGGATATTTGTCATCACCCATTTGCCGCGAGTAACCGGAGAATTCCGATCGGGTTTGGCCGTGGTCGCGAGAATCGCTCCCTTGCCGAGTAGACCTTTTCGCGCGTCAAGCTCCGGGCCCAATGTCACGCGCCGAAACTGGCTGCCGTAAATGTTACGAATGCCGTAATGCTTGGCCAGCCGTTCATTCACAAATGTATAGTCTGCATCCAACAAACTTACGACGCTGCGATCCTCGCGAACGATGCTGTCAAAAAGTAGCTCGACTTCACGGCGCATCGCCTGCCGCAGGGGATCATCAAAATCGGGGTAGATCAGTGGAAGTGGACTCGTGACCTGAAGGCCACGCAGATTCAGCCATTGCCCGGCGAAATTCACGGATAACGCCTCGGAGCGCGGATGCTTCAGCATTCTCCGGACCTGAGCAGCGAGTACGCCGGATTGTCGAAGTTTGCCCTGGCTGGCGAGGCTGAGCAGTTCGGAGTCCGGTCCCGTACTCCAGAGGAAGAACGAAAGACGGGATGCCAATTCAAGATCGCTGATGGCATAAGGGACTCCCGGCTTCGCCGTGGCCGGCTGCGCCTCAGCCCGGTAAATAAACTTGAACCCCGCCAGCAGACGCGCTAACGCTGTTTCGATGCCGTGATCGAAATCTCCCTCACGCCGTCCTTCCTGATAAAACGGTCTGAGCTCGCGCAGATCGGCATCCGTTGATGGACGCCGATAAGCCTCGCTGGCGAGTGCTTTGAGGATCTTGTCCGCGCAGGCGGTTTCATCTGCGGCGCCTGTCGGCCGGCACACAAAAATCTTTCGACGGCTTGCAGAATCCGTTGCCTGCACCGCATTAAACGGTCCCTCGATGCGCACGGTGCCGATGTGGGGAAAGAACGTGAAGCCCGGCGTTGGCCCCGTCTGAACGGTGTCGCGCATGAAGTGTTTGTTGTAGTCGAGGAGCGGAGCGAAATTTGTTGCGAGGAACGTCACACCAAGTTGGTGCGGACCAGCGGAGGCTTTGAACCGAACCTTCATGCCGCCGCCTGCGCCGCGATTGCCTCCACCGTTCTGCCCACCGCCAGCCGCTCCAGCTGCGGCGCCGCCTGCGCCTCCGCCACGATTGCCGCGCCCCTGGCCCGCTCCAGCAGCGGTACCACCCGCCGGCGCTCCAGCACCGGCCCCTGCGCCACCACCACGGTTCGTACCGCCCGCGCCACCACAGTTGTTGCCGCCACCACCGCCACGGCCGCCTTGCCAGTCGACCAATTGAATCCGCTCACCGTCGAGTAACACTTCAACCTTCTCGCACTCCACCGATCCAAATCCCGTTGGCGACATGTTGTCTCCAAAGATCGGTGTGATGGTGACTGTGTACTCGCCTTCGGATGGAAAGATGTAGTCCAGCGAGACGCCGCCTCGAGTTCCGAAAGGCAATCCTTCAACGTGATAATCCTGCGAACTGTCCTCAGGGGACCGATACACATAGAGGCTTGGAGTGACAGGTTCCCCCATCGCTAGCCTGCTGATCTTCTGTGCCGCGCCAACGTAAGCGTCAACCAGGGTGGACGACACTGTCAGCGTGCCGGCCATATTGTCGAACCCGCTGGAATCATCGGAAGGGAGGTATTTCGCAACATCGATGTCCAGATCGAGCAGATCGTGAATCGCATTAGAGTATTCCGTCCGATTCAAGCGATGCAGGCCAGGGGCCGGCGTGTAGGGTTCAGCACCACGATCGAGTTCATTCTCGAGCCACGTAACGAATGCCAGGTACTCTACCTTCTCAGGACGCTCCTGCTCCGGCGGCGGCATCATTCCGGCCCGCAGTTTACGTACCACTTTTTCCCACTTGTCGCGGTTGGCTGCGACATTCGTGATATCAAGCGCCTCAAGGGACAGATTCGCGGTGCGCGCTTTGTTGTTATGGCACTCAATGCAGTAGTTGCTGAGCAGTTCACGCTGAGCAGTAAAGTTCTGCGAGGACCGGTTGCCTGCCGAGACTGTCGACGGGTTTTGTCCCCTCTGGCCGCCCTGTCCGTAGACCACAAACACAAGCAATAAGGCCGAAATCGTCCCGAAAGTGGCGACAATTGCGTGTCTCTTCTTCATGGATTCACCGTTATTAGAACGTACTTATAGAGGATACGATAAGTCCGTACCCGATAAAAAGAATCGCAGTACCAGACTCCTATGCCGGCGCCTGCTGCGGCTGGAAAGTGGGGAGTGTGCAGATGCGCATTTCATCGCTTTGATCGGGTGTATACGGCACGGTTACGATTGCCGTCCTTCGCAGCCTGAGACCGGAGTAGTCTTCAACGGGATCGTTTAATAGCGTCACTCCCCCATTGCTAAGCATCGACTCGATATTCAGCAGCGCCAGCGCCTGCTCAAGCCGATCGTAATACAGAAGAATGTTTGTGGCCACGATGAGATCGAACTTCTGGCTCGTCGGCGCCTCGACATGCTGAGTCACGATATTGAGCGGCTGTGGATCGAGAGTCGTGACGATCTCCGGCAAGATGCGAACAGCTCGACGATTGACGTTCCGAATCTGGGCAGGCGCCGGTAGCGGAGTCACACTCGAACCAATACGCTCGCCGAGCCGGCGCCAGTAGTTCAAAGCACCGGAATTCCACGGCGGAGTGCGATCCAATACCAACTGCAACGTGTAGGGTTGCCGCGAGCGGGCCCGCGAGACCGCTTGCGATATGTGATCGAGACTTTGAGCGCTGATATCGAACACGTTTACCTTCAGGTCCGAAGGTTTCGACATTTCGAGCCGCAGCAGAGAATCGATCAGCGCGAACGGTTGCAGAGTTTGGAGAGGGTAGTAATCGAACCCCGAATCCTTATCCGTAAAATCCAAACCCGGACCAATAATCGCAGCCCGTTTGACGGACCTTAGCAGTCCGCGACGTTTTACCTCCGCGAGCGCCTGATCGATTGCGTAGTTCGGCCGAAAATCCGTGTCGATAGAAAGGCCGCGATTTTTGTAGAGTCGGGAATTCACGTTACCGGATGCCGAGGTATCCGCCGCCGCACGATTGATCGCAGCGCGATACTGTTCCCGTTCGGCCAGGTATCGAAAGACCTGCTGGGAAATGTATTGCCGGACTCGTTGTTGTTCCGAGTCTGGACTGGTCCGATAACCCAGGCGGGTCAAAAGATTGCTCAGCAGGTTTAATCGATCGGAGTTCGGCCTTGTTACCGCCAGAATGAAGTCTTGAATCCGCTCATCGATCAACGGCAGTGTGGTCTCGCTGGTACTGTCGGGCAATACCCGTGGACGCTGTGTAAACGATACTCCGAACAAAATAAAATTGACGAGAGTGTCTTCCTCGCCCCGGACGAGTCGAGAGCGAATCTCGCGATCATGGTTCTGTATCCAACGTGGCCATGCCACGCGTATCTGTTCTCGGGTACCGGCAAGATCGTCGGGAAGAGTGAATTGGTTCCGGCCAAGTAGCGGTTCAACTCGGTCGAAGCCCAGAAATTCTATGCGCGCCGGAGCAAACTGAAAGCGGGAAAAGAACAGCACGCCGAGGGAAAGAAATCCACGACGGGACAGGGTTGGCGCGGCTGAAAACACTATTTGGAGTATGGGCCTAAAGCAATTGGCCGGCCAACAATTCTGTTAAAATTGCGGAGAGCAGATCGAGGAGCAAAGGCATGAAATGGACGAACGCGAAACCGGTACTGTGGGTGTCAGCGACCCTTTGCTCGGCAGCCATCGCCTTCTCCGCGGGCGGCGGGATACAAGAGCCGTCGAAAGGCGAAATTATCATGAACAACTCCTGTGTGAGTTGTCACGAATACAGGACGATCCAGACTCAGGCGCTGGACACAGAAGGCTGGACGAAGCTGGTCAACAGCATGATCGACAAGGGTGCGCAGGTAAAAAAAGAAGACCTGTCGGTACTGATAGCCTACTTGACGGAGGAACACGGTCCACTTCCTGAGGGTGCGGGGAAAAAGATCATGCTGGAGGTTTGCACGATGTGTCACGAATTGCACCGGATCCGAGATACCGGCGCAACACGTGAGGAGTGGGACGACATTCTCGTCCATATGATCAACGAAGGCGCTCCGCTCTCGGATGACGACTTCCCGATTCTTCTGAACTACCTGGCACGAAACTTCCGGCCTCGATAGAAAAAGGGAGATCTGGGGAGAGACTCCGAATCCCTCAGTTCGAATTCGGAGTCTCTCCCCAGATCTCCCTTTTCTATCGCCGTTTTTACTACTTACTCAGGAAGTCGGCCTGTCGTTCCTGACAAATATCCACGATACAGATAGAGTTGAAATCGCGATTGGCCGGCGGAACGAACATTCCACGTTCGCCCATCAGCTTGCGAATCAGTTTTGCGGTTTCGGGATGAGGATTGGCAGACTGCACCCCGACTCGCACAAGCCCATCAGCATAGTCCAGCGCGATCCACTGATGCCCGGCAATGACATTGTTGGCATTGTGTGTATCGCGGCTGCCCTTATCGCGAGAATCGAGCATCGCGCCGCGCGCCACAAGAAGCTCGATGAGTTCATTGTGTCCCTTGTGCGCCGCGCCCATCAGAGGAGTTCGCAAATCCCTGTTCTGTGAATTGGGATTTAGCCCGAGATCCAGAAGCATTTTGGCAACTTCAAGACTCTCCTGACGAGAGTGCTCGTAGGTGACGCCCTCCACCCAGCCGATTCCGGAAACAGCCGATAGAGCGGTATCACCAAAATCGTTGGCGACCTTTGGATCAGCTCCGTGAGCGAGCAGGAGCTTTAGCAGTTCAAGGTCACCGGACTGGGCAGCGCGCACGAAGGGCGTCGTTCCAGGCTCGAAGAACCATTGATTGGTGAAGATTGTACGGGTCTCCGTATTATCCGACACTTTCAAATTCGGATTTGCGCCGTGGTCGAGAAGGATCTTGATGTAATCGAGGTGATCCATATCCGGCTTCGGCACCGGATAGTCTCCACCTTCGATATTGCGATTGTCCGTCGCCAGGTAGAGCGGCGTGAAGGCTTTTCCGTTCGCAAGGTTCACGTTCGCGCCATGCTCGACGAGGTACTGTCCAAGTATGTAGTGGCGATTATTCGTGGCCGTTAGAAGAGGCGACCATCCCCCAGCCGTCGTCTGATTGACATCGGCGCCGGCAGCCAGCAGGTATTTTGCGGACTCAAGATCTCCCTGACGAGCTGCGAAAATCAGCGCCGTCAATCCGCCGCCACCGGCTCCCTGGAGACCGGCTTCCGGAGCGTTCTGGTCTTCAGCTTCAGCCTGATCGTCTGCGGCAGCTTCAGCATTAGCGGCTGTACCAGCCGCCGCTCCTCTTCCCTGCCCACCACGGCCCTGATTGCCGCCACGCGCCTGATTACCGCCACCACGGCCCTGATTATTACCACGACCACGGTTGCCAAAACCGCCGGCAGCGTTTTGCCCGTCAGTCCCCGCTGCTGCCTGATCCTGTCCTGCGGCGCCCCCAGCAGCGGCACCGCGGTTATTGCCGCGGCCCCCGCCGCCGGCAGTAGCCGCGGCCTTAATTTGATCGTCAATGGACACACCAGTTTCCTGCTGAATGCGAATCCGATTCTTTGCGGCGTTAATACCATTGCCGCTCACGGCGCCTGTCACGTAAGGACGACTGGTGCCGGCACCACCGGAACGGATTTTCCAGTCTGCACCGGCATCAAGCAGAGCTTTGACCGCCTCAGGATGCGACTGCTCGGCAGCCCACATGAGTGCTGTCGTTCCACGCAGTGGTTCTCGGACATTGAGATCCACCCCTGCTGCAATCAGCTGTTTGACGACCGCAGGATTTCCATTTCGTGCCGCCAGCATCAGCGATGTCTCCCCATTAGGGCCGGGATCCTTTGCGTTCGCCCCAGCCTTCAGGAGAGCGCCCACGATAGCGGGATCGCCGTAGGTGGCAGCCATGTAGAGAGGAGTGATGCCCTCGCGATTCTTCGTATCGATTTTGGCGCCGGCCTTGATCAACTGGTCAACTACTGCAGAATCGCTGCGGTAGACGGCCCAGTGTAATGCAGTTGTACCGTCGACCTGAGCTGCATTGACATCCGTCTTCGCCAGTAACAGGGCACGCAGCGTCGCTGCATCGCCTTTCTCTACGGCATCGGCCACGGGACTTTTGCCTGCGCCAATGGTGAAACTCGCAAGACAGGCGAGAGCTATTGTGGTGAAGCAAACGATCAATCGTCTTGTCATGACCTACCTTCTCCCTGTGCGCTAGAGTTTGGCAAGGCGTCCCGTGCTATCACCTTGCGAGTCTTGGTGGATGCCATACATGTCGAGAACACTGAGCAACAGATTTCCGGTTGTCACCGTCCTGCGATCGTAATTCAGGAAACGCCCGCCCTTAATTTGTCCGTTGGCGCCGCCGATCAGGATGTGAGGAACGTCAAAATGCTGATGCTGATTCGAATTGCCCATGTTGGTTCCGTGCAGGATCACCGAGTGATCCAGCAGGGTACCGTCGCCATCGGGTGTCTTCTTGAACTGCTCTGCCAGGTACGCCGTCGTTGTGACGTGATACCGGTTCAATTGAGCATAGTTGGCCATGCTTGCAGGTACGTCTGCATGATGGGAACCGCCATGGAAACTGACGCTGGTGCCGCCATTGGGGAACCACTCCCCCTTCGGGAACGGATAGGTTCGTCCAGTCAGATCGCGTGCACCAAGTAGCGTCGCCACTCGCGTGATGTCTGCCTTAAACGCGAGCGTCACGAGATCGTAGTGCATCTTGATATGGTCGTCGAAGTTGGAAGGAATGCCCGACGGCTCGTTGATTGACGGAGCGACCTCGGAAGCTTTCGCCGCGAGGTCAAGCCGCCGCTCGATCTCTCGAACTTCATCCGTGTATTGATCCAGGGTCGTGCGGTCCTGCGCTCCCACGTTCTTCTTGAGGCCGCCCAGAGATTGCGTGAAGGCATCGAGGATGCTCTTGCCCTGCGCCCTTCTCGCTGCGCGAACCTCCGGCGTTGCGCCGCTTCCGAACAGCCGCTCGAAGACGACCTGCGGATTCAGCTCCATTGGAAGAGCTTTGGTTCCGATGAGCTTGTTGTCGCGGTCGTAGGTGCCAACCCACGAAATGGAGTTGGTATAGGAACACGCATAACCTTCACCGCAGCTGCTGGAATTGCTTCCAGGATCTTCGACGGCGAGTTGGAGGGATGGCAGCGTGGAATCGCGGCCGATCTCGTTAGCGATCAGCTGGTCAATTGTTGGACTCCAAACCGTAGAGTCCGACCCCGTGGTCTTCTTCGGCTTGTTCGCTGTCATGAAAGCGGCAGCCACCCAGTGGTCCGATCCCGTCGTACCCTCGGGGGGCTCAGCAGACTTTGACCACATGCCGCCGAGGATTACCGTCTTTTCCTTCACGTATTCCAATGGAGCCATGATGGTGGAAAGCTTCTCCGGCAACGGTCCTTCAGGCATTTCCCAGTGCGTGGGAGCCATTCCGTGCGGGAAAAAGATTCCGACGAACCGAGGCTTCGGCGCCGCCGGCGTCTGTGCGAGAGCGGTACTCGCGGGAATCATGGCCTCCAATAAAGGCAGGGCCAAAACGGTGCCCGCGCCCTGGAGGAAAGTGCGGCGCGGAATACTTCTCTTGGTTATAAACATATTAATTGCCCTCCTTGCTGCTACCTGTCCCGATGCTGGTTTGTTGAATTTTCATATTCTTTCGAAATGGCTCGCTCTTTACAACGCCGAGCACCAACGAGGAGAAACGATAATTGTTGCGGGAAGCATCCCGCACGATTTTACGAACCAACGGCATGTCCTGGGGCTCGACACCTCTGCCCAGTCCGTATGTCAATAGCTTCTCCGTCGCCACACGAACATATTGATCGGAGTAGCCCAGAATCCATTTTCTCAACCCTGCAGGACCCTCGACCTTTTGGCCGTCATACATCGTCTCGAACGCGAGAATCTTTTCACCTGCGTCTTCAGTGCGCCACAGGCCGATGGCATCGAAGTTTTCGAGCGTGAATCCGATCGGATCCATCAATGAATGGCATCGAATACAGTCTTCTCGAACTCGATGATCAAGCATGGACTGCCGCATCGACAAGGCCTTCGCATTCCCGCGCGAATCTGCGGGCTTCGGCATCAGAGGGGGAACGTTCGGTGGCGGATCCGGAGGCGGAACTCCGAGCAGGGTTGAGATGATCCACTTTCCTCGTGTTACCGGAGAATTCCGTTCCGGTTTGGCTGTCGTTGCCAGCACGGCTCCCTTGCCAAGGAGGCCCTTGCGCACTTCCATATCCGGCCCGAGCTCGACCCTCCGAAACTGACTGCCGTAGATGTATTTCAGCCCATAGTGCTTGGCAAGACGCTCATTCACGAACGTGTAGTCCGCCGTCAGCAAGTCCACAATGTTGCGATCTTCCGTGCGGATGCTGTCGAAGAGCATCTCCACCTCGCGGCGCATCGCCTGCCGAAGCGGATCATCGAAGTCCGGA
>Ga0068860_100003490_pt1 | contig 16183 bp, 18 predicted proteins | sample KBSSwiS32_FD_66597 | JGI IMG/M metagenome (GOLD analysis project Ga0068860, IMG submission 66597) | Switchgrass rhizosphere microbial communities from Kellogg Biological Station, Michigan, USA - KBS Switchgrass S3-2 | ecosystem: Host-associated > Plants > Roots > Rhizosphere > Soil ... | reverse complement strand
GATCTCGTCCGACTGCCACGCCACGGCGGCGCGGCGCGATTACCGGGCCTACATCGATCCCGGCCTTCACGACGACTTCGATCGCTGGGTGAAAGGCTGTGCCGACTTGCCCGAGGGCCTCAACGCGCACCCGCGCCTCGATGAGTCGGTCAACTGGAACAGTCCACAGCGCATCGCGGCTCTGGAGGAAGAGGGCGCGGTCGCCGAGGTCGTCTTCCCGAACGCGCTGCCCTTCGGCTATGACGCCGTCGGCTTCGACATTGCCGACGGCGACTACGAGCGGGCGTTGGCGGCGGTACGGGCCTACAACCGGTGGCTGAGCGATTTCTGCGCCTTGGCTCCCGGGCGTCGAGCGGGAATCGCCCTGGTTCGTTTCGAAGCCATTGATGAAGCCATCGAAACGGTGCGGGGGGCGCGTGGCAACGGGTTTCGAGGGGTTGCCCTGCCGGGCCCGGGCGGCGATCCCTGGTACTTCGATCGCAATCTCGATCCATTCTGGGACGCGTGCGCCGAGGAAAACCTTCCGGTGGTGGCCCACGCCCCTGGCATCACTCCCCGACCCCTCCCTCCAGGCTTCGCCGCCCTGATGACCTTGGCGCTCGAGTCCGACTTCTTCGCCGGTCGCTCGATGTGGCAGATGATGTTCGGAGGCGTGTTCGACCGGTTCCCGTCATTGCGGTACGTCGTTACGGAAGGCGGCGCGGACTGGATCGGCCCTCGTCTGGACGAGATAGATCGCTTGCTCGATCGTAAGAACAGCTGGAGCGACTTCGCCGCGTTCATCGGTCGGGAGTCGACGATGGAGCGGCGGGCATGGGAGTACTGGGAATCGAACTGTTTCGTCGGCGCGTCCTTCATGAGCCGGGGGGAGGCGCGACGTCGTCACGAAATCGGCACCGACAAAATCATGTTCGGTATCGACTTCCCGCATTTCGAATCGACGACCGGCAAGACGAAGCGCTGGATCCAATCAACTCTTGGCAGCACCGGTACGACTGAAGACGAGCTGCGAGCGATCCTCGGCCTGAACGCGGCCGCCGTCTACGGCTTCGATGTTGCCTCGCTCCAACCCTTGGCCGACGCGATCGGCTTCACCGCCGGGGAGTTGTTGGAGCCCACGGCGCGCCCGATCAATGACTTCCGCGCACCGTGACTGGTAGCTGCGCCGATTCATCCCAGTCCTGAAAGACGGAGCCGATGACGAGTGTTGACAGCATAAAGCGGGAACTGGAGCATCCGGTGGTAGACGCCGATGGCCATGTCATCGAGTTTCTGCCGGTCTTGGAGGACATGCTCCGCGACGTCGCTGGGGCCGGCGTGGCGGCGCGGTTCCATCGGGGAACCGTTGATGCGCCGCCGGACATCGCCTCGTTGGACATCACTGAACGTCGATTGGAACGACGCCAGCCACCGGCGAGTTGGGTGTTTCCCTCGCGCCACACCCTCGACCGAGCCACGGCCATGCTTCCAGCGCTTGCTTACAGTCGGCTCGACGAGATGGGGATCGACTTCGCCCTCGCGTATCCCACCTTCGGCTTGGGTGTTTTCAGCATTCGTGACGAGGAGTTGCGCTGTGCACTAGCGCGGGCCTGCAACACCTACTATGCCCAGGTGTTCGACGGCTATCGCGACCGCCTCGAACCCGTGGCCGCGATACCTACGTTCACGCCAGAAGAGGCCATCGCCGAACTCGACTACGCCGTCGGCGTGTTGGGACTCAAGGCGGTGACCATGGGAGGAGTTGTGCCTCGCTTCGCAACTCGTCCCGATGGCAGCAAGGTGCAGTGGCTCGATCATCTGGGTCACGAATCCACGTTCAACTACGACGCGGTCTGGCAACGGTGTGACGACTTGGGAGTGGTACCCACCTTTCACGCCAAAGGCGCCGGCTGGGGAAGCCGCACCTCGACGACCAACTACGTCTACAACCACCTCGGTGATTTCGCCGCCGCGCAGGAAGCCGCCTGCCGGTCGCTGCTCATGGGAGGCGCGCCACGGCGGTTCCCGGAAATGCGGTGGGCGTTCCTAGAAGGCGGAGTGGCATGGGCTTGCCAGCTCTACGCCGACGTTGTGTCGCACTACGAGAAGCGCAATCGGGAGTCGGTGCGCAACTATGACCCGACCGAATTGGATGTTGGCGAGTTTCGCCGGCTGTTGCAGCAGTACGCCACTGGTCCGCTGCGGTACGAGATCGACCGCATCGATCAGGCGTTGGCCTCCGCCATGGACTCTGCCGACGGTCGCGTTCCCGACGACTTCGCCGAGTCGCAGATCAACGCTGCGGCCGAGATCACCGACATCTTCTCGCGACAGTTCTTTTTCGGATGCGAGGCCGATGATCCGCTGGTGGCGGTGGCGTTCGATCGTCGTCTCAACCCTGGAGCGGCCCGCCTCCGTCCGCTCTTCGCGTCGGACATCGGGCATTGGGACGTGCCGGACATGAGCCAGGTACTGCTGGAAGCCTGGGAGTTGGTGGAGCACGGTCATCTGGACCGCGAGCAGTTCGCCGAGTTCTCGTGCGGCAACACGATCGACATGCTGACGGCCAACAACCCCAGGTTCTTCGACGGCACGGTGATCGAAGACTTTGCCCGGCGCGCACTCGCGGCGAGAAGCGACGCTTGACGGCTTCCGCCACCATCGAGTTCAGGGGGACGACGAGATGAGCAACGCACAGTGGGCCGAGACGATGGTTGCCCAGCTGCTCGAGTACTTTGAACCCGACGACCGCGCCAACACCAAGGTCCAGTCGCGGCTGCGGCTGCCCGACTATCCCGCCGAGCTCGTGGAGCGCGTTTTGTCCAACGCGACGTCTCACCAACTGCTCGAGATGGCCCATACGGACCAGCAGGGATACCCGTTCATCACCGTGATGGGGTTCGTGATGATGGACGGCAAGGTCGTGCTCGGGTCTCGCGCCAACGGTGTGAAGCTGCGTCGGCTCCAGGAGGATCCGCGCTGTTCGATGAACTACCACAACAAGCGCTCGAAGGAAGAGCTGGCGTGTCTGACGCTGGTCGGCCGTGCAGTCATCGACCGTGACCCAGATCGCACGTTGACGTTCAACCGGATGCTGTCGGAGAAGGTCTATCCCGACGACGCGCCGGACGTAGCGCGTCGAGAGGAGATGATCACCGCCATGGACAGCGCCGAGCGAGTGTTGATCGTCCTCCAACACGTTGACGCCGTCTACATCCAGTCGCCGCCTGCCCGCAACCACAAAGCCGGCACCCCCTCTCGCGTCATCAGCTGGCGCGCCGACGGCAAGACGCCACCGGGCGACCGCTCCTGACGCTTGACATATTCCGATATCGGAATATGATTGCGCCATGGCACGAGCAGCGACCACGTCGGACGTGTTCAACGCGATCGCCGAGCAGCAGCGCCGAGAGATCCTGGTGCTCCTCCGGGCGGGCGAGGAGCCGGTCACCGAGTTGGCTCAGCAACTGGGGATGACCCAGCCGGGGGCGTCCAAACACCTGCGGGTGCTCAGGGAGGTCGGTCTGGTGCGGGACCGCAAGGTGGGCAAGCAACGCCTGTACGGCCTTGACGCCCGCGGGCTGCGACCGGTCCACGAATGGATCGGCGGGTTCGAGCGGTTCTGGAACGAGAGCTTTGATCGGCTGGACGAGTACGTGCAGGACCTCAAGTGGCAAGACGGGAGGAATAGGTGATGAGTACGACGGGACGAGGAGCGCCGGCGCAGTCCGCGACGGCCGACCGCGAGATCGTGATCTCCCGGGTGATCAATGCTCCACGGGAGCTGGTGTTCGAGGCGTTCACCGAGGTGCGGCACCTGTCGCAGTGGTGGGGACCGGACGGGTTTACCACCACCACGCGGGCGTTCGAGTTCCGCGTCTCGGGAGAGTGGGACTTCGTGATGCACGGACCGGACGGTACGGACTACCAGGAGTGGATCTCCTGGACCGAGATCGTCCCGGCCGAGCGGATCGCGCTGATGCACGGTGAGTACCGCGACGATCCGAACGCTTTCGCGTCGGTCTTGACCTTTGCGCCGGACGGCGCGGGAACCCGGATCGAGATGCGCACGGTGTTCCCCACCAAGGAGCTGCGCGACGAGGCAGTGGAGAAGTACCACGCGATCGAGGGCGGCCAGCAGACGCTCAGCAACCTCGCCACCTACGTCACCGAAATCGTTCGGAAGGGGGGTGAGCACTGATGGCGGGAACGGTGTTCTTCAGCGTGACGATGTCGCTGGACGGGTTCGTCGCGCCCGAGGAACGCCTTGACGACCCGGATATGCAGCGCTGGATGACTCAGTGGATGGAACTGCAGCAATGGGTGTTCCCGCAGCGGTTCTTCCAGGAGAACCTGAAGCTCGGGCAGGGCGGCGAGGAAGGGCGCGACAACGACATCCTTCGGGAGACGTTCGTGCGCACCGGCGCGAGCGTGATGGGCAAGCGCATGTTCGACCTCGGTGAGCGGGCGTGGCCGGAAGAGGCACCGTTTCACACGCCGGTCTTCGTCGTGACGCACGAGAAGCGCGATCCGTGGGAGCGGCCGGGTGGGACCACATTCCACTTCGTCACCGATGGCATCGAGACCGCTCTGGGCCAAGCCCGCGTGGCCGCCGGTGATCGGGACGTCCGTATCGCGGGTGGCGGCGCAACGATCCTGGAGTACGTGAATGCCGGCCTGATCGACGAGTTCACGATCGCGCTCTCACCCGTGCTGTTCGGCTCCGGAACCCGCCTGTTCGAGGGCGTGGACGCAGGCCGCGTCGCTCTGGTTCCCGTCCGCGCCGAGCCGACGCCGCGGGTGACCCACCTGAGCTACGCAGTCTCCGAGCGGTAACTGTTCCGGATGTGTAGTGGCAGGAGCGGCGCCGGCGCCTGATGACTATGGACGTGTCGAACATCCGCAAGATCGTCGGGGTAGGAGCTGCTCTCGCCCGGCGAGATAGCCTTGGCGAAGGTAAACAACCCACCTTCGCGCGTCGGAGTAGCTCATGTCCTATGCCGTGGATTTCACATCCGTCTCCACCGTTGGTCTGGAGTCGTCGCCGGTCGCGACCGCGCTCGCTGGTCTTCGGGCCAATGAGGCCCGGTACTTCAAGAACAAGTACGACCACGTCTTTACCGTGGAGCCGGCGAGCAAATCGAAGGCGACCATCGACTGGGTGCACCGGATCCTCAAGGAAGAACGCGACATCGTCATCTCGTCACGCCCGCTCGAGGCGACCGCCTTTCAGGTCGAGAACATCCGAATGGCTTACGTCTTCTACGAAAGCGGTCTGTCGATCAACGTGATGTACACCGTCGACGATCCGAAGAAGCGAGCGGTCGGGTTCAAGCTGTCCGACGGTATGGAGATCCCCGAGGAACTCGCCTCGCGGTTCAAGTTCGCACGGCAGAAGTCCAAGCTGGCGGGAACCATCCGGGGTTCCTACTTCGTCCTGAAGAACGAGTACTGACGCTGAGCGGCTCCGGCATCGGGACCGTGGGTTACATCTGGCCGTGCAGAACCGGCCCGGCTGGTTCGTAGATTCCGAGGACGATGCCGCTATCGGTAACGGTGACATCCACGGGGTGCATCGTCGCCGGAGCGATGCCGTCATTGAACAAGCGGCGACCGGACCCGAGCACCAGCGGAAAGGTCATGAGGCGGAAGCGGTCAACGAGCTCGTGTTGGAGCAGCGTCTGGAGCAGGCGGCCGCTGCCCCAGATCTGGAGCTCATCGCCCGGTTCCTCCTTCAGCGCCCGCACTGCCGCGGCGATGTCGCCGGTCACCAGTCGCGCGGTGTCGGGATGCTCGCCGCGCCACGTGGCATCGGCCTCGCTCATCGAACTGGACACGACATATTTGGGCCGTGAGTTGATCGTCGAGGCAATCGTGTTGTCGGGGTCGGTCTGATCGGGCCAGTAGCTCCGGAAGATGTCGAACGTTGTGCGACCGAACAGGAACGCGCTGGCGTGGCTGTTCAGTTCGGTAACGAACTCGCCCACCGCCGGGTCGGGGAACGGGGCTTGCCAGCCGCCGTGGGTAAAGGCGCCGCTCGGATCTTCCTCAGGTCCGCCGGGGGCCTGCATCACGCCATCGAGGGTCAGGAATGTCTGGACAGTCAGCTTCATGTCACTGCAGACGGAGTGACGGGCTGATTCTGAGCGGCCGATCCGTGAATCGCCGGCGGAGATCGGCGGTTGGCTACGTCGTGCGACCATCTCGGGTTGGCGCCGGCCGTTGCGGGGCGAGCACAGACCCGGCAGTATGCCCTCCCGCCAATGAGTGCTCGGGGCGCTCGCTGGGTGCATCGATAGCTGGGAGGGCTGATGCCGAGCGCCGATGAGATCCGAGATGGTCAGCGAGCGACCTGGGCCGGGCTTTCCGCGGGTTGGGAGAAATGGGACTCGGTGATCATGGATCAGCTGGGTCCGGTCGGTGCAGCGATCATAGAAAGCCTTGACATCGCCGCCGATCAGCAGCATCTCGACATTGCCTCGGGCACGGGGGAACCGGGTTTGAGCATCGCGAAAGTGTCGCCGAAGGGGCGGGTGGTACTGACCGATCTCGTCCCGGAGATGCTCGATATCGCCGCCCGACGAGCGAGGAACCAAGAGATCGCCAATATCGAGACGAAGGTATGCAGCGCCGATGATCTGCCGTTCAACGACGCCACCTTCGAGAGCGTGTCCGTGCGGTTCGGATACATGTTCTTCCCCGACGTGGCCAAAGCAACGGCCGAGTTCGCACGCGTGCTGAAGCCAGGCGGGCGCGTGTGCTCGTCGGTATGGGTGAGGCCTGAGAAAAATCCGTGGACAGGGATCGCCATGCAGGCGATCGCAACCGAGGCGGAGGTGGCGCCGCCCGGCAGGGATGCACCGACCATGTTTCGCTGCGCTGCTCCGGGCTTTGTGAGTGCGCTGTACGACGGCGCCGGCCTGCGCGACGTGGTCGAGTGGGACGTCGAGGTGGAACTGGTAACTCGATCGCCCGAGGAGTATTGGGAGATGATCAGCGAGCACGTGTCGCTCGCGGTGGCCGCGCTTCAGCGGGTCGACGGACCGGCACGAGAGCGGATAAGGGCCAACGCCATAGCAAGTGTGGGCGCGTTCGAGAAGGACGGCAGGGTCCGGGTTCCCGGGCTGGCCCGGTGCATCGTGGGAACGAAACCCGACGAGGGCGCCATGCGGCGGTGACGGCGGGTTCATAGACGTCAATCGCCAGCGTCCGGCCGACGGATCATCGGACCCCGTGCTGGTCCTTCGCAATGGAACTCGACCCGGTAGACGAGGGTGTCGCTTTGGATCGGACCGGCGTGGGCCGCGCGACGACGAAGGGCTTCGAGGTCGGGCTCCCCGGTGCGAGCGAGATCGTCGTCGGTGACCGTGGAGAATGGCAGCAGCTCGATGTCGTCGATCTCGATCAGCACCGACCCGCTCCGGTAGACGCCGCCGACTTTCACCTTTGGCCGCGTCCAGAGCCGGTACGAGACCGTGACGGTTCCGTTCGCTACTCGATCACGAAGATCGGCGCTGAACTGCACGCTCCAACCCTAGGCCCCGGCGGCGTCGCAACGCTCTGGCGGCTCATAGGGGAGCGGACACAACCGCAGTGCCACCCCGAGCGCGACTGGGTGCGAGTCGGCAACATCTGACCCCGGGATACAGTCCCACAGTGTCCGTGAAGCCACCTTCGGGAACGGTGACGTTCTTGTTCACCGACATCCAGGACTCCACCGGGCTGTGGGAGTCGGCACCCGCCGCGATGCCCGCGGCGCTGCAAGCGCACGATGCCATCATCCGCGCCGCGATCGAGCGACACGGTGGGTATGTGTTCGCCACTGGCGGAGATGCTTTTGGTGCCGCGTTCTCCACGGCCGCCGAGGCGGTGATGGCGGCGGTTGAGTCGCAGCGAGAACTGGGAGCCGACCACTCCATTCCCTTCGCCGTCCGGATGGGAGTTCACACCGGTGAGGCGATCGAGCGCGACCGGAACTACTTCGGTGCAGAGGTGAATCGGGCGGCGCGATTGATGGCGCTGGGTCACGGAGGTCAGGTGCTCGTGTCAGAAAGCGCCGAGAGCCTCGTGCGCAGCCGCATCGTGCTGCGCTCGCTCGGTGAGCACTCCTTGCGCGGATTGCGGGGCAAGATGGCGGTGTTCCAGGTGGTGGCCGATGGGCTCACCACCGAGTTCCCCGTGCTTCGCAGCGTTGACCACTTCACCGGCAATCTCCCGCGCCGGCTGAGCTCGATCGTCGGGCGCGAGGCGCTGGTTGGCGAAGTCGCCGAACAGGTGCGATCCCATCGCTTGGTCACCCTCACCGGCGTGGGCGGTGTGGGAAAGACCCGCTTGGCGCTCGAGGTGGGCGCCGAAGTGGCGGCCGAATTCCCCGACGGCGTGTGGATCGTCGAACTGGCCGGCGTGGGAGATGCGGACGTAGTACCGGCGGCCTTGGCGACCGTGTTAGGCGTGACGCCGCAGGGAGACACACCCCTGATCGACACCGTCGCCGACGCCGTCGCCGGGCGTCGGCTGCTGCTTCTCATCGACAACTGCGAGCACCTTCTCCGTGCTGCCGCAACCGCGATCAACGCGATGCTCGGGCGGGCTGGAAACGTGAGGATCCTGGCGACGTCGCGCGAGGCGCTCGGGCTGTCAGTGGAGGCAACCACCACGGTCTCGCCGCTGTCGGTCGACGAAGGGGTGACCTCCGATGCGGTGACGTTGTTCGTCGACCGGGCCCGAACGGTTCGTCCCGATTTCGAGCTTCAGGACCCGCAGACCGTCGCCGCAGTCACCGATATCTGCGAAACCGTCGATGGGTTGCCACTCGGCATCGAGCTCGCGGCGGCGCGGATGGCTGCCATGAGCGCCGTGGAGGTGCGGGACCGACTGGCCGATCGGTTCCGCCTTCTGCAGGGCGGCGCGCTGGCGCCGGCGCGTCAGCTCACGCTTCGGAACGCGGTCGAATGGTCGTTCGACTTGCTAACCGACGACGAGCGTTCGCTCTTGTGCCTGGCGTCGGTGTTCGCGGGCGGCTTCGACATCTCGAGCATCTCGGCCATCGTCGATGATGCCGACGAGATCGACGTGTTGCGCCATCTTGACTCCCTCGTGCGTAAGTCGCTCGTGGTCGCCGACCACCTGGCCACTCGCACCCGCTACAGCCTGTTCGAGACGATCCGCCAGTTCGGCGAGGACCGTCTCGCCGAAGCCGGCCGCCGCGAACCGACGCGGGACAGGCACGCGGTCCACTTCGCTCGCCGGGCCGCCGCGGAATGGGAGGAGTGGAACGGGCCGCACTGGCGCGACGCCGTTGACTGGGTAGAGCTCGAGCTCGACAACCTTCGTTCGGCGTTTCGGTGGAGCACCGGGCGCGGTGAGATCGAGGTGGCGACCGACGTCGCAGCCCACGCCGCGCTGATGGGCTTTTCGGTGCAGCTGTTCGAGACCTTGGCGTGGGCCGAGGAACTCCTTGATGCGGCGTCGGTGGCCGATGTGCCCCGGCTTCCTCGCTTGTACACCGCAGCGGGCTACGCCTGCTTCGCCGGCCGGCCCGAGGCGGCTCGGGCGAACGCACACCGGGCCACGGAGTTGGAGGCCGACGGTCGCTACGACCCATGCGAGCCGGGTTACTCGATGTTCGTCGAGGCCCTGGGTCAGGTGTATTGCGGCGATCTCGATCGCTACGTGGAGCTCACCGGCGAGGTGGTCCGGCGCTATGGCGCCGCCCGCGGCTACGCCCTGGCGTCGTACGTCGACGGTCTCCAATCGGCCGGCCGGGTCGACGAGGCGCTGGCGCTCACGGAGCAATCGGTGGTGGCCGCTCGCGCTCTCGGCAACCCCTACTGGGTGGCGTACTCGCTGTGGATCGCTGGAATGGCCTTTTCGAAGTCCGACCGGCATCGCGCCCTGGCGGCCTGGGACGAGGGAATCGCTTGCGTGCGCGAGCACCGGGTCCATTTCTTCGAGGGATTTCTGGCGCGCGATGCAGGACGCCTACACACCTCAGATGGCGAGCCGGAGGCGGCGATGCTGTTGTTCACCGAGGCCATCGAGGCGTTCCATCGGGCCGGCAACGTACCGCAGTTGATCATCACGTTGGCGAGCGTGCCGGCACTGTTCGAGCGTCTCGATCGACTCGAGCCGGCGGCCACGTTGCTCGGCGCGATGGCCGCGCAACCGTCCAGCTTCCACCACGTGCCCGAGCTTGCCGATCTGGAAGCTCGGCTGACGTCCAAGCTTGGTGGTCCCCGCACCGCGGAGCTCATCGCGGTTGGCTCCGCCTTCGATTTGAACGAGGCCTCCGTCTATACCCGTCAGCAGATCGAGTTGGCTCGTCGCGACCCCAGCGCGCGGGTGCGTCAGGCGCGCCCCGCCGGCCTGAGCCGAAGGGAACTCGAGGTTCTACGTCTCGTGGCCGGCGGTCGCACGTCGGCAGAGATCGCCACGGAGCTGTTCATCTCCACCCGGACCGCCGAGCACCACATCTCGAACATCTACACCAAGATCGGGGTCGCCAATCGCGCCGGCGCGACCCGGTGGGCCGTGCTGAACGGGGTGGTCGAAGGCGCTCCCGCGGGCTGAGCCGACTCGAGTCCCCGCCGAAATGGGTAGATCTACCGATGCCGTGACCAGGAGCTTTCTCGACAATGACCCCATGCCCGCCGACCGGCCGGCACAACGTGATCGGAAGCGATCCGGAAAAAAGGGGACTGTGATGATCCTGGCAACGACGACCGTTGAGAACGTCGACCGATTCCTGGAGGTGTTCGGTAGCAAAGGCGCCGACAAGCGCGAGGTGCACGGATCGAAAGGCGCCACCGTCTTTCGTGACCCGTCCGAGGAGAACCGGGTGTGGGCCCTGTTCGACTGGGACGAGCAGGGATGGGCCGCTTTCGTGGCCGACCCCGAGGTACTGCCGATCCTTCAGCAGGCCGGTCATCTCGGCAAGCCACAGCCAGCGGCGCTGCTCGGCGCCTACCGGGCCTAGGGGAGTGCAGCGATGACCAGCAGCATCGATCGCCCGGCTCGCGTCGGCGTTATCACCGACCAGACCGGCGCCCTCTCGTTCATGGGTATTGCCAACGTCAACGTGGCCAACATGGTCATCGACGACATCAACTCTCGGGGCGGATTGCTCGGCCGTCCCATCGAGCTGTTCGTCGAGGACAGCGCCACCGACGACGACGTCGCCCGCGACGCAGCGGCCCGACTCGTCGCGGCAGATGTCGACGTGGTGATCGGCGGCATCTACAGCTCGACCCGTCAGGCCATCAAGGTGCCCGTCGTCGAGGAGGCCGGAAAGCTCTACATCTACCCGGAGCAGTACGAGGGGCAGGAGTGCCACCCGCTGATCTTCTGCACCGGCCCCGTGCCGGCGCAGCAGGTAGAGCCCTTCTTCCCGTGGCTCATGGAGGAAACCGGGAAGACGAAGTTCTATATGCCCTCGGCCGACTACATCTGGCCACAGGTTATGAACAAGAAGGTGCGAGAGGTCGTCACGGCCCGCGGCGGGGAGATCGTCGGCGAGGAGTACTTTCCGCTCGACCACATGGACTACGAGTGGGTGGTACGCGACATCATGTCGTCGGGGGCCGAAGTGGTGTTCAACACCATCGTTCCTCCGGGGCTCACTCCGTTCCTGGCCCAGTTGCACGACGCCGGCTTCATGGCTCGCGGTGGGCAAGTGGTGTGCACCTACTTCGACGAGAACTTCCTGAACCTCGTGCCGGCCGAGCATGTGGAAGGCCTGTACGGCTGCCTCGACTACTACCGGGATGTGAACGATCCATTCAGCATCGACCTCCTGAACCGGTACGAGGCGCGCTATCCGGGGAGCGCGATGTTCACGGCCGGCTCAGCCTGTTCGGGCACCTACAGGGCGCTCAAGCTGTGGGAAGGTGCGGTCAACGAGGCGGGCTCACTGAAGCAGCACGACGTCATCGCCGCTCTCGACCACGCTCGCATCTCGCAGGGTCCTGGCGGACCCGCAGAGATGGTGCCGGGTCAGCACCACGTGCGGATGAACATGTACATCGCCCGATCAGAGGGCGCGGTGTTCAAGGTGGTGAAGAACCTCGGTCACATCGATCCCAAGGAATGCGACGTACCGCTGGGCTGACCAGCCAGGGTCGGCGCCGGATCACACCGGCGCCGACCCTGCCGCGCCGGACCGGCGCCGCGGTCAACAGGGATAAGGTCCCCCGCAACAGTCGGGGGGTCGACATGGACCAGATGACAACAATGACGTTCGCGATGAACGAGCTGCGCCGGGAGGTGGTGAGTCTCGACGACGCGGAGATGGAAACGATCACCAATTGTGAGCCTTGGTCGGTGCGACGGTTGGCGAGCCACGCGCTGAACAATCAGCTTCTGTGGGGCGGTCTGGTGACCGGCCAAGCCATCGTGACGGTTGAAGACACAATGGGCGCCGTTGCCTTCGATGGCGACCTCGCCTCGTACGCCGACGAGGTGGCCGAACGAAGCCTGGCGATGTGGGAAACCGATGGCGTGCTGACCTCGGCTCATGGCACACCGTTCGGAGAGCTCCCGGGGTCGGTGATCATCAACTTCGCCATCATCGATGCGCTGTGCCACGCCTGGGACCTGTCCGTGAGCGTGGGTCGCCCCATCGAGTTTCCGCCCGAGACGATCCCGACGATCGCGGCGGTCGTGGAGGCGACCTGCACCGACGCGGTCCGGGAGATCGGCCTTATCAAGGGCGTCGCTCCGACGCCGTCGGACGCCAGCGATACCGACCGCCTGATGGCCCAGGCCGGCCGCTCCCGCATTCGTTGACGCCGTTGCACCGCCAGCTCGAAGGCGGGTCGTGCCTGATGCATCAGGTCGGGTTCGACTGGGCGGGTTGGAAGAACTCGATGGGATTGCCGGAGGGATCGTCGAGCAGGATCTGGGAGCCTCCCGGTCCGGTCACGATGTCATTTCGAAAGCGGAGCCCGGCGGCGCGTAGCCGCGTTACCTCGGCGACGAGGTCGTCCACAACGAAGTGAATGCGATTCCAGCCGCCTGGAGCGGGTTGGCGGCCGTCGGGCATGGGTCGTCCAGCCGAGCTGGCGGGGCCGCTTAACAGGAGTCGAAGGTTGCCGCGTTTCACATCGGCGAACGCCGGCGCCGCGTTTGATAGCACCGTGAATCCCAGATGCTCGGTGTAGAAGGCGAGGGATTCATCCACATTGTTGACCATGTATCGGACGCTGACCGTTTCGTCTGGCACGGTTCACCTCTCTTTCGAAGTACCGGCGGAAGGATACGCAACCACGCCTGCCGTGCCGTTGGTGGCGCGCTGGCGCGCCTGTTCGAGAAAGCGACGCTCGACCGGGTTGGTCGTGAGGGCAATCGCGTCGTCGTAGGCCGCTACGGCGTCGACGCGTCGGCCCGCCCGCGCCAGCAGATCAGCCCGTGCGGCATGGAACGGTTGGTACCGGTCCAGCCGGTCGGCGTCGAGGGCCTCGAGGGCGGCAAGACCGGCCAGCGGCCCCTGCGCGAATGCCACCGCCACCGCGCGATTGACGGCGACGACCTCGTTGGGCTGGAAGGTGTACAGCTGGTCGTACAAGGCCACGATCTGTGACCAATCGGTGGCGTCGGCAGTTGCTGCGTCGGCGTGCACGGCGGCGATGGCGGCCTGGATCTGGAACGGGCCCGGCTGGTTGCGACGAAGGCAGGCCCGGACCAACGCGTGTCCCTCGGCGATCAGCGCCCGGTCCCAACGGTCACGGTACTGGTCGGCGAGGCGCACCATCGATCCGTCGGGGGCGAGGCGGGCCGGTCGTCGCGCGTCGGTCAGCAGCATCAGCGCGAGGAGCCCAACGGCTTCGGGTTCGTCGGGCATCAGGTCGACCAGCACTCGACCCAGGCGAATGGCTTCACTCGACAGGTCCACACGCACCAGCTCGTCTCCGGAGGTGGCGCTGTGCCCCTCGGTGAAGATCAGGGCGATGGCGGTGAGCACCGTGTACAGGCGGTCGGGGAGTTCTGCGGCGCGGGGCACCTGGTACGCCGCATGGTTGTCGCGGAGCTTTCGTTTAGCGCGCACGAGTCGCTGGGCAATGGTGGCCTCCGGCACGACGAACGCCCGGGCGATCTCGGGCACCTCCAGCCCGCCGAGCAGTCGCAAGGTGAGGGCCACCTGGGCGTCGGGCCCGAGGGCGGGGTGGCAACACAGGAACATCAGCCGAAGCTGGTCATCGGGAACGACGTCGAGGAAGGAGTCGAGATCGTCAAGGTGAGAGGTGTCGTCGGGTTCCATGTCTTCGGGCCGGAGTAGGTGGGCGGCGATGTGACGGTCGTGGCGGGTGGCCTCGCGGCGGAGGCGATCGATCGCTCGATTGCGGGCGGTCGTGGTGATCCAGCCACCGGGATTCGGTGGGATGCCGCTCACCGGCCATCGTTCGGCGGCAATGGCGAACGCCTCCCCGACAGCGTCCTCGGCGAGGTTGATGTCGCCGAGGACGCGGATGAGGGTGGCGGTGCAGCGGCCGACTTCGCGCCGGTAGATGGCGGCGAGGTCGTCAGCCATCCTGCATGGGGCGCAGCTCGACGGGTCCTTCGCAGGCCGTGGCCGCCCGGCGAGCCCAATCCAGAGCGCTGTCGAGATCGGCGGCCTCGATCACCCAAAAACCGCCCATTTGCTCCTTGGTCTCGGCGTAGGGACCGTCGGTCATCGACACCGTCGTTCCCGAGCGGACAACCGTGGCCGATGAGGCGGGCTGCAAGCCGGCGCCGAAGACCCAGGCGCCCGCACTCTGAAGCTCGGTGTTGAACGCTCCCACCTGAGCGACCATGCGCTGGGCTTCGGGCGTGCTGAAGTCGACTTCGTATTCGTCGTCGTGCCATACGGAGAGTAGGTACTGAGGCATCTTGATGTCCTTCCTAGTTCGATTGAGTTGGTGTGAGTTCAGCTACGGGTCTGGCGGGCGAGGGTGGGCACGATGATGGCCGCAGCCAGCACGTGCGTGAAGACGAGCACGATCTTCGTCGCGATGTCGGGCGGCAACGCGACCGACGGGACACATGACAGGACCGTCAGCGTTACCGCGGCGGACAGGAACCATTGACGCGGCTGGGTGCTGTAGCGGTTGAGCGAAGCGGCCAGCAGTCCGCCGATCACCGCCCCGAGCAGGGTCATCTGCGCGAATCCGAGGACCGGGATGGGCTCGGAGTCGATGGCAAGCGGAACGCCCGCCCCACGGGCGGCGACCGCAACCGTGGTGACGGCCACTGCCGCCACGATGCCGGAGGCAAGGGTGGCGCGAAGAACCGGGTGGCGACGGGTTGCCGAATCGCTGACTCGGATGGTGCTCACCGTGGTGGGGATGGTGGACATGGGGCCTGCTCCTTTCGGTGTGAGGGTGCCGATTGCACCGCTCACCCCCACCACGAACGTCAGTCGAGGAATCGACATCGCGGGCAAGAAATTTTTCCGAGACAAGTTCAACCCTTGACACGTTAGATTCTCCTTACCTAATGTGAGCGTATGCCGTCGGCCGGAGCACCCCCGATCACCGATGCCTTCGGCGCTATCGCCCACCCCGTGCGCCGTTCGTTGGTGACGGCACTCGCTGCGGGCGACAAGCCCGTGCGCGATCTCGCGGCCGCGGTCACGGTGAGCCGTCCCGCGGTGTCACAGCATCTGGCGGTGCTGCGCGGCGTCGGCCTCGTGAGCGAGCAGCGTTATGGACGTGAGCGGCGGTACCACCTCCACCCGGAGCGCCTCGACGAGGTCCGCAAGTGGATGCACATGCTCGACCGGTTCTGGGATAACCGGCTCGACCGTCTTGGTCGCCATCTGGAGGAGAACCCGTGAGTCACAGCCTTCGCATCGAACGAGAAGCCGTCTATGCGCATTCGCCCGAACGGGTGTGGCGCGCGCTCGTTGATCCAAGCGAGCTGGCGGCGTGGCTCATGCCCACCGATTTTGCGTCCGAGATCGGGCGCAACTTCGTGCTCGAGACGGGTCAGGAGCTTGGCACGATCCGCGGCGAGGTCCTTGAGATCGACGAGCCCCGGCTGCTGCGGTGCCGGTGGTCCGGTGTGTTCGGCGACACCGAAGTGTTGTTCGAACTCATTCCTGAGGCCGGCGGAACGCGACTGCGCGTGCGTCACGACGGCTGGACTGACCCCGCGGTGGCCGAGCATGCCGGGTTCGCCGACGGTTGGACGCAGAAGCTCAACGAGGACCTCCCGCGGCTCCTCGGAC
>Ga0068860_100003486_pt1 | contig 16196 bp, 11 predicted proteins | sample KBSSwiS32_FD_66597 | JGI IMG/M metagenome (GOLD analysis project Ga0068860, IMG submission 66597) | Switchgrass rhizosphere microbial communities from Kellogg Biological Station, Michigan, USA - KBS Switchgrass S3-2 | ecosystem: Host-associated > Plants > Roots > Rhizosphere > Soil ... | reverse complement strand
TTTATCGAACTGGTCAAGACTCGGGACTGGAAATCAGTGCCGCTTGGAAAAACCGTCGCTGTTATCGGCGCCGGGAATACAGCCATCGATGCGGTCACGCAAGCCAAAAGGCTCGGTGCGGAAAAAGTGATCATGGTCTATCGCCGCACCGAGAAAGATGCGCCCGCATACGAATACGAACTGGAGCTCGCAAGAAAAGATGGGATCGAATTCCTTTGGAACACGATTCCCACTGCAATAGGCGGTCATGGACGGGTGTCAACGCTTCGAGTGCGAACGGGCGAGTACAACGAATACAAGATCGATTGTGACATGGTGATCAAAGCGATCGGGCAGACCAAGATGACGTCGTTCTTTTCGGATGTTTGCAACGTCGTCGTCGATGAAAAAGGCCGCGTTGTTGTCAATGATCAAATGCAGACGTCCGATCCAAAAATCTTCGCCGGAGGCGATTGTGCAAACGGCGGCGCCGAAGCTGTCGATGCATCGCAAATGGGCAAGCTCGCGGCGCAAGGAATTCATTTCGCATTGACGGGGAATCAGATCAAGTTCGCCGGCAGCCAAATGTAATTTTCATTCTTCTTCAACCAAAATTAATCTGATGACGAAGATTTTCTTTCTTGCGTTTTGGCTGTTGCTTATTGTCGCTCCGACCTCCGCCCAAGAATCGAATCGCCTTTCATTCAACGAGGGCTGGCTTTTTCTAAAAGGCGATCCAGCCGAGGCGGCAGAAAAGCTGTCGTATACAAACATCAAGGACTGGATTCGGCCGAGCGGTAATCTTTTCGTCGCCGAATCGAAGCAAGTTGCACGGCCTCAGGACAACATTGGCGAGGACGTTCCTTACACGCAGGCCGGCCTTAATGATTCCCAATGGCGAAAGCTCGACCTACCGCACGATTGGGGGATCGAGGGCGATTTTGTGCAGGACATTCCTGGCGAATCCGGCAAACGTCCGTGGGCCGGCGTCGGCTGGTATCGAAAGCATTTTGCTGTTTCGGCCGCTGACAAAGGCAAGCAGTTTTATCTGGACTTTGACGGTGCGATGGCTTATCCGGCCATCTGGCTGAATGGTAAATTTGTCGGCGGCTGGGCTTACGGATACCAATCTTTTCGAGTGGATCTGACGCCATATCTGGAGTGTGGAAAAGAAAATGTTCTAAGCGTAAGGCTTGAGAATCTACCGGAATCCTCCCGATGGTATCCGGGCTCGGGCATATATCGAAACGTCTGGTTAGTTAAGACTTCGCCGATCCATGTCGGACATTGGGGGACCTATATTACGACGTCGAATATTTCATCTCAATCGGCGGACGTGAACATAAAAGTCACCGTTGATAACTCTCAAACTACTCCTGTAAATATTCAGCTGAGGACGACCATTGTGCCATCGGGAAGCTCAACTACAAGGGCGATTGCCGAGAACGCCCCGATGATATCCCTCGATGTCCCCGCTCTCGGATCGAAGGCGATCGAACAAAAGCTTACTCTCAAGAACCCCTCGCTCTGGAGCATCGAATCGCCGAACAGATATTTTGCGACCGTTCAGATATTTCAAAACGGAAAGGTCATTGAACAGTACGTAACGACCTTCGGTATTCGCACGATCCTATTCGACAAGGACAAAGGACTCTTTCTCAACGGAAAACACGTCTATCTCCAAGGCGTTTGTGAGCATCATGACCTTGGAGCGCTGGGTTCGGCTCTTAATGAGCGAGCTCTTGAACGACAACTGCAGATATTAAAGGAAATGGGCGTCAATGCTATTCGCACCAGCCATAATCCGCCTGCGCCCGAGTTGCTTGATCTTGCCGATAAAATGGGAATCCTAGTCATGGACGAAGGCTTTGACGCCTGGAAGGCGGCGAAGAAGCCGAACGACTATCATCTGCTCTTTGATGATTGGCATGAGCGTGATTGGCGTTCACAGATCAGGCGTGATCGAAATCATCCGTCAGTAATTCTCTGGAGCATCGGCAACGAGGTTGGCGAGCAACGGATCGCCGGTGGCGACAAGATCGCGGCCGAACTTTCGGCAATCGCTCACGAAGAAGACCCGACGCGGCCGACAACGACGGGCGCAAACATCATCGAGGCGGGCTACAATGGCTTTCAGAAAACGGTCGACGTATTCGGCTACAACTATCGCTGGAAAGAATACGAGAAATTCAAGGCCGAGAATCCTGACAAGCCACTCGTCGGATCCGAAACGTCGTCGGCGGTCAGCAGCCGCGGCGAGTACTTTTTCCCCTACACCGATGACAAGCTGAAGGGCCGCCGCGATTTTCAAGTCAGCTCGTATGACGTGTCCGCGGCGAATTGGGCATGGCGTCCCGACCTGGAATTCGAGGCGGACGATAAGAACCCGTATGTCGCCGGTGAATTCGTCTGGACCGGATTCGACTATCTTGGCGAGCCAACGCCGTTCGGCGGAGATTCGAAAACTGCACTCGAATTTACCGATCCCGCTCGCCAGGCCGCGGCGGACAAGGAGCTGAAAGAAACTGGCAAGATCCTGGTTCCTTCGCGTAGCTCTTATTTCGGCATCATCGACCTCGCCGGGTTTCCGAAGGACCGATATTACATCTACCAGGCACGGTGGCGACCAGATCTTCGGATGGCACATATTCTGCCGCACTGGAATTGGCCGGAACGAGTCGGGCAGAATACGCCGGTTCACGTTTATACTTCCGGAGACGAAGCCGAACTGTTTCTCAATGGGCGTTCGCTTGGCCGAAAGAAACGCGGGCCGTATGACTACCGACTGCGTTGGGATGACGTCATCTACGAACCGGGCGAATTGAAAGTCATCGCCTACAAGAACAGCAAGAAGTGGGCCGAGGACACCGTCCGGACAACCGGTGATCCCTCGCAGATCTCGATGTCTGCCGATCGCTCGAGCATCAAAGCGGACGGGTACGACTTGTCGTTCGTTACAGTAAAGATCGCCGATAGGAACGGCCTGATGGTCCCGCGGACGCACAACAGATTAAGTTTTCAAATATCTGGGCCGGGCGTTATTGCTGGTATCGACAATGGCGATCCGACCGATCATGATTCATTCCAGTCAATATCTCGCAGAGCATTTAACGGCTTAGCCCTTGTCATCGTGCGATCGAAAAAAGGAGAACGAGGCATGATCCGCATTAGTGTGGCTGCCAACGGTCTGAAGAGCGGTCAGATCTCGATCGCTTCACGGTGAGCAGTAGAAGCTTGATAACTGGACTGGATGACGATTGATTCTTCAAATTCGTGGCCTGAAGAGCTGGATGCGATGATCGCCGCACCTGATCATCACGAAGTGTTGCTCGAGAATGATCGGGTCAGGGTGCTTGTATCGCTCCTGAAACCAGGAGATGCGACGCCGGTTCACGTTCATCGCTGGCCGGCCGTGCTCCATATATTAGGAGCCAGTCACTTTGTTCGCTATGACTCCAAGGGAAACCCCATCTTCGATTCGCGCGAATCCGGCTCGATGGGCGAGATCGGCCAAACTGTCTGGTCGCCGCCACTTGCCCCTCATTTCGTCAAAAACGTCGGTTATCGCGAGATCAGGGTTATCAGCGTGGAGTTGAAAGACTGAATCCCGCCAAAAATTCGCATCGCCACCTTCCAAAAAATCTGGAACCAATCCCCGATTTCGCCTTTGTTTAATTTAGGGCGTAGTGCACCAATAAGGTTGCGACGCTCCCAACACAATCTACGCTTTCCTTGGTTTTAGGCTCCCTTCGTGTGTTACGCGATCCGAGTTTGCGACCGGCGATAGAAATCCTAATTAGTTCAGGAGAAAGCACCGTGAGAAAAAATACCTACTTCGACGTGTCTCGAATTGTCCTCTCAAGCATGGCATTCGGGCTTTTCTTTTGTCTTTCCACACTTTCAACTCAGGCGGCTACTATTACCGTCAATACCCTTGCGGATGAACCCGGCACCGGCCCAAATTGTTCGCTTCGCGAGGCGATAATCTCTGCCAATTTCGACTCCGGATTTGGCGGATGCCCCGACGGTTCGGGACCTTCCGACGACATCGTTTTCAGCGTGACCGGTACCATTCAGTTAACCGGCTCTCTTCCAGCGCTCGTTTCCAACCTGAACATAATTAATGCAGCAGGTCCGAGCAGTTTGACTATCCGGCGAAACACAGCTTCGGACTATCAGATCTTTTTTATACCCGATGGTTCAAGTGTGATAACCCTCAGCGGACTGACTCTTTCCAACGGCAGTTCGCCACTCGGAGGAGGGATCCAAAATGGTGCTGATCTGACGGTGTCCAATTGTATTATCAAAGGGAACACCGCGACGCAATTCGCGGGCGGCGGCATCTACAATGGCGGTATCCTCGCCGTCAATAACTCAACGATCTCTGGCAATACCGGGCTGTCCGGTATCGGCGGAGCAGGCATTGAGAATGCCGGTACCATGACGATCACAGATTCGACCGTTTCCGGCAATAGAATGACGGCGGCGGTCGGCCTGAACTGTGCGGGTGGCGTATCGTCCGTGTCGGCATTGCCGCTAGCGATCGTCAACTCGACGATCACCGATAACGAAGCGCCCGTCGCAACGACGTGTGCAAGCGGCGTCCGAAGAAACAGCGACGGCACGATCACCGTTGCGAATTCGATCATCGCGGGCGGCCGCAATAATGCGGTTAGCCCAGACGTGAGCGGTGACTTCATTTCCTCCGGCTCCAATTTGGTCGGCAGCGGCGATGGGAGTACAGGATTTAACGATAGCGTCAATGGCGACCACGTCGGAACGCTGGCATCTCCTTTGAACCCGCAGCTCGGCCCTTTACAGGACAACGGAGGCCCGACGCCGACCCACGCTCTGCTCGATGGTAGTCCAGCCATTGATGCGGGCAATAATTCGCTCGCAGTCGATCCCGTAACTAGTACGCCATTGGCCAATGATCAGCGGGGTGATGGATTCCATCGTGTAATGAACAACAAGGTGGACATCGGCGCTTTCGAAGTCCAGGTAGAGTCCACGAGTACGCCTCCGACGATCTCTGGTGCATCCGTTTCGGTTGGCCAGGGAATGACATCCAACTTCAAGGTAGCTTCCGTGGCGGACAATGAGGACGCGGTGGGCGTCTTGACAGTATCAGTTAACGGGGGAGCTTCGGCGTCGTCGAACTCGGTAACCGTATCCAACCTTGGCGTTGATGCACAGGGAAATGTGACTGCCGACGTAAGCGCGACCTGCACCGCGACGAACGCGAACTTCGTACTGCGGGTGTCCGATTCGACAGGACTCTTTGCCGAAGCGGCGCTTAATGTTACCGTGACGAAAAGCGGTGCGCCTGGTATAACCCTTAATCGCTCCATCACGTTGTTCCCCCCGAACCACTGGTACGTGCCTATTACACTGAGGGAAATGGTGCGGGGCGTTTCGGATGACTGCGATGCAAATCTCAGACGAACGGTAACCATCGAAAAGGTTACGAGCGATGAGCCCGACGACGCACACGGCGATGCGGACGGAAATACGAAGCACGACATGGTCATTCTCCCCGGTGGATCGATCGTGTTCCTGCGGGCGGAGAGGAACGAACGCCTCAACGGCCGTGTCTACAACGTGATCATCAAAGCAACAGATACTTCGGGAAATGTGACCCGCGCAAGCTTCAAGGTTTTTGTTCCGATCCACCGACGCGGAACGGCCATCGAGGACCCTGTTGCGAACACCGTCTTTCGCTAAAAGCGTGGCTTAACAACCGATACATTTGGCCGCATACTCTAGGGTGTCGGACCCGGAATTCTGGTAATATCGAGTTCCGGGTTTCCGCCCTAAGATATGCGGTCCTTTTTTATCAGAGGTTAAGTTAATGGCAGATCTGAGCATAAATTTTGCTGGCATAAAATCTCCTAATCCCTTTTGGCTTGCGAGTGCGCCGCCGACGAACATGGGTTCGATGGTGGAGCGGGCGTTTGACGCCGGGTGGGGCGGAGCGGTCTGGAAAACGCTTGGCGAACCGATCGTCAATGTATCATCGCGGCTCGCGGGGCTCGATCAGGGAGCTCTGCGTTTGATCGGCTTGAACAACATCGAACTGATCACCGACCGGCCTCTTGAGATAAATCTGAAGGAGATCGCCGACTGCAAGAAGAAGTATCCGAACAACGCGGTGATCATCTCGTTGATGGTCGAATCGAAACGCGAGGCCTGGCACGAGATCGTCAAGCGTTCACAGGACACTGGTGCTGACGGCTTTGAGCTTAACTTCGGCTGCCCGCATGGCATGAGCGAACGCGGCATGGGTGCGGCGATGGGCCAGGTGCCGGAATACACATGCATGGTCACCGAGTGGGTAAAAGAGGTTTCCACGCTGCCGGTGATCGTAAAGCTCACGCCAAATGTCACACATATAATCCCGCCAGGTAAGGCCGCGCAGAAAGGCGGAGCCGATGCGGTTTCGTTGATCAACACGATCAACTCGATCATGGGCGTCGACGTCGACACGATGATCCCTTACCCGAATGTCAACGGCATGGCGGCCCACGGCGGATATTGCGGAACGGCCGTTAAGCCGATCGCGTTGAACATGGTTTCTGAGCTGGCCCGCGATGCCGACTTCAATATTCCGATCTCGGGCATCGGCGGCATCAACACATGGCGGGATGCGGTCGAGTTTCTCCTGCTTGGCGCCGGTAACGTTCAGGTCTGCACTGCCGTGATGCACTACGGCTACCGCATCGTCGAGGATATGATCGACGGGCTTAACGAATACCTCGACGGCAAAGGCTTTGCATCGGTCAATGACATCATCGGGAAATCAGTCAGTCGCGTGACCGACTGGGGAAATCTCGATCTGAATTATGACGTCAAGGCTCACGTCAACGAAGACAAATGCATCCGCTGCAATCTCTGCTACATCGCCTGCGAGGACGGCGCCCATCAAAGCTTTGAGTTTGTCGAATCCAACGGCCAACGCTATCCCCGGGTGATCGAGGAAGAGTGTGTCGGCTGCAACCTATGCGCCTTGGTCTGCCCTTCGCCGGGAGCCATCTCAATGATCCGTGTCGACGAAGGCGGTCCAACGCAAAGCTGGCGAGAACGGACCGCAAAGAGTTAGCTCCCTTCAATCGTCTCGCGCTGCAAAACGCAAAATGGCTCTCTGTTCCACGATTTTCGCAAAATCCGATTCACGAATTCCGACCACCATTCCGGTGCGGGTTGGTTGCCTTTGACCAAGCAGTCCGGAACACGACTCAACCCGGATCTGTATTAACTTGTAAGACGATGTAAGACAAACTAATACAGAATTTCCGGGTCGCCGTTAGCCTAAGTCCAATGTTTTGTTTGGCTTTGCGGTAGTTTTTGTCGTCTGTTCCACTGTTCCACGGTTTTCGCAGTTTTTGAAAATAACCTTAGAAACAGACGGCTGATGAAGCAAGGATCTGTATGTCCAAGGGTAATCTCTCTTCGGGCGGCTGAACTAGAGGGCTCAAACATAATGTTCCACGGTTTTCGCAGTTTTTGTAGGACAAATCATCGTTCATTTTCAAAGATCAACAGTGCAACATGCGCACAGAAAAGGCGCCGGCGCGCCTCCTATGAAACACAATATCAGACATTGCACTAATTGTAAAGCATTTTATTTGTGAAACGGGGAAGTGGCTACGTAGCTGGACGGCGGGCAAGACCGCCTCTAAACCAGGGAGGTTTTCTATCTGGCGGACGCGAGTTTTGGTGATTCCTTCAAGACTTTTTTTATCGTATCTTCGAGGTTTTGGGCTTCCTCGCCGCCGGCGCCGATGCCGATGTAGCGGATGACGCCATTGCGGTCGAGGAGGACGGTCGTTGGAAAAGCGGCGATGCCATATTTTGAGATATCGCCGGTGCGAATGATCGCGACCGGGTACGTCATCTTGTATTTTTCCTTGAAGTCTCTGAGATAATCCAGTTCCTGCAGGCTGGTCAATCTTTTTCCTTCCTTCGAACCTTCGTATTGGGTCACGCCCACCACCTCGAAATCGGCTCCGCCATACTTCTTATTCCAATCGCGAAGCCGTGGGAAGGTCGAAATGCACGGGCCGCACCACGTCATCCAAAAATCGAGAAGCACGACCTTGCCGCGGAGTTCCGATAGCCGGACCGAATCGTGGCCGAGCCACTCGGTTATGTCGAGGTCCGGGGCGGGCTCTGCCGAAGCAAAAGATTCCACCTTTTGCATCAGCTTTTTTTCCGAAAAACCGCTGCCTTCGACAAAGTCCATGACCTTTCGGTACAAGTTGGCCGATGGAACGGCGAACGACTCGGCTCGAGCCTCGGCCAGAACGCTCAGGGCCTGGTCCGCGTTCTTGTTTTTGCGGTAGCTGAGGGTGAGCACCTCGACCAGATTCATATAGAGCTGTTCCTGGTTGCGCCGCTCATACGCCGTCTTGGGCTGCTTAAAAGTTTTAAGGAGGTCAAAGGCGCTCTGGGCGTGTTTTATGGCGAGATCATACTGACCGGTCTTGAAATAACCTGTCGCCAGATAATCCTCGAGCATCGGCTGTTGGCTAACAAGCAGCGGCTCTCCTTTTAGCCAGAGGCTAAACGTGTCTTCCGCCTCCTGCATCTGTTTTCGCGTTGAGTCGATGATAACCACGTGGCTGCGGGCGATCTGGATCATGTCCCCTTTTGTGTCGGGCGGATAGCCAGAGAGGAGCTTTTTCATAGCTTCCAGCTCTTTCGGGTCATTACCCGATCTGTTGTAGAGCATTCCCAGATAGAAGTAATCGGTCTTTTTGAGATCCGTGCGGGCGGAGACTTCGCCTGCGTATTTTGCCGCAAGAGCTTTCTTTTCCCCTTCGAGATCGTTCATCGTGTCGGACGTAAGCCGCTTGCCCTGGCTCGAAAGCTCCCTCGAGCGGGACTGGACATAGCCATCAACCTCGTTACACAGATCCGCAGGAGCTTTGCTTTGGGAAAAGACGGCATTGGAACCGGCCAAAAACACGATCGCTGCGGCGAGAAACAAGAACACATTAGAAGAGCATCGGGTGAGGTAATTCATTTTGGGCATAACGAAACCAAGCTCCAAATTGGTGAGTGTTTAGGTTTTTTGTCAGATTATTTTATACCTGAAGAATGAGCTGTCAATCTATTTTTGGCATGTCCATTACATGTCACGGTTTTAGAGCCATGTCTTCGCGGCGAATGAGTATTTGCCTGAACATATAAGGCGTTCGGCGGCTATGGTCGGTGAATTTCGTGAAAACATCGACCTGGATCTTGTTTTCGTCCAGAGGCTTCACGATCACGAATGTTCTCGCAAAGCCCGGCAGATAAATTGCCGACACGTATTTGGCAGCCGCCTGAAGATCCGCGCTTACGTCAGGGCCGTACGTGTCAACAGGTACCCAACCCCAATCGCAATCGGACGGATGACATTTTCCCCAAACGTGTATTTGATCATCGGCGGAAAGGGTCAAGCGGGTAATCCCGCGTGTATTTGCGTTAGCCTCTATAAAATCTCCAACCAGCCATTCCTTCTGTGCGTAGGCGGTCGCGGAAAAGACCATCAATACAACGAGGAACATTAAGATGAGGGTTATCCTTCTCATTGGTTTTCTCCTTTTATAAATCTTGCGGGTTCTTTCAGTTTGATAAGAGCCAGAGTTCGGATTTCTTTCAAGTCTACACCCGGGGGGTGGGTTCCTTTATGCATAACGGATCGATCTCCAGGAAGTGAGAATTTTCAAATCATTTTATACCGGACTACGGTTGTGTCAATTTTGAAATCACGCTGGTTACTAAAACTTAATGCGTCAATTTAGGCGTAATTTGGTCGTTACCCTTTAAAAAGCGGACCCATGCCCACCACCGGCCTTAGTACTTAACGGGCCGCCTTATCCAAGGTTCCGCTCCCTCGACCGAACCACGGCCACACATATTTAGGTAAGCAAAAAGCCATTTTGTATGGATGCATACGAGCCAAAGTGTGGTAAAGTGCTACAACAAAGCAAAGTTCATGTACGAGACTGTCAGAAATGACAGGTTTGACGGTAAGCGCTTTTAGCTAAATTCTCTTCATATTCTCTTCAATAGCGCTTCGCAAAGGAGAATCATAATGAAAAAGATAGTGGCTATCTTATTAGCGCTGTGTGCCTTTGGCATTTCTGTATTTGCGCAATCACCGGCCGGCGGCAGAGCAAGAGTTGTGGCAACTCCGTCACCTACTCCGCCGGTTCTGCAAGCGGATCCTTCAACGCAAGGTAACACAAACCGCCCGCCGGTTTTGGTGGACAGAAATTCACCCGTTCAGATACAAGCTCCCAATAAAACTGAAAAAGAGGAACCCGGCCCCGACGATGTCGTGAAAGTAGAAACGAACCTGGTGACGATGCCGGTTTCGGTGCTTGACCGCGACGGCCGGTTTATCCCAGGTTTGCGGCCGCAGGACTTTCAGATCTTCGAAAACGGCGTCCGACAGAAAGTCGCCTATTTCCAGCCGGTGGAACAGCCTTTTACCGTAATCCTGATGATCGATATCAGTCCTTCGACGCGTTATAGGATGGCTGACATCCGATACGCGGCGCTCAGGTTTATCGATCAGCTTCGGCCGAATGACAGGGTCGAGATCGTCACATTTGACGAAAACATCCGGGTATTGAATGAGCCGACCAGCGACCACAGGCTTTTGAGTTCGGTTGTTATGGACGCCGTATTAACGGGCCAGGGAACGAGCGTATACGACGCAGTCGGTTATGTTGCGAGCCAGGAAATTCCTAAGATCGAGGGCCGAAAAGCTATTGTGCTTTTCACCGACGGCGTTGACACCTCCTCGAAGAAATCTGATTACCAAAGCACATATCGTGATGTCGAGGAACTGGACGCGCTGTTTTACTCGGTCCGCTATGACACCCTCGACGACATGAACTACAAAACTTACAACCCCGCTGGCCTTGCCGGGATCATTGTGAATGGAAAAATGATCCCAGTCGGTCAAACATCGTTTACCTCGGGCACAAGCGCTGCCGAATACGACACCGGCCGACGCTACCTGGACGATCTGGCTCGGATCAGCGGAGGCCGAAGGTTCGATGCCGAAAACGATCTGGGCGCGGCGTTTTCGGGCGTCGCCGAAGAGCTTCGCCGGCAGTATTCGATCGGCTATTACCCGGAAGTGGAAGGGAAAGAAGGCGAGCGTAGGCGAATCCATGTGGAAATGACGAGTCCGAATCTGGTCGTACGGACAAAGACCAACTACGTTTTCGGGACCAACACTGAGAATTTGAAAAAATAGGTAAGGTTGAAGAATCTTTAGAAGAATGATCGGCCGACTGACTCTGGTTTCATGATCACGATGAAGAGTCCAGGTGTCGGCCTTTCTGTTTAACCGGCAGTTTTTAGCTGGAAATCGATGTCCGAAGGCCCCCGTCGAACCTTACTCGCAAGCCCGGAATGTCGGCCCTGACGCATTCGACGAATCAAATTGACCGAACCGCGTGATTTCATTGTGACTAGATTCCTTCCATATTGGGTTAAACAATGCAAAAAGGTGTTGACAACTGTCTAACCGTCATGTAATTTAGTGATGTGTCGGCAGTACCACCGTCGATAACCCTTCGCCACCCGATGCGAAAAGTTTTCTAAAGAAAAGCAAAAAAATATACACGATAGGGGTGTTTGGCACATCTTTCAGTCGTCCTGTCCTAAGGAGTCCTGTCTTCGCTGTCAAATCACCAAGGTGGCAAAAAAATCTTCTAAGTCCAACGCCCCTATTCGTTTAATTTCAAAAGAAAACCCCCAAAGATCCCTTCAAAATTGACGTGCAACCCAGAAAAGGAGTGAGAAAATAATGCTGCTCGGTAAAAAGAAAAGCGTTGCCGGACTGGATGTCGGCTCGAGCTCGATCAAGATGGTCGAACTTGGAGGTACTGCAAATAATCTGAACCTAATGGGCTTCGGATTTGAGAACCTGCCCGGCGACACGATAGTTGACGGCCAGATCATGGAGTTGAACGTCGTTTCGGATGTTATACAGAACATCTGCAGCAGTCATCAGATCAACGCCGACCGCGTTGTTACCGGCGTTTCTGGCCATTCGGTAATTATCAAGAACATCGTTCTGCCGCCGATGAGCAAGGAAGAACTGGAAGAATCGATCGACTGGCATGCCGAGGAACATATTCCCTTCGACCTGTCGGAAGTCAGCCTCGACTACCAGATCACAGAAGAATCTCACGACGCGATGCACGTGCTGATCGCCGCTTGCAAACGCGAGCGTATCGACAATATCAAACAGTGTATTCAGCTTTCGGGCCGTCAGGCGGTCGTCATCGATGTTGATACCTTTGCCCTTCAGAACTGCTACGAAGTGAACTACCAGCCGTCCGATGCACAGGTCGTCGCCCTGCTGAATATCGGCGCTTCAACGATGAACGTAAACATCGTTAAGGGAACCCGAAGCTTGTTCACACGCGACATCACGGTCGGGGGCAGCCAGTTCACCGACGTTCTTCAGCGTAACCTCGGCCTCAGCTATCAGCAGGCAGAAGCCATCAAGCGCGGCGTAACCAACGCTGCGGCCGGCATCGAGGAGAAATCGATCGAGCCCCTAATGAACAACGTTACCGAGATCGTCGTCAACGAGATAAACAAGACGTTCGATTTCTACAAAGCCACCGCCGATAACAATCATCCTCCGGTCCAGAAGATCCTGATCTCGGGCGGCGGTTCCAAGCTTTCCGGCCTTGCCCAGGACCTTTCCCGCAGGCTGGAGCTTCCGGTAGAGATACTCAATCCGTTCCGGAACATTATCGTCGATTCAAGCAAGTTCGACCCTTCATATCTCAATGAAGTCATGCCCGAAATGGCTGTTGCCGTCGGCCTGGCAATAAGGGGAGTGTAAACAAATGATCAAAGTAAACCTTTTGAATTCAGTTACGGAAAGGCAGGGCGGTGCGATCGACGCAGTCGACCGCAGAGTTGGCAGCCCGGGTACACGCCTCCTCCTAATGTCACTAGCGATCGGTTTTCTCACCTTCGCGGTGATCGGTTGGGACATTATCAGCACCCAGATGGCAAAAGCGGCCGCCGAGCAGGAATTGGCCACGCAGAAGCAGATCGGTGCCGAGCTCGAAGTAGTTATGAACGAGCAGAAAGATCTTGAAGCAAAGATCAAGAGCATCGACACACGTATCCAGGCCATCAAGGACCTGCGTGCTTCCCAAGCAGGACCGAGCGCGGTCCTTGAAGCGATGCGGGAAAGAACGGGTATGGTACCCGGACTTTATCTTGAGAGCGTCGAACAGACCGGGGATCAGCTGACCTTCAAGGGCAACTCGCCTGATGAATCTCAGGTCACCTCCTTCGGCCGAAGCCTCGAATTCTCTAACGGCCTGTTCTCGAACCTCAACATCGAGACCAAGCGTGCGGATGTAACGAATGCACAAGTATCGGTCAAGCCGGAGAATCCGGATGCGAACAAGATGCAGATCGTAAACTTCACGATCAAGTGTGCATACACACCGTCTAAGGCAGCTCAGCCGAACGCGAACGGCGCGACGACAGCATCCGCCCAAACACCAGCATCTGCACCTTCCCAGGGAGCCGCTCCCGTACAGGTTGCCAAGAACTAAACTCGTCCTACAGCCAAATACCAGCCACAGAAGGAAACTACAATGTTCGACAAAATCAAAAATCTGAAATGGCACTTCCAACTTCTTATATTGGCAAGCATTGCCGCCCTGGCCTACGGAGGAGTCTATTACTTCGTAACGAGCGGTACGCGTGCCGAAATTGCTGAGCTCAACGATCAGATCTCGGCCCAGCAGGCGAAGAACGCGGCTGCCAAGATGGCGACGGAACACATTAATGAGTTTCGAGCTCTTTACGCCAGCAAACAACAGGAATATGACGAGTTGAAGGTGTTGCTGCCGGAACAGCGTGAGATCACCAATGTGCTACAGGGCCTGCAGGACACTGCTCGAAGCAGCAAGATGATCGTGATGCGTTTCTCGCCGCGTGACGACGCCCCGCAGACAGCCGTCATAGGCAAGCCGGTCGAGGTCGAGGTGGACAGTAACTTTACAAACATCCGCTCGTTCTTCGAAAGCATGGCGAAATTGCCGCGAATCGTTTCGATCACGGATTTCAAGATCAACCAGCTCGATAAGCAGAGCTCGGACAAGACCCTTCACGCTCAATTCCTTTTGACTGCTTACTATGCGGCTCCTGACAATCCTCAGCCCGCAGCAGCCAAACCAGGCCAGCCCGGACAACCGGGGGCAGCTCCCGCAGGACAGCCTGCAGCCGGCCAACCAGCCGCACCCGCCCCACCGGCAAAATAAGTTTCGACCCAGCCGAATCAAGACTCACGAGAGAAAAAAGCCATGATCAACAAATCGAATATTTCACGAGTTCTCAGTGCGGGTTTCGCCCTCGCCGGATCATTTCTGATCTTTGGCAACGCGGCAAACGCACAGCAGGTGCCCGGCGGCCGCGACCCGTTCGTCAAACCCGGCTACATGAAGCAAAACACGAACACGGGACCCGGATCGGGTAAAGCGAAGTCGGCGAACCAATCGTCCGACGCACCGTCGATCGAGTCGCGGATCGAGTATTACAAGAGGGTTCGTGAACAGGCTGCCGCGAACGGAGCTCCCCTGCCAAAGGTCACCAGCGTTATGACCCTCAACGAGATGCAGGTCACCGGTATCTTTAAGACGCCACGCGGATATGCCGCGATGGTCGAAGCAGTCCCGATCAAGCTCTCGTACACGATCTATCCGGGAGAGAGATTCTTTGACGGACAGCTCGTGGCGGTCGAAGAAAATCGCCTGGTATTTCGCAGGGTAACAAAGATGGGCACCGGCAAATTCGTCGCGTCGGTCGAGAACAAGACCTTGCGTGACTATTCGACTAAATCGGTGGTGCAGGGAACAGCACCTGACTCGATGGAGCAGGCCAATACCATGCAGCGGGCGCAGACAGACAAGGACAAAGCTTCGGCGCCGATCGTTTCGCCGCTCGACGAGATGAACAAACAGCCCCAGGAAGGCGACAAGTCTGATAAATCGAAGTCGGCCAAATCGGCCAAGAAACCGACCAAGGTCGCTAAAAACAAATAAGATCTGACACTTCAGTCGCAGCCTGGTTCCCACCCTTCATTTCTGCGATCTCACCAAAAGTAGCCAACCAGTCTCTTGAATTAAGAACTAATTCTCTAACGGAGGAAACATGAATTCTCATCAAAAATTTAGCGAGTATGGTCTAAAAGCCATTATCGCGATAATGATCATAACTTCCATCACCCTTGTGGCGGCAGCTCAGCGAGTTGATCCGTCGCAGCAGGGCAAACGTTACGGCGAACCCGGATTTCGCGGCGAGCCGATCAATTTACACGTTGTCAACGCTGATATCCGCGACATCTTGAACTACATCACCGAGCAATACGGCATCAATTTCGTGATCGACAAATCGGTCAAGGACGTGCCCGTAACGGTGAATGTAAACAACGAGCCGTGGAACATCGTTCTGGACTCTGTTCTCATGTCCCAGGATCTAGGCGTCGAAGTCAATGGTACGATCCTTCGAGTCGCGGAGCGGAATACGTTGGCGGCCGAGGCTATAAAGCAGGAAAGGGTCAGGGACGCGCAGATCGGAAACTCGCCGCTGTATACAGAGTTTATTCGCCTGAATTACGCGCGTGCGTCCGGTACATTGACCGGAGCGGCCGGCGGAGCAAATTCGCTTCAAACCGGTACTTCAGATCAGGGTATGGGTGGCGGCAGCAGCAGCTCGCCCACGGTATCAAGCGGCGGCGGTGGCGACCAAGGCATCATGGGCATTATCAAACGACGGCTTTCACGCCGTGGTTCGGTTGAGACCGATGGCCGCAGCAATACTCTGATCATCACCGATGTTCGCGAGAATATTGATGCGATCAGACAGCTTGTCGCTTTGCTTGACCAGCCCGAACCGCAGGTTGAGATCGAGGCTCGCATCGTCGTGGCAACCCGCAGCTTCAGCCGCGACGTCGGGGTCCAGATAGCCGGATTGATCGTTGGACCACGCGGTAGCGGCGTCCAGGGCGGAACACTGCCGGGACAGTCAACGGATCTTACGATCCCAACCGGAGTCCCTGGTACGCCGATCAATAATGATCTGATGTCTAAGATCCCGAACACGGCGATCGGCCTAACAACGGGTATCTTCGGTACCGCACAGATCAATATGATGATCACCGCGGGTGAACAGAA
>Ga0068860_100003483_pt1 | contig 16204 bp, 15 predicted proteins | sample KBSSwiS32_FD_66597 | JGI IMG/M metagenome (GOLD analysis project Ga0068860, IMG submission 66597) | Switchgrass rhizosphere microbial communities from Kellogg Biological Station, Michigan, USA - KBS Switchgrass S3-2 | ecosystem: Host-associated > Plants > Roots > Rhizosphere > Soil ... | reverse complement strand
TTGAAGCGGACGTCGTCCGCCAGCTCCATGCGGAACTTGTACCCCGGTGCCGGCGCCGGCACCGCCCCCAGCCACAGCGCCACCCCCCACCCCACCATCGCCATCCCCATCATGGCGCTCCCTTGCTGCTCTGGACCGGCGCCTCGGGCGGGCGCGGCGGCTCCGGGGCCTCGGCCTCCGCCTTCGGGGCCGGACACCCCTGCTTGAGCGTGTACTGGTAGTAGCCGATCTCGTCGATCCAGAACTCGCCCTGGAACGCCCAGTAGTTCCAGTCCTCGCCGGGCATGCCGGGGCGGTGGATCTGCTGCGCGTTCAGCACCTTGCCCTGGTCCACGCCCTGCTCGTAGAGGTCCTTCTGGCGCAGCGTGGTCTCGAACCGGATCAGCGACCCGTCGTTGGTGTACTTCTTGATGTTGTCGGTGGCCTCGGTGAGCCGGTTCTTCACCAGCTGCCCGGCGGTCTGCACCACCACCTCCCGGTTCTGGTCCAGGTAGGCGCCCAGCGCGTCCGCCATCCGGCTCTGCGCCCAGCCCTTCTCGGTCCGGGCCGCCGCCTTCTCGCGGTCGATCTCCTCCAGCAGCTTGAACAGCCCGATGATCCGCTCGTTGTTGCGCACCCACAGCTTCACCGGGCGCGGCAGGCGCTGGTCCTTCGGGTCGTTGATCAGCGTGAAGTAGCCCTGCAGCTCGTGCTCCTGGGCCAGCAGCACCTCCATCTGCGCGCGCATCGGCTGGTAGAGCGTGTGGAACGCCTTCATCGACGCCGCCGCCTCGTCGTAGAGGCAGGAGAAGTAATAGATGGTCGCCTTGAGCAGCCACGACTCGGGCTGGAAGGCGGCCTCGAACTGCGGCGCGTGCAGCGCCTGCAGGGCCCCCAGCGCGCCGCCGTAGTCCTCGGCGCGGAAGCGGGCGAAGCCCAGCTCGAACAGCGCCTGGTCCCAGTAGCGGGAGAAGCGCGGGACGGCCTCGTACGTCTTCACCGCCTCCTCGTAGCGCTTCTGCGCGTAGAGCAGCCGGCCCTTGCCCAAAAGCGAGAGCTCCCGCACCTGCGCCAGGTCCTGCTGGCCCTTGTCCTTGAGGTCGATCACCCGCTGGAACGACGCCAGCGCCGCGCCGTCCTGGGGGCCGCCCGGGTAGCGCGGGTCCGCCAGGAGCACGCCCAGCAAGTACTGCGCCTTGGCGAAGACCGGGCTGTCCTCCGGGACCTCCTCGGCGAACTGCCGCGCCTCCTCCAGCTTGTTGGCCCGCTGCGAGGTGAGCGCCACCAGGTAGTTCACCCGCGCGCGCGGCTCGCGCTGGAGCTTGGACCAGCTGGTGTCGAACGCCCGGTCCAGCGCGCTGGGGATGAGGAACGGGTCGCGCAGCTTGTCCTGCACGCGCACCAGCCCCTCCACCGCCTGGAGCTGGTAGGGGTGCGACGGCCCCTCTTTGATGACGCCCGAGTAGTAGATGGACGCCGCCACCGGGTAGCCCTTGAGCTCCAGCGCGCGCCCCAGCTGGTACTCGGCCTGCCGCCGCACCTCCGGCAACGCCGAATGCTCGGACAGCTCGAAGAGCGCCACCGCGGCCGCGGCCGCCGCGGCGGGCGTGCCCTTCTGCAGCTCCGCCGTCGCGGCCTCGTAGGCCGCCATGTCGCCCCCGGCCAGCGCCATCGCCGGCGCCAGCCCCACCAACACCACCCACCTGTGTATGTGTCTGAGCATCAGAACAGCACCGAGAAGCCAGCGTAGACGCTGACGTTGTTGAGCACGTCGGACGAGGGCTCCTCCACCAGGCTGAGGGCCTGGCGGATGTCGTAGGCGCGGGACTCGTTGCGCTGCGGGTCGACGCCCTCGAACTTCTGCACCTGGCAGCCGGGGGCCACCGCCACCTGCGAGGAGATGGCGCCCGGCGCGTCGAGCTGCTCGCGGGTGAGCCCGTCGAACACGTCCCGCATCTGCCGCAGCTCGCCCGCCGAGCACCCGTTCACGTGGTCCACCCGCGCGGTGTAGACCAGGTCGCGCACCTCCAGCCGCAGCGCGAACCGGTCTCCCATCTGCACGCGGAAGCCGCCGCCCACCGACCCCAGGAACTTGTTGCCGGTGTCGCCGAACGACGCCGGCTTGTCCTGGGCCGCGGGCCTGAGCAGGTGCCGGGTGGAGCCCATCCCCGCGCCGCCCGAAAGCACCACCTGGAACTGGGCCAGGGTGGAGTCGAAGAAGGCGAACTTGCCGTACAGCGGCGTCACCTCCACGCCGCCCTGCACGCCCCAGTTGAGCAGGAGCGTGGACGCCGCCAGCCCCTCCTGCCGCACCTTGTCCACCAGCTCCTGGTTGAAGGAGGAGTCGCTGGAGTACCAGTTGTACTGCGGGGTGATCTGCAGGCCGAAGTTCTCGTGCAGGTGGTAGACGACCGACGCCGCGCTCCCGAAGTGCTGGGTGAACTTGCCGTTGGCCTGCGGGACCGCCGGGTAGACCACCAGCTCGCGCAGGCCGCGGTCGGCGAACGGCTTGTGCTGGACGATGTGGACCGCGACGTTCGGGTTGTAGAGCGGCGCGCCGGAGACCAGCTGCTGCGCGCGCTCGTTCGCCTTCTGCTCCTCGGGCGTGGGCTCGCGCAGCGCCACCTGGGGCGCGTCGGCGTCGGCCGGGGCATCCGGCGCCGCGTCCGGGGCCGGGGCCGCGGCCGCGGCCTCGGCCTGCTCGGGAGCGGGCTGCTCCGGCTGCTCTGCATCACTGAGGGCGGCCAGGGCCGCGAGGACGATCCAGCTCATGAGCACCTAGAAGATGAAGGCGTAGCCAATGTCGAACAGCACCAGGTGGGTGATGCCGGCGCGGGCCGGCTCCCCGGTGGCGCCGCCGGCCTCGGCGACGGCCCGGTCGATGTTGACCAGGTACGAGTCCTGGAAGGCGTAGTCGCGCACCTCGAAGCGGAGCGATCCCTGCTGGGTGGAGAAGAAGCGGATCCCCAGCGCCCCCGACACCACCGGGGAGAGCTTGTCCTCCGTCATCCAGTCCGAGCAGGTGCCGTCGTCGCGCGACAGCAGCGCCCGGCAGTACACCAGCGAGACGCGGTGGAAGCTGCCCAGGCCCCCGTTGGCGGAGACGTACGCCTGGAAGTGGACCGGCATCTCCGCCAGGAGCGAGATCTTCCCGTAGATGGGCTGCCAGCGGAGGCCGGCCAGCACGTTGCCGCGCATCTGCCACGCGTCGGACAGGTCGTCCGCCCGCTCGATGCCCAGCGCCGGGTCTCGCTCCAGGAACTGCTGGGCGATCCGCCGGGCCAGCCCGGTCTGGCGCGTGTAGGCCACGGAGGCGCGCGCCTCCAGGGCCAGGGAGTTGAAGAGGTTGAAGGCCGCGTCACCGGACAGCGTGTAGTGGTCGGTGAGCCGCGTCATCAGCATGACGCCCACGCTGGGCGACAGCTCCAGCCGCCCCCCCACGTCGAACAGCCGGTTGCGCACCACCACCCGCTCGATGACCTCGTCCTCGGCGAGCGCGGCGCCGGGGACGGACAGCGACAGCATGAGGAGTGCGAGTCTTCGTGTCACGGTCGCCTGCTCCAGGGTTGCGGGTCACGAAGTTCGGTATGCCGGAGCCCGGCCGCAAGCCCGCGACGGCACACAAGTGGCCCCGGGTGAACGGAGCGTAGCGCCCCCCAATGCAAAGCGGGCGGATCCCAGGAGGGACCGCGCCCGCTCGCCCAGCGTACGGCCTTGACCGCGTCGCTACTTGTGCGCGCGCGCCGCCGCGTGCTCCTCGCGGAGCTGCTTCTTGATCGACGGCTTGACCACCACGATGCCGTCGTTGTGGCCGGGGATGGCGCCCTTGACCAGCAGCAGGCTCTTCTCCACGTCCACGTCCACCACCGTCAGGTTCTGGGTGGTGACCTGTTCGACGCCGTAGTGACCCGGCATCTTCTTGTTCGGGTAGACGCGGCCAGGCGTCTTGCGCTGGCCGACCGCGCCGGGGTGGCGGCGGTACTCGTGGGTGCCGTGCGTCTGGCCGAAGCCCGCGAAGCTCCAGCGCTTCATCACGCCCTGGGTGCCGCGGCCCTTGGTGATGCCGGTCACGTCCACCAGCTGGCCCTTCTCGAACATGTTGACCTTGACCGGCTCACCGACCTTGAAGGTCTCCAGGTCCTTCTCGCCCACCCGGAACTCCTTGAGGTGGCGGCGAGGCTCCGCGCCGTGCTTCTTGAAGTGGCCGTGCATGGCCTTGCTGAGCTTCTTCTCCTTGATCTGCCCGAAGCCCAGCGTCACCGCCGTGTACTTGTCTTTGTCCTGCGTCCGCTTGCCCACCACCAGGCAGGCCGAAGCGTCGATCACCGTCACGGGGACGAGGTTGCCTTCCTCGTTGAAGACCTGCGTCATCCCCACCTTCTTGCCGATCAGCCCCTTCACGACTCTTCCTCTCTGTAGCGAAAGCGGCGCACCCTAGACAACTCAGACGGTGCGGTCAATCTTGGGGTACAGCGCGGCCAGCGCCGGCTCCGGGATCCGCTGCTGGTAACAGTCTTCGCCCAGCAGGAAGATCGCCTGGTCCAGGAAGTCCTCGGCCGCCTGGAGCTCGCCCTCCTTGTCCACGATCGCCTGCTCCAGCTCGGCGGTGCGGGTCTCCAGGTTCTCCTTGCGCTGTTCGGCCTCCATCTCCATCTCGAGGAGGCGCTTGTGGGCCAGGATGCCGGGCGCCCCCTTGATCCCCTCGTCCGGGGAGAGGAGCTGGTTGAACTGGATCTCCAGCTCCTCCAGGTCCCGCTGCCGCCGCATCAGCTGCAGGCGCAGGCGCTTCACCAGGCCCTTGGACTCGTCCAGCTTGTACTCGTCGGTGGTGCTCAGCTCGACCTCGGCGTGGCGCGCCTCCGCCTTCCCGAACGAGATGGTGTCGTACTTGATGGCCGCCTTCTGGCCGTGGATCTTCTTGCGCAGGTCCTTGGAGCGGCCCTGGATGGCGTCCACCGCCTTCTGGTAGCGCTTCACCGTCTCCAGCAGGCGCGGCCGCTCCTCCTCGTGCTGGGCCAGCATCTCCTGGTAGCCGAGGTCCTCGTCGTTGAGCTCGTCCTCCAGGGACTTGAGCTCGTCGCGCAGCGCGGCCACCGCCTCCTCCGCCTTGAAGACGCGCTCCATGGACTTCGGGTAGCGCTCCTTCTTCACCAGCTCGTCGCGCGCCAGGTCCCCGAGCTTGAAGATGAGCTCGTTGTAGGCTTCTTCCTTCCCCATCGGGGCGGCAGGCTACACCGCAAACGAATCCTGGTGCTCGGCCTGCTCGACCTCCCGCGCCAGGGCCAGCAGCTGGGCCGCGCGGTCCGACTCCTCGGTGCCGTTCAGCTCGCACACCCAGGCCGAGGAGAGGTCCCCCTGCTTGCGCGCCAGGTCGGCGGCGGAGCGGTAGCGGGTGGCGCCGTCCTTGGCCAGCCGCGCCTCCTCCACCAGCGCCTCCGCCGTCGCGGGTCGCGGACCGTCCTGGGCGGCGGGGACCGGCAGCGGCCCGCGGCCGTGGGTGGAGAGGCGGGCGAGCAAGCGGCAGGCGTGGGCCCGGCAGAAGGCGGACTGGACCAGCAGGCGGGAGCGCACGGACGGTGGCAGCAGACGTTCGGCGAGGGAGGCCATCCGCTGCGCCGCGGTCACCTCCGCCTCCCAGGCCGCGGCGAGGGTCGCCGCCAGCCGCCGCTCCATGGGACTCACGGGGGGCAACGTGGGACCGGGCAACACCCGCCGCAACCCGGCGCCGGCCTCAACGCAAGGCGAGCAGCCGGTCCACCAGCCAGTAGCCGCCGGTGGCGGCGATGGCGACCGACGCCGCGCGGGCGATCCAGAGGAAGGAGGTGGGCCGGCGGGAGGCGAGCTGGACCAGGGGGAAGAGGACCAGGACCACGCAGGCCTGGCCCAGCTCCACGCCCAGGTTGAAGCCCAAAAGGCCCGCGACCACGGCCTTCCCCAGGCCGTAGGTCTTGAGCACGGAGGCGAAGCCGAAGCCGTGGACGAGGCCGAAGCCGAAGGTGATCCACGCGCGGTGGCGGTGGTCCTGGAGCAGCAGGTTCTCGGAGGCGACGTAGACCACCGAGGCGGCGATGGCGGCCTCCGCCACCTTGGAGCCGGTGGCGCCCAGCGGGACGAGGTCCAGGGCGGAGAGGGCCAGGGTGATGGAGTGCGCGAGGGTGAAGGAGGTGACCATCACCAGCACCCGGCGCCAGGTCCTGCCGAAGAGGAGGAGCGCGAAGAGGAAGGCGAGGTGGTCGTAGCCGGTGAAGATGTGGACCACCCCCAGGGCGATCCAACCGGAGAAGCCGGACACCTCTTCGCCCCGCGCGGGCCCGGCGGCGGCGGGTTCGGGGATGACGACGGTCTCCTCGTTCCCCTGGGCGAAGCGCTGGGGCGCGGCGACGTCCGAACGCCCCACCACCACCCGGTAGTTGGACGGCAACAGCTCGAGCGCGCGGAACCGCTGGCGAAGCTCGCCGTCCGGGCAGGTGAAGGCGGCGCGCAGCTCCACCACGCCCTCGCGCAGGGCGGCGGCGGTGGAGGTCCTCCGGCAGGGCTGGTCGCCGGCGGAGAGCGGGACGGCGTCCCACACGCCCACCTCGAGCGCCGCCGCCTTCGAGGCCAGCTCCTCGGGCGCGATCAGCCCGTCGCCGTCGGCGTCCACCGGGACCAGCAGGGAGAGCGCGCCCCCCGCCATGGCGATGCGCTCCTCCACGGCGGGCCGCGCCTCCGAGACGGAGACGGCGATCAGATCGGCGTCGTGCGCCGAGGCGGCGGCAGGTACCAGCGCGAGGAGGACGAAGGCCGGAGCGCGACCTGGGCGCATCCGGACGTCTTTACCGTGATTTCCTCGCGAGCTGGCGAGCGGCCTGGCGCGGCATCGACGTCAGCGATGCCAGGGCCAGGCCGACCACGGCGAACGCCAGGAGCAGGTGGACCCAGGCGCCCTCCGTACCTCCGGAGAGCAGGCCCAGCACCCACAGGCCGAACAGGATTCCCGAGACGGTCCAGAGCACGGGCGCAACGGTAGGCACGTTCCGCGGCGGCGCAAGCCCGCCAGATTTCCAGGGCGGGCTATCTGGCACGCCACAAAGCAGAAACATTTTCCCGGGCGCATCCCGTGGGCCCGGGCCATGGGGGCCACGCCGAACCACGCCGTGGACCAGCCGCCGTTCGGCGCGCCTGGCACGGCGCCTGCTGAAGGGCTCGCAGACGGCCGGGAGCGGCCGGGCCGAAGCGGTCGGCGCCGAGGGGGAAGCTGGGATGTCGCGCTGGATGGTGGCGGTGGCGTGGGGGGCGATGGGGGCGGTGGCCTTCGCAGGGGAAGGCCAGCGTCCATTCAGCGTGGACACTTCGGGCGCGGTTGTCTCCCGTCCGTCGTTGTTGTCGGAGGAAGAGCTGGCGCGGGCGCTCTCCGAGCGCGAGGCGGAGCTGGAGAAGCTGAAGGCGCGGCTCCAGGAGCTGGACGACGCGCCGGCCTACGAGGAGGCGGAGTCGCTGGGCGTGGTGGCCCTGGTGAAGAAGTCTCGCCTGCCTGATCGCCAGCAGCGGCGGCTGTCGGTGGCGATCATCCGCGAGGCCCGGGCGAACGGCCTGGACCCGCTCCTGGTGTTGGCGGTCATCCATTGCGAGAGCGGCTACGACCCGTTCGCGGTGTCGCCGGTGGGGGCGATGGGGTTGATGCAGCTGATGCCGGACACGGGAGACTGGCTGCTCAGCCGGCGAGGGTTGGAGCTCCGGCGGCGGAACAATCTGTTCGACGTGGAGCTCAACGTGGAGATCGGCTCGGCGTACCTCTCCGAGCTGATCCGCGAGTTCGGCAGCATCGAGCGGGCGCTGGTGGCGTACAACGCCGGGCCCGGCGCCGCGGGGAAGATCCTGGCGCGCGCGCCGCTGCGGAAGAAGTTCCTCCAGGGCTACCCGGCCAAGGTGATGGGTGAGTACCGGAAGCTCAAGGCGCAGTACGAGGAGGATCGGCAGCGCCGCCTGATGGCGCAGGCGCGAGCGCCGGTCTTCACGCCGATCAACGTCGAGCGCATGGCGCCCTGATCGTTTTCGCCGGCGTGGAAGAACTTGCCGGTCCCGCGACCGGCATTTCTTCACACTCGAGCGCAGTGCGTTCGTGCAGACCTCCGCTGTCTCGCGAATCTCGACGGGAATTTCTCCGGGGTGGGGTGGCACGCACCCTGCTGATGAGGCCTGGACCTTCCTTTCCAGGTCCAGGAGCTCAACGGCCATGGAGCAGTCGACGACGGAGATTTTTCGTGAGGAGCATGGGGGGGCCGTGACGTTTCGCCTCGCGGGGACATTCGACGCGAGGGCGGCGGTGAAGCTGCGGCAGATGCTGGAGACGGTGGAGAGCGCGCGCGTGGTGGTGGATTTTTCCCGCGTGCGCCAGTTCGTGGACGTGGCGGTGGCGGTGCTCTCGGGTGGGTTGAAGAGCCGCTCGGTGGAGCTGCGCGGGCTGGGCCGCCACCAGCAGTCCGTGTTCCGGTACTTCGACATCCCGGTGGAGCGGGAGCCGGAGCGCCCGTACTACCAGCCGGAGGAGGTCCTGGCTCTGTGAGCTGCTGGACGCTTCCCGGTTGAGTGCACCAAGGCCCCGCTCTCGGGGTACCGTCGCTGGCCATGCGAGCGATCACCATGGCCAGCGCCGTCGCGGCGCTGATCCTCGGCGGATGTAAGCCGTCCTGCGGAGGGGCCTCCTCGAACGGGCCGCCTCCACCTCACACAGAGCAGCCACCCCAGGCGGCGGAGGCGCCGGTCCCGGACGCGATCAAGCTGCTGCGGGAAGCGGACGCCGCCCTCCAGGCGGGCAAGCTGGACGAGGCCATCGCCCGCGGCGAGGCGGCGAGTGCCGCGGCGCCGTCCAACCCGGTGATCTGGAACGTGCTCGGGCGGGCCCACGCCGCGAAGTGGGCGCAGGGCAAGGACGACGCGGAGGCGAAGAAGGCCCGCGAGGCCTTCGCCCGCGCCACCACCGCCAGCCCGGACTTCTGGCCCGCCTACCAGAACCTGGGCGACCTGGACGAGCAGACGGGCCTGCTCGAGGAGGCGGCGGACGCCTACCGCAAGGTGCTCCAGGCGCAGCCCAACCACCCGGACAAGGCGAAGTTCGAGGCGGTCATCGCGCGCGCGGGGGAAAAAGGCCGGTAGCAGGCTAGACTCCCTTTCGCCGCGATGAACCAGCCCGTCCGCCCGCTTGCCCAGCTCATCGACGTCGCCCAGGCAAAGGCCGCGATGGAGCGGGTGGCGGAGAGCCTCCAGAAGGTCATCCTGGGCAAGCCGGAGCAGACGCAGCAGGCGGTGACCTGCATCGTCGCGCGCGGCCACCTGCTCTTGGAGGACGTCCCCGGCGTGGGGAAGACCACCCTGGCGGAGGCGGTGGCGCGCTCCTTCGCGCTCTCCTTCGCCCGCATCCAGTTCACCGCGGACCTGATGCCCACCGACATCCTGGGCACCCAGATCTTCCAGCAGTCCACCGGCGCCTTCCAGTTCCGGCCGGGGCCGATCTTCCACCAGCTGGTGCTGGCGGACGAGCTCAACCGCGCCCCACCGCGCACCCAGTCCGCGCTGCTGGAGGCGATGGCGCAGGGCCAGGTCTCCCAGGACGGGCAGACCTCCACCCTCCCCCAGCCGTTCGGGGTGATCGCCACCCAGAACCCGGCGGACTTCTCCGGGACGTACCCGCTCCCCGACTCCCAGCTGGACCGCTTCCTGATGCGGCTGTCCCTGGGGCACCCGCCGCCGGAAGCGGAGCGCGAGCTGCTGCAGAAGCGCGGCTTGCAGAACCCGCTCCAGTCGCTGCAGCCGGTGGCCACCGCGGAGGACCTGCTCGCCATCCAGCGGCGCGCCGCGGAGGTGCAGCTGGACGAGTCGGTGGCCGGCTACGCGGTCCGGCTGGCCACCGCCACCCGCGAGCACTCGGAGATCGAGCGCGGCGCCTCCACCCGCGCGGTGCTGGCGCTGGTGGCCGCGGCCCGCGCCCACGCCCTCTGGCAGGGCCGCGACTTCGCCACCCCGCTGGACGTGAAGGCGATGGTGGTGCCCACGCTCTCCCACCGCCTGCTCCTGCGCAGCGCCGTGCAGGGGCACTTCGCGCGCGACGAGGCGGCCCACCTCCTGGAGGAGATCTCCCGGAAGGTGGCCGCGCCGCGGTGACGGCCTCCCCGGCCGGGCTCTGGCGCCGCTTCCGCCGCTGGTGGCGCCCGCCGCGGACGCTGAAGACCACCCGGGTGGGCCGGACCTACCTGGTGCTCACCCTGGGCGTGGGCTTCGGCGCGCTCAACACCGGCAACAACCTGCTCTACCTGCTGCTGGGGCTCCTGCTCAGCCTCATCGTCCTCTCCGGCGTCCTCTCCGAGCGCGCGCTGCGCGACCTCCGCGTCCGCCGGCTGGGCGCGGACGGGGCGCACGCGGGCGAGCCCTTCCCCTTCCGCTGGGCCGTCTCGCGCTCGCGCGGCACCGCGTTCGCGCTGGCCCTCTCCGAGGACTCCCACGAGCTGACCGGCCAGGGGATGGTGGCGTACCTCGAGCCGGGCGCGGAGCTGGTCGTCCGGGGCGACCTCACCGCCGCGCGCCGCGGCCCGCACCGGCTCACCGGCGTGCGGGTCACCACCACCTTCCCCTTCGGCCTGTTCGCCAAGACGCGGGTGTTCGACCTGGAGGGGCTGCTGCTGGTCTACCCGCGGCGCGGCTACGCCTGCGAGGACCCGGCGGCGGCGGAGGGCGGCCCGGCGGGCGACGCGGGCGACCCGCGCAAGGGGGACGGCAGCGGGGACCTTCTGGGCCTGCGCGAGCTGAAGCCGCTGGAGGACGCGCGGCGCATCCACTGGAAGAAGAGCGCGGCGGCCGGGAAGCTGCTCCGGGTGGAGCGCGAGCGCGAGGAGCGCCGCACGTACCTGCTCCGCCTGGACGACCGGCTCCCGCCCGAGCTCTTGGACCGGCACTGCGAGGAGCTGGCCACCGTCTCCCGCCGCCTGCTGCTCGACGGCCACGAGGTGGGCCTGCAGTCGGGCGCGACGCGGCTGCGGCCGGGCGCGGGGCCGGGCCAGCTCCGGCGCATCCTCCGGGCGCTCGCCTGGGCCGGCTACCGGACCGACCGCCACGACGAGGAGGCGGCGGCGTGAACGCCGGCGCCCGCAGGAGGCTCCGGCTCGTCTGCCGGGACGGCGCCGCGGGGGCGGCGTTCGCCTCCATGGCGTCCTCCGGCCAGCTCCCGCTCTGGGCGGTGGGCGCGTTCTTCGCCGGGCTGGTGCTGGCGCTGCTGGACCGCCGCGTGCTGGCGGCGCGCGCCGGGCTCACCACCGGGTTCTTGTTGTTCTCCGCCGTGGGCCTGGGGTTCCTGGTGGTCAGCGGCGCCTTCGACGCGGTGGTGGCCGCGGGCGCGTTTGCCGGGCTGGTGGCGGTGCAGCGGATGCTGTCGCAGCTCTCCCCGGCCGCGGACGGGCAGGTGCACCTGACCAGCCTGCTGATGATCGCCGGCGGGGCGGCGCTCTCCGGCGACATCTGGTTCGCGGGCTGGCTGGTGCTCTTCGCCGGGCTGGGCTGCTTCTCGCTGGGCCTGGGCGTGCTGGAGCAGGCGGCGCCGGAGGGCGCGGAGCTCCCGCTCAAGCCGCTGGTGCGGCAGCTCTCGCTGGGGGCGGCGCTGGCGCTGGCCGGCGCGGCGGTCTTCTTCATCGCCTTCCCGCGGATGAGCTGGAACCTGGCCTCGCGCCGCGGCGGGGCGTCGCTGTTCGGCGCGGTCTCCGGCATCGCGGACGCGGTGCGGATGGACGGCCCCGGCACCATCAAGCGCAACCCGCGGGTGGTGGCCCGCGTCCAGCTCGACCCGGACCCGGGCACCGACGCGCTGGACGCGTACTGGGTGGCGCGCACCTTCGACACCTTCGACGGCCAGCAGTGGGTGGGCTCCGGCGCCCCGGCCAACCCGCCCCTGATGCAGGTCCACCTGGGCCGCTACCAGCGCCCGCTGGTGCACCAGCAGATCGAGCTGCTGCCCGCGTACGGCGCGCGGTCGCTGGTGGGGCTGGACTCGCCGGTGCTCCTGGCCAACGCCACGCTGCACGCCCCGTCCGGCAGCGCGCGCGTCTCGCTGGAGGAGGTGCCGGGCCAGGAGGTGCGCTTCACCGAGCCGGGCGCCAGCTACACGTACCACGCGTACTCCCCGACCCCGCAGGTGGTGCGGCGGACGCAGGACCCTCCGGACCCGTCCACCGACCTCACCCTCCCCGAGTCCCTGGACCCGCGGGTGCCGGCGCTGGCGCGGCAGGTGGCCGGCGACGCGCGCGACCCGGCGGAGGCCGCCCGCCGGCTCCAGCAGTACCTGCGGGCGAACTACCAGTACACGCTGGACCTCAACCAGGCGGGGGACCCGCTGGCGGACTTCCTCTTCGAGCGGCGCGCCGGCCACTGCGAGCACTTCGCCACCGCGATGGCGGTGATGCTGCGGTCGCTGGGGTACCCGGCGCGGGTGGCGGGCGGCTTCTACGGCGGCGAGCGGGTGGGCGCCCAGTACGTGCTGCGCGCGGCGGACGCGCACGCCTGGTCGCAGGTGCTGGTGCCCGGCCGCGGCTTCGTCAGCGTGGACGCCACGCCCGAGGACGGCCGCGGTGGCCAGCCGCCCGCGCTGTTCGCCTTCCTCACCGAGCAGCTGGAGCGGCTGGAGGAGCTGTGGCGGCGTTCAGTGGTGGACTACTCCATGCTGGACCAGGTGGAGCTGGCCCGCGCGCTGGTGAGCCCGCCGCGGTCGGAGGGCGCCGCGTCCCCAGGCTGGGTCCCGGACGCCAAGGCGCTGGCCGCGTCCGCCGCGGTGGCGCTGGGCGTGTACGCGCTGCTCCGCCGCCGCCGCGCCGCGGCCCGGGCGCCGCGCCCGCCGCGCGCCGTCACCGAAGCCTCCCGCTTCCTGGACGCCATCGAGCGGCGGCTGCGGTCCGCCCGGATCCGCTACCGGGACGGCGAGCAGCTCGAGGAGCTGGCCGTGCGGCTGTCCGCCGGCCGGCACCCCTTCGGGGCCGCGCTCAACCGCGCCGCCCGCCGGTACCTGGAGGCGCGCTTCGGCGGCAGGCCGCTGGACCCCGCCGAGCGCGCCGTGCTGCTGGCGGCCCTCGACCGCGCGGTCCAGTAGCAGACGGCCACGCTCACCGTCCCATTGGAATCCTTTTACCGGGGCTCCCGTTCGCGGATGGAAGGGAGCAATCCGGTGGCGTTTGCGCGGCGACAGATCGGAAAGACCTACCGGCCCGGGCATACGCCTTTGGACCACAACTGTAACGGTTACGAGTCCGGCCGCCCGGTCAAGAGACGGTCGCCAGCGCAAACCCCGGCGGATGCTGGACACCGGGCGTTACGGGTGGCGTGGCACCCCTGTTGCTGAACGCAAGTGGGTGTCGGGGGAACGGAAGCTCTCGTGACCCGAGCAGCCAAGGAGAAGACGATGCGTGCAGCGGCTTCTGAACAGTCCTCGTCGTCGTCCGGACCTCTGGCGACCTACCTGTCGGAGATCAACCAGTACAACCTCCTCACCGCCGACGAGGAGCAGCGCCTGGCGCGGCGCTTCAAGAAGGGCGACCTCCCCTCGGGGCACCGGCTGGTGACCTCCAACCTCCGCTTCGTGGTCAAGGTCGCCTACGAGTACCGGTCCTACGGGATCAAGATGGCCGACCTCATCCAGGAGGGGAACATCGGCCTGATGAAGGCGGTCCAGAAGTTCGACCCCAACAAGGGCATCCGCCTCATCTCGTACGCGGTGTGGTGGATCCGCGCGTACATCCAGAACTACATCCTCAAGAGCTGGTCGCTGGTGAAGCTGGGGACCACCCAGGCGCAGCGGAAGCTGTTCTTCTCCCTGGCGCGCACCCGCCGGGAGCTGGAGAAGCTGGGCGAGAACGACGGGTCCACCGGCGGCGTCAACGTGGACGCCATCGCCCAGAAGCTCCGGGTCAAGCCGCAGGAGGTCCGCGAGATGGAGCAGCGGATGGGCGGCCGCGACCTGTCGCTGGACGCGCCCATGGGCGAGGACGGGGGCAACAGCCACGTCGACTTCGTGGTCTCCAACTCCGTCGCCCAGGACGACGAGTTCGCCGACAAGGAAGAGGCGGGCCTGATCAACGAGCGGGTGAAGGTGGCGCTCGGCCGCCTGGATCCCCGCGAGCGCTTCATCATCGAGCAGCGGGTGATGAACGAGCGGCCGATGACGCTCAAGGAGCTGGGCGAGCACTTCGGCTTCTCCCGCGAGCGCGCCCGCCAGCTGGAGATCCGCGCCAAGGACAAGCTCAAGAACGAGCTGGCGGCGCTGGTGGCCGAGGTGGATCCGGACTCGATGACGGCGGTGTAGGAGTGCGGGCCGGCGGGGCGGGCGGGCTGATACACTTAGCCCGCCTTGCTTCGCTTGCTCGAGTCGGTATTCCCGGTGAGGGCCGGTGAGCGCAAGCTCACCTCCATCCTGTTCCTGCAGTCCCTGCTGGCCGTGGGGGCGTTCGTCGCCGGCCGGTCGGTGCGCGACGCGCTCTTCCTGGCGCACGGGACCCGGGGGCAGCTGGCGTGGATGTACGTGGCCTCCGCCGGCGCGGTCACCGCGGTGGGCCTGGTCTACAACCCCATCGCCGCGCGCATCCGCCGGGACCTGATGGCCATTGGCAGCGCGGCGCTGTTCGCCGCCGCCTTCGTCGCGCTCTGGCTGGTGGAGCGCGCCGGCGCGCCCTGGGTCTACCCCGCGCTCTACGTCTACGTGGAGGTGATGGGCGCGCTGACCCTGGTCCAGTTCTGGACCCTCTGCAACGACCTGTTCAACGCGCGCGAGGCGAAGCGGCTGTACGGGATGATCGGCGCCGGGGGCACGCTCTCCAACGTCATCATCGGCCTGCTCACCGCGAAGATCGCCCTCCGCTACGGCGCCAGCGCGCTGTTGCCCATGTGCGCCGCCCTGCTTCTGGGCTGCGGCGTCACCTCCTTCATGGCCGGCCGGGCCGGGCGCCAGCGCCTGTTCGCCCGCGCCGCCTCCGGGCGCCTCCCGCCGGCGCGCTCGGGCGGCTTCACCCGGGTGGCGCAGAACGCGCACCTGCGCAGCGTGGCGCTGCTGGCGGCGATCACCTTCTTCACCACCACGCTGGTGGACTTCGACTTCAAGGTGATCTCCTCGCAGTCCTTCGCCAAGGACGCGCTGGCCGCGTACTTCGGCCGCTTCTACGCGGTGGTGGGCGTGCTGGCGGTGGTGATGCAGCTCTTCGGCACCGGGCGCATCCTCTCCCGCGCGGGCGTCATCGGCGCGCTGGCGGTGCTTCCCACCTCGCTGGTGTTCTCCAACGGCGCGCTGGTGCTCTTCCCCGGCCTGTGGGCGGCGTCCACCGCCAAGGGCGCGGACACGCTCTTCCGCTACTCCATCAACGACGCCACCACCCAGATCCTCTACCTCCCGGTGCCGCCGCAGGCGCGCGCCCCGGCCAAGGCGTTCATCGACGGGGTGGTGAAGCCGCTCTCCATCGGCCTGGGGGGCATCCTGCTGCTGGGGTACCGCCAGTGGGTGGGGGAGAACGTCGGCTCGCTGGCGTGGGTGACGCTGGCGCTCTCCGCCGCCTGGGTGGCGGTGGTGCTGGCCTCGCGCTCCCACTACATCCACTCGCTGCAGGAGAACCTCCGCCAGCGCCGGCTGGGGCTGGACACCGCGCGCTACAAGGTCCAGGACGGCTCCACCGAGGCGGTGCTGATCCGCGCCATCGAGAGCGGGGACGTGCGCGAGGTGCTGGGCGCGCTGGAGCTGTTGCCGCACCTGGAGGCCCTCCAGATGGACGACCGGGTGGAGGCGCTCCTGGAGCACGCGGCGCCCGAGGTCCGGATCGCCACCCTGGAGTACTACGCGCGGCGGCAGACGCTCCGCTTCGCCAACTCGGTGTTCCGCCGCTTCGACGACCCGGACCCGCGGGTGCGCGCCGCCGCCATCGACGCCTTCTGCACGCTGGGGAGGGACAAGGCGGTCAAGAGCGTGAAGGCGTTCCTGGGCGACCCGGACCCGGGCATCCGCGGCGCGGCGGTGACGGGGATGATCCGCTACGGCGGGCTGGACGGGGTGCTGATGGCGGCGGAGGCGCTCAAGGCGCTCATCGCCGAGCCGGACGCCCAGATGCGCGCCCACGCCGCGAAGATCCTCGGCGCCATCGGGGTGAAGAACTTCTACCAGCCGGTCCTGGAGCTGATGGCGGACCCGGAGCCGGAGGTGCGGCGGCAGGCCGTCCTGGCCGCGGCGCTGCTC